>Ga0075163_10000967_pt1 | contig 38208 bp, 71 predicted proteins | sample JI1023141ADNA_FD_71478 | JGI IMG/M metagenome (GOLD analysis project Ga0075163, IMG submission 71478) | Wastewater effluent complex algal communities from Wisconsin, to seasonally profile nutrient transformation and Carbon sequestration -... | ecosystem: Engineered > WWTP > Effluent > Algae...
GGATCGTGTAACGCCGCGCCGCAACGATCAGGGCGCAATCGTGTACGAGGTCACAAATTCCGGTCTGTCGCCGGAAATGGTTGCAGCGGAAAACATGCTGCACATCCGGGGGCTCGGTTTTGACGGGCTGGTGGGTTATTCGCCGGTTCGCATGGCTGCTGAGTCAATCGGGCTCGGCCAGGCGATGGAAGCGTTCGGCGCGTCGTTTTTCAAGAACGGCGCGAACATGGGCGGCATCCTTTCGCACCCGCAGAAGCTCGGCAAGGACGGTAAGAAGAACCTCGAGGACTCGCTGCAACGCGGGTACACGGGCGCTAAGGCCATGCGCTGGATGGTGCTCGAGGAAGGCATGACGGCCAACCGAATGAGCGTGCCGCCGAATGAGGCGCAGTTCCTCGAGTCGCGCAAGTTCCAGGTCGAGGAGATCTGCCGCTGGTTCGGCGTTCCTCCCCACAAGGTGGGCGCGCTCGATCGTGCCACGTGGAACAACATCGAGCACCAGGCGCTGGAATTCGTGACTGACACGATTCAGCCGCTGGTGACGCAGATTGAGGAGGAAGTGAACCTCAAGCTGTTCGGCCGTGTGAATCGTGGCGTGCTCTACAGCAAGTTCAACATGGCCGCACTTCTTCGTGGTGACTCGAAGTCCCGTTGGGAGGTCTACGAGATCGCTCACCGCAACGGGATGTTGAACGCCGACGAGATTCGCGCGTTCGAGGAAATGAATCCGATCCCGAAGGGGCTCGGGAAGATCTACGTCATGCAAGGCCAGATGGTGACGCGTGAGCAAGTCAAGGAAGGCAAGCAAGACCCGAAGGCCGGTTCCCAGTCTCCGACCGAGGATGAAGATCCGGCGAGTGCCGATCCGGCTGATCGACTGATGAACGCGGGGCGAATGCTCAACGTCGCGAGGGAACGCAAATGAAACATCGAATCCTGAATGCCGGTAAGACGGTCGAACTCTACGTCTACGATTACGTCGGCGGTTGGCTCGGCGGTATCACACCGCAGATGGTGGCCGACACGCTAAAGGACGCTGGCAAGGTCGAACTCATCAACGTACGGATCAACTCGCCCGGTGGTGACGTGTTCGACGGCATCACGATCTACAACCAACTGAAGCGTCACGCGGCCCGTGTCGAAATCGACATCGACGGGCTATGCGGATCAATCGCAACCATCATTGCGATGGCCGGCGACAAGGTGCGCATGGCGTCAAACGGCACTTTCATGATCCACAACCCAATGTCGGGCAGCTTCGGTAGCGCGGACGATCTTCGCAAACAGGCCGAGCTGTTGGATCAAGCGAAGGAAAACCTTCTCGATACTTACGTCGCCAAGAGCGGCGCCAATCGGAACAAGTTGTCCGCGCTGATGGATGAAGAAACCTGGATGCGTGCCGGCGATGCGCTGGATTACGGACTCGTCGACGAAGTGACGGACGAGCTCGAGATGGCCGCGTGTTTCGACCTTTCGCGATTCAAGAATCCGCCGAGCAACCTGAGCAAAGGTCCGCTCGTCAACCCCAACCGTGCCCGCTTGGCTGCGAATGCCAGGAAGGTGCGTCAAGTATGCGGGTAATCCCGCAGTAGGCGAGGCGTAAGCCTCATCCCCGGAAAAGCCGCCCTTGAGGCGGCTTTTTTATTTCTATCAGGAGTCATCTATGACGATCGAAGAGCTCAAGGCTCGCCTCGCCGAATTGCACGAGGAGCAAACGGCGATCCAGGCGAAGGCAGACGCAGAGAATCGCCCGTTGAACGCAGACGAGCAGTCCGAGATTGATCGGCTGTTCGCTGACTTCGAGGGTGTGGAGCGCGACATCGCGAACCGTGAGCGCATGGCCGCTCAGGCCGCGAAGTTGAACGCGCCGGCCCCGCGCAAGGCGCAGCCGAACCCGGTGGCGATTGCGGACACGCTCGAGGCGAGCGACATTCGTGCGCCCCGTGCGACGAACCAGGATCGCGCGCGCAATGGCTGGCGCACGTTCGGCGAGTTCACGGTTGCGGTGAAGAACGCAGCACTGGGTAATCAGGTCGATTCGCGCCTGACCAACGCCTCGCTGACGACTTACGGCAACGAAGGCGTAGGCGCAGACGGTGGCTTCGCGGTTCCGCCCGACTTCCGCAACACGATCATGACGAAGGTCATGGGCGCGGAATCGCTCTTGTCGCGCTGCGACCAGATTGAGACGAGTGGCTACTCCATCACGGTCCCGAAGGACGAGACGGCCCCTTGGGGTACGGCTGGAATTCAGGGCTATTGGGACGGGGAGGCTGGCACGTACACGCAGAAGAAGCACGCCTTCGAGCAGAGCACGATCAAGGTGAACAAGCTCACCGGTCTCGTGCCTGTGACGGACGAGCTTTTGCAAGACGCGCCGGCCCTCGGCTCGTATGTGCAGAGCCGCGCGGCCACGGTGCTCGACTTCAAGGTGAGCGACGCGATCATCAACGGCACGGGCGCCGGTATGCCGCTCGGCATCCTGAACGCGACCTGCACGGTGTCGCAGGCGGCGGAAAGCTCGCAGGTCGCTGACACGGTTCACGGCTTGAACCTCGTCAAGATGTGGGCGCGTATGCCCTCGCAGTGGCGCTCGTCGGCCGTGTGGCTGTGCCACCCGGACGTGGAGCCGGAACTGCTGAAGGCTGGCTTGCAGGTCGGTCCGGCTGCGGCGGGTTCCGCCACGGGCGGCACGCTGATCTACATGCCGCCCGGCGGCGTGAGCCAGTCGCCTTACGCCACGCTGTTCGGCCGTCCGGTCGTTCCGCATCAGGCGTGCGCGGCGCTCGGCGACGTTGGCGATCTCATCTTCGCCAGCCTCGGCCAGTACGCGGCGGTCCTCAAGGCGGGCGGTCTGCGCACGGACAGCTCGATTCACCTCTGGTTCGACCAATCGGTCACGGCGTTCCGCTTCACCCTGCGCATGGGTGGGCAGCCGTGGTGGTCGGCGGCGATCAGCGCGAAGAACGGCAGCACGACGTACGGCCCGTTCGTCACGTTGGCCGCTCGCTAATAGCCAGACACATCTAGGAGACTCACATGGCTAACTCTCTTGCAGAAGACTTCGCCACGCTCACGCACACGGCGGGCACCGCAAGCTCGACGCCGTTGGTGACGAGCTACGTCAGCGCGAAGAACGTCGGTCGCATCAACCTCATCGCCCGCTTGGGCGATATGGCGAACGAGACGATCGATATCGCGATCTATCAGGCGGTGGATACGAGCGGTACGAGCGCGAAAGCACTCAAGGCCAACACGCAGTTGGCGGCGAGCGCGAGCGCAAACGACAACTCGGTCCACATCATCTCGGTCGATGCCAATGACCTCGACATCGCGGGCGGTTTCTATACCGTCGCCGGTCGAATCATCACGGGCGCCGGCACGGGTGGTTTGGCGACGATTGTCGTGCTCGGCTCGGATCTCCGGTACGCGCCGGGCGATCTCGTCGATATCTCGACCTCGACGGAAACGCCGTAAAGGACTGGGGCGCCCTAAACGGGCGCCCCTTTCTTATGGGGCTATCACTCGTAACCGCCGCAGACGGCGAACCGGTCAGCCTGGAAGACGCGAAGTTACATCTTCGCGTTGACCTCGACACCGAAGACGACCTCATTCAGTCGTACATCAAAGCCGCGCGCGCGTACGTTGAGGAAGTCACGGGCCGTTGTCTGATCTCCCAAACGTGGGACTACTACATCGACAACGAATGGCCGTGGGAACTGAACCTCGATACTGGTGCTAACGAGAGAGTGATTCTGCTGCCGAAGGCCCCGCTGGTTTCGGTGACCTCGATCAGCTACGTCAACACTGCGGGATCAACCACGACGCTCGGCTCGAGCAACTACGTGGTAGACGGCGCGACTCTGATCGGTCGGATCTATCCGGCCTATGACGTGGAGTGGCCCGAGGTTCGCGCGCAGAACAAGGCGATCACCGTCCGGTTCGTTGCTGGTTACGGAAACCTCCTCGCGGTCCCCGATGCGCTGCGCCAAGCCATTCTTTTGATGGTTGGGCACTTCTACGCGCAGCGACAGATTGTCGTTGTTGGGCAAGCAGTTTCAAAAGTGCCGATGGCGGTCGATTCGCTCGTGACTCCTTGGCGGATCTACTGGTGAAGATCGGCGATCTGATTGAGCGCGTAACGATCGAGTACGCGACGACGACCAATGACGGCATTGGCGGAAAGTCCGTGACGTGGAGTCCGCGATATACGGTGTGGGCGAACGTCCAATCTGTTAGGGGACGGGAAGAGGAAAGACTGGGACGGCTGGCAGCAGTCGAGACGTACCTAGTCACTGTCCGGTTCGCCGTTAACGCAACCGTGACCGACCGAATTACCTGGCGCGGCAAGACGATGAACATTCGGGCCGCGGCAGATCGTGAAGGCACGCGAGAGTTTTTGACGCTCGAGTGCGAGGCCGGAGTTACCACTTAGTGGCGAAGAAGCGAGTCGTTGGCGCGTCGCGTCTACGAAAGAAGCTCACTCGGCTACCGGAAGAAATCAACAAACAGGTTCGCGACGCGGTTGCTCAGTCGGCGTTTGAAGTGCGCGACGAGATGCAGCGCCGCGCCCCCGTGTCGTTTGAAGGTCAGCCGAAAGATTGGGAAGGCAAGTCGCGCGAGCACCTGCGGGACGCGCTCGAGGCGCGCATTTCCAAGAATGGTCTTCGAGCTCAGGTCGGATTGATTGGCTCGCGGGTGATGAAGGTCTTTTTCTTCGCGCGGTTCCTCGAGTTCGGCACGAAGAAGATGACCAAGCGGCCGTTCTTCCTGCCGGCGTGGAACGCGAAACGGGATCAGGTACGAGCAAGGGTGAAGGACGCAACCGAGAGGGCGCTCCGCGCAGTAGCCGAATCGAGGCCGACAGATGTCTGACTACGCCATTCAAGCGGCTGTGTACGCCCGCTTAGTAGCCGCTCTGTCTCCGACTCCGGTCTACGACCATGTTCCGCAAGATCAGGCGCCGCTACACGTTCGTATCGGCCAGGACTCGGCGACGCCTGATAACACCAAGACCGCGAACGGTGCCGAGCACACGGTCGAGATCGACATCTATTCGTCGAAGCGCGGATTCAGCGAAACCAAGCTGACGATGAAGAAGATTTACGAAGCCCTGCACCGGCAGAGGCTGTATCCGAGCGGAACGCAGGTGGTGATTCCGCAATTCGATTTCTCTGAATGCTTCGAGGAGCCGGACGGTTCTCGCGGGGTCATTCGTTTTCGTCTTCAAACCTAGTAGGAGAACAGCATGGCTGCGATTACGGTCACGGCGGGCAGTGTGGCCCGCGTCGATGGTGAGGTTGTCACCTATAACTCTGGCGCGACGATCACGGCCGGCATGTCCGTCTACGTCGACTCCAACGGTGCTGTGCAGATCGGCACGAACGCCACGTCCGCGGGTTCTGGCGTAGGCGCTACGGCGGTTGGCGTTGCGTTGAACGGCGGAGCGTCTGGTCAGCCGATTGCGATCCTCAAGAACGGCACGGTGAATATCGGCGGTACTGCGGCTGTCGGTAAGCAGTACTGCCTTGGAACGGCGGGCGGAATCATCCCGGTCGATGACATCGCGACCGGCGAGTACATCACCGCGGTCGGTGTTGGCGTGACCTCTGCCAATATCAAACTCGGCTACAACGTCAGCGGTGTGGCCGCTGCCGGCGCGGTCTCGTAAGGAGTAGCACATGGCGAAGAAACTAGGCCACGAATTCAAAATCTACGTCGACAACGGCAGCGGCACTTACAACCCCATTGCGGGCGAGGTCGAGCACAACCGAGACGGCTCCACGACGCTGATCGACCAGTCGGCCAAGGGCACCGGCCAGTTCGCGGTGCAGGCGCCAGGTCGCAAGACGCTCGTGCTGACGGTCTCTGGGAAGAAAGACCTTCCCGACGCGAACGGCCTCGAGCGCGTGTATGCGTTGCAGAAGGTCTATCCGCAGACGGCCGGCAACTTTCAGATCCGCAAAGACCCGTTCAGCGGGTCGGACGTGATTTTTGCCTCGTCGATGTACGTGTCGAACTTCAACGATGCGGCGGCGGACCAGGACAACGCGACTTTCTCGTTCCAGCTCACCTGCGCGTCGGCCCCGACGACTGACCTACTGATCTAATGACTGCCATCAACGCTGAACGCGGCGAGGTCGGGTTGACCTTGCAGGGGAACGTTTACCCCATGCTCCCGACCTTTGCCGCAGCGAACGCCATCGAGTCTCAGTTGGGGCCGGTGGCCGCGCTGGTTGCGAGGACAATCGACAACTCGAAGCTGCTCACGCTGAAAGACCTGTCGCTGATCGCAGCCGAGTGCATCCGCGCTGCCGGCAAGGATCGTAACGATCCCATGCTCGTGGGCGTGTCTGCCGAAAAGCTCGGCCAGATGATCTACGAGGAAGGCATCGTGAACGTTCTGCAAACCTTCGCCGAACTGCTCGCGAACATGGTCACCGGCGGAGCAAAAAAAAAGGACGCAAGTCCGGCAAGCGCGTAGAGCGGCTCCCGTATAGGGAGTTGCTTGGTTCCTATTGCGAGATGCAGAAGTGCTCGCCGTCTTCTTTCTGGGAGACGACGCCGCACGAGTTCATGGCGATCGTGGAGTTTAGGGAAAGGGTGACGAGTGGCAACGATAGATAGCCTGCTTGTCAGAATTGATGCGTCTACCGAACTGCTTCGGCAAGAGCTCGCGAAAGCGAATACCAGCGTTGGCCAGTTCGCGAATCAGACCGACGCCAAGCTATCGGGCATTGCCGGTACGTTCTCTAAGCTTGGGACCACTGTCAGAACGGCGCTAGGTGCGTTCGGGCTTGCGTTTGGCGGCCAGGCGCTGATCGGGTTCACCCGTGGCGCCATCGAGTCCGCTGACGCAATAGGAGAGGTCGCGAAGGCGGCCGACTTCGGCGTCGAGCGGTTCCAGCGTTTACAGCTCGTCTTTCAGAAGGCCGGCGTAGACGCTGGCGAGTTCGAGTCCGCCATGCGGACGCTCAACACTCGGTTGGGTCAATACCTAACGACTGGTACGGGCGCTGCTGCCGACGCGATCAAGCGGCTCGGTCTAGCGCAGAGAATCGCGAGCGGAGAGATCCGGGGCGCTGAGGATCTGTTTGACGCGATCGTTCAGAAGCTCTCGAACGTAAGCAGCGCTGCGGAACGCGCCGCGTTGGCGTCTCAGTTTTTCGGGCGAGAGGCTGGAGCAAAGCTACAGGACGCGCTATCGCAGGGCGCTGGAGCGTTGGCAAGCGCTGAGGCCGCGATTACCAATGTCCTTTCGGCCGAGACGGTTTCCAACGCCGACAAGCTAGCCGATGCCTGGGAGCGCATCTCCTCTGCGGTCCTGAAGACCATTCAGACGGACGCGATCAATACCGTTGCTCGCGTTGGTCAAATCGCTGGCATTGACGAGCTCCAGCCCAAGCGCAACGACATCTTGCGGTCGCAGATCCAGATGGACGAAGCGACCCTCGGTCGTCTTCGTTCTGGAAATTCGACCGTTCAAGGTACGCAGGCCGAAGACGCGATCAAGCGGGTCGAAGCAAGGCTCCGGTCGGCCAAGGCAGAACTCGATCGATTCAATCTCGAGTGGGGCGAAGGTCCGTTTGCGCCGAGCAATAAGCCCGCCGAAGCCACGCCTACCGGAAAGCCATCCGATGGGTTGGACTTCATCACTCTGCGCCAAAGCAGAACCGAACCACTGCGCCAAGTCGATCAGATCCCTGGCATGGCGGAGTTCTTCTCCGACAAAGACCCGAGTTCAGGGAAGCTCAAGCAGGTTGAAGGAGCGATGAAGTCGCTGAGCGAGGCAACTGCTACCGCTCGAGATCGTCAGCGCGAGTTTTCCGATTCGGTCGCCGCGACCTTTGAAAGCCGAGGTATGCAGGCGTTGCTAGAAGGCAAGCCGCGCGATGCGATTCGAGGGTTCGCGAAGGACATCGGCGAGCTGATTATCCGAATGCTGGTGCTCAAACCCTTGGCCGAGAAACTCTCGGCAATCCTGTCGAACATCGGCAAAGGCGGCGAGAGCAAGAAGGGCGGCGACAAGTTCGGGCTGGTCGGCTCGATTCTCGGATTTGCTGGTGGCGGTCGTCCGCCGATGGGCCGAATGTCGGTCGTGGGAGAGAGCGGTCCTGAGTTGTTCGTCCCTGACGTTCCAGGCCGAATCCTGAGCAATGCTCAATCAGCCGCTGTTGCTGGTGGCGGTGGCGTAAGCCTTACCGTTCAGCAACACATCGAGGCCGGCACGCCTCCGCAGTGGGACGCGCAATTCGTGATTGCTGGCCGAGCTGCGGCGCAAGCGGCTTATGAAGCGGTCATGTCGAGAATGGGCGGGCGGCGATGAGCACTGCATTCCCATCGTCTCTACTGACGAAGATTCGTCGGCTCCGGCTAGGCCTGGACGAAAACAAAGCGAGCACTGAATCGCTGTTTACTCGATACCGCCAGGCCACGTCACTATCTGGCGGCACCTCTGACCGTTGGATGGGCGTCATTGAGACCGTCCCGCTGTTCCCGACCGACGTTAAAACGATGTGGGCGTTCCTGCATCAAGTCGGGCTTTACGGTCAGTTCACCGTCAAAGAGCCGGACTACAGCGGGCCGGTTTCGGCGATTACTTCCGCTCTAGTGAACGGCGGCAGCCAAAGCGGAACGAGTTTGATCTGTGATGGCGTCACGCCTTCGGTAACGGTTCTTCGGGCTGGTGAGTACTTCCAGGTTGGGACCGAGTTCAAGGTTGTGACCGCCGATTGTTCTAGCAACGGGTCAGGACAATTCACCGTGAGTTTTAAGCCGGCGCTGCGGGCGTCTCCAGCGGATAACGCAACAGTGACGCTCACCAATCCGCAGATGACTCTGACGATGATTGGGGACGCTGCTAAGGACTCTGACGATAGCGGCATTGTCGTATTCGCGATCCCGTTCGAGGAAACGATCTAGTGGCAGACCGTGGCTTCTCCTCGACGATCGAGACCGCTCTAAGCTCTGCTGACGTTGCGCTTGCTTTGGCCGTCTACATGAATTGGCCGAGCGGTGCGGTGCGCATGTGGACCGGCAACGGCTCCATTTCGTACAGCGCAAATACGTGGGTTGGGGCTGGCGAGATCGGCAACATCGACAAGATTGCCGATAGCGTGGACAAGTCGGACCTCGGCGTTGAACTGACGCTGAACTACCTAGACGACGATCTACGGAACGAGATCAACACCACGAATCCCGTGGGCCGAGACGCGAGCATCTATCTCTGGCTAATGAACACCAGCACTGCGCAGGTAACGGACTCGTACGAGATCTTCACCGGCTTCGTGGACAAGATCGACATCTACGACGCGGGTAATACGGGAGCGATTACGGTTCGACTAGCGTCTGAGCTGGCGTATCTCCAACGCGCTCGGTTCTTCACCCTGAGCGACGCTCACCAGAAGTTCCTTTTCAGCGGCGACAAGGGTTGCGAGTTCGCGACGAAGATGGACGAGGTTATCTACTGGGGTCGTAAGCCCGTAACACCGATCATTTCGTACCCGAATCCCGGCGGCTATGACAACTGGGGCCCGCCGCCCGGTAGCGGTCCGGTCCTGCCTTAATGAAACGTCGCCTCGACTGGCCCGAGCGCATGAACGAAGCGCTCGAGCGGGCTCAATCGCGTGCGTTTTCTGAGTCGTACCACTGCGCGCAGTTCGCAGCGGACGTAGTGCTTGCGATGACCGACGTTGACCCGCTTCCAGTGAGGCACGACACGGTTGCAGCGGCCTATGCGCACATGCGCGATACGCACGCCCGCGTTGAGGAAGCCTTAGCCGCGATCTTCGGCGATCCGATTCACCCTGCCCACGCTCGACGTGGCGATGTGGTGCTGAGCGAGAACGGCGCGATTGGGATTTGTATGGGGCAACGGTCTGCTTTCATCAGTTCGTCCGGCGGCCTCGAGTACGAACCGACGTTAGAGCAAGTCTCCGTTTACCGAGTGCCGTTCGATGCCTGATAAGGTCAAGAAGGTCGTAGGGCTCGGCCTCGTTATCGGCGCCTCGTTCTTCGGTGGTCCTGCGGGCGCTGCGCTCGCCATGAAGCTGGTCGGTGCTTCGCTGATCGCCTCTGGCAGCAAGCCCAAGCCCACGAGCTCGACGACCAATGGTACTGAGCTCCAGCTATCTGGCGACCCGGTAGACGTTCGCTCGATCTGCTATGGCGAAGCCTGGACGGCGGGCACGCTGCGGTATCGGAACACTTCAGGCACCGACAACAAAGACCTTTATATGGTCGTCGTGCTTGCAGGGCACGAGATCGATTCGGTTCAAGCTGTAGAGGCTGACCGGCAGACGCTGACACTCGACGGTTCTGGAAACGTCACGAGCCCGTCGAAGTGGGCCGGGCTGATGAACGTGCGGTTCTACAACGGCACGGACAGCCAGTCGGCGGACAGCACGCTCGATACCGTTTTCTCGAACTGGACCACCGACCACCGCTTGCGTGGGTTGGCCTACGCCGTAATCAAGCTCACGTTCAACGAGGAATCGTTGAACAGCGTTCCGGCGTTTCGGTTCAAGGTTCGAGGACGCAAGGTCTACGACCCGAGACTCGACTCGACGAACGGTGGTTCAGGCTCTCACCGGCTCGCTACACCTTCCACGTGGGCGTGGTCGCGCAATCCCGTTCTATGCGCGAACGATTTTCTCCGGGGAGTGAAGGTCAACAGCATCAACATTGCTGGCATGGGTCTCGCGACGACCCGCTTCGACTGGGCCAACGTCACCGCTGAAGCCAACGTATGCGAAGAGAACGTTGCTCTCGCGGCCGGCGGAAACGAGGACCGTTATACCTGCGACGGGTTCATTGATCCGCGCCAGCCGATGGGCGAGATCGTGCGGCACTTCGAGATGTCGATCGCGGGCGACATCATTCCGTCTGACGGTAAATGGCGGTTCTTCGCTGGTGCGTATCGGACTCCGACGCTATCGCTGACCGATCAGCACTTCATTGGACCGATTCGCTACAACGTCCACAAGGGCGAGCTCGAGCGGTACGACACGGCAGAAGGCCGCTACGCCGCTCTGGCCGAATCGGGAACGGTCGTCAACTACTCGCCCGTTCGGCTCTCCACGGCTACTACAGGCAGCGAGCGGCTTCTTTCGGTCGACTTCCAACTGGTAGCCGATACTGCGGACAGTGGATACGACGGCGGGGCGAGGGCGCAGCGACTCGCCAAGCTCCTGCTCGAGAAAGACGCCGCGGGGAAGCGGATTCAGTGCCGCACGAATCTCTACGGTCTGCGGTGCGTTCCTGGCGAAACCGTTCAGATTACTCACGCTGCCTTCGGACTCACCGCGCAGACGATGCGTGTGCTCGAGGTGCAGCTCGTCACCATTGACGTAGATGGGAAGATCGGCCTTGCGGTTGACCTGACACTAGAGGCCGGTCCTTCGTCGCTCTACGCGTGGAGCGCTGAGGAGAGCGCCCTTAGCCCTGCGCCGTCGATACCCCAGAGTTCCGTACCGCCAACGCAGATCGGCGGAATGCTAGTCCCAGATCCGTTCTTCAACAAGCGCGCCGACATCTACCCATACGACGGGTTCGCGCACGAGGGTTATTACTGGGCATCGACGACCTCATTTGCTTCGGCACAGATTGACATAGACGGTGGTTCGTCGGCGGATAAGGGCGCGCTGCAATTAGCCATCACAAATCACAGCGGCGGCAGCTCTGTTGCGGTGGTGTCGCTGCCAACGGCGATAAATACTGTAACTCGTGGCGAGCAGCTTGCGTTCTCAACGCGGTTGCGCCGCACGTCTGCCGTCCCGGCCGGCGCAGTAAGTCTTACATTCGTCGGTGGGCGCGGTTACGAGGGCGGACTACTCGAAGAACAAGGCCCGTCAGATCAGCTACCGTCTTTTGACAATGCAGGATTAAGCGCTCTCACGCTTAACCAGTGGTACGACTACTCCGGCGTCGTCCAGATGGGCGACACCAGTGTCGCGGACTCAACCCCAACGGCAAACAAAGCCGTGATATACGTGCAGCTCAGTACAGGCGCCTCTAACGGCGCGATGAGCATCGAGATTGATTCGATCGTTATCAGCCGGGTCGCGTCTCAGCAGCAGATCGGGCAGATTCTTCAGCCGATCACAGAGGCCGAAGTCACCGCAAGCGTGACGCCGACGAACTACGCCTATCCGCCGGGGGATGTGCGGCGGTATGGGGCGGTGGGCGATGGCGCCACGGACAACCGAGCGGCGTTCATCAACGCGGTGGCGGCTACTCCGGTCGGCGGAGTGCTGACGATTCCTTTTGCTGATGATGATTATCTAGTCGACACCTCGGGCGGCGAATCGACCGCAATCGAGATTGATAAGCGAATGACGGTCGTCGTCGAGGGCGTAGTTGAAGCGACTTACGGAGCGATTCAAGCCAATCCGCCGACGATCTTTCTAGTGTCTGCTGATGACGTTGTGTTTACGGGCACTGGGAAAATCGTCGGCGATGGCTCGACGAACTCGGTCAACACTGGGACTGACGCCACCTTCCCGAGCCTTGTGAAAGTCACTGGTGACAATTTCACGATGGACGGGCTGACGATCGATACGCCATATAAGGTCGGCGTGTTCCTGTACTCGTGCTACAACGGCCGAGTAACACGATGCAATTTCATCGGCGGTCCGACGACGTATACGGACACCGCCTACTTCGGTGTACGCCTTTATCAAGGCGGCCGGCACATCATCAGCAAGAACCAGTTCATGCCCGATGTTGGCGGCGGCATGTACGTGCAGTGCGTGTTCGCGAACGGCAGTAGCCACAACTCAATCGAAGGGAATGTTGCCTATCGCCCGTACGAGAAGATCGCCTACATCAACGGCGACTACAACTCGATCCTGAACAACGTTGTCGTAGGCAACACCGGCACGATCGCGGGCACGAACCAAAGAGGCACGGTTGGCCCGGCAATTCGGCATGACGGCGTGCTAGGGAAGGTTCGCGGCAACCTGATCTATTACTGCGGCGCGGGCATTTCTGGCATCGGCGGAGCCGGCCTAGATGTCTCTGGAAACACGCTTTATCAGGTCGGACAGAGCGGGGTATCGATCTTCTCGGGAAGTGGGGTGTACGACTACATCTCGATCCGTGACAACACCATAGTGAACGGCGCAGTTCCAAACGTTGTCATCAATAGCGGAATTTACATCGAGGCTCCTTCTGGCTCGAATTTCTACTTCGACATTTCGCACAATCAGGTGGTTGGGTTTGCTCCGACTGACCCGATTGCAAACGTAGTTGCTTGGACCTCGAGCACTGCCTTTGCTGGAATTTCTCTCGTAAAGCCGACGACGCCGAACGGCCGCTATTACACCGGGACGGGTGGGACTAGTGGCGGGTCGGAGCCGACTTGGCCTACGACGAATGGGGCCACAGTTTCAGACGGTACGATCACGTGGACGTGCGTTGCGTACGACGCGACTGCCAATGCTGGAGTTATGGTGAATGCTCCGGGAAGCGGGCAACTGAACGAGCGGAGCATCATCTCGTTCAACAACATCGCTGGTGGTGCTCAGAGCTGCCGCGTTGGTATCGCGACCAACTACATGGAGCAGTCGCTCGTTTCCCACAACCGGATGCGCTGCTCGGTGTATGGGATTCAAGAGACCAACGGCCAGTACAACCGTTATCTGAACAACAGCCTCGACTCAGGTTTGGGCGCTGCTGTTGCGATTCAGGGTTTGAGCTCCTCGAGCTACGGCGAGGGGAACATCTACGATGTAACGATCCCGCTCATTAAGCAGATCACTATGACGGCCGGCGTGAATGCCGTAACCGTTTCGAGCTCGTCGCTTGCGGTCGCGCCGAACGCTCAGGTAGTCGTATCTCCCGCGAATGCCGCGGCCGGTGCATGGGTGAAGGACCACGGCGGCGTGTATACGACGGTCTCGAGCCCGAACGTGATCCTGACCTCAGGGGACGGCACAAACTTCGGCGGCACCGAGATCTTCACGGTTCACGTCATCCAATGAGCGAAACCCTCAGCGAGAAGCAGCGCCGATTCACTCGGGACGTAGCTCTATTGATCCAGTGGGCCTACGCCGAAGGCTTCGAGCTAACCCTAGGGGAAGCTCACAGGACGCCAGAGCAAGCCGCCTGGAACGCGGCGAACGGCAAGGGCATATCCAACAGCCTGCACATCGACCGACTAGCCATCGACCTCATGCTGTGGGTGGATGGCAAGTACACCTCGAGCTTCGACGGCTACGTGCCCCTGGGGCAGTTCTGGAAGTCGCTCGGGGAGGATCACGCGTGGGGCGGGGACTTCGCGTCGAAGGACGCGGTTCACTTTTCGATTGCGCACGGAGGAAGAAAATGAAGGGCCAGCCGTTTAAGCGATTGCTCGGAGTCTTGAAGAACGTAGCGCCTACGGCTGTAGCCGCTCTAGGAGGCCCGTACGGCGCACTTGCGGCAGGAGTGATGAAGAAGGTCATGGGCAACGAATCCATGACCGACGACGACCTAGAGAGCGCGGTGTTGGCTGCTGCTGCTTCTCCTGCTGATGTGGTGAAGCTCAAAGAGATCGAAGCGGCCATGAAAGCCCAAGAGCAGGCCCTAGCGATCAGGTTTGCCGAGCTCGAAGTGGAGGACCGGCAAGGGGCGCGCAACCTTGCCATCCAGACGAACTACTGGCCGCAGGTGGTTCTGTCGGTCCTGTTCGTCGTCGGCTACTTCGTGATTCTCGGGCTGTTCTTCTCGGCCAAGCTCATCGTTCCGATGAACGAAGCCTTCATGATCATGCTCGGCGTGCTCACGGCCGGCGTTCCTCAGGTGATGGGTTTTTGGTTGGGCTCGTCGAGCGGTTCGCAGCGAAAAACCGATGCGTTGGTAGGGAAGTGAGGGGGCGATGGATGAATGGGTTCGATGGGCACTCGGCATCGTGGTCACGGTGTTCCTAGCCATGTTCGGCTGGCTGTTAAAAATGATCTCGACCAAGGCAAATCGAGAATCGACAGACAAGCGCTTTGATGCTTTGCTGGAGGAAATCCAGCAGCAGCGGCAAGACTTGAAGGACCACGAGTCAGAAGATCGCGCGATGCACAAAGACGTGCTCGCCGAGATCCGAGAGACGAACCGTCACCTCTCGACGACGAACGCTACGCTGTCCAATCTCGTCGGCCGATTCTACGCAACCAACGGACACCGGAATAACGTCTAGCGGGAAGGTTGTACTTACGCTATAAAGGTGCGGACGGCCCAAGGCGTTGAAGCGCCAAGGGCCGCCCTTAACACGGCTCTCGAACTTGAAGGAGCAAGAGCCATGCTCGCGCCAAAGCGTATCAGATATGGCGTCTAGTAACGGCGCCGATCATCACTCGCCGCTTAAGTACTACCACGCAGAGGGTGCCTCTGGCATCGGTGGTGGCGCGAGCGTCCAGAACAACAACCAGCTATCAACGCCGGTGGTCGTCACCTTCATGCTTGCCCTGCTCATCGTGGGGCTCGTCAGCGGCGGTGCGCTAGTTATGGGCTGGCACGCTACGGAGCTGGCGAAAATTGCAGAGAGGGAGGGAAGGTTAGCCGAAGAGGCCGCGATGCACCTGCGTTCCACCATGCGTGCCTACGGCATTTCAATCAATCCCGCTGGCCGAGATGCCGGCATTCGGGACGACTTAGACCAAGAGGAACCCATCGAGCCATGAGCAACGGTACGACGATCATATGCGGGACGGCCGGCGAGCCGCTGCCTGAGGCAACAATCACGATCTACCGGGGCACAGTCATGGACGTAGCTGTCCTCTAGCTTGAGCGCTTGCGCTTTGAACGCCGCATACAAGCGTGCGTAGCTCCCGCAGGCTTGGCCGCCATCCGGCATCATGCAATCGGGCAGATCGTTATCTGGGCTGTACATCTGAGTCTCCGGTCGAGGCGGCTGCAAATCGAGCCGCCTCGTACATGCGAATTGATTTTTCTATTTGGCTGCGATACCAGCCACCTTCTACAGCGGCGTTCGCTGCCTTCCGCGCTCGACGGATTTTGCCGTCAAGCTCTGCAATGAACTGGCGTCGCCACACCTCGCTCAACGGCGTTTCGTCAGCAGCTTTCATCGGCCATCCCCTCCAGTAGAGGCTGGCGCTTTGACTTCGTGAACCGAGAATCGTGGGTCACGCCAACCGCGCGCGAAGTAGGCAACCGGGTCTCGTCGGCGCCAGCGCAGCGCCTCTGCCTTCGCGTCGGCCTCCGATTCAAACGGGCCGAAGCACTCTGTTCGCACCACGCTCAGATGATCGAACGACCATTCAGTCCACATCACGATCCACATTTCAGTCTTCACGAGACTCCGGCATCCACTCCGGGTTGCCAGCGCAATTCGGGTACTTGTCACAGCAGCCCGCGATGGCTCCGCATGCCGCGCAGCCGTCAGGCTCCGGCGCATCGGATCGCGTCACCCGATCAACCCATTCCTGCGTGAGCTTAACCTTGTGATGCGGGCCATCGTGGCCCTCTGGCAGCGTGCAGCGGAATGTCCCGGCGCACGAGACTGAATAGCTGCACTGTCTCTCTACCCCTCGCGCCAAATTCTCTAGCCGCTTCAGCTTCTCGGCATCGCTGTTGCCGTCGCCGTTGATCGCCTCGGCCACTTCAAGTATTGCGCTTAGTCGGGAGGCGAGCGCATCACGTTCTGCCGTCACCTCGTCGAGCTTGTCGTACAGCTCGGTCTGAGTCATTACGGTGTCTCGCCAGCTCATTTCGGCGGCTCCGGTAGCGGCATCCAATGCGTCACGTGCGGTTCGAGCGACGGCAACAGCCATCCGCCAGCGTAGCGACACGTTTTATCGACGTGTCCGTTGCTCTTGAACGCCAGCACGCTCATCTCGTCTGGCGGCAACCGCTCATCCACTGGAATCCATCGATAACGGTCTAGCTTGGACTCCAGCGCTTGGTAGTCAGCCAACTTGACCAGCTTCTCTTGCGGCACTCCTGGCGCGTCGGCGTAGTAGGTGTCAACCACGGATCGCCTCCGGGCAGTGCTCAAGGTGCGCCTTGCTGTTCTTGGGTAGCTCGCATTCCTCGCAGATGCCATCGAGCCGGTCGTTAGCATCTTCGGCGGCACACCCTTCCTCGCATCCGCACGTTGGGTGCGAGCATTCGTAGTAGCGTTTTTCCATGCTCACCTCAACACGTGAATCACTTTCGATTTGGCGCACCGCTCGCACTGTTTCCACGCGAGCACGAAGCAACAGCCGTTGTCGTCGGTAACGCCGACTTGGTTGGTCCACCACTTGTGTCGAAACCAGCATCGCCAATTCATTTCGAGTCTCCGGTCAACTGAGATATTGCGGCAGTATCGGTTACGGGCTGCCGCCCTCCGGCCACGACGACGCGATTGTCGAATCCTCTGCGCTGGCCCTCGTGGTCGGGTGACAGCGGAGCCGCGTTTGCCCGGTTCCCTGCCTCGTCTTGCGACGGCGGATTCATAACCGGACGGCTGGTGGTATTCATCGCGGCGCCTGCGCTAGACGGTGCCGTGGGCTTCGACCCAGCGGTCACGCGGGTAGATGTGATGCTCGCCGTCGCAGACCACGATCAAAAAACCGTGGTCCTCGCGTAGCGATACCTTGCACGCACCGAAGTGCGTAAAAGCGCCGGAAGCGAGGACGACGGTAAACGACTGATAATCTGTCATGGTTCCCTCTAGGCGCGTAACGCTTTCGCGCGTTGCGCCAAAATCTTCAAATCGGTAACGGCTTCCTCGGCGTCGTCGTCGAGGCAGAAGGACAAGTCGTCGGCCAGGCGTCGCAACAAAGCCAGCTCGCACCTATCCGGCATATGCCTCAGGTAGCGTTCACTGCTGTCGTACTCGGTGCCGCAGAACTTGCACTTGAGGATCGAGCCCATGTCAGGCGGACTCCTTGGTGCCCACCAACCGCGCGGCGCCAGCGACGAGTTCGGCGAGCGGGATTCGTAGGTAGCAATCCTCGTTCCTGTCGCGGAACTGGATCTCGACCTCGCCTGTGTTCTTCAGGTCCACGACCTCGATCAGAATGTCCTCATCGACAATCTCATCGCTCGTCTTTTTATCGAACGTCGTGAGATGCCCTGCGAATGTGTTCACCATAGACTTGGCTCCTTAAAAGCTGTCCAAAATCCAACGCGCACAGCGGGCAAAAGCACGCCGTTTCGCGCACAACGAGGCGAATTTATTGGACGGTGGAGAAGCTACGTTTTGAGCGCGGGCAGTGACTTGCCAGCGAGCGGCTGTCGGCTTAGGAGGCGAACGCTCGTACTCATCCTCTCGGGCCATCATGCAGTCGTCGCACTCGTACTCTAGGCCGGAGCCGTCGCAATCCATACAGCGCTCGTCAGGGCAGCCGCTGTAGTCGAATGGATCGTGGATAGAGCCGAAGCCTTTGCACGTATCGCATCGCACGCACTCGCACGTCATCGCTCGGAGTCTCCCTCGAGCGGTTGCCAAATAAACGACGGCAGCTCCGCAGGCAAGTACAGCGGGTGCTTCGGCTCGCCGGCCTTCGTCAGTTCCAGCGCGCGAACAGGCTTGATCGTTTTGAGCAGGCGCAGGGCTCGGTCCGATAGGCGGCGATCGGCCTTACCGCCCCATGCCGCCACGACCCACTCAGCGCGCCACGCGAGTTCCGCCATGTGCACGTCGTTGCGCTCGAGCACGTCGGCGGGCGGCACCTTGGCCGCTTTCGGATCGGTCGCGCGATACGGGTTGCAGTTTGCGACGTAGACGCGGCCGAATCCCCACGACTCCGCAAAACCCTTCACGCGCCGAATAGTTGGGTCGTCCTCCATTGCGTCGGCGGTGCTCGGATTGTTCATCACGAACAGGCACGAATGCCCGGCCAGCGGGTTTAGCTGCGGCAGCAGTTCGCGCTCCAAGCGGTAGCGGTATAGTCCGCAATCGGAAATCACGGCGTCGCTACGTACGCTCATCGTTCAACGCTCCCGCCTTCACGAGACGCGACGATAACGCCGGTGCCGTCCGCATCTCGGAAGACGTGCCCGCAGCGCTTGTTTTGCTGCGTGCCGCCAGGTTCGTAGGGCTCGCCCCATTCGTCCTCGGCGCCCGTGAGCGGCCCCACGGCTGGAACATCGCAAGCTCTTTGAACACCGCGACAGCAAAAGGCGCCGACGAGCCGCTGTGACCCTCCGTTGCGAACAGTCGCAGCATCCGCACCATGTGCTCGGCCATCCACCGATTAGGGCCGTCGTCTTTGAACCACGACGCGAGCTCGCGCCGGCAGTGCTTCACGTAGTTGCTGTCCGGCTCGAGCTTCTCAAGCAGCCGATCAAGGCGGCGCATCCGCCAGTCGCGCACGGCTCGCGAGATGCGATCACGCGCGCGACGGTGAAGCGGATAGCGATAGGCGATAGGTTGTGTATTCATGATCCTGTCTTAGTCTGAAGCGATTTAGCGAGGTCGGCGTACTTCTGTACAGCGGCCTCAACCTGGGCGATCTCGTCGCCATACTCGCTCGGCCGCCGCATCCAGTCAGGCGCGCCGGCGAACGCGAAGTAGGCGGAACATAGCGCCTCGTACACTTCTTTGAAGTGCGCGGCATCGACCGTGCGCAGCACCGGAGCGCCGGCAACGCAATCAAGGTTCTCGCGCTGTCTTGGGTTCATGTCTTACCTCAACACGCTTTCAATGTGTGCCATCGCAACGCTTCGGGACCGCGCTCGTCCCGCAGGTGCAGGCGCAGCGCTTTACCGCGACCGCATCGAGGATCGCACGCGCGCGTGCATCGTCCTCGGCCGTCGTCTCTCTCGGTTTCGTGAAATCTGGCACGGTCTACTCCCTGCGCGGGCAGTTAGTAGTGGGGTCTCGGTTGGGCGCGTGGCTATAAGCACTCGCCGATGATCTCGCGCTCGAGCGCTCCGTATTTCTCGTCGTCGCCGATCACTTCGCCAATCAGCGCGACGACCCACCAGCGTTCGCCTTGCCACTTCGGCGGGATTAGCGTCGCGTGCAGTGCGCCAGGACCGCAGAGCGCGAGCGGCCCTTTTATCTTGTGCACGACACCCGGCGCCGCCGACTCGATTTTTCGACCGCCGTTTGCCGACTGCCCGTCTTGCGTGCTCCGCCAAAACGCAAGAAGCGCACCGGCCTTTTCCAGCGTCGCCATTCGCGCTCGCTGCGCATCGCTCCATGCCCTGGCGAAATTCTTGATGGTTTGCTTCCAGTAGGAAGGAGAGCCGTCGCCGTAGCCGGAGCCGTAGCCGGAGCCGTAGCCGTAGCCGGAGCCGTCGCCGTAGCCGGAGCCGGAGCCGTAGCCGGAGCCGGAGCCGTAGCCGGAGCCGGAGCCGGAGCCGGAGCCGTCGCGGCTCAATTCCTGCGGAACTGAGCCGCGAAGAACTACCGCGCCCACGGCGCAGACTCCCACGCCTTCACCGCTTCCGGCGTGCATTCGGCGACGCACGTGATGTCACGAACTTCGATGTCCGCAGCAGGGCCAACGCGCGCGCCACTCTGCGGCCCCATGCTCGCGAGACCGAGAAAGCCCTTGTTACCGGCGGGCCAATACACGCAGTTACGCGCGGCTCGCAGCGCAATGACGTTGCCGTCGGTCTTCTTGGCGTATCCGGCGAAAACGCCTCTGTGAGAGGTCGTCACCAATACGAACCGCTCTTTTTGGTTCTTCAAACGTGTCTCCATGTGCGTCGGTGTTGAATGAACCGAATGGCCGCGACGCTAACGGCATATTCGATTGCTAGTGCTTTCGGTAGCTCCCCGGATGCGAGGCGCTGGCGAATGTCGATGACGCGGGCCGCATCCAGCTTCGCGCTTCCATTTCGTTCGCCGCGCGGCGTGCGTTCAGGATGCTTTCGTAGTCCCTGACTATCGCCGCGCGCTTGACGTCCTTTGCGGTTGCGGTCTGCGTGGTTGTCGGCAGCGGACCCAGCGAAAAGATGGCTTGGGTTGACGCAGCGCGGCGTATCACAGCGGTGACAGACTTGCTGTCCGGCAGGATCTGCGACAAAGGCCGCGAAGGATGCGCGATGCGCAAACACAGTCTTTCCTAGAATCTTGATCTTCCCGTATCCCTGCCGATTGGTCCCTCGTTGCCAAAGCCAACATCCGGTATCGGCGTCAATGACGGACGCGGCGAGAACGAGAGAACGAATGTCAGTATTCGCCTTCATGAATTAGCCGCGATGCGCGGTCGTCACCAGCACTGCTCGTTCTTTTGCTTTCGTTGCCATTTGATCTAGCGCTCCTTTGCGCTTGGGAAAGGGTTCTCTCAAGACGCGAGCCAGTGAGGCGCATGCACGCGCGCCCACTCGATCGCATTTACGGTGACGGTCTTGCCGGTCGGCTCGCAGGCCCACGGCTTGTACTCGGAGAGCACCGCGTCGATGAATGTCTTCTCGGCCGCGAGCATGGCCTCGGTCGGCTTTACGTCGCGCCCCTCTGGGTCGCCGTATTCCTCATCAAGCCGCTCTAACAAGCTCTCGAGCGGGCCGAACATTCCACCGCCCACGCTCGGCTTCATTGGAGCGAACTCATGAACCGTTACCGTGCCGATCTCAGCAATCGGTGTCGGATGTTGGCCGTCGATGATCGCCTCAATGGCATCGTCCGGTGTCGTGTGCGTCAACCGCTCGTCGTTCTTCTCACCCCAAAAAGTCGTCATGGTTTCTGCCCTCAACAAGCACCGGACCAATCGCCGGCATCGTCTTCAAACTCGATCACGTCGCTCTCGTCGCGATCCCTGAGCCAGTCGCGCACCGATCGGCGCGCTTCTTCCTGCTCGGTTCTCGGGACGAACTCCGTGGGCGTTTCGCTCGGCTCGCGGCCCCACGGCATCCGCGTGTGCATGCCGAGAAAGCGGCGACCGCGGCTCATCGCGAAGCAATCGCTTTTTCGAGCCACACGCGGACGCCGGGAATGTTGGCGTCGGTCTTGAGTGCGTTCGCGACCTTGCGAATGCGCGACTCGTCTGGCACGAGGTATTCGCGCGGCAGCAAGGTCGCGTCGGTTATCTCAAAGCGCACGACCTCGCGCGTCTGGATGCCGGCGACCTTCGGCGGCTCGCGTTGGATGACCGGGGCGACTACCGTTGCTGCCTGCGTCGAGAGCTGCTCGGCCTTCTCGGCCTTGCCTGCCTCCGCGGCCTTCGCTGCGCGCTCGGCTAGTCGCTCACGCTCGCGCCGTGCGGCCTCGTCTGCCTTACGCTGCTCCTCGCGCCGGATGCGGTCCTGCTCGTTCTGGTAGACGACGAGCTTGCCCTTCAGCACTGCCTCGGCCTTGGCCAGCCAGTCGAGAGGCGGCGCGAAGAACGCCTGAATCGTCTTGCGCGCCTCATCGATCGGCTTCACCAGCGTCTTGCGCTGCTCGTCGATCTCGCGGGCCTTGGCCTTGATCGTCTGGAGTTCGCCGGCCGCGATCTCGTAATCCTCGGCAGTGATGATGGCGCGCGACTCGGCGGCAGCCAGGGCCGCGCGAGCACGTTCCGACGCGGTGTCAGTCGGGGTAGGGATCTGTACGTCGACGAGGTTCATGCCGCCTCCATATAGCGGTAAATGTTCAAACAGCTCTGAAAGATGGCCCAATCGGATGGGTCGTTTCTGGCGACGACGTTGTACGTGTCGCCCTTGATGTGGATGCAGTAGCGCTTCGCACGCCCACGGACGTAGGGCTGATGCGTCCACGCTTCCGCATACGCCGCGGTCTGCGGCCCAACGGTTCGCGGGATGGTGTAGCTGCCCTTAACGTCAGGAATGGCGATGCCGCGCTTCCACTCGAGCACAACGTCGGGCGTCCCTGCGTAACGCAGCGTCGGGTGGTAGATGGGCGTCTCGCTCGCGATCACGACTGCGCCGGACTCGTCGAGGAACCGCGCCCACGCTTTCACGCCATCGCGCGTCTCGTCGTCGAGCGACTCCCAGTCGAGCTCGTCGCGGTTGAACAGGTTGATCGCCTGATGCAACCGTTCGCCGCGGGCCCGTGCGTTCTCGAGGATCGCCGCGGGGATCGAGTCGAAGTTGTCGACCAGCCGTAGCACCTGCGTCACGCTCGGCAGCGTTTTGCCGTCGAGCGTGTAGCGGTGCGCGACCGGATCGAAAGCGAACTCAGCCACCGGCACGCTCCGCGATCCACGCAAGGCTCTCGTTGACCTTGTCGAATGGCAGTGCATCGAGCGCTTCGACTCCGAACTGCTTCAGGAAGTCGTCGACTGGAACGCCAGCCTGCTCGAGCTTCACGCTGATGAGCTTCTGTTGCTTCTCGGTGGCCTTGCCGGTGCCGCCTTTCGAGCGCGGCGCCTGACGCGGACGCTCGGTATCGCTCACCGTGTCGCGTAGTTCCTCGGGCGCGTCCTCGAGGTCTTGCGTGAAGATGTCGGAAGCGGCCAGCGCGGTCAGCGTCAAGTCGATCTGTGCGCGCTTCTTCGCCATCTTCAGCACCGTGTTGGCCACGTCGGCCGGAACCGTCCGCACCTGGCGCTGCTTGTACGGATCACCGCCGCCTTTCATCCACTTCTCGCGCTTGCGATCGGCATCGGTCTCCGCGAATTCCTCGTCGCACACAGCGCGGCGCCAGCGGTACTTGTCCTCGCTCGAGGAGCATTCGCCAAGACCGATGCCGATCACGATCCCGCTCGTCTGGTGACGGCCGACCGCCTTCACGCGGTAGCGAACCTCGTCACTCGTCGACAAGTCCTCGACCTCGGGCTCGACCGAGATACGGAACGTGGTCAGCAACACTTCGCTGCCGGCCTTGTAGAGCGTCGGCTTGTTCGTGCCAGGGATCACTCCGAAGTGCGTGTCCTTCTTCATGACCGCTGTCATGACTTCCTGGATGCGCACGACTTGGCTCCGAATCTCGGCAGCCGTAAGCGACTCGCGATGTTCGATGACAGCGTTCATTGGTGTTCCTTTAGTTCTTGAATGCCCGCCGCAACAGCGGCCAGCCAAACCAGCAAAATGGGCGACATAGCGGCGGCGAGGGCGAGGATCACGGCTCGTACCCCGCGTCGAGGTCAGGATCGCTCTCCGGCTCGTCGACGATGGTCGGCGGCTCGAAGGGGGAGGAGTGGGTCACGCGGCCGGCGCGTCGCGGTTTGCGCCCTTCCTCGATCTGCTCGATGAGGTCCGCGAGCGCATCGATCTTCAGCGCGCCCCAGCCGACCGGAGAGCCGGGGCCGTCGTAGCTCTTGTCGTCCACGCACATCCATCCGACCGGCGTTTTGGTCCATCTCGGCCGCAAGTCCGGGTGCCGCGTCAGGTCGATGCCGAGCGGCTTGTTGCCCAGGATCGTCTCGGCGTGCGCGCGCATCATTGCGACGCCAGTCGAAAAGAGCTTCCGACTCTCGTCGCTCATCTCGTGCCGCTCGACGAGTTCGTTGATCTGCTCGTTCGTTGCTTGCTCGGGGGTGTTCACTTGGTTGCTCCTGCGCTGGACGAGAACTGCGAACTGAACCGCGCGCGGTTCGAAGCAATGGCGGCCGTCAGCAGCTCGATCACTTCGGCGTCGTCGGTGTCGATTTGGAACGCGTGCGCCCGCGTTTTGAACGTGCCCCAGAAGCGCCGAGTGAACGGGGCCTCGGGATAGATCGGGCCGGTGTCGGCGTACTGGCCTTGACCAAGGAACACGCTGCCGTGGGCTAGTTCGCCCTCGGCGTGACCGTCCTCGAGCTCGTGCTGCTCAAGGACGGCGAGAAGTTCGGAGATTGCGCTGGGCTCGAGTGTGCTCACGACGGTCCCCTTACTCGTTTCGTTCAACATGGGGCCTATTAAACACGACGTTGCGTAACAAGTCAACGGGTGGTTTAGTGACTCGGTTCTCAGAAAAGGACTTGCGCAGCTTAAACCCATGGTTTACCCTGTGCAACCTATGGACGCAAAAGAATCCGCTGAGTTGATCGACAAGGCCGGTGGCACTAGCGCCTTCGGCCGCCTCTTGGGCGTGGACAACGGTGATGGCTGGCAGCAAAGAGTGAACAACTGGAAGCGCCGTGGCATCCCGTCTGACGTGATTCTAGAGCACTACGACACGATCAAGCGGCTCAAGCGCAAGTTTCAGTAACCCAAGCCGCCCCCCCCGGCACAGGAACGCGACTCAAATGCAGTGTCAGGAATGTAAGCCCCCGAAGGCTACTCCACCACGCCCCACTGAGTCTGTCGGTGCGGTAACACACAGGAGCGTCATGAAACTCCACCGCCTCACCGCTAGCCAGCACGCTGCGGACAACGCGCGCGCGACCTATCGCGGCGTGTTCTTGAATCGCTCCCAGTGCTGGCATTGCGGCCAGTCCCTCGGCCCGAAGTACACCAGCGTCGAGAGCCGTACCGGCTTTCCGCTGTTCGTGCACTTCCACTGTTTCAAGGACGCCGAGGCGGTCGCTTGGCCGAGGTCGTACGCATGAGCCTGCGCGACCTGTTTCGGGAGCCCCGCACCATCGACGGACTGTCGGTCTCGGCCGGCGCTCTGCTGACCGTCCTAGTCTATCTGTGGCTCCACGACTTCGACTTGAGCCAGCCGTCGCAGGCCTGCTCGAGCGTGCCGTATTCGGTGGGACAGCGGCCGAGCTGCGTGACCGTGGCGGCGGGGGAGGGGCGATGAAGTTTCATCCGTACGCCGAAGTCTTCCCGCTGATCGACGGCGATGAGTTCGACGCGCTCGTCGAGGACATCAAAGCGCACGGTCTGCGCGAGCCGATCTGGCGCTACAAGAAGCAGATTCTCGACGGTCGCAATCGGTTCATGGCCTGCGACGAAGCGGGCGTCGCGCCGAAGTTTCGCGACTTCAAAGGAACCGACGATCAAGCGTTAGCGTTTGTCGTGTCGGCGAACATGGCGCGGCGCCATCTGTCGTTCGAGCAGCGCGCTATGGCGGCTGCTCGCATAGCGACGCTGCGCAAGGGCGACAACCAGCATACCGCCCGGGCGGCATCCTCCCAGTCCGATGCAGCCAAGAAACTGGGCGTGTCGACCGACTCCGTACAGCGAGCGCGGAAGGTTGTCGAGAGCGGCAGCAAGGCGCTTCAGCAAGCGGTCGAGTCCGGTGAAGTAGCGCTCAAGAAGGCCGCCGCGGTCGTCGATCTGCCGAAGTCCGAGCAGCTCGCCGCCGCGACGCAGAAGCCGAGCAAGCCAGAGGTCGACGACGACCGCTGGGAGCCGGAAGAGGACGAAGAAGCAAACCTCGCCCAAGCTGAGAAGGAATACACCGACTCGATCGAGAAGGTGATGGCAGCCGACGACAAGCTAGCCGCCGCGCACGCCGAGATCAAACGCCAGGCGGCAGAGATCGCAGCGCTCAAGGTGTCGCGTGACGGATACCTCAACGGCAAGAACGCCGTAAGCAAGCTGCTCAAAAAAGAGCAAGCGCGCGCCGCCGCTCTCTCCAAGAAGCTCGACAAGGCAAACGCGGACATCGAGAAGCTGCGCGAGCGGATCGCGATCATGGAGACCGGCTAGTGAGCCACGCTGCCGTCGACATGTTCGGTCGGAACCCGGACTACTCAAACTCGAACTTCCCGCAGCCGCGGGAGTTTCAGGAGCGCGCGCATCAAGCGCTGCGCGAAGGCGTGCGCCACGGGCACAAACGCCAACTGCTGGTCGCTCCGACGGGCGCCGGCAAAACGTACATCGGGCTGCGGATCGCGCACGAAGCGCTCGCGCGCGGCAAGCGCGCGTGCTTCGTCTGCGACCGCACGGCGCTTATCAACCAGACGAGCGCACGCGCCGACGATTACGGACTTACCGATCACGCGATCGTGCAGGCGAACCACTGGCGCCGCGATACGACCATGCCGTTCCAAATCGCGAGCATTCAGACGATCGCCGCGCGTGGCTACTGGCCCGACGCCGACGTGCTCATCATCGACGAAGCTCATACGCAGCACTCGGCGTGGGTCGAGCACATCAAGACTTGCCGCGCGGCCGTGGTCGGATTGACGGCGACGCCATGCTCGAAGGGGCTCGGCCTGTCGTTCACGAACATGGTGAACGCCGCAACGATGCACGAACTGACCGAGCAAGGCGTGCTGGTGCCCATGCGCATCCTGACGTGCGTCACGCCGGATATGGCTGGCGCTGCGACGTCGGGCGGCGAGTGGACCAGCAAGGCCGCGTCCGAGCGCGAGCTGCAAATTGTCGGCGACGTCGTGGCCGAGTGGATGAAGCACGGCGAGAACCGAAAGACGATCGCATTCGGCCCCGACATTGCGTATTGCCTCGAGCTCGTGCGCGGCTTCCAGGCAGCCGGCATCGGCGCTGCGGCTTACACGTCCGAGACATCCGACGCCGAGCGTCAAACGCTGCTCGCGGAGTTCAGCAAACGGGATCCGTCGATTCGCGTCCTTGTATCCGTCGAGGCTCTTGCGAAGGGATTCGACGTCCAGGACATCGGCTGCGTTATCGACGCACGGCCGTTGCGAAAGTCGTTATCGACCGCGATTCAGATGTGGGGTCGCGGCCTCCGCTCGTCACCGGATACCGGCAAGACAGACTGCTTGCTGCTCGATCACAGCGGCAACATTCGCCGCTTCTACGACGACTTCAACGACGTGTTCTTCAACGGCTTCACCGGGCTCGATAGTGCCGAGAAGTTGGACAAGGCGATCCGCAAGGACGAACTCGACTACGAGCCGGCCGGCTGCCCCAAGTGCTCGCACACGCCGTTCCGCCGCCGCTGCATGGCGTGCGGATTCGAGAAGGAGTCCGGCACGCTCGCGAATGCGACGGCTGGCGAGATGCAGGAAATCCGTATCGGCAAACAGGTCATTGCGACCAACGAATTCGATCTCTGGCGGCAGCTCTGCGCGTACGCGCGCAACTACAGCAAACCGGAGAAGCAAGCCGGACGCGCGTGGAATCTGTTTCGGAACATCACCGGCAAGAAGCCGAGCAGTGCGTGGCACTTCGACTCGACGGACGGCGCTCCGATCACGCGCGGCACGCTGAACAAGATCAAGTCTTTGAACATTGCGTTTGCGCGCTCACGCGGCGTGCAGCAATGAGGCGTCTCTGTAAGGACTGCCGCAAGGCATGGTTGAGCCGCACGAAACGGAAGCGGATTCGCAAAGAAATGCGCGCCACCGGCAAACCGATGAAGGCGTTCTATCCAGACTCGCTGTATCACGACGGCGCATCTGCTCTTTGCGAACGCCACCGGTCGTATCGCAATTCGCTGTCCGGTGCGCGCCGCGCCGCGAAGCAGCAAGCAACTCCGCCGTGGGCGGATAAGAAGGCGATACGGCGCGTATATGAGCGCGCCGCAGAATTAGAGAGAACGACGGGCATAAAGATGCACGTCGATCATGTTGTCCCGCTGAAGGGACATGCTGTCACTGGGCTGCATGTCGAGACGAACCTACAGGTTCTTCCGGCTCGCGAAAACATTCGCAAGTCGAACCGCTTCAGCGTGACTCCGTCTGGCGTTAAGGACTCCGTGAAGAACGGAGAAGGTAGGGCGCCAGCCGAAGACGGGAACGAGGTTCGGTAGCTGCAGTAGGCCAGCGCTAGGAGTTTCACCCGAACGGCGCGCAGCCCGCTCTGCAAGAGCGGAAAACGGAAACGGGGATGGGCGTGGCTTGCAGCAACGCGCTCTGCGTCGTGTATGGCTCACTGGGCAGATACACGCGACGCACACTTCGCCGGCAGCGCGAGCTGCTGCGCGTGTAGGTAGGAGTGTGCGTCGCTTCCGGCTACCGGGCAGGTCTTGATGGTGAGGTCTTCTGATGGAGTTGATAGGTGTGACCACTGCCGATTGCCGGGCGAACTCGGCGCAACGCTGCGCGTCCGTCGCGTGCCTGTGCCTGGCAAATCCTACGAAGTCGTTCGCCTGCTCCACGTGGAACGGTGCGAAGCGGAATGGGAGGCGAAGTACAACGCATGGCTGAGCCAACGTGGTACGTCACGGACCTCGAGCACCTGACGGCGATCGTGCATGACTTGGTGGGTTGCGGGTTCAACGACTTCGAGAAGAAGCAGCTATTGGCCCATGAGATCCGGGTCGAGCACGAGCGAATCGCGCGCCGTATCGAGAAGCTGATGAACGACCGCGAGCGGATGAAGTTCTGGAGCGCGCGCAGGTGTTGGAAGGAGCGCGCGCAGAAGACGCCGAGCGGCGAGGAAACGTGGGGTGAGTGGTTCGAGCGGCTGTACGGCGAATCGCTCGAAGCGTACGCGGTGCGCGCGGCGCGCGACGGCATCACGCAGAAGGTCATGGAGTACGAGCTGGCGACGTTCGGATTCTCGCCGCTCGAGAAGGAGAAAGCAGCGTGAGGCCAGTGCTACGCCTTGGGAGCCCCAGGAAACCGAGGTTCAAGGAATGCCCGATCTGCCGGGACCAGTTTGAGGTGAGGAGGTTAGCTCAGAAGACGTGCGCCGATTTCGCTTGTGCAATCACCTTCGGGAAGCAGATGGCCGAGGCGAAGCGGGTGAAAGAGGTTCGCAAGGAGCGCCGAGAGTATCGGGTTAGGAACAAGACGATTAGCCAGCTCAAGAAGGAAGCGGACAAGGAGTTCGGACGGTATATCCGTGAGCGCGATTACTACCTGCCGTGCGTCTCGTGCGATGAGACCAACCCGATGATGACCTCGGGCGGGCAGTGGGACTGCGGCCACTTCCGCTCGAAGGGTGCGGCAGATCATCTGCGCTACAACGAAGACAACGCGGCGAAGCAATGCAAGGCATGTAACGGTGGCGCGGGCAACTTCGAGGCGAAGCGCGAGACGGTGCATCGGGAGTATCGCAAGCGGCTCATCGCTCGCATTGGCCTTGAGCGCGTCGAGGCATTGGAGAACGACAACTCCACCATTCACTGGACCCGCGAGGGCTTGATGGCGCTGCGGCGGAAGTATGTGGGGATGTGGAAAGAGCTTAAGGCGAGGCGCGAAGCATGACGCTCACAGATGCCCAATGGCGCGAGATCGAGAAGGCCAGCGTCTACCTGCCGCAAGACGGCGGTTTAGGGCGCTACATCGGCCTAGGCGTGCTGAAGAACATCATCCGCAAGTCACGCCGCTCGTCGGATCAGAACGCTTTGCTGCACGCTCTATTCGACGAGACGATCAAGCGTGGTGGCGAAGCGCTCGGCGGGTGGACGCGCGAAGACGTGAAAGAGTGGGCATTGGGCGAGTACTGGGGGTGGGACGAGTGCAAGGCTTTTGGCCGGACTCGCCTCAAGCCGAAGCGCCGCAGCTCTCGCTTAACCAAGCAAGAGATGAGCGACTTCATCGAGTGGTATGTCGCCTCAATGGCCGAGCATGGAATATCGCTTGATCTTCCGGGAGATTTACGTGCCGCAAGCTGAGTGCCATTCAGACAGGAAGCTATACGCAAAAGGGAAGTGCAAGCAGTGCTACTCCAAGGCGCTTCGCAATTCTGGCTGGAAAAGCCCTAACAGTCCGACGTGCCACCCTGATCGTCCCCTAAAGGCCAGGGGGTTGTGTTCGCCTTGTTACCAATCTGTTCGCGATAACGGCGGCTTTGTTCCGATGCGGCGGGAGCGTAAGGCCGCGACATGCGGGCATGGCGGACGCTCAGAAGCGCGCGGCATGTGCAAGGCTTGTTATTCGACATGGAGGCGGCGACAAGACCCGGTGCGCAACGATCTAGAACGTCGCAAAGATCGCGCTGCCGTATATGGCTTAACACTGGAGCAATACGACGCGCTTAAAGCGCAAGTCAACTGCCATTTGTGTGGCCGGTATATCGCAACGAAACCGGAGCGCCATATCGATCATTGCCATGAAACTGGGCGAGTGCGCGGGATGCTCTGTTTCACCTGTAACAAGGGCATCGGAATGCTCGGAGACAATGAGGCCGGGCTGCTTAGAGCATTGGCGTACATACGTGCCGAGCACGGGATCGTGCTCGAGCTACCAGGGGAGCAGGCGGCGTGAAGCACACAGAGCGACCTGGGCTCTACATCATGGTGTTTTTCATCCTGCTGAATAGTTGTAGCGCAGCGTATGACGCGCGCGAGGCGCACAAGCACGCGCACGCCATTTCGGTGCAGCTCGGCATTGATCCAGACGACGTTAAAGGCGGCGAGTGATGCGAGTCATCGTATGCGGCGGCAGAGACTACGGCGACATCCTGCACGTCCGTCGCGTGCTCGATGAGGTCAACGCGGCGACGCCGATAGACGAGATCGTGACGGGCGGCGCGACCGGTGCCGATACGCTGGCCTACGGGTGGGCGCTGCGCCGTGAGATCACGGCCATCGTCGTGCCGGCGAAATGGTCAGACGGCCGCAAGGCTGGACCTATTCGGAACCAAGAAATCATTGCGAAGTGGGGCGGCGATCTCTGCGTCGCGTTCCCTGGCGGAAAGGGGACGGCCGATATGGTGCGCCGTTGCGGTGCTGCGGGTATCGAAGTTCGGCAAGTGCCGAGGGAGCAAGCATGACCATCCTAGCCAACCACCTCCGCTCCCTAGCAGCGGACTTACTCAAGGTTGCCGATGCGATGCAAGCGCTGGAGGCCGAGCGAGACGAGTACCGAAGAATGGCGAAGCTGACGGCTGAAATCATTCACCGCGAGGCATTGCCGATGTCGTTTGCCGAAGTTGTTCAGGTCGAAGCGCTGCGGCGGGAGGGGTGATGGTGGCGGTCATGAAAGAAACGGTGAGCAGTCCTCCGCGAATCGAGCCAGACGGGCGGGGCCATGAGCTGCTGTTGCTGTGGGGCCTACACCGCAGGGGCGGCAACGACACGAAGTCCCCGGTGGCGAGTTCGAGTTGGAGCGAGCCGCTAGACAAGGCCGTGGAGGACGAGCCGCCCGAAGTGGTCGCCGTGGACCGCGTGCTGGCCGTCCTGGCCCGCGCGGGGTACTGGCACACGGTGGAGATCGCGAAGGTTTTCTACCTCGGCCACCCGAAGTACGACTATTGGCAGGTCGCCGACAAAGTGCGCCGGACAGAAGGTTTTGTGCGGCTGACATTGCGGGGCTTGGCGGACCTTGTGGACGAGCGCGTGACCGTTTAATATCCGTCTTACGTCCGTGCGCTCTAGTCGCGCCCGAAAAGATTCCCCCGTAACCCCGCCACTGAGCGGCCGACACGCCCAAACCCTGACCCGTTAGCGGCCCAGTTCGCCCGGCCCGCGCCGGGTCTTTATTCGACCGAGGAAGATTTATGCGCATTGCCGCAGGCTTGGTGCTGTCCGTGCTTGCTGCGCAGGCCCTTGCCGCGACGGTGACGTGGACGAATCCCACGACGTATACGGACGGCTCGCCTCTGGTCGTGGCTGATATTGCGTCCACGACGGTGGAGTGGAGCGTTACGCAGGCGTTTACGACGGTTGCGGGATCGGTGGTTGTGAATGGCTCAGCATCCACGGCGACAGCTCCCGACCCGGCTGCGGGTGCGACGCTGTGTTACCGAGCTCGCACGACGGTGATTGCTGCGAAAGGCGGCGGCCAATCTGCTCCGAGTAACGCGAACTGTAAGACTGGCGCGTTCCCGCCGCCGAGCCCGCCGACAAACCTCACCGTCAGCGGCCCGAACCTCGTGGCCTACGGCTCGCAGCAGAGCGAGGAGGTCCAGCGGACCTATCCAGTAGGCACGGTGGCCGAAAACACCGCGTGTGATGGAACCATGAGCGCCAACGGCCTGTATCGCGTTCCCAAGAGCGCCGTGACCTGGGCCGGCACCGTCCGGCCGGCTGTGGTGTTTGCTCAATGTCAGCCCTCTGGCGGCTGATTGCTCGGCTACTTGGGTACAAGTCACCGGGCCAAGTTTCACAAATCAGGATAGACGACATGGCGACGATTCGAACGATCACGTGGGTGCTGCCTCCGGTCAGTGCCCGTCAGCGGCCCATTGCTCGGACCCGCGTTGAGTTCCGGGTCAAGTCCCTCGCGGACCTTCCGTGGACGTTGCAGGACGAAGTAGCGGCGGGTGGTGAGCAGAAGCTCGTTATCAACGACCCCGCCCCCGGTACGTTCGAGTATCGGCTTGTCGCGATCGACGTAGACGGGAAGCAAGGCCCCCCGGTCATTCAAGAGAAGTCGTCGGACTACGACCCCCCCGGTTCTATCTCTAGCGTGACGATCGTCGACACGCAGGTGTAATGACCCGCTACGAGCGCGCGCTCTCACTCGCCGCACAAGCGATTCTCGAGGCCGCGATTGAAGAAGCCGAGGGGAACAGGAGCGAAGCCGCTCGGCTGCTCGGAGTCAACCGTACCCACTTCTACCGGCTCTGTTGGCGTCACGGTGTCGAGCTCCACGACAGCGCCACGACTGACACGTATCGCCGGGTAGGCCGGGTGGCGTTCGAGGCGAGTGCGTAATGGCCGAGAAGACGGAGGCCGAACAGATTGTCTCGCTCGAGGCGATCCTGAAGCGCTACGGCTACGACGTGCCGGTTACCGGCCGCACTGACACAACGCGCCTCGACGAGTTGCGAGTGACCACCCGCAAGGTGAGCGAGGCGGCTGACAGGGCATTTGCCGCGGGCGCGAAAGACTCGACCGCCGTGCTCACTCGGATACACACCGACGAGCCGGCGCCCGGCGTGGATATCGCCCCGACCAAGCAGATTGAGGCGGTGCGGTAATGGCTGCGGTTGCAGGCACGCCTACCGCCACGTCATCGTGGGTTGACGACAGCACCGACCAGACGACGAGCTACGCGCTTGATTCTGGTGCGAACAAGATTGTTGTAGTCCTCCACACCAAGGCGTTTACCAATCGCACGGTAACGAGCGTCACGTGGAATGGCTCGGCACTTACTAGCGCTGGGGCCGACGATGACGGCAACAGAACGCGCACAGAGATTTTCTACCTCGACAGCCCCGCCACTGGTACACACAACCTCGTCATTGACCTGGCGGGAACATGTACTGGGGTTGCCGTGATCTACGGCGTATCGAGCGGAGCCAGCGGGGCTCCCGAGACGAGCGCAGCGTGGTCAATCGACGGTACTAGCCCTGACTCGGTGACGCTCACCGGTACCAGCGCCAGCTCTTTGATCATCGGTGGCGTGTACTTCTCGAGCTTTTCCGGCTCAGGGATCGCAAGTTCTAACAGCACGCGCACATCAACCAGCCTAAACGCTGACGGTTCGTACCGCGCTGGTAGTGGGACTGTGAGCATGGATCGCACGTGGACGGGCTCGCTCTTCGAAGCGACGGGCTTTGCGATCTCCATTGCGGATGGCGGCGGCGGCGGCGGCGGCGGAAATTATCCTTATCGACACATAGTTTTCGGTTCGGCGGTGCAGCGAGCCGGGAACTATTAGGAGCTCACGATGGCAGCAGGTTACACGGCGGAAACTAATGGTGACGTGGCGCTCTCGGCCGCGACAGCCAAGACAGTGCTCAATGTCATTGCTGGCTCGAACGCCCTGATCCGTATTTGTGAGCTTGGGGTTTCGTTCGATGGAACGTCGGCTACTGCTGAGCCAGTAACTGTCGAGCTCTGCTCGTCGACCCAAGCGGGCGCTGGTACGTCCACGTCGCACACGATCGTGCAGTGTCGCGGTCCGACCAGGACTGTGCAGGCGACTGCGGCCAGAAACTACACGGCCGAGCCCACGACGCTAACCGTGACCAAGCGTTGGCTGGTGCATCCGCAAACCGGGATTGTCGTTCAATTCCCGTTGGGACGAGAGCCGGAACAAGTGACCACGGCGGACGGGTTGTGCATTCGCTGCACCGCGCCGGCCGCTGTCAACGCTCAGGCATATATCGAGTTTGAGGAGGGCTAGGCGCGTGACCGTTTACCTAGTCATGCATTCGGGTCGCTTGGGCGGCTCGATGCGCCAGATTCGTGCTGCTTACGCCTCGCAAGAAGAGGCCGAAGCTCAAGCCGAGCACAACATCTCGCGTGATTACCAGAAACCCATCCAAATCGAGGACGAGAACGGCGAAGTTCTCAAGGAATACCGATGAGTGCAACAAATGCGTTCGAAAGCGGCATCATGCAGCTCATTTTCGAGAATGCGAACTACGCCAACATCGGTGACGCGACGGGACTTCGCGGTTCGTCGACAGCTGGTGTGTTCTACGTCTCGTTGCATACCGCCGATCCTGGTGAGACTGGCAACCAAACGACCAACGAGTCGGCTTACACGAACTACGCGAGAGTCAGCGTTGCGCGGGCGGCGGCGCAGTGGACGCATGCATCGGGCGTGACGGATAACGACAACGCGATCACGTTTGCGGCGTGCGGTGTCACCGGCTCGACGATCACGAACTTCGGCATCGGCACCGATTCCAGCGGAACGGGCAACTTGCTGTTCTCTGGAACGGCGTCGCTTGTGGTGTCGAACGGCGTGACGCCCTCGTTCGCTGCCGGGGCGCTCGACATTACCTGCGATTGATGGATCTGCTCAAGCGCCAGCGCATAGCAGTCGAGTGCGCCGGTGAATTGGTCAAGCTCCACGTCGGCAATGCAACGCTGACGATGGATTACGAGACCGCCATTCAGATGAGCCAGTGGCTTCGATTCCGTGGCAAGGAAGCGAAGAAGAACGCCGGAGATGTTTCGAGGCATTGGAGCGCGCTAGGCCTATTGGACGACTCCGCCAGAACGAGGGGCTAGGCCATGCTCCGCCGTCGTGCTCGACTAAGCACGTTCGCCACCCGAGTTACGCGGTCCGCTCCTACTGGGGCGATGACCGGAACTGCGTCGCTGTCGTTCGTTGGCGCAGCGGTGCTGAGTGGCGCTGGGGCACTCATAGGTGCATCGGCTCTGGCCTTCACGCCAGCCGGTGCATTGACTGGATCGGGCGCACTAGCCGGGACTACTTCTCTATCCTTCACCCCGAGTGCGGCGCTTGTTGGAAGCGGCGCCCTGGCGGGGAGTTCGAGCCTCGCGTTTACGCCATCTGCGTCCCTGACGGGAGCGGGTGCGCTAGTAGGCTCGAGCAGCCTGACATTTACGCCGTCTGCGACGTTTTCCGGCGGCGGCGCGATTACGGGAAGCACGTCGCTCGCATTCGGCGCGAGCGCAACGCTAACCGGATCTGGTGCGCTGGCCGGAAGCAGCGCGCTTTCATTCTCGCCAACTGCGACTCTTACTGGTGCAGGCGCACTAGTCGGGGCCAGCACGGTTACGTTCGGTGGCACGGGGACGCTGATCAATGGCGGCTCCAATGCGCTGAACGGCTCCACGTCGCTGAGCTTCACGCCGGTTGGCGTGCTGAGTGGTTCGGGCGCTCTGGCTGGTTCGAGCTCGATCAGCTTCGTGCCGGCTGGCACGTTCACGGCCAGGATAGCCGGCCTATCGTCATGGGCGTTCGGCGCCACTGGATCGCTGATCAATGGCAGCGGTGAATTGCTTGGTGCTACCAGCCTGACGTTCACGCCTACGGGAACGCTAGTAGATGGCACATTCTCGATCATTGGCGATCGAGCGACTGGGACTGCTATCAGGATCAGTAGCGTTGGGTCTGCAACTGGGACACTAAGGGCGATAGGCAATGGCTGAGCGAGGATCACCGCAGTCGTTCGCCTTCGCTGCTGGCGAGTCGTTCCAGCTCACCTTTGACGTGGACGACGTGATCACTGGTATGACGGTACGCTTCTCAGCTAAGCGTACTCCGGCCTCTACCGCAGTGCTGAGCACATCAGGCAGTACCGCTGTCGCCAGCATCCCATCGGCTCAGCAATGCAAGATCACTGTGGCCGACGAGAACACGTCGAGCCTGTTAGGCACGTATCGCTACTCGGTTGAGATAGAGGACGGTGCTGGTGATAAGAGCGAAGTCGCCCACGGGTATCTCACCTTCAGTCCGAAGATGACCTGATGCCTAGCTCTGCCCCTAGGTTCTGCCCTCACCCTGGATGCGATGAGCTGATAGTGGGTAAGCAGCGTGCTTGCCCCGACCACCAGCGCATGAGGGAAGCAGAGCGAACGTTCCGTATGAGAGGCAGGGCAGGACAGTCACGTAGAACGCTGTTCCTGAACCGCCATCCCTTGTGTATGGACTGCCATAGCGCAGGACGCATCACAGTGGCCACTGAGGTGGACCACATCGTACCCCTATCCCAGGGTGGCCCTGATGAGTGGGACAACCTACAGGGCTTGTGCCATGCGTGTCATGCGGCCAAGACGGCGCGCGAAATGCGTGAGCGCATGGGGCTCGCAGCTAGATAGCAATCGACGGATAGGGTAGCTCCCGAAGCGCCGGCCCGCACCGGCTTCCGTCGAGCCTGACTGCGGATCAATTAAGCGGAGATTGAGATGGGCTGCCAAGAGGCATCGCCCAGGCTTTGCCTTGGGTGCTCGGTTTCTATTGCTCATCGACATGGCAACGCCTCGCGTTGCGAGTTGTGTTCCATACAACACAAGCGCGAAGCGAAGAAAACGAGGAAGCGATCGAACAGAAAGTCGCTAACAGATGAACAGCGAGAGCGGAAACGAGAGAGAGACAGGCATCGCGCGCGCTCCGAACAGAAGAGGGCTTCAGAGCGTGAGTGGAGGCTGCGCAGAAGTGCCATTGCCTCTTCGCATAAGGATCATCGAAAACGCGGATACAGAGATATCTGCGTGGATGCGCCGATTGCTCGCAGCGCGGCTGAGCGTTGGCGGGATTATTACCGCCACTCAGTAAGGGGCAAGACCATTGTATGCCTTGTATGCGGCGTCAGGTGGTGCCCTGTTCCCGGCGCGAACTCGTCACACATGAAGACGTGCGGTGACGAGTGTAGGGAAGTGAGGTTGAGGAGCGCTAGGAAGAAGAGTAAGCGCGGTCGCCGTAGCCGTAGATGGGATAGGAAACATAGCAGCAGGGCTAGGCACTACGGCTCAGCAGTTGAGACTGTTAATCGAGTGTCGGTGTTTGAGGCTGCTGGCTGGAGGTGTGCATCGTGTGGGTGCGCCACTCCAAGATCATTGATGGGAACAACTCACCAGGATGCGCCAGAGCTAGACCACATTGTCCCGCTATCGTGCGGTGGCGCTCACGCTATGAGCAACGCCCAGTTGTTGTGCAGGACATGTAATGCATTGAAGGGTGCGATGCGCAACGATCACTTTATGTTGTGGAGCAAAGGGGTGGGGGGATATCGCCATTTTTGGGATAAATATCCGGACTCCGCCGTGCCCCCAAAAAATCGCACCTCCAATACGGGTTGAGTGAAATCGGTTATGGGACGACCACGAACGCCGGCCAAGGTGCTCGAACTGAAGGGTAGCTTCGTGAAGCACCCGGAGCGCGCTCGGGAAGACGCCGAGGGTTCGGCGCCTTTCGAGATCGAGCCGCCGCCGCATTTGCCGCAAGAGACGGTGCGGGCATGGCGGGACATTGTGTCCCGGCTCCCAAAGGTGGCGAT
>Ga0075163_10000969_pt1 | contig 38182 bp, 38 predicted proteins | sample JI1023141ADNA_FD_71478 | JGI IMG/M metagenome (GOLD analysis project Ga0075163, IMG submission 71478) | Wastewater effluent complex algal communities from Wisconsin, to seasonally profile nutrient transformation and Carbon sequestration -... | ecosystem: Engineered > WWTP > Effluent > Algae...
TTTATCATAATGGTCGGTGGACGCTATTAGATATGATACGTACCCTCAGCCTACGACCGTCACAGATCCTCGGGTTACCTTCCGGTAAATTAGTAAAAGGCGCTGCAGCGGATTTTGTTTTATTCGACCCCAATAAACCAAGGCAGATAGACGTGAGCCACTTTCGCAGTAAATCGAAGAACTCTCCTTATGACGCAAGACCTGTACAAGGAATTGTCTTGCGTACGGTGGTTGACGGTCGAACTGTTTATGCTGCGTCCCGTAACAGCATCCAAAATAGTGGGAACTAGTTATGGGGGGCACTGGATTGTCTTTTTTTATGGCTGATTTACCCTGGATTCTTCTGGCAACTATATGTGCATATTTGATTGGTTCGATACCCTTTGGGCTTGTGTTAACCCGAATGGCCGGCCTCGGCGACATTCGCAAGGTTGGATCGGGCAATATTGGGGCAACTAACGTTTTACGAACAGGAAACAAGGGCCTTGCGCTGGCGACCCTTTTACTTGATGGAGGCAAAGGCGCCGTAGCGGTTCTCCTCGCTTGGCAATTTGGTGATAAACTGGCAGCTTTTGCCGCTCTTAGCGCGGTTCTTGGTCATATGTTTCCTGTTTGGCTGCGCTTCAATGGGGGCAAGGGTGTCGCCACAGCCATTGGCGTCTTTCTTGGCTTGCACCCCCTTGTCGGACTGGCTATGTGCGGGACCTGGTTACTAATCGCGATCACCTGCCGCTATTCTTCGGTTGCCGCCCTTTCAGCCATTTCTTTATCGCCTGTATATCTTTATTTTATTGGCGCTGCCTGGCTGCCGATTATCATTGCTTGTCTCATTGTTGTACTGGTGTGGATTAGACATCATGGAAATCTGCGTCGGCTTTTGCGGGGCGAAGAGCCAAAAATCGGCGCTAAGAAAAAACCGTAGCCTCCATACACGCACTGTTTGCTCTTGACGCAACTATTACGGGCAGTCATCGTTAGGGATGGTTTCAACACCTTCCCGTCATGAAATTCTTGAACGCTTACGGCTTATTCGGACTGAAACAGTCGGTCCGATTTCTTTTCGTCACCTTTTGCGGCAATACCGGACTGTCGATGCTGCCTTAGCGGCCTTGCCTAGCCTTGCGCGCCGTGGCGGACGTAAAGGAGCCCTAAGAATTCCAAGCCGAGCAGACGCTGAACGTGAATTGAATGCGTTGGAGGCATTAGGCGGCAAGATGATTACCCAAGACTCGCCTGATTATCCGGGTAATCTTGCCGCTATACCTGATGCGCCCCCCTTATTGAGCTTGATTGGCAATCAGCACCTTTTACATCAACGGGTTATTGCCATTGTCGGCGCTCGCAATGCCTCTTTGGCGGGCTGCAGAATCGCTTCTAATTTAGCGCAAGAACTTGCACGAGTTGGCATTATTGTCATTTCCGGCCTTGCTCGGGGTGTTGATACCCACGCTCACAAAGGATCCTTAGAAGGCGGCACCATTGCCGTCATGGCGGGAGGTGTCGATATTCCTTATCCTGAAAGTAATACCGGTCTTTATAAAGAAATCGCGCAGCGTGGTGCGCTCATTTCGGAAATTCCCCTTGGAATCCATCCCCAAGCCAGTCATTTCCCCAGACGCAATCGTCTTATCGCAGGCATGTCGCTTGGAGTTGCCGTGATTGAAGCAGCCGCAAAATCGGGTTCCTTAATCACAGCGCGTTTAGCAGCGGACTATGGTCGCGAGGTTTTCGCGGTGCCCGGGTCGCCGCTTGATCCACGTAACCGCGGTTGCAATGATTTGCTACGACAAGGCGCCACCCTTTTGGAAAGTGCCGAAGACATCTTACAAAACCTCGCTTCACAAGAGTCCTCGCGAATTCTTGAACCTAAAGGGCGTGATTTTATGGAAATACCTCTCGATACCCCGAGTGAACAAGTCCTTGAGACGGCAAGGATCAAGGTTATTGAGGCACTTGGCCCTACACCAACAGAAGTTGATACCCTTATTCGGCACTGCCTTTTACCGACCCCTGTTGTGTTAACGGTTTTGCTTGAACTCGAGCTGGCTGGCCGGTTAGAGCGGCACTTCGGTGGCAGGGTTTCGCTATTAAACTAAGCGACTTAGGCTATCTTTCGATGCGGGGTTGTTGACGAAAGGCCCCTCATGCGTCTATTGACGGCCTTAGTTCTTACCCATCCACCGATCGCACGAGGTTCGTGATGAAAGTCGTCGTGGTGGAATCGCCTGCTAAGGCGAAAACCATCAATAAGTATCTGGGCTCGGACTATACCGTCCTGGCGAGCTTTGGGCATGTCCGCGATTTGCCGGCCAAAGATGGCTCGGTTCGTCCTGACGATGACTTCTCCATGAGCTGGCAATTGGACGATAAATCGGAAAAACGCATCGGTGACATCGCTAAAGCTTTGAAGTCTGCCGACCATCTCATTCTAGCCACCGATCCCGACCGAGAGGGAGAAGCGATCTCGTGGCATGTTCAAGAAGTCCTTAACCAACGACATCTTTTGAGCAAAGTGGATGTTAAACGGGTTGTCTTCCATGAAATAACCAAGTCCGCGGTGCTCGATGCCATTGCTCGTCCACGCAATATCGATAGCTCGCTTGTCGATGCCTATCTTGCGCGTCGAGCTTTGGATTATCTCGTTGGCTTTACTCTGTCTCCCGTTCTTTGGCGCAAACTTCCTGGAAGCCGTTCGGCCGGTCGCGTCCAATCGGTTGCGCTACGCCTAATTTGTGAACGTGAATCCGAGGTTGAGGTTTTCAAGCCGCAAGAATATTGGTCCGTCGAGGTAAAGTTTGCCACGCGGGAAGGTCAAGCCTTTGTTGCGCGCTTAACGCATCTTGAAGGCTTGAAGCTGGATCGTTTAAGTCTTAAAAGCGAAGCCGAAGCTCGTCACGCCGTCTCCATTATTGAAGGTCGGGATTTTCAGGTCGTTGACATAGAGCGCAAAACTGTTCGTCGTAATCCGTTTCCACCATTTACAACGTCCACCCTTCAACAAGAAGCCTCACGTAAGCTTGGTTTCTCGGCTAGCCACACGATGAGGTTAGCTCAGCGCCTTTATGAAGGGGTTGATTTGGGGGGAGACACTGTTGGCTTGATTACCTATATGCGTACCGACAGCTTTAATTTATCAAGCGAAGCCATCGGGTCGGCACGCCGGCTTATTGAGCGTGATTATGGCGGATCGTATCTTCCAGATTCTCCGCGGGCCTATAAATCTAAAGCAAAGAATGCCCAAGAAGCACATGAAGCAATCCGACCGACCGACCTTTCTCTTAAACCAGAAAATGTTCGCGCGCATCTCGATCCTGATCAATTGCGGCTATATGAGTTGATCTGGCGCCGCACCTTGGCATGCCAGATGGCAAGCGCTGAACTTGATCAAGTCGCTGTTGATATAGCATCGGCCGATGAGGCGGCAATGCTGCGCGCCACAGGTTCAGTAGTAAAATTTGACGGTTTTTTAAAGCTCTACACAGAAGATCGGGACGATCCTGCACCTTCAAGTGATAGCGCCGAGGATGACAACGAACGGCGTCTTCCTGCGATGGCCTCAGGTGATACTTTACGCCGTGAAGCTGTGAACCCTGAACAGCATTTTACACAACCACCACCACGTTACACCGAAGCAAGTCTGGTGAAAAAACTAGAAGAGCTTGGCATTGGGCGCCCATCAACCTACGCGTCGATTATTCAAGTTTTGCAGGATCGTAATTATGTCCGTCTGGAAAAGAAACGATTCACACCCGAAGACCGGGGCCGGCTAGTGACCGCTTTCCTTTCAAACTATTTTCATCGTTACGTTGAATATGACTTTACAGCTGACCTAGAGGGTCAGCTTGATGACATTGCAAATGGCCGTATTGATTGGAAGCAAGTCTTAAGAAATTTTTGGCAGGCTTTTAGTAAAGCGGTTGATGGAACTAAAGAGCTTCGTATTTCTGAAGTGCTCGATCGTTTGGATGAAGAGCTTGGTCCCCATTTTTTTCCCGAAACAGGGCAAGGTGATCCACGTCTCTGTCCACGTTGTGGCACTGCAGATGGTGGCCGGCTGTCCCTAAAGCTTGGAAAGATGGGCGGGTTTATCGGTTGCTCACGCTATCCAGAATGCCGCTATACCCGTTCGCTTGTGGTACCCACAGGTGAACCGGGTGACGATCAAGGTCTATCTGCTGGGCCCAAACTTCTCGGGCAAGATCCTGAAACTAGAAAAGACGTTACGCTTCGATTGGGACCTTATGGCCCCTATGTTCAGCTGGGTGAACCTGAAGGTGAAGGTAAAAAGGCCATTAAGCCTAAACGCGCGTCTTTACCCAAAGGCTTACCTGCAGCGGATGTCGATCTGGATAGGGCGTTGCGGCTTCTAGCCCTGCCACGCCAAATTGGCCTCCATCCTGAAGACGGCAAACCTATTGTCGCCGGAATTGGACGGTTTGGCCCATATATCAAACATGAAAGCCGTTACGTGAATCTGAAAAGTGACGAGGATGACGTTCTAACCATCGGCATCAATCGAGCTGTTACTGTTTTAGCGGAAGCCCCAGAAAGAAAAGGCCGGGGCGCACCTACCGGCAAAAACATTGGCAATCACCCAGAAGATGGCAAGCCAATCGTTTTACGATCCGGGCGCTACGGACCCTACATTGCTCATGGTAAAGTCAATGCAACAATACCAAAAGATACCGACCCAGACACCTTAAGTGTTGAGGCGGCAGTTGCACTTTTGACTGCCCGCAAGGAAGCCACGTCGGGTAAAACGTCTAAAAAACCTGTCTCTAAGAAGGCAGCAGCCCCTAAAAAAGCGCCTGCTGAAAAAACTGCGAAAAAAACCGCAGTCGCCAAATCGCCGACAAAAAAGAAAACTAAACCCAAGAAAAAAAGTGCTGAAGAATAACTATCTGCCGCGCTTTGAGAACCGCACCGTCAAGATACCCAAAATGAGTCCGATGGCAGCGCCACCGGCCGTGTAGAGTCCTACGTGGATCAGAGTTTTTTCAACTGCCCCAGCTAAAGGCTCTATTGTTGTGCCTAAATTATCATAAATTTCCTTCCACCCTAGCCGAACAAATAAAACTGTTGGCCGAGTTATATAGCCATAAAACAAGCCACCGACGGCCCCAATAAGCATAAGAATAATAGGCATTATGAAACTTCCTTGTTGGAGAGGATCAACCTCAGCTAGTCTGGGACATGTCTTTACCCTTCGTCCAGCCCTGCTCTGATTTCTTTTCGTGAAAAAAAGCAAATCCAAAAAACCTCCGGCGTCCCAAAGCGGGTCTTCAATGCCGAGCCGCGATGAGATTCTTCGTTTTGTCGAAGAAGCTGAATCGCCAGTGGGTAAACGGGAAATCGCCCGTGCATTCGGCCTATCAGGCGGACAGAAAATTGATCTTAAACATCTTCTAAGAGAAATGGAAACCGAAGGTCTTCTTGACCGTGGTCGTGGCAAACGTGTTGGTAAGGCCCGTGCTTTACCCGAAGTCATTATCCTGGAAGTTATCGGACTCGATAAAGATGGCGAGCCTTTAGCTGCGCCCATCGACCCCAAACAACGCGAAGACCTCGGCTCATCGATTGTTTATTTATCTGTCAGTTCGGACCGGGTGGCTCCGCCAGCTCAAGGAGATCGGATCTTAGCGCGCATACGCCGCGCGGGAAAAGATAATTACGAAGCAAGCATCATCCGCAAACTACCCAAGGGTACTCAGCCTATTTTAGGGGTTTTTCATCGCGAAAAATATGGTGATGGCAGGGTCCAACCTACAGATAGGCGCGCCAAAGAGGATTTCTTAATAAGAGCAGGAGACGACAACGGGGCTGAGCAGGGAGAATTGGTTATTGTCGAAGTTCTGCCTGTACGTCACCGTGGTCTCTCACCAGCTCGAGTTATTAAACGCATCGGCCATCTCGATGACCCCCGGGCCTTCAGCTTAATTGCTATATACACTCACGGAATTCCCACTGAATTTCCCTCCCAGGCTATAGCAGAAGCTGATACCGCTAAGCCCGTTGCTCTCGGAAAAAGAACTGATTTTCGAGATATTCCTCTTGTGACAATCGATGGTGAGGATGCGCGTGATTTTGATGACGCTGTTTTCGCAGAGGCAGATTCTAATCCCAGTAATCCTGGCGGATGGCGACTCCTGGTCGCAATAGCAGATGTCAGCTGGTATGTCCGATCAGGCATGATGCTGGATCAAGAAGCGCAAAAACGAGGAAACTCTGTTTATTTTCCCGATCGAGTTGTCCCCATGCTGCCCGAAGCGCTCTCTAATGACCTCTGTTCTTTAAAGCCTGATGTTGATCGAGCCTGCTTAGTTGCGGAACTTTGGATAGATCATGAAGGCCGCCTACTCCGTCACAAATTTCACCGCGGACTTATGCGTTCGCATGCACGGCTCACCTATACCGAAGCGCAAGCTGCTTTCGATCAAGAGAAGCCTCTGCCCACCACACTTCAAAATGCCGTCATAAAGCCGCTTTACGGTGCTTATGCTGCTCTAGCATTAGCTCGCAAAAAACGTGGGACACTGGATCTTGACCTTCCAGAACGCCAAGTTTTCTTAAATGAAAAAGGCCGTATCACACGCATAATTCCGCGCGCCCGCTATGACAGCCATCGGCTCATTGAAGAATTCATGATCTTAGCGAATGTTGCCGCCGCGCAAGCACTAGAAACGGCCAAATATCCTTGCATGTACCGTGTTCATGATGAACCAGATCCGGCAAAAATTGATCAGCTACGAAGTTACCTTGAGTCATTAGGATATAGTTTAGCACGTGGCGAGGTTTTGAAACCTCGAAACTTCATGCAAGTTATCGCGAAGGCCGCGGGAAAACCCGAAGCAAGAACTGTTCACGAAGCCATCCTTCGCACACAATCTCAGGCTATTTATAGTCCTGAAAATATCGGACATTTTGGCTTGGCATTACGTCGTTATGCCCACTTTACTTCCCCAATTCGCCGATATTCTGATCTATTGGTTCATCGTGCCTTGATTGATGCTTTTCATTTAGGCGAAGATGGGCTTGGCGCGATAGATCCAGCCAAATTTACTGACATCGCTTTACATATCTCAATGACTGAACGCCGCGCAGCAACCGCTGAGCGCGATGCTTTAAATCGTTACTTAACTGCCTATATGGCCGAGCAAGTTGGCCAAAATTTTACCGGAAGAATTGTCGGAGTCGCCCGATTCGGGCTTTTCATAAGGTTTGGTGATGCCGACGCAGAAGGCCTGCTCCCTATCGGAAATTTACCCAGTGACTGGTATGATCATAACCCAGAACATCATACCCTCATTGGCCGTGATCGAGGGCTTGCCTATCATTTAGGGGATGCCGTGTCCGTCAAGCTTGAAGCCGCAGATAGCGTAACGGGAAGCCTATTATTAAATGTCCTCCATCAAGCTGAACCCGCGGGGCATAAAAGGAGGTTTTCAAAACGTAATGCGCGGGTTCCAGGCCGAAAATCTGCCAAGAATTCGAGAAAGCCTTCCAAAAAGACGCGACGTTATGGCAAATAATCAAATAGTATTGAGTTCTACTGTACACTCGTCATTTCGGCTCTTACAGCTGAGAGATGATTGATCAACTCCTTTATGCCGAAAGGGCATTACGTTGCTGACGCACCTTATGACCAAAACCGGCTTCCATAAAGACGGGTGCAGCATACTCACGCGTTATGCCGTTTGGGTTCATTTATTTTTTGTGGCCCCCCTCCTCTCAGCTTGTCTTATTGAAAATCCGCCAGAGATAACTGGCACCGATAGCGGGATACGATGGGTTCTTGCTGCTGGTTTTGATAATATTGAAAGCATTTACATAAAACCGCTTGAGATGAGTACCCTTGTCATCGACGGACTTCGCGGATTGAAGCAAATCGACCCCAATATTGAGTTAGCGCAAGATAAAGACAGCGTGACTTTAAGTATTGGCACTTCATTAAGGAAAGAGTTTAACGTTCCTAAGAAATCTGATTCCAGTGGGTGGGCCGATTTTGCAGCTGAAATTATCGGTGTAGCGCGTACAAAGTCGTCCGATCTTTCACGGGCGACAGATGAGCGCATTTTTCAAGCTATCTTTGATGGCGCACTGGGCGATCTCGATAGATTTTCACGCTATGCCAGCGCCGAGATCGCGCAAGAAAATCGAGCCAACCGTGAAGGTGCAGGTGGTGTCGGGATCACTGTGGATTTGAAAGATCATCGAATGATGATTCTTTCGATCCTTGATGGATCACCTGCAGAGTCTGCCGATATTCATCCTGGTGATACCTTACTTGCGGTGGATGGGGTATCAACAGATGGTTTGAGCCCTCGCGACGTTGTGCGACTTATCCGAGGGAAGGTCAATTCTGAGACCAAACTAACACTGCAACGCGATGGCAGAACCGATAACCTTATCGTAGCGGTGAAGCGATCGTTAATCGTTCCATCGACTGTGACGCAATCAATCGATAAAGACATTTTAAGTTTTAAAATTAGCGGATTTAATCAAGACACAGCAGCCAGTCTATCCCGGTATCTTCGCGATATAAAAACAACGCATCCAACAGTCCAAGGCGCCATTATTGACTTACGGGGAAATCCCGGTGGATTGTTAGATCAAGCCGTTTCTGTTTCAGATTTATTTTTAGATAACGGTCATATTGTCTCTACGCGGGGGCGGCACCCAGACTCAGTGCAGTTATTTGATGCCGAGAAAGGTGATTTACTTCAGAACCTGCCGCTAGTGATCTTGATTGACGGAACTTCGGCTTCGGCAGCGGAGATTGTCGCCGCCGCATTGCAAGATCGCGGGCGGGCCGTTTTAGTTGGAACCAGCAGCTTTGGCAAAGGGACGGTTCAGACGGTTATACGTTTACCTAATGATGGCGAGCTTACGCTTACCTGGGCGCATTTTCATGCCCCGTCTAGTTACTCGATCAATACCTACGGAGTCTTCCCAACAGTCTGCACCAGCACTGAGCGCCAATCCGAGGCCGATTTGATGGCCGCGCTTAAGCGTGGCCATCTTATTAATCAACCCAATTACACGGCTCGACGTAATGCAGAAAATCTCGATGATGCGGCCCGAAGCACTCTTCTAAAGGAATGCCCTTGGGTTCCTGGTAAAAAAACTGAAACAGACTGGGAGGTGGCGCGCCTTCTTATTGCAAATCCTCAACTTTATGCCCAAGCGCTCCAGTCCGCCGCCGCTGTAACAACCCGGCCATAACCCCATATAAGGCGGAGCCGCTTGACAGCCTGCCTGAAAACGCTATCTTGCGCCCTCGCTTATGGTTCACCTTATATTTTGCCAGGGAGATCCCTATGGCTAAAGCCGCCACGATCCTGATTAAACTCGAAAGCACGGCTGATACCGGCTATTTTTACGTGGCTAAAAAGAACCCCCGCACCCAGACTGAAAAGATGGAAATGCGGAAATATGACCCACGCGCCAAGAGGCATGTCCTATTCAAGGAAACAAAGCTTAAGTAAAAGCTTGTTTTCTTACCCAGGATCTTTGGGGTCCACTGCAATACGATTACGTCCCATACGCTTTGCTTCATAAAGCGCCCGATCAGCACAAGCAATAATATCCGCAGCTGTCGTATTGCCCTTATCTGATAAGGCAATCCCGACAGAAATGGTGACGGGGATATCTCTTTTCTGCAGATCATCCCCATAAAATTCACGTTCCGCAACAACCCAGCGTAAACGCTCTGCAATTTTGAAAGCCGAGGCTTCATCGACATCCGGAAGGATAACAATAAACTCCTCACCGCCATAACGCGCAACCACATCAACGTCACGGATTGTATACGATACACGTTCTGCCAGTTCACGCAGAACTTTATCGCCTGCTCCATGGCCGTAGTTATCATTAATTTGCTTAAAGTAATCGATATCAAACAAAACAATCGCCATTGGCTTTTCTAATTTGCGTGCAGAATCTAACGCAGCATCAAGGTGCTTTAGAATGTATCGGCGATTGAATAACCCCGTCAGACTGTCTGTTAAGGCGAGCGTAAGATTGTGCTGATAACTTCGCTTTAAACGATTGTGATACCGCCGCCGTTTAACTTGCGTCCTAACACGTGCGATAAGCTCATAACGATCCATCGGCTTAATGACACAATCATTGACACCAAGATCTAAGGCTTTTGCCAATCTGACATCGTCCGCAGACTCTGAGATAGTTAGAATAGAAATATGGCGCGAACTTCTTTCGGCTCGGAGCTCAGAAATAAACCTAAGAGAGTCCAAGCCCGGCAAATCAAGAGGCGCTATTATCAGATCGTAATCCTCAAGATCCTGCTTATGCTGAACAGTAAAATCTGATGCCATCTCGAGAGCATAGCTTTCAGTATCTAAAATATTAAATATTTGAGCCACATCGGATGTGGCGCCGTTATTAATAATCAGAACCTTAGCGCCGACAATATCTTTTTGACTTAAGAAGCTTATTTCATCAGCCAGCCCGCCTAAAGCTTCAGAAGTTTGTTCGCGCATACGCCATTCATCCATCGTCATTTTCAAACGTGAAAGATTACGTACCCGAGCAAATAAAACTTTATCGCTAGAGGACTCATCAAGAAAATCATCCGCCCCCGCATCGAGACCCTTAACGCGCTCTTCGGAAGCCAGAGAATTTGTGACAATAATAATTGGGATATGGCTTATTTGAGGGTCAGCTTTAAATCGGCGGCAAACTTCAAAATTATCGATTTTTGAAGATGACAAGCTGAGAATAATAAGATCGGGTAGAGAGGCCGAAACAAGATCAATCGCCTCGGATCCACTATGAGAAACAATGACGCGGAAATATTCGCGAGAAAGTTTTTCGGTAAGATTATCCGCACTTGCCAATTTATCATCAGCGATGAAAATACGCGCACTCATCGTAAGCTTTGCCCTTTAACATGACCTCTGCCTGTTATTTTTAAGCAGATAAAACTTGGGCTTCGCAAACCGGATTTCCTTCTTTATACTAGTCAACAACGCTAACCAACATTTCGGGCAGAGTGTGGATTTCACACAAACCCACATGAGGTACCTCTTTGCAGTGGCTCTGCCGAGATTGCCTATCCATCTATACTGCTGATACGCCAGTTCCACGCTGCCCACAATGCGGGTCGCCGCGACTTAAAAACAATCATGAATTAGATAAACTTTCAATTGCTCATATTGATTGCGATGCTTTTTATGCATCAGTCGAAAAACGGGATAATCCCTCTTTAAAGGATAAGCCTGTTATTGTGGGGGGTGGGCACCGCGGCGTTGTATCCGCCGCCTGCTACGTAGCAAGAACTTATGGAATACGTTCAGCTATGCCCATGTTCAAAGCATTAAAGCTTTGTCCTCATGCCCAAGTCATACATCCCAATATGACTAAATATGTTACCGAAGGTCGGCGGATAAGAACATTGTTTCAAGAACTGACCCCTTTAGTTGAGCCTTTATCGATTGATGAAGCTTTTCTTGATATGACAGGAACAGAAAAACTGCATGATGGAATTCCCGCTCGAAGCTTGGCCCTGCTTGCTCTGCGGATCGAGAAAGAAGTTGGCCTGACTGTATCTATTGGCCTTAGTTACAATAAGTTTTTGGCTAAGGTTGCTTCTGATCTCGACAAACCTAGAGGATTTTCTGTCATAGGGCGTGCCGAAGCTAAGGATTTTCTGGCCTTGCGTCCCGTGAGTTTGATCTGGGGAGTTGGAAAATCACTTCAGAAAAAATTAGAAGCTGACGGAATTACCCAAATCGCACAGCTTCAAAACATGGATAAGATAGCGCTTATGAAAAGCTATGGTTCCATCGGTACCCGTTTATTTAACTTTTCACGAGGCATAGATGAGCGTCGTGTTACTCCCGCAGAAGAAACGAAAACTATCTCTGCAGAAACAACTTTTGATCAAGATACCGCAAAAGCTGATGAACTAACACGGGCCCTTTGGAGCCAGTGCGAGAAGGTGTCGAAGCGGCTTAAACGTCAAAACTTGATGGGTGACGTTATAACTTTGAAGCTAAAGCTTTCAGACTTTAGTTCCAAAACACGTAGTCATAAATTGGACCATCCCACACAGCTTGCTGAGCGGCTTTTTGATGTAGGAACAACTCTTTTAAAATCAGAGCTTGATGGAAGACGATATCGCTTAATCGGTATTAGTATCGCCGGGCTATCCGCTTCTCACGCTGGACAATTATCCCTCGATTCCGAAACAACTCATCAAACAAAAATTGAGCAAGCCATAGACAAAGTACGTGAAAAGCTCGGGGATAAAGCAATTTTTAAAGGCCGCTCACTTCACCTACCAAATAAGAAACCATAGAATTAAGTCGTCGGGAGAATTTCGAAATCAGGTGAAATAGGCCCCGAATAAACTTCATCAGTAATATTATCAACGCGAGCCATAACCGGGCCTACCCAACAAGACTTAACAAAAGCCGACAATGTTTCTTTTTCACCGAAAATAACAGCCTCAACTGCCCCATCACGCCGATTACGCACCCACCCGCAGAGGCTTGCGTCTTTTGCCCGCTCAGAAAACCAGGCGCGGTAACCCACACCTTGTACTTTTCCTTTTATAGTTAAGCGTACGGCATGGTTCATGCAAATTCTATGATTTTTTGGTCAACGCTTAAGCTATCACCTTGTGTGACATAAATTTCTTTAACAATGCCGTCACGGACAGCGCGGAGTACATTTTCCATTTTCATGGCTTCAATTACAGCCAGCTCGTCTCCAGCTTTAATATTTTGCCCAAGCCTTATAGGTAAATTCACGAGCAACCCCGGCATAGGGGCGAGAAGAAACTTTGACGTATCTGGAGGCTGTTTAATCAGCATTTTTTTATTAAGCGCAGCAACTTTTGGCGTCAAAACCAAAAACTCAGCTCCACCACCCTGTGCCGACAAGAAGTAACCAAGATTTGAGTAATCAACTTGGATACAAAAAGGAGTTTTATCAAAGGATCCGGATGCCAGAGGGGTTCCGGGTGCCCAATCAAGCACTAGTGAATGGGTCCGATTTTGCTGAAAAACGCTCCAGTGCTCTTCGTTGCGGACGAGCTTTACTGGCAAATATTTGTTATTGAATTTAACTACCCATTCAATAGCGGGTAATTCCAAAAAAGACTTTATAGCAACCGCACCTCTCATACACTTAAGCGTGTGCAACACTGCTACGATGGCTACAAAAAAATCTTCTTTATCCTGCGTTATCTTTTCAGAAAATCCATCGGCATATTCTTCAGCAATAAAGTTAGTCGTCAGTCTACCTGCATGAAATCGCGGCGATGCCAAAATAGAGGATAAAAAATTAGCGTTATGCTTAATACCACGGATATAAAATCCATCAAGTGCGGTTCTTAGGGCAATAATAGCATCGGCTCGTGTTTTTCCAAAGCCACAGACCTTGGCAACCATTGGATCATAGAACATCGATATTTCACTACCTTCATCAACGCCCGTATCGATGCGAATATGCGAGTTTGTCACTGGAGGGAGATAACGGGTCAAGCGACCAGTCGAGGGCATGAAGCCTCTGACGGGATCTTCTGCGTAAAGCCGCGCTTCAATCGCCCAACCTTTCGTCATGACATCTTTTTGGCAAAAAAGAATTTTTTCTCCCGCCGCTATCCGAAACATTTGTTCAACCAAATCCAGGCCTGTGACGAGTTCCGTCACTGCATGCTCGACTTGGAGGCGTGTATTCATTTCAAGAAAATAAAATTTACGCTGCCGATCAACAATGAATTCCACGGTACCTGCAGATACATATCCAACTGCTTTTGCAAGAGCGATCGCCTGCTGCCCCATTGCTTCTCGTGTTACATCATCAAGAAATGGAGAAGGTGCTTCCTCTATAACTTTTTGATGACGACGCTGTATTGAACATTCCCGTTCACCTAAATGAACGGTATTACCGTACTGATCGGCCAAAACTTGGATTTCTATGTGACGAGGCTCTTCAATATATTTTTCAATAAATACGCGATCATCACCGAAAGCCGTTAGAGCTTCTGCCATCGCGGCGCGAAGACCTTCTTTAGTTTCTTGGTCATCACGGGCAATTCTCATCCCCTTGCCGCCTCCGCCCGCGGATGCTTTAAGCATAATAGGATAACCAATAATTTTTGCTTGTTGGATTGCCTCTTCTGCCGAAGTTACCGGAGTTAAAATTCCAGGGACTATGGAGACCCCAGCTTTTTCTGCTAATTTCTTGGACTCAATTTTATCGCCCATCGCTGCCATGGCCGACGGCGGTGGTCCGATGAAAATAATTCCGTTATCTGCTAGTGCCGTTGCAAAGTCTGCATTCTCAGATAGGAAACCAAAACCCGGATGAACTGCCTCTGCTCCTGTGAGGCGGCAAGCTTCAATGATTTTATCGGCTCTTAAATAGCTTTCCGTTGATGGTGATGGCCCAATAGAAATTGCTTCATCTGCCATTCGAACGTGCAGCGCTTCTTGATCTGCGTCTGAGTAAACTGCGACAGTTTTTATTCCCAAATGCCGTGCCGTGCGTATGATACGACAAGCAATTTCACCGCGATTAGCTACTAGAATTTTCTTAAACATGGCTTTTTACGTCGCTTCAATTCAGAAGCTATTTTAAACGAACGCCATATTTAACTGATCACTCATGAGAGTCGCGATTTAAAAGCTCACGCACCTTACGTTGCTCCCAGTCGCGGGTAAACCACGGCAATCGCTCGAAGGTTTGTGCAGCATGCATGGCTAGGCCAAGTCCCCATCCCAAAAGTGGCCAAAAAAACCACAGACCGCCGGCCGTAGAAAAATCAATCGCCATAAGAACAAAGTTAACCAAGGCGTAGATCGTTAAGTGGGTATAGAAAGCGCGTAACGCTTTTACCCGTCGCCAAGCCCATTGCTCAGCCTCAACATCCTTGGCTGCGGCACGAACATTCGCTCCGGGATTTAACTCAACCGGTTCTGAAGCAGCGCCTCGCGCTGAACGTTTGCGTTCGGTCATGCCTAACTCCTTTGTCTTTATAGTAATGCCTGGTTATAGCCGAAATATCAGGCCCGTATAGCAGCTTTTGTGGATAGTGCTACAGACACAAACCAGGCATTTTATGAAAGGCAACGGCATCATTTTAGGTTAATAAACCTTTAAAAAAGGTAATTAGGCTATTAGTCATATTTCTTATAAAATCATCCGATCGCCTATGCTTGCGCAGCCCCAAGGTTCGTGTATAGTCCGCGCCGCTTTGCAGGAATCGGGAAATCCCACATCTGCACTTGCTCCTTGCCGATTGCTAACTGGCGTCGGCTCAGCGCGGCTATGATTTACCAGCCAAGCTATTAACCCATAAGGAGTGTCCATAGGATGCCACTTTACGAGACCATTTTTATTGCGCGTCAGGATCTATCGACTGCTCAGGTCGATGGCCTTAGCGACCAATTTTCCACAATCCTTGCGGATGGTGGCGGTAATGTTGCCAAAAAAGAATATTGGGGTCTGCGCAACCTTAGCTTCCGTATTAAGAAAAACCGCAAAGGCCATTACGTTTTGCTGAATGTAGACGCCTTGCCGGCTGCCGTGACCGAAATGGAACGCAATATGCGGATTAATGAAGACATTTTGCGCTTTCAGACTGTGCGCGTCGAAACGCATGAGGAAGGACCTTCAGCCATTCTCAGAAATCGCGAGCGCGAAGGGCGTGAAGGTGGTCGTGACGGCCGTGAACGCCGCGGCGGTCGATTTGACCGCGGAGATCGTGATCGTGGTGATTACGGAGACCGCCATTCCCGTGACATGGACATTACAGCTGAAGGATCTGACGAATGAGCCGCCCTCAAACACGACGCCCGTTTTTTCGGCGTAAAAAAAGCTGCCCTTTTTCCGGAGCAGACGCCCCAGCAATTGATTACAAAGATGTAAAGTTGCTACAGAGGTTTATTTCTGAGCGTGGGAAAATTGTTCCTAGTCGGATTACAGCTGTGTCGGCTAAGAAGCAGCGTGAATTAGCACGTGCCATCAAACGATCCCGCTTCTTATCTCTTTTGCCGTACAGCATTAATTAATCGTCAGCATTAAGTGGAATAGCGTAATGCGGTTTTGGCTTCTGTCGGTTGGTGCTGGCTTGATTAGCGCCCTTCTCTACGGAGGTGTCATCTCCACAAACGGGTGGGGCGGCACGCCGGCCCCCCTTATTCTCGTCTATTTTGCGCAACTTCCACTTATGCTGATCGGCCTTAGCTTCGGATCAACCTCAGTTATCATTGCCGGAGCAACAGGCATAATTGCACTATCTCTTGCAGGCGGGGCCATTATGTCTGGCGGCTTTGCTTTAGGGTCAGCTTTGCCTTCAGCGCTCGTTTCACGGCAGGCTTTATTGTCACGATCTAATGCGGATGGGCAAAGAGAATGGTACCCCTTAGGCTCTGTTCTTGCTTGGCTCGTATTCTGGGGAGCTGCTGTCACCTCTGTGATTTTACTGATTCTGTTTTCGCGACAAGAAGATTTTCCAGCTACGTTGCAAGTTCTCCTTAGCGGTACATTAGAGAAGATGGCTCCACAACTCAGCGATGTGGATCGCCACAGCTTAGCGACGACAGTTTCACAGATTCTTCCTGGCATCACGGCATTATCATGGCTTGCCATGACAGTTGTGAATGCTTGCCTAGCACAGGCTATTGCAAAAAAACTCGACTTAAACATGCGCAAGGATTCAGATATCTCGACATTGCAGCTGCCACGCTGGCTTTTGATTGCGCTTGCGACTAGTGCTTTGTTAGGTCTGTTGGAAAGTAATATAGGATATACAGCACAGAACCTGCTGCTGATTTTCTTACTTCCTCTATTTTTGGTTGGCCTTGCAGTTATTCACGTTTTCGCACGGCAACGACAAAATTTACGGCCGCTTATTCTTGGAATTTCCTATGGCCTAATCGTGATTATTGGCTGGCCGGCCGTTTTGGTTACGGGCATAGGACTTATTGATCAACTTGTAGGCCTGCGGCAACGCATGACCGGTTTGGCCTAAATTAGGGAGATTGCGTAATGCAAGTCATTCTTCTCGAGCGTATTGAGCGGCTTGGACAGATGGGAGATGTGGTTGAAGTCAAAGCAGGCTTCGCCCGCAATTTCCTTTTGCCTCAAAAAAAGGCCCTCCGAGCGACAAAAGACAATAAAACATTTTTTGACACGCAACGGGCTCAGCTAGAGGCAACTAACCTCAAACAACGTCAAGAAGCCGAAACTGTTGCCAAGAAAATTAACGGTCTTAAGGTTGTCTTACTTCGTCAAGCAAGTGATATGGGCCAGCTCTATGGCTCAGTCACTGCACGCGATATTGCTGAAGGTATTGATGGCGCCGGATTCACCGTTCAAAAATCTCAGGTTCTTGTCGATCGCCCTATTAAGAACCTAGGTATCCATGACGTCCGCGTCCGCCTCCACCCAGAAGTGATGGTGACAGTAGCTGTTAACGTCGCGAAATCTGACGAAGAGGCTGAGGCTCAAGCAAAAGGATTGAATCCAGCCGAGCTCCTGGAACGTCCTGAAACACTCCAGTCTGAGGGTTCAGCTGGCGAGTCGGGTGCCACGACACCATCTGAAGCTAAAGCATAGCTTTTCTATCATATGGCAACGGGGATATTTTCGGGTTATCCCCGTTGTTCAGAGCTATCCCAACGATAAACGGCTTCAAATCGCCATAACCTAGGTCTAGGGTCCCGGTCATGGCGATACCTTCATCAGATACCAAAATTACACCTTTCCGCAATGACCGCCCTACCGAGGGTGGGCGGGACATGCCTTTGCGCGCCTTGCCACATAATATTGAGGCCGAGCAAGGGCTTTTGGGCAGTTTACTGCGGAATAATCGCGCCTATGAAAAAGTGGCGGAATTTTTACGGGCAGATCATTTTGCCAACACTGTTCATGGCCGAATCTACGAGGCCCTGGGCCGGCTTATTGATCGTGGGCAGATCGCAGACCCTGTAACCTTACGAAATGTTTTTGAGCATGATGACGGTCTGGCGGAGGTTGGTGGTGCTGTTTACCTAAATCAACTTGTGGATGCACTAGCCACCACCGTCAATGTTGAAGATTATGGCCGCTTGATCCACGACCTTGCAGTACGGCGCGAACTTATCGCCTTAGGCAGCGACATGGTTGAGCAGGCCTATAGCGTTAAAATCGATCCTCCTGCTCCTGTTCAGATCGAGATGGCTGAACAGAAACTCTACGGCCTTGCCACTCTTGGTGCGTCTAAGAATGAATTTCAATCTTTTGAAAAGGCGATTGCAACGGCTATCGCGACCGCTGAAGCTGCCTACAAGCGAGACTCTCACATTGTTGGCGTTACTACCGGATTTCGTGAACTCGACCGAAAATTGGGGGGAGTTCATCCCAGCGATCTAATTATCTTGGCAGGACGGCCCGGCATGGGGAAAACTGCCTTGGCAACTAACATTGCTTATAACGCAGCCGATGCAGCCCGCAAGGCACAAGAAACGGGCGCTTACACCAGCGGCGCTGTTGTTGGTTTTTTCTCATTAGAAATGTCCGCCGAGCAATTAGCGACACGTATTTTGTCTGATTCAGCACAAATATCTTCGGATCGTATTCGGCGGGGTGATATTGGACAGGAAGCTTTTGATCGTATAGTCGCTGCCAGCCAGACCTTGTCGCGCTTACCCTTGTTCATTGATGATACTCCCGCGCTATCTGTGAGTGCTTTGCGGACCCGTGCACGTCGACTTAAACGGCAGCATAATTTGGGACTTATCGTAATCGATTACTTGCAGCTTCTTCAGAGCACGCCCGGTGGGCGACCCGAAAATCGCGTACAAGAATTATCAGAAATCACTCGTGGTCTTAAAACTCTTGCCAAAGAGTTAAGTGTACCAGTTATCGCCTTATCGCAGCTCAGTCGTCAGGTTGAAAGCCGTGAAGACAAACATCCCCAACTATCCGATTTACGCGAGTCGGGTTCTATCGAACAAGATGCGGATGTCGTGATGTTCATTTATCGCGAAGAGTATTATCTGCGCTTAAAAGAACCTCAATTAAATACGCCAGAGCGCGAAGCTTGGGACAGCAAACTGGAGCGCGCACGTAATCGGGCTGAAATTAGCGTCGCCAAGCAACGCCATGGCCCTACGGGCCCTGTAGATTTGCACTTCGAAGGCGAATTCACGCGATTCTCGGATCTTATAGAAGACAATCGATTACCTGAACGGCGCAGCTAAGAAAGACCACCATGCCTGATGCACTTGCATGGCTAACAATCGATCTGGGTGCCGTTGCCGCTAACTGGCAGAGCTTGCGCAATCGCCTGCGCTCAAATCAATGCGCCGCTGTTGTCAAAGCTGACGCTTATGGACTGGGGTTAGAAAAAATTGGCCCTGCTCTTTACGCGGCCGGATGCCGTTTGTTTTTTGTAGCCCACCTCCAAGAAGCTCTATCACTTCGACACTTACTACCTAGCGCGGAAATTGCCGTTTTAAGTGGGCTCGGCCCCAATGAGGCACCAGAGTTTACGGATCAACAGATTTTTCCCGTTTTAAATGATATAGAGCAAATAAATGCGTGGAATCGTCATTGTTTAAACAGTGAGGCTAGATTTCCCGCAATTTTACATGTTGACACGGGTATGAACAGACTAGGGTTGCTGCCGGGCGAAGCTCTGGCCCTACAAAGAAACCCGTCATCTCTCCATAATATAAAATTACGCGCCCTCATAAGCCATCTCGCCTGCGCCGATGAGGCTGATCATCCTTTAAATCTTCAGCAATTAGAGACTTTTTCAGCTGTTCGAACCCATTTTCCCGATATACCGGCTAGCCTCGCGGCCTCGTCAGGGCTGTTTTTAGATGAGAAATACCACTTTGACTTTGGTCGTCCCGGGGCAGCTATATATGGCCTTAATCCGACTCCGGGAAAAGCAAACCCTCAACGTCCAACCCTTCGCTTAGAGGCGCGAATCCTACAGGTTCGCCGCGTTGACAGGCCTATGACCGTTGGTTATGGTGCAGCTTATTCTGTTCGTGGGCCAACTTCTGTTGCAACGATCGGTGTTGGGTACGCAGACGGTTATCTTCGTTCTCTTAGTAATCGAGGCGAAGTGACTATTTCAGGTATTCCGGTACCTATTATTGGTCGTGTGTCTATGGACCTGATTACTTTGGATGTAACGAAATTGCCCGAATCCCTTGCGCAACCCGGCCAAACAGTTTGTCTAATCGGGGACGAGTTAACGCCGGATGGCGTAGCACAAACTGCAGAGACTATCGGCTATGAGATTTTAACATCTCTTGGTCATCGCTATATTCGACGCTACCTCGAACCAAATGTAGGCTAATTATGGCAACAACATCCGTTATTGAGACCAAAAAGAACGGTCAATCAGTCTTCAGCCGCCTCTTTTGGCTCTTTGCCATGATCGGAAAAGGCTTTCTAAGTTCATTAGCTGCGGCGGGGCGGATAACTTTATTTGCCCTTCAAGGCATTATTCATTCACTAACGCCACCCTATTTCCCGCGCCTTATCGGACGGCAGATGCTTGATATCGGATATTATTCTTTACCGGTAGTTGGCATGACCGGAATTTTTGCTGGGATGGTTTTAGCGCTCCAAACATATACCGGGTTTTCTCGGTTTGCTGCTGAAGGCGCAGTCGCTACGGTTGTGGTCATTTCCATGACACGTGAACTTGGTCCCGTGCTTGCCGGCCTCATGGTAGCCGGCCGCGTTGGCGCGGCTGTAGCGGCAGAGATCGGAACGATGCGCGTCACTGAGCAGGTCGATGCTTTAAGCACCCTATCAACCAACCCCTTCAAGTATCTTATCGCACCGCGTTTGATTGCCGGAATTACGATGCTGCCTATCCTTGTTCTGGTTGCAACCGTCATCGGTGTCATGGGTGGTTATCTTGTAAGTGTCTATAAGCTTGGCTTCAACAGCCCCACCTATATCACGCGTACCCTTGAGTTCTTAGAGTTGCAGGATGTTATTTCCGGAATGGTAAAGGCAGCCGTGTTTGGTTTTCTGGTTACTTTAATGGGATGTTATCACGGCTATAATTCTCAGCGTGGTGCTCAAGGCGTGGGCGCCGCCACCACCAATGCTGTGGTCTCAGCGTCTATTTTGATCTTAATCTCAAACTATATCATTACCGAACTGTTCTTTGCCGTTTAAAGCATAAGACTGTCTGGAGACAACATGCAGAAGCCTAAAATCTCTCTTCACGACGTTCATAAAGCCTTCGGTCCCAAGCAGGTTTTAAAAGGCTTCAATCTGGAAGTAGCTCCGGGTGAGTCAGTCGTCATTATAGGTGGCTCAGGAACAGGAAAATCTGTCAGCCTTAAATGCATCCTGGGATTAATGCATCCTGATCGTGGTTCTATTGAAATTGACGGTCAAAACGTTGTCGGTATTCGCGGCGCTGAACGGGACAATGTTATGAAAAAGTTTGGTATGCTTTTTCAAGGTGCTGCCTTGTTCGACAGTATGAAAGTTTGGGAAAATGTGGCTTTTGGCCTTATACAAGGCCAAGGCATGAAGCCCAAGCAAGCACGCGATATTGCCATGGATAAACTGGCACAGGTTGGGCTACGCCCTGAAGTTGGTGATTTACTACCCGCGGAGCTGTCTGGCGGCATGCAAAAACGTGTCGGCCTCGCCCGCGCCATTGCATCTAATCCTGAAATCATCTTCTTTGATGAGCCAACCACCGGGCTCGATCCGATTATGGCGGATGTCATCAATGATCTGATTGTAAAATGCGTCCGTGAACTTGGCGCTACGGCACTTTCCATTACACACGATATGGTTAGTGCCCGAAAAATTTCTGATCGTATTGCCATGCTTTGGGATGGCCGCATTATTTGGGATGGAGCGACAAAGCAGATTGATAAATCAGGCAACGCCTATGTTGACCAATTTATTCATGGCCGCGCCGAAGGGCCGATCCAAATGCAGGTCCGCGCTCTTTAATCCCAGGAAGGCTAGTTGCACGTGGCACGTCATGCTGCCCGCTATGTTTGTCAACAGTGCGGCTCTGTACACCCTCGCTGGGTGGGGCGCTGTGAAAGTTGCGGCGCCTGGAATAGCATTGTGGAAGAAGCCGATACACCAATCCCAGGTGGATTAGGTAAGAAAAAAACAAGTACCAAAACCCGCAATATTGAATTTCTTCCCTTGTCTGGTCAGGAGCCAGCGCCCCCGAGACGCCAGAGTGGCATAGCAGAATTCGATCGCGTTTGTGGCGGAGGCCTGGTGCCGGGTTCAGCGCTTCTTGTTGGTGGCGACCCCGGAATAGGTAAATCTACTCTCCTGCTTCAGGTCACAGCTAAACTGGCCCAAAAGCCAGGTAGCCGATGTGTCTACATCTCTGGAGAAGAGGCCATTGATCAAATAAGAATGCGCGCCTCTCGTCTTGGTTTAGAGCAAGCACCGGTTCAGCTGGCAACGGCAACGGATCTGCGCAGTATTCTCAGCGCACTAGACCAAGACGCTGATGACACCGCACCTACACTTGCCATCATCGACTCGATCCAGACACTTTATGCGGAAGGTCTGGAATCAGCACCCGGGACAGTCGGTCAGGTACGAGCATGCTCAGGCGAGCTGATCCGTTTGGCTAAACGCAAAGGTTTTACGCTTGTTCTCGTAGGGCATGTCACCAAGGATGGCACCATTGCTGGACCTAAAGTTCTTGAGCATATGGTCGATACAGTTCTCTATTTTGAAGGAGAACGCGGTCACCAATTTCGTATTCTCCGCACCGTTAAGAACCGGTTTGGCGCTACAGATGAGATAGGCGTTTTTGAAATGACTGATGGGGGATTGGCTGAAGTTTCCAATCCCTCAGCTCTATTTTTAGCCGAACGCCAAGGAAGTCTTGCTGGATCTGCTGTTTTCGCGGGAATCGAGGGGACTCGGCCCGTGCTTGTAGAAATCCAAGCCTTGGTTGCGCCCTCATCCTTAGGAACCCCGCGACGTGCCACCGTTGGCTGGGATAGTAGCCGTCTTGCCATGGTTATCGCCGTGCTGGAAGCGCGAGGAGGACTATCCTTCGCCGGCCACGATATTTATTTGAATGTCGCTGGCGGCCTCAGAGTAGCCGAGCCGGCTGCCGATTTAGCTGCAGCCGCAGCCCTTATTTCAGCCTTATCAGGTCACCCAGTTCCTCAAGAAACTGTCACTTTTGGCGAAATTGGGCTTTCCGGAGAGGTCCGACCTGTGGGACAATTCGAAGCACGAACAAAAGAGGCGCTAAAGCTAGGATTCTCAAGGGCTTTTTCTCCACGTCAACGCTTGCGTTCTAAGCCAACACAAGGCACGGTTGGCTCCCTAGAACACAGAGATATTGCCCATATACAGGACCTTATCTCCTTGTTACGAGACGAGATCCCGTCGCCATCTAAGCGCACGACAACTAGAGGGAATTCATAAAGTATGGATGGAGCCGGTATAAATACGGTTGATATCGTTGCCCTTGGGATTTTGCTGTTATCTGGCCTATTGGCTTTTGCACGAGGGCTGGTTCGTGAAGTTCTATCGGTTGCAGGTTGGATTGGCGCCGCTGTTATCGCTATCCAAGGCCTTCCCTATGCACAGCCATTCGTAAAAGGGTTTATTCCCGACGACACTCTTGCGAATGTTGTTACCGGTGGTGCTTTATTCGTTGTTGGCCTTATTGTTTTATCAATGATTAGCCACGCTATTGCTGGGCAAATACGTAATTCAACATTGAATGCGGTTGATCGGTCTTTAGGGTTTCTGTTCGGACTGCTGCGCGGTGGCGTTTTAGTTTGCCTTGCTTATCTAGTTTTAACTTGGGTTTATTCTGATCTTCCTCAAGTTATCCGCGAAGCACGAACTCTGCCTATGGTTCAACGTGGCGCCGACCACATCCAACGTCTACTACCTGAGCGTTTCCGCCAGCATGGCTATGATCCAGCAACATCAAACTCTCAAGCAAATCCCACTAATAACCCTCCTCAATTAGGGGTCCAAGAATTGGCGGTGCCCCCTCCCCGACAGCCCTCACCTACGCCTCAACCCGAAGGCTATAACGATAATAGTCGCACTGATATGGATAAGCTTTTGGAGACGACGCGATGACCGCGGCGCGGACAAGTCGCGCATCCTCCTCTAACATCAATCAAGATGACGACAAACTGCACGAAGAGTGTGGTGTATTTGGTATTTTTGATCATGAGGATGCTGCGGCTCATACAGCCCTAGGCCTTCATGCATTACAACACCGCGGGCAGGCTTCGGCAGGGATTGTCAGCTTCGATGGAACTCAGTTTCACGCCCATAAAGACATGGGTCTTGTTGGTGATATTTTCTCTGACCCCGCGGTCATGGCGCGGTTAAAAGGAACATCGGCGATTGGTCATAATCGCTATGCCACTACTGGCGGTACAGTACTTCGCAATGTCCAACCCCTTTTTGCCGAATTTGATTTTGGTGGTTTTGCTGTAGGGCATAACGGTAATCTAACAAATGCTGCGTCACTTCGTCGTGACCTTATCCGCCGAGGAAGTCTTTTTCAGTCTACGACTGATACTGAGGTCATCATTCATCTTATCGCAACATCAAGCGGCGGTTCAATTGTTGACCGTGTTGCCAATGCAATGCGTCAAGTTCAAGGCGCGTATTCTCTGGTAGCCTTATCAACAGAAGGAATGATGGGGCTTCGCGATCCCATGGGTATTCGCCCCTTAGCTCTGGGCCGATTGGGCAACTCCTGGCTACTTGCTTCGGAAAGTTGTGCGTTCGATATTATGGGTGGCGAATTCGAGCGCGAAGTTGAACCTGGCGAATTGGTTTTAATCACGAAAGCTGGCTTAACAAGTATTTATCCTTTCCCACTTAGCCAGCATCGGCTTTGTGTATTTGAATATATATATTTCGCACGGCCGGACAGCACCGTTGAAGGCATTGGAGTTTACGAAGCACGCAAAAGAATCGGTGCTGAACTAGCGCGAGAATCTCATGTGCCTTCTGATGTCATTGTACCTGTTCCCGATAGCGGAGTTCCTGCTGCTTTAGGATATGCTGCAGAAGCCAACCTTCCCTTTGAATTAGGCATTATTCGAAATCATTATGTTGGCCGGACTTTTATTGAGCCAAGCGACGATATTCGCCATCTCGGGGTTAAGTTAAAACATAATGCCAATCGGCAGCAGTTGAATGGTAAGCGCGTTATCTTGGTCGATGATTCAATCGTTCGCGGTACAACCTCACGCAAAATAGTAGAAATGGTTCGCGCAGCAGGTGCGCGGGAGGTGCATATGCGGATCTCCAGTCCCCCAACAACTCATCCCTGCTTTTATGGAATCGATACTCCACGACGCGAACAGCTTATTGCAAGCGATCATAGTGCCGAAGAAATTGCCCGTATGATTGGCGTAGATACCTTGGCTTTTATTTCGCTCGACGGGCTGTATCGCGCTATGGGCAAGAAGATTGAAGGCAAACCCGCTCAAAAATTTTGTGATGCTTGTTTTACGGGAGACTACCCTGTTTCTCTTGTTGATTATGGTGAGGGTATTACACCACGCCAACTTTCTTTGTTAACCGAAGCAAGCTAAGTCATGGCGGCCCCTCAGCTAAATTTTAAAGGTCGTATAGCCTTGGTAACCGGCGCGTCTCGGGGTATAGGCGCTGCCGTTGCCCGGGCTCTCGCTGCTAATGGGGCTCATCTTGTTTTAGCGGCTCGTACCTCCGGCGCATTAGAAGAGCTCGATGATCTCATCAAATCCGATGCACGCCAATTGGGCCAGTTAGATCGTCTTCCATCGACACTCGTTCCCATGGATTTGAAAGATGGCGATGCAATTGACCGCCTTGGCGCCGCTCTGTTTGAGAGATTTGGCCGCCTGGATATCTTAATCGCTAATGCGGGTGTTTTGGGCCCCACCTCTCCCTTGGGGCATATTAGTCCACGCCAATGGGACGAGGTTATGTCTATCAACCTCGCTGCAAATTGGCGCCTTATTAGAGCTCTTGATCCTTTACTAAGGCGTAGCGATGCCGGCAGAGGAGTTTTTGTGACATCCGGCGCTGCGTCCAATATCCGTGCTTATTGGGGGCCCTATGCCATTTCCAAAGCAGCTCTGGATGCACTTGTAAAAACCTATGCGGCCGAGCTCGATGGAACAAATGTTAAAGTTAATTTGCTGAGCCCAGGTGCTACGCGAACAGGAATGCGCGCGAGCGCTTTTCCGGGTGAAGATCCTAACACTTTACCCACACCAGAAATGCTCTTGCCGGCATTTCTGGCTCTTTGTGATCCCGCATCTAATCGTCATGGAGAAATAATAAGAGCTCAGGATGAGCTTGGAATTAAGCCTTTATCTTAAGCTTAAGCATTATTTTTCTGGTGCATAGGGATTTTTCCCACCGCGCGGAGTTATTCGCAATGGAACTCCCCACAGATTGAACGCCTCACGCAAGCTATTCGTCAAATAACGAATATAGGTCTCAGGTACCTCGGTCGGACGGTTAACAAACAACGCAAAGGTTGGCGGACGAGTCTTGGCTTGTGTTGCGTATCGAATTTTGAGCGGGCGCCCACTAATCGATGGTGGAGGATGCGCGTCAACCGTTGCCATAAGCCAACGATTAAGTGGACTAGTAGGAATCCGCGTATTCCAAACATCGTACATTTGAAGGGCCGCATCTAAAAGCCGGTGGATGCCTTGGCCTGTCTTAGCTGACAAGTAAACGACTGGCACACCCCAGGCTTGAGGAAGCGATGCTTCAAGTCGATCCTTGATAATCCGCATAGCTACATCAGGATCAGGGATAAGATCCCATTTGTTTACTGCAACGACCAAGGCTCGACCTTCTTCAACGACATCGCGTGCAATCGACATATCTTGTTTATGCCCTAAATCTTCTGCATCCATTAAAACGACAACAACCTCGGCGAACCTTATGGCCCGCAGAGTATCTGCAACAGACAGCTTTTCTAACTTATCTGTAACGCGAGCCCGCCGACGCATCCCTGCAGTATCCGTCAAACGAATTGCGCGGCCCTTCCAACTCCATTCCACAGCAATACTATCGCGGGTAATGCCGGCTTCAGGACCTGTAAGTAGCCTTTCTTGACCCAGTAATTTGTTTACAAGAGTGGACTTACCAACGTTGGGTCGCCCAGCAATCGCCAACATAAGCGGTCCCGTCGATTTTTCATCTAAGCTCGAGTCATCTTGTTCTTTTTGTATGGCATCTACATGTGGTAATAACGCTTCATAAAGCAGATGCATTCCTTCCCCATGTTCGGCAGACAACGGGATTGGATCTCCTAATCCCAAACTGTAAGCTTCAGCGATACCAGATCTACCGGTAGCACCCTCCGCTTTATTAGCAATTAAAATAATAGGGGTGCTGTGTTTGCGCGCCCATTTTGCTATGTGTCGATCGGTTGGCGTAATACCTACACGAGAGTCGATTACAAAAAGCGCAGCATGTGCATCCTCAAGTGCGCGCTCCGTTTGCTCGCGCATCCGGGCTTCGAGCGTTTGTGCTTTTGCCTCTTCGAGGCCCGCTGTATCAATAATTGTAAAATGAAGATCGCCCAATTTGCCGTGCCCTTCACGACGATCTCTTGTTACCCCAGGCGTATCGTCAACGAGGGCAAGTTTTTTACCAGCTAACCTATTGAATAATGTGGATTTTCCGACATTTGGTCGCCCTAAAATGGCTAATTTAAAAGGGGCGCTAACTTCACTCATGGCACAGGCACTCGAGTCGCGCCCCCTGATCTCTTTTAAAGTTTAATATTATATTCTTTGGCAATCTTGTCGTATGCATCGCAAGCGCCCGTGTAATCCTGTTTTTGATAAAAAGACGCTGCATCGCTTACCTTCTGATTAGCAGCAATAATTTTTTGCGAATCTTCCGCAGTTTTTGCTTCTGCTGCGCGATGTCCCAAAGCTTCTGAAAGTTTTGCCATTTTTGCTGTAGCTTGATTCATATCACATGCCGCCTGAGCCAGGCCGCCCGATAAAACAACACCACTCAACACAACCGAAAAAGTTGCAAAACGCTTAATCATAGCTATTCCTTTCTGAGGCTGAAGTTGGAGGAGTCTAAATTTCTTAGCGTAGAGCTACCAGGCGCGCATTATCTGATAAGAAGTAAAGAGTCTCACCCGCGACAATGGGAGGGATAGAGACACCCGCCGGCATTGGCTGCATTCCTAAAAGCTCACCTGTGTAAGGTGAAATTGTCATGGCAAAGCCATGAGATCCACCAATAACCAATCGATCCGACACGAGTACGGGCCCGGTCCATATGATGGGGTATTTATTTTTTTCCTCATTCACGAAATGCGGGAGTTGGGTAACCCAACGAACACGACCACTATCCCGTGTCAAACATAGAAGCTGAGCATCAACAGTCAAAACATAAATGAAATCACCTGCAACCCAAGGCGTTTCCACACCCGCAATTGGACGTTCCCAAATACGCCCCCCACTCCGCAAATCGATTGCCACCATGCGACCAGAATGGCTAATGGCATAAACGACGCCCCGGTCAATAACTGGCTTACCTCTAATATCAGCAATAGACGATAAGGCATCTATACGGCGCACATTTGAAAGGTTATCCGCCCAAAGCGCACGGCCATTCTCAACCCGGAGAGCCACCAATTCGCCAGAAGAATATGCAGCAACCACGTTTCCAGCTTGCCCAGCCGGGCTTGCCGCACCCAGTAAGCTTGCAACTTCAGCAAGCCCCGCATGAAACCAGAGTTTCTCACCTGTTTCCGAGTCAAGGGCATGGGTTTGATTATCAATGGTTATAGCAAAAACTCGACCAGCGAAGACAGCTGGTGCCGCGCGCATGGGTCCGGGCAATGCAGTCCGCCATGCAATAGCTCCATCCGCTACTTTAACAGCCACAACCTCGGCGAAGCCCGTTGCAGCAAAGATTTTGCCCTCATAGTAAGCGATACCGCCACCGAAACCGTCATTTTCATCTTTAGGTGCTAGCTTTGTACGCCATAACAATTTACCCGAGGCCGCTTCAAATGCCGATAAATTGGCATTTACATCCATAGCAAAGACTTTGCCATCTACAACTATGGGTGCCGCCATCATACGGCGCTCACTTGACGAGCCCGTGCCTATAGACGCAACCCATGCTTCCTTCAGAATCTCACCTGCAGCTAAATGTTGGTTGGCGTTATCTACGCGGCCGCCCGATTGCTCCCAGTTTGCATTAACACGTGGGCGAGGTAATTTAACAGGTGTATCTACCAAGCGAGGATCAGCCTGCAAAGCTTCAGATATAGTTAGAACGGCAACGCGTTCGCCAGGCAGCGGCGGCCCCTCGGCTTCGCCAAACCAATCTTCTGTAAAACCAAAAAGACCGCAACCAGAAAGGCTGCCCACAAGCAGTGCAGCGGCAAGACTTCGAACCGAATAATGTAGCAGTAACGAAAATCTCACTCTCAGAGTCTCCTAGCCTTTAAGGATAGCTAACATCTCGGTTGCCCGAGTGCGTATAGTCTGAGGAGCCTCAGCATCGTCCGCAATCCTTGTGAACATAGTCTTTGCCGTATCTTTATCGCCTATTCGCTGAGCTAAAACACCAGCGAGCTCCATTGCCGAAAACCGCCAAGAGCCTCCTCCATCTGCAATAGGTCGAATCTGGCTTAAAAGAAGCTTTGGATCATTTGTATCCACTTGCAGCATAACAGCAGCGATGATTGCAAATTCGCGATATGGCACCTGAACAATGCTATCGGAAGCGATCCCATTATATAACGCAATTGCTTGATCACGGTCACCGGCCCGAGCCTTGAGGCCAGCGGCCTGTAACCGAGCAATAGTTTTATAACCATCAGACGCTTTCGCGGCAAAGGCCGTTAGACGATCCGCCGCAGCTTTATCTTCCGCTGTATTGCCTGTAGTTTGCAGGGCATTCCCTAAAGCTGCCATATATTGAGTAGCTTCTTCCGCACTCCGGGTTTCTTGGTAATGCCGCCAAGTGACAAATCCCGCAACGACTAAGACAATCCCAATCGCCGCCGAAATGATGTAAGCACCATAACGCTTCCACAAACTCTCGACGCGATCCCGTCGTAGGTCTTCGTCAACCTCAATAAAAATATTACTGTCGGACACGTGAAATCGTCCCCTTCCGGGCGCAAAGCTCAAAACGCCGGCCATACAAAATCGGCGCCACAATATAGCCAAGCCGCTGATTCAGCAAATATATTCAGAAAAAGCCCTCAACTTTAACGTTTTTTGGGCTGTACCTTGGGCGTTTCATAGCCGAAGCCCGGCCAAGAGGCGAGAAAATCCTTACTCAGATCTTTACCCTCAACTCATTTTCAGTAAGACTTAAGGGATTATAGGAGGTTAGTTAGGTATATGGGACAAATTGAGCTATTCCATAATTTTAAGAGAAATAGCCGCTCTTCCTCTAAACCTTTCTTCTTTTCTCGCCATGAACTGGGCAAGCTACTCCAATTGTATAGCCGTCGCGTCGCGACCGGGGACTGGCGCGACTATGCCATCGATAGTGACCATACAATTGCAATCTTCAGCGTATTTAAACATACGCTCGACGCACCTCTTTATGCGATTTCCAAGACGCGATCACAAGGCGAATTCCTTTACAGCTTTTATAAAGGTAGCCTCAAAATCTATCAAAGCCAAAACCTTGACGAAGTTTTGCGTGCCTTTGAAAAGCGCCTTAAACCCGTAATTTAACCGGAGATTGTGACGTCAAAGTTTTAAGCAGCGACGTGGCTAGAACGGCGCGGTTGTGATCGAGCTGCTTGACGCTCAACTGATTCGACGATCTTTTGAATCGCAAGCCACATTTGTGCACTTTCTTTGCATGCATTGCGCTCACACTCTACTGCACGGCTAGCCGCAACAGATGATGCATTGCGGCCGAATTGATCAATGAGGGCGTAAGCGGCGCGATAGGCTTCAGGGGTATTAGACATTTCATTCCCTTGAAAGAATGTGGAACAGTCATGCTTATCTAAGCAGATGGCCCATAAGATAATGTGATCTTCATCACATGGTGTAGTAATATAAAATTCAAATTTAGAGGAATAATAAGGAACTTATTTCGTTAGGCCTAGTTGCCTAATTTTCGCCATCTTATAACTGAGGCTTAATTCGAGAAATAATCAGATAAATCGCCAAAATGCCGAGTACCCACATCCCTAATACGGACGTAGAGAAAGGATGCTCCGAGGCTCTCTTGCTACCCCAACGAAAAAGATTAACGAGGGCAGCTTTACCCGTGTCACGGAGTCGGCTTTCTGTTTTTCCTACGACTCGACTGAATTCTTTTATGCCCCACCGAGCAATAGCCCATCCCAGGTAACGCCATAAATAATCTATATCAACAGGTGGACGTCTTACCGAGGGAGCAAATAACTTTCGTCCTAGATAAAAAAACACAGCGGCGGCAAGAATTATGACGATCTGCTGAATAAAATGAGCCGCAGAATAAGCACTATAAGTTACGCCATTTGTCCAAAGACGATAAAAAAACGATGGGATAATACCCCCTCCCAGAATGGCTACAGTAGGCAAAATCGTACTGCCTTGCTGTAATATCGAAATTACGCCCGAGCTATCTTTCTTAAACACAGTGTCTATTTTCCATAAAAAATTAACCATCTTGCAGACGGCCATAGCTGTAATCAAATTAATGCCAATAAGAATAACCCAGATTGTGAAATTAGTTTCAGCCGCGGCCTCTAGGATGATTGATTTCGAGACAAATCCCAGCGTCATAGGCAGGGCAGCTAATGCTGCACCACTTAAGATAGCAGCTATTAACGAAATCCGGGATAAAGCCGATCCTTCTTTATCATTCTGGGTATTTCCAGCCGCCATAAAGAGAACGGACATATAGATCATGCTACTCAGAGCATGAGCGATGACCCCCTGATGTGCCATCGCTGTATTAAAACCAACCCCACATATCATAACACCGAGCTGAGATAGCAGCATGTAAGAAAGAAATCGCCTGAAGTCGATTTGCAATAAAGCATAAAGCAACCCATGAATGGCCGTCACAAGTCCGACCCAAATCAGAAATTCAGTTCCTGCAAAATTTCTCAATAAAACATAGATGCCTATTTTCGTCGTAACCATGGATAAGAATACAGAGCCGCTCCATGAGGCGGTTGAGTAAGCATCAGGTACCCATGCGCCTAAAGGAAACGCCCCAACATTCACGAGTACACCGAAAAGGATAAGCCAGGAGCCTAGAGATTCCAGACTGAGATGCCCAATCTGGATTTGCCCCGTTGTTGCAAATTCGCTCGCAATACCCGCAAGGAAAAGTAGACCTCCCATAAGATGAAAAAGGGAATAGCGAAACCCTGCCTGCTGCGACTCTGCGGTGGCAGCGCTCCATATAATTACAGTCGATGCGACTGCCATAATTTCCCAGAAAAAAAATAAACTTATCCAGTCACCAGAGGAAATTACACCAAGAGCAGATCCTGCGTATAAAAAAACAGACACCTTCTCCGCTATGTTTCTTTGATAAACTGTATAAATTGCCCCCATGATCAGCATAGCCGTTAATACAAAGCTAAAAGCATGACTAAGGCTGTCATGCTGTTGGGGCAATAATGCGAAGCCAAGGACAACAACAGCCGGATGAGGTTGAGCTGCAAATAAAATAATAAGCAAAGCTGCTACCGGAGTGCATAACCAGATAGCCACCGCAACCCGCTTTGGAGCTATAGCCAAAAGAAAAGCACCAAAGTACAAAACTAAGGCCGGTAAAAGGTACGATAAAGCAGCGATCATCGTCATAGCTTCAGAAGAGAAAGAAGCTGATACGGCCATGCCGCAACAAAGAACAGCAAAACAGCCACCGCAGCCGTAACCGTTATGGCAACAACCATTGGCCACGGCGCTTCTCCATATGAAGATGCTGGCGATAATTCTGATTTAAAAAAGGCTACATAGACAATCGGTATAAGATAAGCTGCGCTAACAAGCGTACTCGTCAATAAAACCCCGATAACAAATAGTTGCTGGGTCGATAGTGCCGCACCTTGAAGTAAATACCATTTACCCCAAAATCCAATCGTTCCCGGTAAACCGATGACACACATAGCACCTACCGTGAAAGCTGCCATCGTCCATGGCATACGTCGGCCAATTCCATCGAGCTGGCTAATTTTTGTAAAGCCCGATACTGTGTAAATTGAGCCGGCCGCAAAAAAGAGAATAATTTTGCCTAACGCATGTCCAAGAATCTGAAACATTGCGCCTATCACGGCTATGGGATGAGCTAATGCTACTGCTAAAATTATATAACCAAGTTGACTGACCGTCGAATAAGCTAATCGGCGCTTGAGATCGTCTTGACGTAGAGCAATAACAGCTGATGCAATTACAGAAAATGCTGCAGCATAAATTAGCCAGTTATCACTGTTTGTTTGTGCCAAAAGATCAATTCCAAAAATATAAACCAAAATTTTGACGATAGAAAAAACGCCAGCTTTGACTACCGCAACGGCGTGCAGTAAGGCACTCACAGGCGCCGGTGCCACCATCGCGGCCGGTAGCCATCGATGAACCGGCATCAGAGCTGCTTTAGCAATGCCAAAAGTAAACAAAGCTAATAACATCCCCATCATACCGGGGCCGATCTTATTTCTAAGAATTCCTTCAAGCTGAAAATCTAAAGTACCGGCTATAGTCCAAGTCCAAAGAATGGCAACAAGAAATAGGCTGATGGAAGTTCCCAAAAGCACTCCTAGGTAAACACGCCCAGCGGCTTTATCCGAATTGGTTTTCCCTTGGACAACTAATGGGTAAGTAGAAAGAGTCAGCATCTCATAAAATAGAAATAAGGTAAAAAGATTTCCGGCAAAGGCTATCCCCATAGTTGCGCTAAGCGAAACAGCAAACCATAGATAAAAGGAGGTTTGTCTTGGCAATGCATTACAGCGCACATACCCGATGGAATAAATAGAATTAATTACCCATAAACCGCTCGCAAGCAGAGAAAACATCACGCCGAATGGCTCGACTTTAAAAGCAAGACTCAGTCCAGGTGCAAAGTGCAAAAGCATCACATCATGAACTTGGCCATTAAGAGTATCCCGGAGTATCATTCCAACAACGGCAACCAAGGCGCAGGCGCTTAATAAGGTTGCGCCTTCACGAAGATTGGGCCAAGGCGATAAGCACAAAATTGCTAAAGCCCCGACGAGAGGAATAACCAACGACAAGATGGCTTCATCCATCATTGCAAACTTGTTCCTAAAAGAAATAATGCCGCAGCACGAGCTTTATCTGTAAGTATTGCTGTATCTATCCCCAGCCAAAGACATAAGCCCGTTAAAACCGCAAGCGACAACCCCATATTCCAAGGCGCAGAACCAGCCAGTGACTTTGTTTTTTCATCATTGGACGGGAAGTAAGCAGTCTCAATAAAACGACCCATGTAAAGAAGAGTCATTAAAGACGTCAGAATAACTATGATGGCAAGCCACAGAGATCCACGTTCAATAGCAGCTAAGGCAATATACCATTTCCCCAGAAATCCAACAGTACCGGGAAGGCCCAACATGCTAAAGCTAAAAATGATGAAACTCCCTACAGTCCACGGCATCCGCCGCCCTGCCCCAGCTAAATCAGTTATATTGTCAGACCCCAATCTTGCCAAAAGATTGCCCGCAACAAAAAATAAGCCTGCTTTGGTTAGTCCGTGCCCGATAATATGTATTAGCGCGCCTGTTAGTCCGTTTTCATTAGCCAGGGCCGCGCCCAAAGTTATATAGCCCATCTGTGCTATGCTTGAGTAAGCTAGCATTCTTCGTAAATTTTTCTGAAAAAGAGCGATGATTGATCCAAATAAAATAGCGCCTAGCGAAAGCGTGATTGTCACTTCATATAAGCCAAATGCTCCCAGAAAAAACTGCACGCCTAAAACGCCAAAAATAAATCTTAATAAAATATAGAGAGCTACTTTTGTCGCTGTTCCCGAGAAAAATGCACTGGCTGGAACTGGTGCAAATCTATAGGCGTTGGGCAGCCATGCATGCAGCGGAAAAATTGCTGCTTTTATGGACAGGCCAACGATTAAAAAACCCACGCCCGTAAGAACAGGAGCAGTTGTTTTTATCGACGCTAGACGTGATGTAAGATCGGCAATATTTAAGGTGCCTGTACTTATATACAGAAAGCCTATCCCAATAATATAGAAAGTGGCTCCTATAGTTCCCGCAATCAAATATTGATAGGCAGCAACCAAAGCTTCCCGCTTTTTTCCCGATGCGATTAAAACGTAAGAAGATAATGAAGCAATTTCCATAAAAACGAATAAATTAAATGCATCACCCGTTGCCGTCATACCCATAAGGCCTGTCAGGCATAATAAAACCATCACAAAGAACCAAGGTCGATTGTGCAGCGAAACTTCAATTATCGTATCATGTGTGTAAAGGAGCGACAGACTGCCTACCCCTGAAATCAAAACTAAAATATAGGCATTAAAATTATCTATCCTATATTCTATGCCCAAAGGTGGTTGCCACCCACCAATTGCATAGGAGGCCACATAGTCTTTTGTATGAATAAAAAGAAATACGGCACATAAAAAACTACATAAGGCACTGCATACGGCTAGTAACCACGCTGTACGATTATTCCTAATAACAGCGCATACAAGTGCACCAAATAAAGGAATAACAACGCATAAAAGAGGGAAATGCGGTGTTATTAATGCCATTCATCACGCCCACTAAAGTCATCTTCTTCAGTTGTCCCGTAAGCTTCATTAATCCTAACAACAAGAGCGAGGCCCAGAGCCAATGTAGCAACACCAACAACAATAGCGGTTAGGATAAGAACATGTGGCAATGGATTGGAATAAACCTGATAATCCGAAGAAATAATAGGCGCTGTGCCTCCAACAATTTTCCCCGGGACAATGTACAGAAAATAAACCGAAGTCTGAAATATTCCTAAGCCAATCAATTTTTTAATCATATTCGAATGAGCAAGCACGATATAAAAGCCCATCATCATTATAACAATAATAAGCCAATAATTAAGCTGTGAGAGGATTTGACTTTCTGTCACTCGACATCCTCCCCTTTTTGTCGGCCTCTTTCTACAAAAGCATAAAATATGGCCGTCATCGTCGCAAAGACCGTTATAAAAACGGCCAACTCCACGATAAAAATGCCTATGTGTTGACCTGTAGAAGCTTCGGTATGCAGAACACTGTAATCAAGATAGTTACGTCCTCTTATTAAACCACAAACACCTACTCCCGCATAGATAAGGAGACCAATAGGGATTAATGACCTGATAAAAGAAAAAGAAATAAGTTTTTCTGCCGCTACTGAGCCATAAACTAAGCTATAGATCACGACTACACCAGCCATGATAACGCCCGCCTGGAATCCTCCTCCGGGTCCAAGATCACCGTGAAACTGAACATACAATGCAAACAGAATAATGAATGGTATAAGAAGCTTTACTATGATTCGAATGATAGGATTTTGCTTCATAGAAAATCCTTAGTTCAGCTTGTTATTGGGCAATTTGCCCCGAAACCGACGAGATAACAGCATCAAGACACCCATACCCGCAGTAAAAATAACCGTAGTTTCGCCCAAGGTATCATATCCCCGATAACTGGCTAGAACGGCAGTCACGACATTTGGCACCTTGGTTTCGCGTAATGCATTTGCAAGGTAATATGGGGAAATATGCTGCTGCATCGGCGCTTTCGGATCGCCAAACCTTGGAAGGCCAATTACCCCCCAAGCGACAAGGCCTCCAACAATTAATGTGATAACTATTGGTAAGATAATAGATCGACGCGAGATAAGTTCGCGAGACTTTGTAAGATATAGCGTAGCCAAGATAAGAACTGTTGATAATCCAGCTCCAACTGCGGCTTCTGTCATAGCTACATCAACAGCATCAAGAACGACAAGAACCGTCGCAGTAAGAAAGCTATAAACACTTGCCAAAACAGCAATGGCAATAAGATTACGCTGCAGAACTATTCCACTGATAATTATAATCATCAGTAGCAATAACGCCGTAGTGATTAATGAGTCGGTAATGAGTCCTCTCCTTTATGAAGTCGAGGTTTTATTTTTGCATAAAGAGCAGATCTTGCAGCGGCATGGGTGACCGCGGGACTCAAGAAAAACATCAAGATTAAAATGATCAATAGTTTTGCAGTATTCAGCGTAAAGCCGGTCTGGATCATAAGCCCTAAAAAAATAAAACCAATACCAACCGTATCGATCAAACTGGCGGCGTGAAGACGTGTGAAAAAATCAGGGAATCTTACCATTCCCAGGCTGCCTATTAGGCAAAACAGGGCACCAATGAAAAGAAACAACCACGACAAAATATCTTTTATAAGAGACAAATCAAGCATTGGAATTTCTCTCATGCGAAGGGCCATCATTTACCGAGCTGAAATTACTTTGCTTAAAAAATTTCAAAATCGCTATTGTCGAAATGACGTTGAGTAGCCCATAGGTAATGGCGATGTCTAAGAATTCTGGCCGTGAGGTCAAGAATCCTACCAGCACAATAAGTATGAGAGCAATTGTTCCCACTATATTGGCCGCAATAACACGATCAAAAACTGTTGGCCCGTTCAACAATCGTATAAGAGTTAATGCAAGAGCCAACACGACAATGCCGATAGCTGAAAGATACATCAACACCCCTTCTCAAACCGCGTGACACGACGATCCATATCTCCAGACAAAACCCCCGCCGCACCATAATCCGTTAATGCATGAACAAGAATTTCGCCTTCCGTAAGCTCAATGGAAATTGTCCCAGGAGTAAGGGTAATTGAATTGGCATAAATAACTTGACCAACCACCGTTTGTTGTGTCGCTTTTACACGAACTAATGTGGGGCTGATAGGGAGTTTAGGGTGAAGAATAATTTTTGCTACATCCCACGCAGATTTAAATATCTCACCTAAAAGCCAAGGAAAGTATTTAAAGATACCAATCAGCAGATGATGGGGGTATTCGCCGTCAATTATTTTTATCCGGTACATACATACAAGGCTAAGAACAACGCAACCCGCGCCAGATAAAAGCAAAAAAACCGTGTAATGCCCTGACAAAGCTAGCCAAAAACCTGACAGTATTAGGGCGGTGACAAAAAAACGGCTCATGCTTCCCCACAACAGCTCTGTT
>Ga0075163_10000970_pt1 | contig 38160 bp, 34 predicted proteins | sample JI1023141ADNA_FD_71478 | JGI IMG/M metagenome (GOLD analysis project Ga0075163, IMG submission 71478) | Wastewater effluent complex algal communities from Wisconsin, to seasonally profile nutrient transformation and Carbon sequestration -... | ecosystem: Engineered > WWTP > Effluent > Algae...
CCCATAGTGGCCTGGCCATCGCCACCAATGGCAACGCTTCCGTTGTGAAGTATAGCAAGAATAGTTGTAGCGTGAATTTTTTGCATTTAGATAAGATTAGTATTCTCATAGATTTCACGCAGCGGAATAGCGATATTCAATGAGGCGATTAATAGATTTTGATCAATTGATTTATACTCCTCCAGTTCCCAGTGATTAACCGTATTCAATCTGAAATTCTCAACTCCAATCAGATCAGAGTCAACTAAAATATATTCTTTTAATGTAGGTATCTCCCGATACAATTTAAACTTACGACCACGGTCATAGTCTTTCGTGCTTTCAGATAAAATTTCAATTATCACCGTTGGGTCTTGCGATACTTTTGCGCTACTATCAAATGGCGAATTGGTTTTACAATAAATCGAAATATCAGGATAAGTATAGAGTGAATTCTGTGGTATTTTCAACCGCTTATCGCTACCATAGGGTCTGCAGGGCTTGCCTTTTAACAGACTCCCAATTAAAATAAATAAGTTGGAAAAAATTTCATTGTGCTGATCGCCAGCTCCAGCCATGGCAAATACTTCGCCTTGGAAATATTCATGTTTTTGTTCGGAGGCATCTTCAAAAGCCAGATACTCTTTCTCCGTCATAAAACGTTTATGATAGGCTGCTTCGGGGTCTTCTACTTTTCGATATTCATCTTCATTCATAGAAAAAATTTTTCCTTCATAGAATTCATGTTTCTCTATCGAATTATTTTCGAATTCTAAATACTCCGCTTCGGTAAAGTGGCTTTTACCCGCAATCACGATCGGAGTTCGTTCCCTTCGCATGTGGCGAACCTTAAATCAAAATCCTAACCGGATCTTCCAACAGGCCTTTCAGGGTTTTGAGGAATGCAGCACCACTGGCACCATCTACCACACGGTGATCACATGAAAGTGTAACCTTCATGATGTTACCAACGGCCAACTGACCATTCTTAACAATAGCAGTTTCTTTAATTCCGCCTACGGCAAGAATACAAGCATCCGGAGTATTGATAATAGCGGTAAACTCTTCTACACCAAACATACCGAGGTTTGAAATGGTGAAGGTGCTTCCCTCCCAATCGGCTGGTTGTAATTTTTTATCATGTGCGCGTTGCGCCAGGTCTTTTACTTCGGTAGCAATGTGCGAGAGTGATTTATTATCGGCAAAGCGAATTACCGGAACCAATAAACCATCTTTAACAGCAACAGCCACGCCAATGTGTATGTGGTGGTTCTTCCGGATTTTATCGCCCAACCAACTTGAGTTGATATCCGGATGTTGACGCAGAGCCGCAGCCGTAGCTTTCAGCACCATGTCGTTAAAGGAAATCTTAACCGGAGAAATTTCATTGATGCTTTTACGAGCCTCCACCGCTTTGTCCATGTTAATCTCCATAGTAACATAGAAGTGCGGTGCGGTAAACTTGCTTTCAGAAAGTCTGCGGGCAATGGTTTTACGCATTTGCGATACGGCCACTTCTTCAAAACTTTCTTTACCCACTACCTGTGGCAACACAATTGGTGCTGCACCTTTGGCATCGGTTTTTGCAGCTGGTGTTAATGATGGTTTGTACGATTCTACATCTTGTTTGGTAACGCGACCACCTTCGCCTGAACCTTGGATTTTTCCAATATCGAAGCCCAGATCTTTAGCCATCTTTTTAGCCAAAGGCGAAGCTTTCAATCTGCCATTGGTTGACGATCCGTTTGATGAGGTTTGTGTTTGCTCAACCGGTTTACTTTCAGTTGTTGCAGCTGGAGTTTTTGCGGGTGCCGATCCTTTTGATTGATGAGCCTTCAGCAAGGTTTGCCAATCGGCATTCTTCTCGCCAATAATCGCCAACACGCCATTTACGGCTACCGCTTCTTTTTCTTTTGCACCAATGTATAACAGCGTACCCGTGTTGTACGATTCGTATTCCATAGTAGCCTTATCGGTTTCAACTTCGGCCAATAACTCACCCGACTTCACACTATCGCCTACTTTTTTATGCCATGCTGCAATCACACCTTCATTCATGGTGTCGCTCATCTTGGGCATCAATACAACTTCAGCTTTAATGCCCGAGGTATCAATTGCTTCCGCCACAGCGGTTGTGGTTTCTGTTTTTGTTGATTCTGTTTTTCCACCAGAAGCTGCGGTTGTAGTTGCTGCCGCTCCACCTGAAAGCAGAGCCGCGAAGTCTTCGCCTTTATTTCCAACAATAGCCAGTACATCGTTTACCTTAACCGGCTCGCCCTCTTTAGCGCCCAGATATAAAATGGTGCCGGTGTTAAACGATTCATAATCCATGGTAGCCTTATCGGTTTCGATCTCGGCCATCAATTCACCAGACTTCACAGTATCTCCAACTTTTTTATGCCATTTGGCGATCACCCCCTCGGTCATCGTGTCGCTCATTTTGGGCATCCGTATTAGCTCTGCCATGTGTATGTTCTTTAAATCGGTTAAAATCTTAGTTGAGGGTCAAAAATACCCCAATTCAGGGGATTTTCAAGCGTTGAAACGCGATCGTTTTGCTTAAAAATTGAGCGTTCCGAGCAGTAATTCAAAACGGGTAACGGCAGGACTAATACCATACGAATACCGGAAGCCAATATCTAACTGCGGAAGCATGCGCAAAATATTGATATCGAATTTTACTTCGGCACCGGTGCTGAGGTAACTCTGGTTTATGGGCGTTGTATTAAACATGCTATTTCCAAAGCCATAATCCAGAAATGCATTGACCCTGATCCGTTGAATATTCAACAAAGGTCCAATGTTTACATCAGGGTACCATACTGGCATAGTATAGTTTACAGACATTGAATAAAAATTTTCGAAACGTGAAATAGACTGACCTCTTGGAAGCGGTATCTGATTCCGGAAAATGTAGGAGCCGTTATCTTCATATGATACATTCGGAGGAGGTTGAGCAAGCAACTCAATCTTTGTTTTCTGATAGCCCCAATATCCCCATAATGAATGATGCTTAAATAAGCCTGGGAAAAACAACGTACTATAAAACGAAAACTGACTACCTGAATAATCCCCACCATAAGGAGTACCGTAACCATGTACTACAAAACTCTGTCCCCATCTGGGGTTAATATCTCGCCTGCTTTGACGCTGATACCTGTAGCCTGTCATAAAAAAATGATTATAAACCAGTTGGCCATTACCCGGAACGCTCCTTATCCAATACTGAGGTAATTGTGGAGTAATAAGACGACCTGAACCCGTAATTGAATTTGTAAAATCTTCCACACGAGTTACTCCAACATAATTGCCGATTGTAAGTAAACTGAGGAATCTTGAACTTGTAGCCAAAAGTGGCAATCTCAAACCAGCTTCTATATTTCGCTCGGCCCATTTATAGGTTAAGTTGCCTGTTACTTCGGTTGTATCATTTCCTACAATTGTTTCGTAGGTAATATCTCCTTCATTTAACGATCTGGTCGCGCTAGAAACATTCACATCCAAAATAGGATACGCACCCTGATAACTTAATCCCGCACGCCAACTTCCGGTGCGTTCGTTTATATCGAACAAATAACCTGCGTTTAGCGACATGGTGCTAAGCACATCGCGCGAACTTATACCCACATCAACCTGCGTTAAGGTGTTATCTACATAAGCACCCCAACTATAGGGATTGAATAAATGCGTTGCCCGCGAATACTTTTTTACTTCGTAGGTAGCTTGCGGCACATCGGCCAGCAAATCGGTTCTTTCTTCTTCAAAAAAAACTGCACCTTCTTTAAAAGCTTCAGGTTGTTTCCAATCGGTAGTGCTTAAAGTTGTGCGAACAATATCAAAACCATCCCGACCCTGCTCGTTATAATAAAGATACTTGCCATCGGCACTTACTTCGGGATTGTACGCTCCGTACCGGCTTTGTGTTACCTGATACCGATTGCCGGTGCTGGCATCCCATGCAAAAATATTGTCGATACCATCTATCGGTGCATTATAAAAAACATAATTACCGGCAGGCACTGGGTGCCCGATGTTTTCATCTGAAGGCAAGGTGAGATTTTTGCGAACACCAGATGCCAACGAATACTCAATAAGCACTTTTCCTTTTTTGTTGGTAGCTAATGCTATTATTTCTTTTCCACTCTTACTCCAGCGTGGCATTGAAATAAAATCGTTGTCCGGATTTTCAAAGGTTTTGATTACTTCGCCAGTTTCATAATCTAATAAAACCAAATTAGTTTGGTAGTCGGTACCCGTTTGCACCGTAGCAATCTGTTGGCCATCGGGCGATAACGCAGCCGAAGCATATCTGCTCTTGAACGTTATCTGTTTGCGCAGTTTTGTTTTAAGATCATAAGCCACAATAACCGAATACGTTTTTACACGCCAGCGTGGATCAAACCGATATTCGTTCCAAACAATTTTTCCATTAGCAGCCGAGAGCATTCCGGTTTGATTGTAAGGACCAAGTGTTAGTAATTTTTTTTCATTGCCAGCAGTCAGTAAAGTTAATTCCTCCACATCACCAATTCCCGATTTAATAGCAACCACCGAATCAACTCCTACAACTTGCGGAAACTTATAATCGGTATAAGCAACGTTTCTGCGGTTGTGAATAGGCTCTGATGAAGTAAACTGTTTACCTTGTTGTTTTGCTTGCCATTCTTTCTGCATATCCCTGGCTAACTCGGCATACAAATCTCTTACATATAAGCCCGATTCTTTTTTGATTGCACTTGAAAATGTAAACGGCATAAACGGCACGCTCCAGGCTCTACGGGTAATGTTACCCCACGATTCTTCACTACCCGTGCGCTTGCGCAGATAATTTACCATGTGGTAACCCAGCACATAATGATCGGGAATGTTGTGTTTGTAAGAACGCAAAAATTGTTTGTTGTAATTAAACGTGCGGCCTTCCTGCAAATTAGTTCTGAACAACAAATCGAAATGCGGAATGCGACCGCGACCCGATTTCGTAAACTCTGTTTCGGTTACCACAGCATCGCCTTCCCAAAACCATTGCGGCACAGCCACGTAACTCATAGCGGCAAGTGTATTGGCACCAAATAAATAATAAAGTGCTTTGTTAAAACCGCGGTTGGCCTGATTGAATTGAACAATGTGGCGATACTCGTGTGTGGCCAGTAAATCCAACCAATCCAGCGTACCTTGAAAGTTGTAATTCTGCGAAGGCATGGCAAAAAACTCAGACCTACGCGGGGTTATAGATACAAACCCATTACTAACAGCCGATTGATTTTGCAAAACAATGGAAACTTTGCGGGGCGCTCCACCTAAGGTTTTTGATTCCGGAATGCGAATGTGTTCTAATGTATTAGCCATGCGCATGGCCTGCACTTCAAAACCTGTAGGAAAAATTACGTTGAAGTTGGGAGTTTTAACCTGCTTCCATTTCAGGTTAGGATTGTTATCCAGCACGGTAGTTGACTGACTGAAGGCCGGAACGTAAGCCAGAACAGCAACAACCAGAATTAATTTTATGCGCATAGTTCCATCTAAAATGGAAAGCTACATCACCAAGTGGAATTTTGCTAAATAGAATCAGTTAAAAGTAACCGAGGCGAGGCTGCAAATTAGACCTTTCAGGTTTTTGCTTCGATGCGTAGAAAACCTGAAAGGTCGTAGAAAATTTCAATTCTCCGTTACATCATCCAAACTGTTAAACTTACGACCGAGGCCGGAAACCGCGCCAACATTAAAGAAGCCCACTACTTTGCTTCCGTTAGCATTTGTATTACGGATATTGGTTGACACGTTAGCCAAAGGAGTTGAAAACAATTCACTGAAACCACCCGGTCTATCAGTTTGAATGGCAACCTGATTTAAGAAGTTAAAAGCCGCTTCCGTTACCGCATGAATCTGCACCGAAACTGAATCACCAACCTGATAGGGCGATAACAATTGATCATCCGCATCTGTATCGAATGGATTAATCGCTCTGCGAATGGGCGGAATAAACTCTACCCCACTAAAGTTGCCGCCTTTAGTGAAACCGGCATCGTAGGCTGTAATAATTTCGCTGGGTTTATTTTGCTGCACGCCATTTTTATAAAACTTAATCCAATACGCATCCCCGGTTTCAAGCGGATCTTTGGCCCAGAACTCAGCCTGATATAAGTCATCAATAAATTGATTTCCCTCCTGCACAAAAAATGTTATACTATCCACAACCGGCACGCGGCCCATGCGTGATTCCGCTATAAACGTTTCGCCATTGGTTTGAACAGAAAGCGTATAGTTTAATCCAAGCGCTCCAAAAACATCATTACCCGAAGGCACCCAAACATACTCGCCCGGTTTATCTTCTAAAAAAGAAAATACCGTTCCGTTCTGATCCGTAATAGTAACGGTTGCACCTGATACCGTAGGCGGCAAAATATTTTGAAAGTAAGGTTGCGTGCGCGTTAATATAACCTTCTGCGAATCGGGCAGGTTGTTAATCCAGGCATCAATGACCAATACAGGTTCTGCAATTTCCAATTCAGGATTGATTACATCTTCGCACGAATAGAAGATTGCTGCAGTGAACAATAAAATTATAATTCGTTTCATTGCTTAGAATTTAAAATTGTATGATACTGAAGGAATAACGGTACCGATAATCGCAAGCTGTCTGGCTTCACTATTAATCGGGCTACCCGCGGCTACCCGTTCGCTACCCTGCGTGAAATAAATAGAGAACGGATTTCTTCGGCCATACAAATTGTACACACCAAATACCCAGTAGTCAGAATTTCTACGCGGGTTGCCATTCTTCCGCATTGTTTTTCCTTCCAGGCGGAATGAAATATCCAACCTGTGGTAGGCTGGCAACCGCACATTGTTGCGACTGTTGGTTGCATCATACGGAATAAGTAAGCCTTGCTGTGTGTAACGAGAGGTATAAAATGTTGTTGGTGTACCACTAACGAATGTAAAGTTAGTTGATGCCGACCAGCGTTTATTAATATCATAGAATCCACTGAGTTTGAGATTATGCGTCTGATCGTAACGCGTGGGATACCAATTATCACTGTTTAATCCTACTACTTTAAGTTCCGTTCGACCCAAGGTATAAGCAACCCAACCGGTAAACCTGCCAGTCTTTTTTTGAAGGTAAAACTCCATGCCATAGGCGCGACCAACACCAGCTAATAAATCACCTTCCAGAAATTCGTTTATTAATATGTTAGCTCCATCTATGTAGTCAATTTGATTTTGTGTGCTGCGGTAATACGTTTCGAGAGAGAACTCAAACATTTTATCCTTACCAAAATCACGGAAATAACCTATCACGTATTGGTCACCAAGTTCAGGTTTGATATTATTTGTACTGGGTGTCCATACATCCAAAGGATTGGATGCAGTTGTGTTAGAGATCAAGTGCACATACTGCGCCATTCTTGTATAACTTGCTTTAAGCGAACTCTGATCAGTGAGTTGAATTTTAACAGAAAAGCGTGGCTCCAGATTTTGATAATTAATCATTTTTTCACCTCTCGAAAAAGAGATTTCTTCAATTGCCTTTTTACTTTCTCCCGGTATTGTGTCTCTGTATATAATTTGAGTACCTGCCCCCAAGCCTACAAAATGTGAGAAACGAAGGCCATATTCAACTGAAACAGTTTCAGACAATCGTTGACTATTCCCTAAATAGAGAGCTGTTTCTAAATTAAATTTTTCCGGTAAGCTTATATCAACACGGGTACCGAGGGAGGTTCCGTAAGCATTGGCAGGCTCAAATGAATAGTAGTTTGCCTCAGCCCCAAACGATAATTCATTATTTGCATTAATGAAGTAGCTGAACGATGGCTTGAAGGTGAGGTTACGCACAGAAGATTTCCACCGAAAGTTGTCGCGCTCATTTTCACCAAACTGTAACGAATAATCGTACTTGCTAAAAATCCCCGAAAAGTTTGCAAACAGACGATCATTAAAAATTTTATTCCACCGCACCGTGCCGGTATTGTTTCCCCACGAAAAACCCTGATTCTTATCAAAGAAAAATTTATCGCGCCCGGTATAACCCGAAAGGTAAATGCGGTTGCGATCGTTGATATTGTAATTAGCTTTTCCTGTTAAATCATAAAAATTCAGTGCGGCTCCATCTTGCAGAATGTCAACAAACGGTCGGGCCAGAATATCGGCATACGATCTGCGGCCTGCAACAATGAAAGAACCTTTACCATCAAACAACGGCCCCTCTACCGCGGCCCGACTAAAAATGGTACCAATACCACCGCTCACTTCATGTTTTTTATTATTGCCTTCTTTCATGCGCACATCTAACAAAGAAGAAATGCGTCCACCAAACTGTGCGGGTACCGCGCCCTTATATAGTTTAACGTCTTTTACCGCATCGGGATTAAAGACTGAAAAGAACCCTAACAGGTGCGATGAATTATAAACGGTAGCCTCATCTAATAAAATCAGGTTCTGTCCTACGCTTCCGCCCCGTACATTAAAACCAGACGCGCCTTCGCCCACGGTTGAAACGCCTGGCAATTGCTGCAAACTTTTAATCAGGTCTGGCTCGCCCAGAAAAGCCGGAATGCGGGTAATCGTTTTTATATCTAACCGGTTCACACTCATCTCCAACGACTTTGCGCCTTGCTCTTCTCTGTCCGAACTTACTACCACCTCTTCCAGTTGGGTGCCTTCTGGAATCAGTTCAAGATCAAGCCGCACGTTGCCAGTAAGCGAAACTGTTTTTACCTGTGCAGCATAACCAATGTAACTGAATGTTACTTCGTAATCGCCCGGATCGAGCGTAAGCGAATAAAATCCGTACACGTTTGTGGTAGCCCCGGTACTTAGTGATTTAATGTAGATGGTGGCGCCTATTAATGCCTCGCCATTTGACGAGTCTTTAAGATACCCACTTAGCGTGGCCCGGCTCTGGGCCAATAATCCGACAGGAAGAAGTAAGACAAAAAGTAAAATGCGCATAGATAAAAATGAATTCAGCTTATAAACAGGATTAACGGGGTAAGTGTTGCAGAAAATGCATTATTAAATTAGGAGCAATGAAAACAATCGCTTGCGGTATTAAAACAATCAAATGCTGCCACTATTTTTTGATAACTTGCAGCACAGTTATGAAAAAATTAATCGAGTTATACAACCGCTATAAAGCCTACGTTCGGGTAGACCTGGTTATGTATGCAGTAATGATTTTGCTGATTGTTCTGTACTTTGTCTACACCGTTTTGTCGGAATAAGGCGATAAAAGAATTTCTCGTACGTTGGCACTTATTTTTTCAGCAAGTTCATCGGTTGGCAAATCATTTATGTCTGTACCAAAGGGGTCTTCAATTTCTTCTGCAATCAACTCCACACTCAATAATACAAACGTTACCAACGTAACTATGGGAACGGTTATATAGCCGGAAGTAGTAACAAAGGCAAAGGGAAGCGTGATGAGGTAAATAAAAATAAACTGTTTGATGTACATGCTGTAGTTATAAGGAATCGGGGTGTTCCTGATCCGCTCGCAAGCACCCAGAATATCAGAAAACTCCTTCAACTCTTTATCTACCAGAAACAATTGGTCGCCCGTTAGGTCACCACGTTTATACATTCCATTGATGCGCGTGTACATCATAGACGAAAGGCGATTAGGAATATGTTTTACACTTCGCAGGTTATCCAGAAAATCAAAACCCACTACTTCAAGTTCAGATAATTTTGTTCCCTTACGTAAATGTTCTTTGGTAGCAAAAACAAAGTTGGGAATCATGGCGGCAAACCATTTTCTGTTTTCCAGATCGGTATCGGGTAACATGGCATTTAACTTATGCGATAGGTTGCGGGTGTTGTTCACCATACTTCCCCAAAGCTTGCGGCCCTCCCACCAGCGGTCGTACGAAGAGTTGGTACGAAACACCAGGAACAAGCCGAGCACAATACCCAGCAGCGAGTGCATGGAGATGGTGGTATGAAAATCTTCTTCGTGAAAGCGTAAAACATCCAATAAAAGATAACACATGCCAGCCGCAAAAACGGTCATAAAAATTAAGGCTGGAAGAAGGGTGCGCATTACGCCACGGCTATAAGCGTGGAAAATGAGCGAAAACCACTGTTTGGGGTTATAGTTTACCATAGGTTGTAAAAGGCCCACAATAAACCGATTAGAAAAAATATTTCAAAATCGTAACCTGCGAACTGAATTTCCGTTACTTTTATCAAAGTAATATCATTTTAATATCAAATCTATGAATACCGAAAAATCCTACTCCCCGCTTTCCGGCTACCTGATGGTGCTGGTTGTATTGGTTTTTATTTTGGCTGGCAGCGTTGGCGTGCTGGTAACCCGAAGCTTTCACCTGTTTTGGTTTTTAGGCATTGGCATTTTTCTACTGTTTGGATTTTTCTTTGTTAATCCAAACGATTCTGTAGTGCTCGTGCTGTTTGGCGATTACAAAGGCGTGGTAAAAGAGAACGGTTTCTATTGGGTAAACCCATTCTTTAGCAGAAAGAAAATTTCTTTGCGTGCCCGTAACTTCGATAGTGAAAAAATTAAAGTAAACGACAAAGTGGGTAACCCGATTCAGATTGGGGTAATTCTGGTGTGGCAGGTAAAAGATACTTTTAAAGCTGCCTTTGAAGTTGATAATTACGAAAACTTTGTGCGCATTCAGAGCGACTCGGCCGTACGTACACTGGCAGGCTCTTATCCTTACGATAACTTCGATCACGAAAGTGAAGTAACGCTACGCTCGGGCCACACCGAAGTAAACAATGCGTTGGAAGAATACCTGAAAAACAGGTTGGAGATTGCTGGCATACATGTAATTGAAGCCCGCATCGGGTACCTGGCTTATGCTTCTGAAATTGCAGGAGCCATGTTACGCAGACAACAAGCTGCTGCGGTGGTGGCCGCCCGCTATAAAATTGTAGAAGGTGCAGTAAGCATGGTACACATGGCACTTGATCATTTAGCAAAAGAAAATGTGATACACCTGGATGATGAACGCAAAGCGGCTATGGTAAGCAACCTGATGGTTGTGCTGTGTGGCGATAAAGATGTAAGCCCCGTTGTAAACACCGGTACGCTGCATAATTAATATGGCCGATAAAAAACCTTTTGTGTTGCGGCTCGACCCCGAGCTTCTGAAAGCAGTTGAAAAGTGGGCTGGTGATGAATTCAGGAGTACAAATGGCCAACTTGAGTGGATTATCAGCAAAGCGCTGAAAGATGCCGGGCGGGTAAAGCAAAAATAACGCTTGTCCGTAATGTGGTTATTGTCTTATTTGGCAACTCCAAATATAGCCACCATGTTACGGACTTTGTTGATGTTGATTGTGCTTCCGGTTGCCGCTTTTGCACAAACCGATTATGTGATTACTGCTAAAGCAGACACCCTGCGCGGTGAAGTGCGATTGCTTACCTACGATAACATTGATCGCCTTCAGATTACCGTGGGTAAGAAGAAAGAAATGCTTACCGCATTACAAGTACTAAGCGTTTACCACGAAGAAAAATTTTACAAGCCCATTCAATACGATAATCGCGTGTTGCTGATGCAGCAAATAAAAACCGGCTATCTCAGTTTGTATGCCTTCAGGATGCCGAACCAAACTACGTATGACGGTCGCTATCTCTTTCGCATGGATGGTAAACACCTGGAAGTGCCTAACCTGGCGTTTAAAAAAATGGTGGCAAGCTATCTTGAAAGTTGCTCCGGTGTAACCGATAAGGTTAAGTCGGGAGAATTAGGTAAAAAAGATATTGAACAAATTATAGATGAATACAACACCTGCATGGCTTCGGCTAAGCCCATTCTTGCTGTGCCAACCGAACCTGAACCGGTTGTTACCGAATTAACTACGGCCATTCAAAGCCTAAAACAAAAAATTTCTAACCAGGATTTCAGCAGCAAGAAAGATGCTGTGGATTTATTAACCGATCTTGAAAAGAAAGCCGGTCGCAACGAAACAATACCCAACTACCTGCTAGAAGGTTTAAAATCTTACCTCGCATCGGTACCATCTGTGCAAAAAGAATTAGAAACAGTATTGCAGTTATTGAAGAAATGAGGGCAGCCATTTTTGTATGGATGCTGGAATAGTTTTTCGGCTGATCCAGAAAACATAGCAAGCACACACCAACACAATTGCCGCGTAAGTAAAAAGTTGGCCACCATCACCTTGTACTTCAATACCAAGCAACGTAACGTGCATACCCATAGCACCAGCCATCAGACCAATGGCAAGGACAGCACCCAGCCACACCGTTGCCGGGATAAATAACAGAATTGAAGCCACTAACTCCAGCGCACCCACCAGCCATCGGCCCCACGGTTCTATACCTACGGTTGTGAAAATAAAAACCGATTCAGGCGAAGCTGTAAACTTGAAATAAAGCGTTTGAAGCATAATGATCGCAGCCACAATCCGCGCAAGCCAAAAAAGAATTACAGTTGGTTTCATATTCATCTGAATGATAGCACTAGGTACGGCTATTGCCGTATAAAGATTGTCAACTGTGCGACAACACCATCATTTCAATGACAAGTACTATTGGTTGTTGGATGGCCTAATCATTTCGAGTAACTCAGGATTTAAAAGCACTATAATTATACCAACAATGACTCCGATAATCGTAAAAGTTATTTGCGCAATAATATAAATCCCCAACCCTTTCAGGAATGCTTTAACCTTATTTTGATAGGTAAATAAATTTGCGTAGGCAAAACCAAAATATCCGAAGCTAACAATTAACTGAACCCAGGCAGGTAAAAACTTGCCAAAAATTGAATATGAAAGTAAACTTAAAATACTAAGCCAATAAATGTGGCCCAGCGTATAAAAAGGCAATACGGTATGCTCAATAAAATTAAGATTACTTTTTCTAAAAAAAAGATAACGCGAATAAAAAGCCTGAATCGGAACAATAGCGAATGAAACCAATTTCATGTTCTCTGAAATTAATTTCATTAAATCTTCCAAAAACTTCTGCTGCCCTGTACCAGCCTTAGGCGGTGCTTGCATGCTAGCCTCAGCAGAGTTTTTCATGAAGTCCAACATATCTATACCCAGTAAACTTGCCACCAGATACATCAGGGTTATCATTAAAAAGAAATACCCTACCGGACCATAATATGAAACCCGGTTTCGCTCAATAAACTTTAGTGTAGCTTTTCCCGGTCTGATAGTCAAATCGCGAAGAGTGCGCGGAAACATCCCATCAAAACCATAGATGCGTGCTACAAAATCGTTCAACCCTTCCTTAAATGTTAATCGTTTTACAGTAGCACGCTGGCCACAAGTTGAACAAAAAGTACCGGTAACCTCCGCACCACAATTAACACATGGCACTGGAGAGCGTGCTGTTGATGTTGCCTCTGTTATTAGAGCAATAGCTGGTAACTCATTCTCTGAAAGTTCTGAGGATTCCATCGGTAAAGGTTAGCCTTAAAACTATCAAAATTTCTCCACGTCAAAAAAATGAGAGAGGGAATTATTTGTCCAACCAGTCTTTAAACTCTTGCACGCGTTCGCGGGCTACAATTACATCTTCGTCATCGCTGGTTTTAAGCACCAGTTTTATCCGACTGTTGGTGTGGCTGATCATATCTTTGATCGCATCAACCCGCACAATGTACTTGCGATTGATCCGAAAATACCGAGTGGGATCCAGCAAGCCATCTAATTGGTCGAGAGTAAAGTCAAGAATGTGTTTTCGTGCGTCTGTGGTTTGGGCAAAGGTTGTTTTCTCCAAACTGAAGAAGAATAAAATCTCCCCAACCTCAATCGACTTTAAATGCTCACCTACTTTTACTACAAAGCGTTCTTTGTATTTTTTGGTCAGCATCTGCATCGCATAGGTAATGCTTTCCATCATTTTATCGGGCGAAGGTTTGCCGGTAAGCGTTTCGTATTTGGCAAAAGCTGCGCGCAATTCATCCGCATCCACCGGCTTAAGCAGGTATTCAATGCTGTTTACTTTAAAAGCTTTTAAAGCATATTCGTTATAAGCGGTTGTAAAAATTACCGGAGCACTTACCGTTACCTGATCAAAAATCTGAAAGCTTAATCCATCCGCCAATTGAATATCCATGAAGATTAAATCAGGAGCCGGATTTTTCTTTAGCCAATCTACACTGCGCGTTACGGTATCAAATTGGCCCAATACATTAACCTGCTTTTGTTGTTTGATTAATGAAATCAACCGTTCAGCAGCAAGAGGTTCGTCTTCTATGATTAAGATGTTCATCGACTAATTTGTTAATACCGGTACCGACACTTTAAAAAAACCATTTCCCACTTCCACTTTTACCGGAACCGAACTTAAGAATGCATATCGTTTCTTAATATTCTCCAAACCGGCTCCCGTAGATTCATCGGAAGGAATAGATTTTTTCTGTAAGTTATTCTCAACCACTATCAAGGAATTTTCACGATAAACCCGAATGGTTAAGGGTTGCTCATCGGCAATAATATTATGTTTGATGGCATTCTCTACCAACATCTGCAAAACCAAGGGCGCAACATAACCTTCGCCACTTAGTTCCACCTGCAACTTTAATTTTTCACCAAACCGAATTTGCTGAAGAAATAAATAGGAATGCAAAAATTCCAGTTCTTCGGTAAGCGGCACCAACTCTTTATCGCGGGTGTTAAGTACATAGCGATACACGGTAGAAAGTTGTTTAATAAATTTTACAGCTTTATCCTGATCCTGATAAACCAGGTTGGTTAACGCATTTAAACTGTTGAATAAAAAATGTGGATTAACCTGACTTCGTAAACTGTTATACTGCGCTTCCATGTTTTCCTTTTTCAAACGTTCTGCTTCAACGGCACTTTCGCGCCAACTCAGCAAAAATGTTCGGCCCGTCATAAACATGGTAATAACCAGCGTAATTAATATGGTAGAATAAAATGTTCCGTAGAGCTGATCGCCAACATCAAATCCAAATGCAAAATGGAAAAAATAGATTAGTCCGAACACCGCACCTATTGTATAAACCGTCATCCCCACAAGGCCGGCTACCAATCGCTTCACCGGATCTTTATGCCATGAAAAAATATTATCCATCCAATCCGATACAAATGCATTGCCCAACCAAAGGGCTATCCACAGGCAAACGGTAAAGATGATGATCCAAATAAGTGATGAGAATTTTCCACAGCAATCGCGCCAGATAAACCAACCCATTACAGTACCGGCTATTAACATTCCGATAATAGGCTTTCGGTTTTCTCGCAAAAAAGGAATAAGGGCTGGTAACTTGAGCATGGTGACGAGTTATGCGCGAATATAAAAATTAAACATAAGCACAGGCGATGAGTTAGTCTTGAAATACTCACTCACCACCCGAAAAAAATTATTTGCACTGCTTCAACAATTCATCCGTCATCTCTTTTCCCCAAACGGGTGCCAGTGGATTGTCGCTTTTGAAAGAACCAAACTGTTCCAATGCTTTCTTAGCCATACCACAGGCTTCGGTTGTTGATGAACCAAAAAACTGCGCAGTACCAAACTGCATTTGCGCCATCAGCGCCAGCGCACGTGGGTTGTTAGGATTAATTCCCAACGCTTTGCCAAACGCCTGCATGGCCATACCCGAATATTGCGGGCCGCGGGTACCCGGATCGACCGTTAACCGAATCATGTGAACAAAACCTTCCAATGCAATCAACTCCGATTCGTTTGCCTGAATAGTTTTTCCTTTTTCAATCGCAGCAAGTGCAAGATCAAGGTAACTATCTTTCTTGGCGCCTTCAGTTGTTTGTGTAGCCAACATCAGGTTACCGAAAGCACTGTAGTAGTAAGGTTCCCATTTTGTTTTTTCCGCAAGGGCTATCCGATCTAACGCATTGATGGCTGACTGATACTCGTCCACACTTTTAGCTGTGTAAACAGCATGGATGTGTTTGCTCATTTGTTCGGTGTACTTGTCGGATGCAAATGCACTTACCGAAATCAGCAAAGCGAAAATGAAGGTTGTTGTTTTCATAGTTTTAAAATTTAGTTGTTGGTTGATTTCAAAGATTAGGTAATTGGTTAACTGATTTGTTTTTTGATAACGTGATGAACACACCCACAAATAAAAACCGATTGGCTGCCTGCCGTACAGCCCGGCTTTCGTATTGGCCCTGGACATTGGTTGCTGCGCTATATTGATAGCCGAAAATATTATCGCGGCCCAGCAGGTTGGTACATGACAGATAAACAATTAAATTATTCTTGGGTAGGTAGGCAATGTTTGCACTCAAATCGTGATAAGCCGGAGTGCGATCTTCATGAAACTGCGAAGCCGGGCGATTAGGATTGTAATACGGACGACTGCTGCTAAAGCTATAGGTAAAACCAAGCTGCGACTTCCACTTGCTGATGAAATGTTTATACACTGCCGAGAAATTATGTACCGAAGCAAAAGTTGGTGTTGCTGCAATAGGATAATCCAAATACAAACGCTTGGTATCCAGAAAAGAATACGACAACCAATAATCAACATTCTTGATTGTCTTGCTATCGCGCCAGAAAAGTTCAATGCCGCGGGCATTACCTTTTCCTGCATTAGAAATTAAAGTTGGATTTGTGTTGTTGAACTTTACAAGATTGCGATATTCTTTCTGATAAGCTTCAATGCGAAATGTTTTACGATCGGTTACAACCTGATAGTTAACAATAAAGTGCTGCGCAGTTTCTGGTTGCAATTGCGTATTGAACCGCAGGTATTGGTTTTGAGCAGATTGGGTAAACGATCCGTAAGCAAAAGAAAACTGACCTTGCTTACCAGGCTTGTAGGCTAATGACAACCGTGGACTCACGGTGGCGGATTGATTCAGACTTACATATTCAAACCGGCCGCCAGCCTTCGCTACAACTTTGTTGCTGATGTAGTATTCACCTTCGGCAAACGTAGCCGACAACATTTCGCGAAACGAAAGTTCTTCGCTGTTACCCGACACCTCATTGTAACGGGTAGCTTTATATTCACGGTGAATGATTTCACTACCGATTCTGATTTCAAACTGATCGGACACGGAATGCTCAGCCACAAGTTTTGTATGAATACCCGTTTCTGTCTCACCCATTGGGTTTTCATTTACACGCACATCGTTTTGATTGTAGGAATATGATGCTCCGCCCCGCAATGTCCACGTACCAAGCGCTTGCTGATACGAGGCATTACCATACCGATAGCGGTTGGTGAGATCAAATTTTTGTTTGACCGTTGGATTTAGAATATCGTGATTGAACAACGAGAATGAAGATTGATTGAAGTTGCCAAAGAATTTAAACATACCACTCTTACCCACCTGCTGCCGATAAGCGGCACTGCTCTCGAACGATTCCAGTGCTTTAATCCAATCAACACGTTGATTGATTAAACCAAAGTACGGTTGAATGTTGGTGTATTGAACCTTACCCGAAACAGAAGCCCGATCCCAAACTTGAGTATGCGCCACATCGGCACCCACCGAAAGAATGCCAATGTCAGTTTGATTCATCTCAGCTTTGTCTTTTGACGTAAGTACCAAAGCCGATGACAATGCCTGGCCATATTCTGCCGAGTAACCACCAGTGCTGAAACTTGTTCCTTTAAACATGAAGGGAAGAAATCTTCCACGCGAAGGTGTATTGGGTGCAGCGGGGCCATATGCATCCAACACCACCATGCCATCAATAAAGGTGCGCGCTTCAGAACCATCGCCACCGCGTACAAACAGTCGCCCGCTCTCGCCTACTTTTTGTGTACCGGGCAATGTGTTTAAGGCTCCGGCAATGTCGGCTGTTGCTCCAGCTGTCATGGCAATGTCAACTGGTTTTAAAATGGTTCTGCGTTTTTCTTCACCAGCCGTAAACGAACCCGCAGAAATTACCACTCCATCCAGTTGGTTGATTTCTTCTTTAAGTGTGGCTGATATGGTAATGATAGTACCCGAAAGTTCAACCTGTTGTACAAACTGTTTATAACCCACAAAAGTGACGATCAACGTTTGAAGACCTTGTTCTTCGGTAACAAATGAAAATGTTCCATCCAATCCGGAACTTGTTCCATCGTACGAATCTTTGATCAGCACATTGGCACCGGGAATAGCTTCGCCAGCGGCATCAGTAACCTTGCCGGTGATCCGGGTTTGACTGAATGCCGGAATCAGGATAGTGAAAAGAACAAGAGTGGTTAGTGCCTTCATAACTTTTTGTGCGATTACACGGTAAAAGTGAAGACAACAGGCGGCATTCTATAAATTGAGTTACCGAACTGTAGCGTTAGCCGGATGAGTTGTTGAGGGCCGCTAACTGGCCGGTTTGATGGTTTTTGGTTTTATGTGTTATCTTTCCTCTTAACAATTAGTTCAGATTAATTTTTAAAAACATATCCCGGTCTAAAAATGCAACAGTCAGCCGCCACCGCCTTGTTTCTTCCCATTGCCCTCGGCATCATTATGCTTGGGCTCGGACTTTCACTTACGTTGGAAGATTTTAAACGTGTTACCAAATATCCCAAAGCCATAACCATTGCCTTGGTTTGTCAGATGATATTGTTACCGGCATTGTGTTTTGGTATTGCCATCTTCAGCGGACTTAGTCCGGTGCTGGCTGTGGGATTGGTTTTGCTGGCCGCATCGCCTGGCGGACCAACAGCTAATTTATATAGCCACCTTTCCAAAGGCGATGTGGCATTGAACATTACACTCACTGCTGTAAATAGTGTACTTACACTTTTCACACTTCCATTTGTGGTAAACCTGGGTATGGAATATTTTCTGGGTGCGGGGCAATATATTCCGCTGCCGTTTGCCAAAGTAATTGAAGTGTTTGTAGTGGTACTGGTACCCGTGGCAATAGGCATGCTAATAAAAAGTAAAGCCCCCACGTTTGCCGATAAAATGAATAAGCCTGTTAAAATAATTTCAGCGTTACTACTCGTTATTATTATTGTGTCCGTTACCCTTCGCGAGAAGCAAGTGCTGGTTGAACATTTTGCACACTTAGGGATGCCGGTGTTACTGTTTAATATTATGAGTTTAGCGGTTGGTTATTACCTGCCCTTGTTATTTAAAATAGAAAAGAAGCAGGCTATTGCCATTGGTATGGAGATCGGGATACACAATGGTACGCTTGCTATCTACATAGCTTTGAATGTACTCAACAACTCCACCATGAGTATACCACCGGCCATTTACAGTTTGCTCATGTTCTTTACCGCGGCCGCATTTGGTTTTATTGTAAATGTGGGGCGCAAGCAAACCGCCTGACCTTAGATAGTTCAATAATATTTTTCCTAAATTAAACTAATATTTATTGTTTATCAATAAATATATATTACGTTTACGGCAGGTTACAAAATCGTAAAACGTTATTATGAAAAGGATTTCCACCCTGTTTTTGCAGGCAGCTATTGTTCTTTTTGGCCTGGTAGTACTGGCCATTTTGATCACCGTTCCGCGATTGGAAGGAAGAGCGGTAAACCTGGATTGGATAGCCATCTATTCCGATCCGTTCATCTTGTATGGCTATGCGACATCCATCGCTTTTTTTGTGGCGTTGTATAAAGCGTTCAAATTGTTGGGCTACATCGGTCAAAACAAAGTATTCACCGCGCAATCGGTAGGCGCGTTAAGAAGCATTAAGTATTGCGCCATTATTTTCATGGCTTTAATTGTAGTTGCCGGACTATACATTCGGCTATCACATCCTGTAGATGACGATCCGGCCGGGTTTCTGGCTATGTGCATCGTAGTTACTTTTGCTGCAACGGTAGTGGCCACTGCGGCTGCCATCTTTGAAAAAATACTGCAGAACGCTATAGACATGAAATCAGAAAATGAGTTAACCATTTAAGCTATGCCAATAGTTGTAAACCTTGACGTGGTGATGGCCAAGCGAAAGATTTCGCTAAATGAACTTTCTGAACGAGTGGATTTGACCTTATCGAATTTGTCGATCTTAAAAACCGGCAAAGCAAAAGCTATTCGCTTTAGCACACTCGAAGCCATCTGCAAAGCCTTAGACTGCCAACCTGGTGACATATTGGAATATGTGAATGACAAAAAGTGAACAACTCACTACAATCCTTGCTCGCATCCGGTTACATAAATGATTGATGCCTAACTGCATTTTTTGTTTATGTTTAAGGCATGAAACAACTCACAATCGTATTGCTCGCGTTGTCCTGCATAGCCAACGCCCAGCCCGTTAACAAACACATTACTGAAGCCAACGTTGCCCGTGTAATCAAAACCCTGGCAGCCGATGATATGATGGGCCGCTCGGCTACACGCCCCGAACACATTGATAAAGCCGCAGCATTTATTGCCAATGAATTTAAAACCATCGGGCTTACGCCATTGCAAGGGTTAAAAACCTTCCGGCAGGAATTCAAAAAAGATATGATTGCTCCGCAAACTTTGGAGGTTGTCATTAATGGTCAGAAAATTTCACCTGAAAATGCCTTGCTGGTTACAGAAAACACATCGGTAACCCTTACCAAAAATGTAGGTGTAATTGTTATACCGTATGATACGGCTATCAAAAACACCCGCCAATATTTATTAAGCAAAGCCTTTAATCTTACCCGCGATACCACTACAGCTTTTGTATTGGTAGCTCCGGAATACAAAGAAAACTTTAAAGAACTGAGAGGCTACTTCGGCAAACGATTTGTAAGTGGTCGTAAAACCAATAAGATTTTTGTGTTGGGTGTTACTTCTGTGCTTAACTATTCCGTAAAGGCTACGCAAAAAATTGAACCTATTACCATGAGTAATGTGGTGGGCATTATACCCGGCAAAACCAAACCCGATGAGTTTGTAGTGTTCTCTGGTCATTACGATCATATTGGTATTCGCCCGGCTATTGAAGGCGACTCTATTTCGAATGGTGCCGATGATGATGCCTCGGGCACAACAGCGGTAATTGAATTAGCGCGTTACTTCAAGAAAATCAAAAACAACAATCGCACGTTAATTTTTGTTGCCTTTACAGCCGAAGAGATTGGTGGGTATGGCTCGCGTCATTTTTCAGAGCAATTAAATCCCGATAAGGTAGTGGCCATGTTTAATATTGAGATGATTGGCAAGCCAAGCAAGTGGGGCCAGAATTCAGCGTTCATTACTGGCTACGAGCGTTCTGACTTTGGTGAGATTCTGCAAAAGAATTTGAAAGGCACGCAGTTTCAATTTCATCCCGATCCATATCCGCAGCAAAATCTTTTCTATCGTTCAGATAATGCCACGCTTGCGCGCTTAGGCGTTCCGGCTCATACTATTTCAACCGATGAAATTGACATTGATAAATTCTATCATACGGTAAACGATGAAGTAGAGACTTTGAACATGGCAAACATTACGAGTACCATTCGCGCAATTGCGCTAAGTTCTCAATCGATAGTGGCCGGAACAGATACTCCGAAAAGAATTGATAAGAGTACGGTGCGGTAATTAAGATTAACTTTCAGATAAGAGGCATCAGGCGAAATACCTTGATGCCTTTTTTATGTTCACCTGAGTCGGTTCCATACAAACATAAATGCAGGTCTTATCAGTTTGTGAATCACCACTGCGCCCAAAATAAGTATGGAGCCAATCAAGATCGGAAGCACTCCACCAAAGGTGTATACCAAACCCAAAATAAATCCGAGTAAATACTCCGATCTATAAACCGGAAAGAATAACGCCAACGCAAAAACCGATAGCATCATATAACCGGGTAAACCCGAAACGCGAAGGGCGAAAGAGACAGACAACAAAATCCCAAACAATAGAGCTGCAAAAAACGGAAGCCAGACATTTTGGGGTACCTCAGTTACCGGATTGGTTGCTTCGTCTGTCAACCGCTTTTGAATCCTGAACGTAAGAAACCAGGTTAACATCGGAATCAAAATTCCACCCCACCAATTAGAAAAAGATGGCAAATCTTCACGAGCCAGTAAATGATGACTGGGCACACCGCCATGAAAATAATCCCAGACTAATAAGCTCCAGACAAAAAGGGTTGCAACAAGTGTAATGTAAATCCGGGTTTTAAAAAGTTTGTCGGTCATTTGGGTATGGTTGCCCTTACAGACGGAGCCGAAGGCTTACATGTTGCGTTTCTAAACAAATCTTATCTTCATAAAAACCTATTTATTGTCATTTGGCGCAAGCCTGTGTACTTTTGTGGTTCACATTTTACAGAACTGCTCAAAATGGCCGAATACACGAAAGACGAGATCAAACGCATTGAAGAAAAGTGGCGCAAGACCTGGATTGAAAAGGAAGTTTACAAGGTTTCGAACGATACAAAAAAGCCCAAATGTTATATGCTGGATATGTTTCCCTACCCGTCCGGGGCGGGGCTGCACGTTGGCCACCCGCTGGGTTATATTGCGTCTGATATTTATGCTCGCTTTAAGCGCATAAAAGGTTTTAATGTGTTGCACCCCATGGGCTTCGATGCCTTTGGCCTTCCAGCAGAACAATATGCGTTAGAGCATGGCATTCATCCCGCAGTTTCTACAGCCGATAACATCAACAACTTTAAGCGGCAGTTAGGCAACATTGGTTTTTCGTACGACTGGAGTCGCGAGGTGCAAACCTGCGACCCGAAATATTATCGCTGGACACAGTGGATCTTCTTACAGATTTTCGATAGCTGGTTCAATCGCAAAAAACAAAAAGCCGAACGGATTTCGGAGTTGTTGAAAATTTTTGAAGCAGAAGGAAACAAGAATCACCCAATTCCGAATTCAAAATTTCGGATTTCGGATTTCTCATCGAAAGAATGGAAATCGTACCCTGAAAAAGAGCAGCAGGAAATTTTAATGGAGTATCGCCTCGCTTATTTAGCTTACACCGATGTAAACTGGTGCGAAGCGTTGGGCACCGTGCTGGCTAACGATGAAGTAATAAATGGTGTAAGTTATCGCGGGGGTTTCCCAGTTATAAAAAAACAAATGCGCCAATGGAGTTTGCGCATTACCGAATATGCCGATCGCTTATTGAAAGGCTTAGATGAAATCGACTTTAGCGAGTCGATGAAAGAGATACAAAGAAATTGGATTGGCAAGAGTGTTGGGGCTGAGTTGGAGTTCAACCTCACCCCTAACCCCTCTCCAGAGGAGAGGGGAACATACGCGGAGAAGGATGAAACTCAAAATAAAATCCAAAGCACCTCCCCTTCTCCTCTGGAGAAAGGGCCGGGAGATGAGGTCCATGCTCAGGACTTCATTTTCACCACCGACTCGCAAACATGGAACACCGCGAAAATAAACGCTCGCGAAAACAGGAAGAACCCAACCGAAGCCGAAGAAAAGTTTTGGGAAGCAATTAGAAATAATGCGTTGGGTTTTAAATTCAGACGACAACACGCCATTAGTCGTTTCATTGTTGACTTTGTTTGTATTGAAAAAAAATTGGTTGTTGAAATAGATGGTGAAGTTCATGCTTATCAACAAAAAGAAGATGAAGAACGCACATCTATCTTAAACACTGAAGGGTTTAAAGTTATTCGCTTTACAAACGAAGAGTTATTAAACAATCTTTCAAATATTTTACAAAAACTTAAATCGGAGCTCTCCTCCCCCTCTCCTGTGGAGAGGGGGCCAGGGGGTGAGGTTATAAGAGTCTTCACCACCCGCCCCGATACCATCTTCGGGGTGGACTTCATGGTGATTGCGCCCGAGCATGAGTTAGTAAAAAAAATAACTACTCCCGAACAAACAGAAGAGATTGAAAAATACCTGAAGTATGTAGAGAGTCGCTCGGAAGTGGATCGTATGGCCGAAGTAAAAAAGATTACCGGTGCGTTTACGGGTGCTTATGCGATCAATCCGTTTAACGGAAAACAAATTCCGGTGTGGATCAGTGAATATGTGTTGGCAGGTTATGGAACCGGAGCCATTATGGCCGTGCCGTGTGGCGATGAGCGCGATCATAAATTTGCCAAACACTTTAATATTCCCATCACCAATATTATTGGTTCGCATTACAATGGCAACGAAGCCAACCCCACCAAAGAAGCCATTCTGGAAAACTCCGGCTTTCTGAATGGTATGATAATGCACCAAGCCATTGATGTAGCCATTGCAGAAATTGAAAAGCTCGGTATTGGTAAGCGACAAGTAAACTATAAAATGCGCGATGCCGGTTGGAGCCGCCAGCGGTATTGGGGCGAACCCTTCCCGATTTATTTTAAAGACGATGTGCCCTATGCGATGAACGAAAGTGAGTTGCCATTGGAACTTCCGCCTTCCAACAACTTTAAACCTTCTGGTAATGGTGAAGGCCCGTTGGCCAACCTACCCGACTGGATAAACTTTGCTTCCGATAAAAAACGCGATAGCAACACGATGCCAACCCATGCTGGTGCTGCGTGGTACTTTTTACGCTATATGGATCCGCACAACACTAACGCTTTCGCGGATAAGAAAGCGTTGGACTACTGGAACCAGGTGGATGTTTACATTGGCGGCTCGGAACATGCCGTTGCACATTTGTTGTACTCACGCCTGTGGACAAAAGTACTGCACGATTTAGGCTATCTGAATTTTGATGAACCGTTTAAGAAGTTGATTAATCAAGGGAAGATCACGGGGGATTCGAGGTTTGTGTTTCGGTGTACTCAAAACATAGTAGTTGTTGTAAATGAGCAAATTAATATAGGAGTTAGTACGAAAATTCCAACGCTAGAAGAAAGCTCACCCATCAGAAAGATACCATCAAGACCTATTTACATTTCAAAAAAATACTTTGAGATGTTCGAAAACGGAGAAGTCGATTCACTCTTCAATGCAATGATCCAGCAGTTTGGTGAAGATGAACTAAAAAAGATTGGCATTAAAGATAAATCCGTACTTAACTTCTTTAGGTCGCACGTAGACATTAATAAAGTAGATGGGGATAAACTAAATATTGAAGAATTTAGAAGATGGAAAGTTGAAGATTCTAACGCTCTTTTCCTTCTTGAAGAAGATAACTACGTCTGTGGAGCCGCTATTGAGAAAATGAGTAAATCATATTATAACGTAGTTAATCCCGATCAGATCATTACCGATTACGGTGCCGACACCCTCCGCATGTACGAAATGTTTCTTGGGCCGTTGGAAGCATCCAAACCGTGGAGCACGCAAGGCATTGATGGTGTGTTTAAATTTTTAAGACGCTTCTGGAACTTATTCCACGATAACACCGGTAAATTAAAAATCACCGATGCCGAACCAACACGCGAGGAATTAAAAGTGCTGCACAAAACATTAAAGAAAGTAGAACAGGATATTGAAAACTTCTCGTTCAATACTTCGGTAAGTGAGTTTATGATTTGCGCCAATGAACTTTCATCACTCAAATGCAATAAACGGGCAGTTCTTGAGCCGCTGGTAATTGCCCTCTCTCCTTTTGCACCACATATCGCAGAAGAGTTGTGGTCGTTGCTCGGTCATGCAGATACTGTACTAAACGCATCCTTCCCGAAATACGATGAGCAATACTTAACCGAAAGTTCGCACAATTACCCTATCTCCATCAATGGCAAAGTCCGTGCACAAATGAATTTTGCATTGGATGTACCCAAAGAAGAAATCGAAAAAGTAGTGCTGGCTTCCGAGATTGTATTAAAATGGAGCGAAGGCAAACCACCTAAAAAAGTGATCGTGGTGCCAGGTAAGATTGTAAATGTGGTGTTATGAGGATTTAGAATATTTCTTGAAATTCAAGAAATATTGTTATATTTTTTCTTGAATATCAGGCAATTTAAATTACCTTTGACTGATGCGTCAGGTACTAAAAGATATTCTATCCGACTTTCACTCAACCCCGCTGGAGCCGGTAACACCTCGTGAATTAGAGCTTCCGCTCAATTCAGGCAAGGCGATATCGCTAATAGGCCCAAGGCGAAGTGGCAAAAGCTATTACTTCATTCATCTGATGCACCAATTGGTTAAAAATGGGGTTGATAAAACAAAAATACTGTACCTGAATTTTGAAGATGAACGCCTTAACCTAAAAGCCGAAGATTTAGACACCGTCTTAAAAGCCTATCAGGAATTATATCCCGAAACAGTTTGGAAAAACTGTTACTTCTTCTTTGATGAAATCCAGAACATAACCAACTGGGAAAAATTCGCCAGAAGATGTTATGACTCGTTCACTAAAAATATTTTTCTAACAGGTTCTAATGCCAATTTGCTTAGCATGGAAATAGCTACAGCCATGCGCGGCCGAACGCTTACGTTTGAGATTCTACCACTCTCATTTAAAGAATACCTTACTTTTAAAAAAGTAAACTACACCAAACAAGACACAAGCACTAAATCGAAAATTAATAAACTGTTTGCGAGCTATCTGGAAGAGGGTGGTTACCCCGAAGTAGTATTGCTACCCGATCATCTTAAGACACAAGCATTACAAGAGTACTTCGATGTAATGACTTATCGTGATCTGGTAGAGCGCTATCAATTTACTAACCTAACAGTAGTGAAGTATTTTCTTAAAAGGTTGGCTGCAACAACAGGTTCTTATTTATCACTTAACAAACTTTACAATGAGTTAAGGTCGCAGGGCTATAAACTTGATAAAAACTTTTTATACGAAGCCAACGAGGCTGCCAAAGCAGTTTACCTATCCATTCCGGTTTCTAAATTTGATTTCTCAGAGTTAAAACGAACCAACAGCGACAAAAAAAATTACTTCATCGACAACGGATTGCTAAATGCCATAACTTTTAAATTCAGCAAAGATTACGGCAAGCTATTAGAAAACCTTTGCTACCTGGAATTGAGGCGGCAGAAAAGAGAAATCTATTATTATAAAGACACAAAAGAGTGCGACTTTGTTCTATTCGAAAAAGAAAAACCATTACCCGTACAGGTAGCACATACTCTTACTGATCCAGACACACTAAATCGCGAATTAAATGGTCTGCAGCATGCTTGTAAAAAACTGAAAACGAAGAAAGGAATAATCATCACCACAACACCACGCAAGGATGAAACCGTGGCTGGAATAAAAGTACAGTATCTTTCTGCTGTTGATTTTGTCCTAAATACCAACGGAGTTTAGCAAGAATACCAAATTACCATTCGGTAATCCCTAACACACATTAGTCTTTCCGTAACAATTCCTTAATTTTAGAGCGCACTTAACACACTTTTATGCGCCACTCTAAAATTGTAGGCCTCGGGCATCACGTACCCGAAACGGTAATCACCAACGCTCATCTTTCTACTATAATGGATACCACCGATGAGTGGATTATTGAGCGCACCGGCATAAAAGAAAGGCGGTGGATTGATCCCGCCAAGGACACGGTAGCCAACATGGCAGCCAAAGCCACACGGCTTGCCCTGCAGCGCGCGAACCTCACTGAAAAAGACATTGACTTTATTGTATTCGCTACCATCACACCCGATTATTTTTTTCCCGGCTCCGGTGTTTTGCTGCAACGCGAACTGGGTTTGGAAAGCATTGGTGCATTAGACATCCGCAATGCGTGTTCGGGATTTATCTATGCGTTATCGGTTGCCGATCAGTTTATTAAATCGGGCATGTATAAAACCATTTTGGTAGTAGGTGCCGAAATTCAATCTACCGCCATTGATGCAACCACACGCGGAAGAAATACTGCAGTTATTTTTGCCGATGGTGCCGGAGCTGCTATTCTGCAACCATCCGATAAACCCGGTATTCTTTCCACACATTTACATTCCGATGGCCGGTTTGCCGAAGAACTTTATGTGCGCGATCCGGGCAGCAGCAGACCACGGGAAGAGCGGCAGCCTGAGCAGATTTTAGATACTACTCACTTTAAAGTGGTGATGAATGGTAGCCAGGTTTTTAAACATGCCGTAGTTCGGTTTATGGAAGTAATCAACGAAGCCCTCACCGCCAACGGAATAAAAAAAGAAGAAATTGATTTGTTGGTGCCGCATCAGGCCAACCTTCGCATCAGCCAATTTATCCAACAGAAAATGGAATTGCCCGATTCGAAAGTATATAATAACATTATGCGTTATGGAAATACAACCGCAGCCTCTATTCCTATTGCCATGAGCGAAGCCTGGGCAGAAGGTAAAATCAAAGAAAATGACGTTATTTGTTTAGCTGCCTTTGGAAGCGGGTTTACGTGGGCATCTGCTTTGATTCGTTGGTAATCCGAAATTTTTTCTGATAATCTGAATCATAAATATTAAATCCGAAATTTTGAATCTTGATTTTGAATCGAACTAATGAAGACAACTGCTTATAACCCCAGCTCGCTTGAAGTAGATTTTGCCAACGCTTTGTTTATTCTTCAAAAAGAAATTCAAAAGCACCTGCAAGACAATGAGATTATTCATGTTGAACCCAACCTTACACGCGATAATCCCACTGTGCGGTTCAACCTGTTGGATAAAGATGGCGACCCGCACGAAATCGTAATTCGCATTGTTCAGATTCCCGATAAATTCTAACACCAGCAATCATGTCCATACTCATTATTGTAGTATGCATTGCGTTGCTGGCGGTGTTGATCTCCAATTTTAAAGTAAACGCATTTCTTTCCTTCCTCATCGTTTCTATTCTGGCAGGTTTACTGTTGGGCATAGAAGTCTCCAAAATCAGTAGCTCGGTACAAAAAGGCGTGGGCGATATGCTCGGCTCGCTGGTAATTGTAGTAATTGCCGGAGCCATGCTAGGCAAATTAGTTGCCGATAGCGGTGCTGCACAACGCATCTCATCCGGACTAACAAAAATCTTTGGCGAAAAAAATCTGCAATGGGCTTTAATGACAACCGGTTTCGTAATCGGTATTCCGTTGTTTTATAATGTAGGTTTTGTTTTGGTGTTCCCGCTCATAGCCTCCATTGTGTATCGGTATAAACTTCCGGCTGTGTATATCGGATTGCCGATGATGGCCGCACTTTCAGTAACACATGGTTTCTTACCACCACACCCCTCGCCCACTGCATTGGTAGCGCAGTTTGGCGCACACATGGGTACTACTTTATTGTATGGATTTGCCATTGCAATTCCCACGGTATTGATTGCCGGTTTACTTTATTCCAAAACCTTAAAGGGAATGAACGCCAACCTGATTAAAACATTTCAGTCGGAAGGCTTGCCAGAAGAGAAATTGCCTGGTTTGGGTAACAGTCTGTTCTCAGCATTACTGCCCGTAATTTTTCTTACAGCAACTACATTACTCAACCCTTATGTAAGTACCGATTCCCCTGCAAAACCAATTCTTACTTTCTTAAGTGATCCGGCCATTGTTATGCTTATCTCATTGGTAGTAGCCACATTCTCTCTCGGCATTTTTCGTGGCACTCAAATGAAACACATCATGAACACGTATGGCGATGCCGTTAAAGATGTGAGTATGATTCTATTAATTATGGGTGGTGCCGGTGGATTAAAACAGGTGTTATTGGATAGCGGCATAAGCACTGAAATTGCATCTCTGCTAGATGGCGTCAAAGCACATCCTTTGGTGTTGGGTTGGATCATTGCCTGTATCATTCGTGTTTGTGTCGGTTCCGCTACGGTTGCCGGACTTACGGCTGCGGGTATTATGCTGCCTTTCATTGGTCGCCCCGATGTTGATCCTAACTTAATGGTACTCTCCATTGGTGCCGGTAGCTTAATGTTCTCGCATGTAAACGATGCCGGCTTCTGGTTGTTTAAAGAATACTTCAACCTCAGCATTCGCGATACGGTGCGGTCATGGTCGGTAATGGAAACCATTGTTGCCGTTTGCGGATTGATTGGTGTAATGGTGATCAATACTTTTCTGAACTAATTTTCTTTATGGATAATCTTACTCCCGATCAGCGCTTCGCGCAACTTAACCTTACCCTTCCGCCTGCCCCTACTCCGCTTGGCGTGTATAAACCTTTTCTTATTATAGATAAATTCGTTTATGTATCCGGCCACGGAACAGTAAAAGAAGATCGCAGCCTGATTATTGGAAAAGTTGGTATTGACTTTAATGCCGATGAAGCCAAACTTGCCGCGCAACAAGTTGGGTTGGCTATACTGGCAACTTTAAAGGCAAATCTTGGTAGCTTCAACAAAATAAAACGCGTAATAAAAGTATTGGGCATGGTAAACGCGGTGCCTGAATTTGAACGCCATCCATTTGTAATTAACGGCTGCAGCGAATTGTTTGCAAAAGTCTGGGGGCCCGAAAATGGTGTAGGCGTACGCAGCGCAGTGGGTATGGGTTCGTTACCCGATAATATACCGGTAGAAATTGAAGCGATGTTTGAATTGGAATAAATTAGTCTTGAGTCTATAGTCCTGAGTCATTAGTCCAAAGACTAACTACTCAAGACTAAGGACTAAGGACTCAAGACTAAGGACTAACTACGAAAGACTATGGACTCTTCTTATCTAATAAAAAACATAAACGAATTGGATTCCCCTGCTCTCGCAGTATACCCAGATCGCGTAAAAGAAAATATCAAAATCTTACAACAGTTTGTGCCCGATGTAACACAACTTCGTCCGCATGTAAAAACCAACAAGACTCCGGAGGTTTGTAAACTGATGATGGACGTAGGTATTAAAAAATTTAAGTGCGCTACCATTGCCGAAGCTGAAATGCTGGCTACCATCGGTGCTCCTGATGTGTTGCTGGCTTATCAACCGGTTGGACCGCGTGGTGTTAGATTTGCTCAACTCATTAAAAAATTTACTTCCACGCAGTTTGCTTGTTTGATTGATAACGAAGCAACTGCCCAAGAACTTGCAGCAGTTGCGCAGGCAAATAATCTTACCATTCGCATTTTTATTGATTTGAATGTAGGCATGAGCCGTACGGGAATTCTACCAGAAAATGCCTTGCCACTTTTTGTGTTCTGTAAATCACTGAAAGGATTAAATCCTGTTGGATTACATGCCTACGATGGGCATCATCGCGATGCAGATCTGGAAGTAAGGACAAAAGGTTGCGATGCCGGTTTTGAGCGTGTCTTAAATCTGAAACAAACCATTGCTGCGCAAACCGGAGTTGACGTAACTATTGTTACGAGTGGCAATACTACTATCTCTATTCACAGCAAACGAAAAAATATCGAATGCAGTCCGGGTACATTTATTTTTTGGGATTACGGTTATCACAAACAATTTGCTGAACAACCATTTGTATTTGCGGCTTTGTTAATTACGCGCATCATTTCAAAACCAGATGCCGAAACGCTTTGTATTGATCTTGGCCATAAAGCCGTAGCTTCTGAAAATCCATTGAACAATAGAGTACATTTTCTTAACGCACCAGAACTACAGGCATCTGGCCATAGCGAAGAACACTTGATTCTGAAAGCACCTAAAGGCAACGGCTATAAAATTGGCGATGTGTTGTATGGCGTTCCGTTTCACATCTGCCCTACTGTTGCTTTGCACGAGACATTAGCTGTGGTTGAAAATAATACAGTAACTAAGCATTGGAATGTTGTAGCGAGGAAAAGAAAAATCTCAATCTGATCATATAATAAGTTCAATAGTCCATAGTCTTTAGTCGATAGCACTTCATTACTATGGACTATCGACTAAAGACTATGGACTATTAAACCAACAAAAGAATGTCAACTTTAATTGTCGATGCCCACCTTGATCTAAGCATGAATGCGATGGAATGGAATCGTGATTTACGCAAACCCATTTCAGAAATCCGCCAACGCGAAAAAAATCTTACCGATAAACCCGATCGTGGTAACGGTGTGGTTAGCTTTGAAGAACTCCGCAAAGGAAATATCGGACTAGTAGTAGCTACTCAAATTGCTCGCTATGTTGCACCCGACAATCCACTTCCGGGCTGGCACTCGCCCGAACAAGCATGGGCACATACACAAGCACAACGTGTGTGGTATGAAGAAATGGAAAAAGCTGGCGAACTAAAATCCATTACCGATCTCGCTTCACTTGAAACACATCTTAAAGATTGGTCGCCCGAAAAACCGATTGGTTATATTTTAAGTTTGGAAGGTGCAGACTCATTGGTAACACTCAAGCATCTGGAGACGGCATATCAAAATGGCTTGCGGGCTATTGGCCCTGCACATTACGGCCCCGGTCGGTATGCGCAAGGTACTGATGCCACGGGTGGAATCGGATCAAAAGGAAAAGAGTTGCTAAAAGAAATGGAGCGACTCAATATCATTCTGGATGCAACACATTTGTGCGATGATTCCTTTTGGGAAGCCCTGGATAATTTTAAGGGTGCCGTTTGGGCAAGTCATAACAACTGTAGAGCGTTGGTAAATCACAATCGCCAGTTTAGTGATGAACAGATTAAAGAACTGATAAAGCGTGGAGCTGTAATTGGTGGTGTGCTGGATGCATGGATGTTAGTTCCGAATTGGGTTAGGGGTAAGTCAACACCCAAAAGCATGAATTGTACATTGGAAAAACTGATCGACAATTACGATCACATCTGCCAACTGGCAGGCAATGCCAACCACATTGGTATTGGATCTGACTTAGATGGTGCATTTGGTAAAGAGCAAAGCCCAAGCGATATTGAAACCATTGCCGACCTGCAAAAAATCTCCACCCTGCTATCTCAGCGCGGCTATAAAAAGCAAGACATTGAAAATGTAATGCATGGAAATTGGTTGCGGTTTTTGAGGGGAGTCTGGCAGAAATAAATTATATTAGTTCACGTTTAAATAGTATGATCCAAAGAATCTATATAGATACCTCAGTTGTCGGTGGTTTTTTTGATGAGGAGTTTAAGGACGCCACACAATTGCTATTTGAACGGCTTGAAAAAAACGAGGTGAGATTTGTAATTTCAGACTTATTAGAATTGGAACTCTCGCTTGCTCCAAGATATATAAGTGATTTGCTTCTAAAATATTCTAATGACAGATTTGAACATATTGAGTTAAATCAAGAAGTTTTAGATCTGGCTGATCAGTATGTAAAGGAAAAGGTAGTTGGAAAAACAAGTATTGAGGATTGTCGGCACATTGCTTTAGCAACCATTCATAAAGTTGATGTGCTTGCAAGCTGGAATTTTAAACATATCGTTAATCTGAACAGGATTAAAGGATATAATTCTGTAAATTTGAAACTAGGCTATTCTACAATAGAAATTCGCACGCCCAAAGAACTTGTGATTTATGGAGACTAAAACAATAATTAAGGATTTTGACGCGGTAAAAACGATGCGTGAGATTCGAGATAAAATCAGTGCGGAAACACAAGGAATGACTTTAGATCAGCTAAAAAAATATGTAGCTGAAAAAACAAGGCACTCCAACAGAAAAAAAATGGTGGACAAATAGCCACTCGCGCGCAAATTTCCACATAATAATTCCAACCTACACGCATGGTTTTCGTACCTTTCATTGTTGAACCGTGTGTTTATGAAGATAAAGAATAAAAAACGGGTCGTTGCGGCCCTGGTTATTTGTGGAGCCGTAGCCTTCTCGTTTACCTCGCCTGCAGAACGCTATTTCGAAATAGCTAAAAACCTAGACATTTTCGCTTCGCTATTCAAAGAAGTGAATGCTATGTATGTGGATGAAATAAATCCCAACAAAACCATTCGCACGGGTATCGATGCCATGCTCGAATCGCTTGATCCTTACACTAATTTTATTTCGGAAGATGAAGTGGAAGATTTTCGCACGTTAAACACCGGCCAGTATGGTGGTATTGGTGCAGTTACCCGCCCCATCGGCAAGCGCACGGTTGTTACCATGGTATTTGAAAATTACCCAGCTTACAAAAGTGGTTTACGCATTGGCGATGAAGTGCTAAAAATAAACGGATTGGAATTAGCCCGACTCACCTCTGAAGAAGCTAACCATGTTATGCGTGGGCAAGTGGGTACTCCCGTTAGTCTAACCATAAAAAGAATCGGTGTAGACAAACCGATTGAGCTGGAGTTTAAACGCGAGAAAATAAAAATCAGTAACGTACCTTACTTTGGTATGCTGGCTGCTGATGTGGGCTACATTCAGTTAACCGAGTTTACACCCGATGCAGGTAAGGAAGTAAAAAATGCTTTGGTTAGTCTAAAAGAAAAAGGCGCAAAATTTCTGATCCTTGACCTCCGAAACAATGGTGGCGGTCTGTTGCACGAAGCGGTTAATATTTGCAACCTATTCATCTCGAAAGGAAAAAAGGTGGTTGATACAAAAGGCAAAGTAGAAGAAAACAACATCACTTATGAAACGCTCAATCCACCCGTTGATCTTGAGATTCCGGTAACGGTTTTAATCAATCGCGGCAGTGCATCTGCTTCTGAAATTGTTGCCGGCACTTTACAGGATTACGATCGGGGAATAATTTTAGGTGAGCGCTCTTTTGGCAAAGGTTTGGTGCAAGTACCTCGCTTGTTATCGTACAACTCGCAGGTAAAAATTACTACCGCTAAATACTATACGCCCACCGGTCGGTGTATTCAGGTTATGGATTACACTCACCGTAGAGAAGATGGTAGTGTAGCTTCCATTCCCGATTCTTTGAAACAAGAGTTTCGCACTGCCCATGGACGAAAAGTGTTTGATGGTGGTGGCATTGATCCGGACATAGCGTTACCTGCTGCCGAAGATGCAACCATTACAAAAGTGGTTTACCTAAACGGATTTATTTTTGATTACGCAACCGTGTATGCAGCTCAACATCCTACCTTGGCAGAGCCTCGTGCATTTTCCCTTACGGAAAAAGAATATGCTGATTTTGTTAATTGGATGAAAACCAAAGACTATTCATTTCAATCGCCTGTAGAAACGGAGTTGGAAGAATTGATTTCGGAAGCCACAAAAGAAAAATCGTATGTCGAATTAAAGAGCAACATTGAGCAGATACAGGCCAAACTGAAAGACTTACGCAAAAGCGAATTACTTAATCATAAAGAAGCAATCAAAGCTTTAATGGAACGGGAAATTGCCGCACGCTATTATTTTGAAAAAGGAGCCGTGGAAACTGGCTTTAAAAACGATAAAGAAATTAAAGCCGCTATAGACGTAATGCGCAACCAGACGGAATACAAACGCATTCTTAAAATCTGATGTTATCAAATTTTAATTTGAAGAAACTAAAGCGGCCACTGATTTTTGTGGTCGTTCTTTTTATTATCACTCTTCTTCTGGATTCATGTATGCAATTCAGAATGAGCAGACGCGAGATAGAATCCTTTCAAACTAAAAATCCGAAAGCAAACTTTAAAAGTTACCATGTTGGCAATCGAAAACAAACCTATCTCATTCATGGCGATTCGCTAAAGCCATTAGTAATTTTTGTACATGGCTCGCCTGGTTCACTTAGTGCATTTATTGATTTTATAACCGATTCTATATTGCTTCAATCTGCGAGATTAATTAGTGTTGATAGGCCCGGTTTTGGCGATGCCAATTTTGGATATGCTGAATCTTCGCTTGCACGACAAGCAGCATTACTGAAGCCTGTTATTATGGCACATAAAAATAATCAACCAGTTTTTCTAGTCGGGCATTCGCTTGGCGGGCCGTTGATTGCACAAATGGTATTGGATTATCCTGAACTGATTGATGGACTGATTATGGTGGCACCATCCATTGCACCTGAACTCGAACCTCATGAATGGTTTCGCGCACCACTGGCAACACCCTTTTTGAAATGGCTGATGCCACGATCATTACGCGCATCCAACGATGAGATTTACAAACTCAAACCTGACCTGGAAAGTCTAATACCGCGATGGAAAGACATCCGTGTTCCCGTGATTGTGATTCAGGGAAGCCAAGATTCGCTTGTTCATCCAGACAATGCAGCCTTTGCCAAACGTATGATGACCAACACAACGGTTGAAGTTCAGCTCATGGAAGGAATGGATCATTTTGTGCCGTGGAGTCATCCGGAGTTGATACGAGAGGCGATTTTATCAATGATAGGTTTGAATCATTGATTAACTATACTTTTACCAAGGCAATCTAAACCCTCCGGCTATGTTAAAGAAATATCCATCAATAAGACGATTACCAATTTCTGGGCCACTAAAGGCATATTGGTTATAGGATATTTTAAGATTCAACATATTGAATTTTGCTTCAAAAAATGCCCCCAACCCTACACCAATCTCAGACTTTATTTCATCAGGATTAAATAAAAATCTTAAATCACCACCTATTCTCATCCCACCTGATTTGTCATTCATTCCCGTGGCAAAACAGGGCGATATTCCCACTGCGATATTACTCTGAGTGTAACCTTTCCTGATTGTTTCGGAATTAACCAGACTTAAATATTTGTATTCAATTTCAAAAAGCATACTTAAATCGTCACCTCTTCCATCCCAACCTACACCAAACTCGTAAACCGTTGCATCCATCACTTCTGGCGTGCTATTATCCAGCGTAACAGCAGTTGCTAATGTGTAGGTACCTTTCAGTTTCCAATATCCAATTGAATAACTATACTCTTTGTTTACTTTTTGAAAGTAAAACTCTGCTCCCAATGAATACGAATTTCCTGATGACTCAATCTGTCTATTTGTGAGTCCATTAACATCCGTTAATCCATAGTATCCGTAAGCCCCAAAGAAAACAAACTCACCTCTTAATTCACCATCTTCTACTTCCTCAGATGCAAATGAACTTACCCTATCAATCATATCATTCCCATTATCAACATGTTGTTTCAGTTGATTTTGATAGGTGTTCAAGTTTTCATCTAACTGCCGTTCCTTTTCAATTTTCTCCTGTTCCCGTTTTAGCCTTTGATCTTCTGCAGCCTTAGCCCGATTTTCTTCTTCCTCTCTTTTCTTACGATCATCCTCTGCAGATTCATTCTGTTGCTCAATTTCAGCCCGAATAGAATTGATTAGTACATTTGTAATTTTGCCACCCCTCTCATTTATGTCTATAACATCACTCTCTGAATGCGTCCATCCCATTCCTAATGTTTGACCTGCCTTAAAATTTAATTCATGCTCATTATAAATTTTTAAGCCATTGCTTAGTTCAAGAGTTGTTGTCCAGTAAAGCCTTAATTTAAATGAAGAATGATTTGTAAAGCTGTATGTTACATAGTGCATTCCATAAGAAGGCTCTGCTATCTCTGCCTTGATCGAAAAGGAAATACCATCACCAGCATTTATATTATCCCACGCGAGTTTTTTAGGGTACTGGGCTATAGCAATCATTGTTATTAACATGAAAGCACAAAAAATTAAAAAGAACTTCATAATTCCTATTTTCTTAAAGCTACTAGTCATTTATTAAGCTGATCTTAAATATACCCTTCTGACCAATCGGATTGTTTGAAGTAACCCCACTACTCGCTACTCCATCTGCATGATAGAAGTACAGATTATTAAAACTGTCAATATACATCGGCATATTTTCATAAATATTCGACAGTATAGAGTTGCCTGAAGCATCAGTTATGTTAGCGATAAAATTTCCATCAGGTTTATAAATATCGTAACGGTGGTAGTTCGCTCCAGCTACCGTAGTCAATGAACGTACAACTATGTTTTTATGATTATCAATAACGATATTAGTAGGCCCAGTGAGATCTGTAATTATATCTGATCGAGTACCGTCTTTATTAAATTTTACAATTCTGCCCTCCGTGACTGAATTGATTGGCACGTATATATTTCCTTCATGAATTTGAAAGAAACCTGGATTTATGAGGTTGGATGCAATTGAAGTTACAATTCCTACTGTAGAAACTTTTATGATACTTCCATTATTAGCCATTGATGCTATATATAAATCTCCTGTATCATCAATACGCATACATTTTAATTGCTTACCATTTAAGTTATTCAGTTGGGTTAAATCTGTCACCAAATCAGAAATTATTCCAGTCTCGATGGACCACTTTAGAATCCTGATACCTTCTCCATTATTAGTGATTCCGAGTATATATACAATTTGTTCATTCTTATCAATAGAAAATAAAGAAAGTGTAGGAATATTACCGTGTAATACAGAAACTGGGCTACCTGAATAAAAATTAGGGAAGTAAAACCCAAAGCCAGAGGTATTACCAAAATCTAAGTACTCCACCGGCAGCACTGTAGAAAAAACATTAGTACTACCAACTGCCCCAAGTGGGGCTCTTTGTACACTCAATCGGATAATAGGTCCGTACAGACCTATGTTTTCACTTTTAAGTCCTGTGTAAATGTGACTTCCATAAATAAACTCTTGAGTCAATCTTAGTGCTGTTGGTTGGCTAATGACAGGGCCACCGTATTGATTTGAAGGATTCGTAATCTTAATACTAACTGGATTACTAAAACTATAAGAAAATGGTAAA
>Ga0075163_10000971_pt1 | contig 38158 bp, 25 predicted proteins | sample JI1023141ADNA_FD_71478 | JGI IMG/M metagenome (GOLD analysis project Ga0075163, IMG submission 71478) | Wastewater effluent complex algal communities from Wisconsin, to seasonally profile nutrient transformation and Carbon sequestration -... | ecosystem: Engineered > WWTP > Effluent > Algae...
GTCGTCGCTGCGCCGCCGCCGCGGCTGGTCCGCCTGACGCTGGCCGGCAAGCTGCTGGCGTCGGACAGCTCCGATACGATCCGCAGCTTCCTCGACGTCGCCATGCCCCACGACTGGGACGAGGCCACAGAGGCGCGCGTCCGCCACGATCTTCAGGCGCTGGGCTATCAGGCGGTGCTCGACGTGCAGAAACTTGCCGACGGCAGCGGCAGCGAGCTGCGCATCACCGTACAGCCGCTGCGCGTCGTGCGCCGCATCTATGTCTCGGGAAACTGGCCGATTTTCGAGTGGGAGATCCTGTCGTACATGACCTGGCGGACCGGCTACCGGCTCCCCGAGGGCACCCCGCTCATCGACGAGATTCACAAGCAAGAGCAGGAGCTTGTGAGCTTTCTTCAGAGAAAAGGCTACTACGACGCCAGCGCCAGCATCGTGCTCGACTGGGCGCCCGAGACGCCCGAGCAGGTCGACGTGCGCGTCCGCATCAACCTGAACGTCGGCTTTTTCCGCCTGAAGTACAGCATCGGCACCATCCGCGCCGAGGGCTTCCATCTTCTAAGCGAGAGCCAGCTGAACAACTTCTTCAGCCACTGCTGCCTGTGGCTCGGACGGACCAGCACCGAGCGCATCAACGAAGACTTCAAGCTGCTGACCGAGCACTACCAGGCCAATGGCTACGTCGGAGCGCACCTGTACCGGCAGGAGATCCGCCCCGACCACGCCAGACGGCAGGTGGACCTGGATCTGGCCATCGATGAGCGGCGAAAGGTGCTGCTTCACTTCGTCGGGCGCAAGAACGTGTCCGAGAAGGATCTGCGCGAAGCGGTCACGATCTTCCGCGACCGCTACGTGGGTCCCAACGAGCTCGACGAGAGCGCCACCAACATCTTTCGTCTTTACCAGCAGCGCGGCTTCTTCAATGCCCGCGTCAACTGGCGCTGGCGCGATCGCAGCGCCAATCCGATGCAGGTCGAGTTCATCGTCTACGAGGGTCCGCAGCTCAAAGTGCGCGACATCGAGTTTCTGCCCACCGAGGGCGGGCCGGCGCTGACCTTCGACTCTGGCAAGCTCATGGAGCAGATCGCGACCCGCCGCTATCCGCGCCTGGGATTTTTCGGTTTCGGAACCGGTGGTTATGCGTCGGCGACGCAGCTGGTGCAGGACGTGCGCCGGCTGGAGGAGTTCTACCGGCACGAGGGCTATCCGCTCGCGACCGTCAACCTGGAGGTCGCCCGCACCCGCCCCGCCCTCGAGAGCGCCGCGGCGCTGGGGATCGAGACCGCGCTCGACGCCCACCCCGACGACGCGGATCTGTACCTGCGCTTCCGCATCACCGAGGGCCGGCACGAGCAGGTCGAGAAGGTCGAGATCTCTTTCGTCGGTGCACACACGCAGACCGAGGCGCAGGTCCGCAAGGTGCTGACGCTCAAAGAGGGCAAGCCCTACACCACCGAGGCCCTCCGGGCTGACCAGCTCCTCCTCAGCAACTTCTTCAACTCGGTCGGCCACCTCAACACGGATCCCGACGCCACCACCTCGACGTGGAGCGCCGATCACAGCCGCGTCACCATCCGCTGGGTCATCACCGAGGGCGAGCTGGTCCGCTTCGGCCCGATCATCATCCGCGGCAACTTCGTCACCCGCGAGAGCATCATCAGCCGCGATCTGCCCTTTCACACCGGCGATATCTTCGACAGCAACAAGCTCCTCGAAGCGCAGCAGAACCTGCTCGGCCGCGGCATCTTCACGAGTGTGAGCGTCACGACCAACCCCGGCGCCACCGACGAGCTGGTGCTGGAAGCGCGCCAGAAGCACTGGTCGCTGCGCCGAAACCCCATGCCGGTGCTGGTCCAGGTCACCGAGCGCTACGACAACAAGGGCGAGATCGGCGTCTTCGTGGGCGTCTCGACGGACAACCCCCTGTACAGCACCGCCAACTACCTCTGGCGCAACTTCGCCGGCACCGGCATCGAGCTGGAAGCGCGCGGCGAGCTCGGCGTGCGCGTGCAGTCGCTGCTGGTGCGCCTGGCCGAGCCGCGCCTGGGCAGCCCGCTGGTGCGCCTGGACCTCCGCGGCTTCTGGCGCAACGAGAACACGTACAGCGTCGGCCTGGTAAACTCCTACGGCGCCAACGCCGAGCTCAGCCGCCTGGTCGCGGCCACCGACCAGCAGGGGCGCCGCCTGCCCCCGACGCTGCGCTTCTTTACGCGGCTGGAGTTCAACTTCAGCCAGATCCAGGTCCCCCTCTACCGACCCGAGGGCACCACCAACATCTCGGTCGACGGCGATCGCACGCAGTCGCTCAAGCTGTCGCTGGGCATCGTCCTCGATCGCCGCGTCGGCTTCGAAGCGCCGGCCTACCGCCAGCGCAACCAGCCGGTGCCGCCCAACCCGCTCATGCCCGTGGCCGGGTATCTGCTGTCGGCGCAGGCCACCGGCTCCATGTGCTGCTCGTTTGCGCCCTTCAATCTGGAGGGCAGCTTCGTCGCCCTGGCCGCCCAGGCGATCCTACTACGCCCCTTTGGCCCCGAGCTGGCTCCGCAGGAGGGCTGGCCGTTCGGCATGCGCCGCTTCAACCTGAAGATGAACCTGCGGCTGAACTACGGCATCCCACTTTTCCGCACCTCGCTGCCGGTCGTCGAGCGCTACTTTGCCGGTGGCGACAGCTCGACGCGCGGCTACGACGCCGACGCCCTGCGCGCCGAAGAGGTGCGCGCCCCCGTCGGAGCCCTGGGCGGCGACGCCGGCTACCGGGTGGTGCCGCTGGGCGGCAGCGTTCGGATTCTGTCCCAAATTGAGTGGGAGTTTGCGATCACGCCCAAGCTGCTCAACTGGCCGTGGGTGGGCGCCCTGTTCCTCGACACCGGCGCAGTCTTCGACGGCTGGGAGAAGCTGCGCTGGAACGACGTGCGCTTCAGCGTGGGCGTGTCGCTGCTGCGCATCCTGACCCAGTTCGGCGCCCTGTCGCTCGACTACGCCTACCCGCTGACCCTGCCCGGCCAGGACGCGCTGCTCCAGAGCGAGCGCTGGAAGCACGAGCCCTGGTACGCCCACTTCCCCGGCCGCATCCACTTCAACTGGGGCATGCCGATCTCGCTGTAGGTGCGGGTGGGTCGGCCGAAGCGGGCCGGCTCAGATCACGCTGGGCCGCACCAGGTCGCGGAACGCCTGCGACGACGGCCGGTTCCACTGCACCTCGACGTACTCGCCCAGCGGGGCGGGCAGCTGGTAGCCGGTGGCGGCCAGGCGCTGCAGCGCCAGCATCAGATCCGCGTCGGCGATGCACCAGCTGTCAAACAGCTGCCGCTGCCCAGGCGGGATGAGCTGGCCGGCGATGCGCACCAGCTCCTCGGCCCGCCGCTGCGCCTCGTCGGACAGCGGCAAGAGCTCGGCCCGGGTGTGGGGATAGAAGATCAGGCTCGTCGGCCGCTCCTTGCGCAGCGCCAGGAGGTCGGTGCGCAGCCACATCATCACCTGCCGGCAGCGCGCCCGCTCCTGGAGGTTCGCGGGGAAGATCCGCGGGTGGTCGGGAAAGGGGAAGGTCTCGGCCAGGTACTCGGCGATGGCCATGGACTCGCTCAGCCAGAAGTCGCCGTGGCACAGCACCGGAACCTTGCCGGTGAGCGACCGCGCCACGTAGTCGGGCTGCCGGTGCTGACCGGCGCGCAGATCGATGTCGAGCAGGTCGAAGTCGAGCCCCTTTTCCCGCAGGGCGACAAAGGCGGTAAAGACGAACGGACTATCGCGAAACGAGTCGCTGTAAAGGGTCAATTTCTCGGTCTGGCTCATGCGCAAAGGATATAGTCACGGCCCTCAAGCGTCACCCCGAACCAAGCTCAAGATTGGAGGAGCACTCCCATGGCCACCACCGCACTCAAGGGCAACCCCATCCAGACCGCCGGCGAGCTACCCGCACCGGGCAGCGCCGCGCCGCAGTTCAGCCTCGTCAAGAGCGACCTGTCCGAGGTGAACCTGGGCACCTACGCCGGCAAGAAGGTCTTGAACATCTTCCCCAGCATCGACACGCCGGTGTGCGCGACGTCGGTGCGCGTGTTCAACCAGCGCGCCGCCGGCAAGCCCGGCGTCACCGTGCTCAATGTCTCGGCCGATCTGCCGTTTGCCCACAAGCGCTTCTGCGCCGCCGAGGGCATCCAGGGCGTCGAGACGCTGTCGACCTTCCGCTCGCCGAGCTTCGGCAAGGACTACGGCGTGGTCATGACCAACGGTCCGTTCGCCGGCCTGCTCGCCCGCGCCGTGCTTGTCCTCGACGAGGACAACCGCGTCATCCACACCGAGCTGGTGCCCGAGATCGCGCAGGAGCCCAACTACGACGCCGCGCTGGCCAAGCTCTAGCTTCCTGCGCGCTGTCGTCAGCCGCTCGCTGACACGGGGCGCGCAGCTTGAAGCGCGGCTGGTACCCCGGTACTTTTGCACCATGCCATCCCAAAGACCCGCCGCCCGCTCGCAAACGCGCCCAGCCGCACCGAAATCGACCGCCCGACCTGCCCCGCCCCCGCCTCAAGAAGATCCGCTGCTCGTCGAGCGGGTCCAGACCGGGGTGCGCCTGGAAAAGCGCATCCTCAAGGTCCTAAAGGGGGTCGCCGAGCTGCGCGACCTGTCGCTGAGCGACCTCCTGGAGGGCATCGTGCTGCACGCCTTTGCCGGCAAGGTGCCGTTCAGCGCCGAGACGCTCGCCAAGATCGGCGAGCTCAAGCGCATCTATGGCCTGGACCTCGACGCCAGCGCCAGCCATCGCCTGCGCGAGTCGAAGTAGCGCATCGAACCAACCCCGGAGGAGCTCATGCAGACCTTGCGTTCCCTTGTGCCCATGCTGTGCCTGGGCCTGCTGCCGATTCTGGCCAGCTGCGGCGGCAGTCCCGTCGCCTGCCCCACCATCGCCGCCGCCAACTTCACGGTGGTCGTCACCGATGCCGCCACCGGCCAGCGCATCTGCGACGCCACCGTCACCGCGCAGGACAGCGCCAGCAGCGAGAGCGCCAGCCTCAGCGTCAACGGCGGCGCCAGCGACTGCAGCTACAGCGGCGGCTTTTACGAGCGCCCCGGCACCTTCACCATCACCGCCACCAAGACCGGCTACATGAGCGCCAGCAAGTCGGGCGTCGCCGTCACAAAAGGCGAGTGCAATGTCGTCTCCGCCCAGGTCGCGCTCCAGCTGACCCACTAGGCCAGCAGGCGGCGGATCTGCTCGATGTCCACGGGCTTGGTCAGGTGCACGTTGAAGCCGGCTTCGAGCGCCCGGCGGCAGTCCTCGGGCTGGCCGTAGCCGGTGACGGCCAGCAGCAGCACCTCCTGCCCCAGCACCTTGCGGATCCGGCGCGCGACCTCGAAGCCATCGATGCCCGGCAGGCCCAGATCCACGACCACGGCGTCGGGGTGCAGCTCGGCGGCGCGCTCAACGCCCACCGGACCGTCGGCGGCTGCGTTCACGCTGTGGCCAAAGCTCTGGAGCATGCCGCACAGCATCTCGCGGTTGTCGGGGTTGTCCTCGATGACCAGCACGTTGCGGCGGCGCGTGATCTCGGGCTGGGAGCTCGGCCGCAGCTCGGTCCCGAGCTCGGATTTCGAGAGCGGCAGGGTCACAACGAACTCGCTGCCGCGCCCATGGCCTTCGCTGTGCGCCACGACCTGACCGCCGTGCAGCTCCACCAGGCTGCGCACCATTGTTAGACCCAGTCCCATACCACCCTGCGATCGATCGAGCGTGGCCTCGGCCTGCGCGAACAGCTCGAAGATGCGGCCGATGAGCTCGGGCTCGATGCCAACCCCGGTGTCGCGCACGCGCAACACCGCATTGGACCCTTCGCGCCCAAGCTGAAGCTGGATCTTGCCCGCGGGCGTGTACTTGATGGCGTTGTTGATGAGGTTCGACACCACCTGCTCGATGCGATCGCTGTCCCCGTCGATAATCAGCGGCTCGGGGGGCAGGGTGAGCTCTGCGCTCAGGTGCTGATCGCGGATGCGCGACTCGAAGCTCAGGAGCAGGCGGCGCACCACTTCGCTCAGGTCCAGCGGCTTTGGCCGCAGCACGATCTTGCCCGAGGTCACGCGCGCCACATCCAGGAGATCGTCGACCAGGCGGGCCAGATGGCGCCCCTGCCGGCCGATGGTCGCGCGCGCCCGCTCCATCTCGCCGTTGCGGGCATTTTCCAGCAGGTGGTTGGCCATCAGGATCGCCCCCAGCGGGTTGCGCAGCTCGTGGCCGAGCATGGCCAGAAACTGGTCGCGCTGATGCACCGCTCGCACCTGATTTTGCAGCAGCGTGCGCGTGGTGTACTGGCGGCGGCGCGCGCGCAGGGCCGACTGCACTGCGCTCAGCAGCGTCGCGATGCGCACCGGCCGCTCCAGCAGCTGGACGTTGCCGAGCGGCGCCAGAAACGCCGCGGTTGGACTCTTCTGCTGAACCGTCGCGCCCACGCCCGTGAGCAGCAGGATCGGCAGATCTGACCACGGCTCCTGCTCGCTCAAGACCTGCTCCAGCAGGCGCATGGAGGCCGGAACCAGGACCTCCTCGGCAAGAATCACGGCGGCGCAGCCCACGCGGATCCCGGCGCAGATCGCCGCGACATTGGAGATCGCGACGGCCTCGACCCCGCTCTTGGCCAGCACGCCGCAGCTCAGCGCTGCATCGCGTCCGGTCGGAGCCAGGATCAGGATGCGCTCGGGATCATCGTTTGCCACGTCACTCCTTGTCCATCATCAGGGGGCCGGAGCGATCGGCGCTGCCCTTGTACTCGGGCACGCCGCCCAGGACCCCCCTGAAGTCGCGGAGCGGCTGGCCGATGCGGATGCCGCGCGAGGTCAGCTTGAACTCGCGGATGGTGTCTTCGTGCACGCCGATGCGGCGCTTGACCACCGAGACCGCCTTGCGGATCGAGCCGCTGGCCTCGAAGTAGCGCAGCACGACCACGGTGTCGGCCAGGTAGCTGACATCGATGGGGCTGAGCATCTCGTCCCCGAGAAGCCCATGCTGCGCCATGAGCAGCATGGTCAGCACGCCCTGCTGCCCTAAAAACGTCAGCAGCTCGTGGAGCTGCGCGATGAGGAAGTCCACATTGGGCATGGCCTGGTGGTAGCCGTTGAGGCTGTCGAGCACGACCACGCGCGTGCCGCTGGACTCGACCATCTTGCGGACATCGTGCGAGAACTCGCCCGGCGACATCTCGGCGGGATCCACCTGCCGCAGCGTCAGGCGACCGCTTTGCAGGTGCGGCTCCAGATCCAGCCCCAGGGACTTGGAGCGGGTCAGGGTCGTAAAGCGGCTCTCATCGAAGAGAAACACCGCGCTGTGCTCGCCGCGAGCAGCTGCCGCAACTGCGTACTGGAGGCCCAGCGCCGACTTGCCGGTGCCCGCCGGCCCCACGAGAAGCGTGCTCGATCCGCGCGTCAGGCCGCCGCCGAGCAGCAGGTCGAACTCGGGGACGCCGCTCAGCACCACATCGGGTGCAAACTCCGTGACGTGCTCGGCCGCAATCAGGCGCGGGAACACCTTGAGGCCGCCGGTCGCGATCACGAAGTCGTGATAGCCGCCGCGGAACCGCACCCCGCGCAGCTTCAGCACCACCAGGCGGCGCCGCTCCATGCCGAACTCGGGAATCGTCTGCTCCATGCTGATGACGCCGTGGGCCAGGCTCTGGAGCAGCACCTGATCATCCCCGCGCGCCGACGCGTTATCCAGCAAGAGCAGCGTGCTGTGCCGCTGCACGACCAGGTGCTGCTTGAGCGCCAGGATCTGCCGCCGGAAGCGCAGGGCGGTCTGCGCCAGCAGCCGCAGCTCCGAGCACGAGTCGATGACGATGCGCGTGGGCCGAATCCGATCCGCGGTCTCGACGATCTGCTGGATGCGCTCGCCCAGCTCGATCTCGGCCGGATGAAACAGCGTGTTTTCGTCATCGGGACCGAGCCCGGTATCGGCGGCGCTGAGCTCCTGCACGTGCAGCCCTTCGAGCGACCAGCCGTGCGACGCCGCGATCGCCTTGAGCTCGGCGGCGGACTCGGACAGCGTCACGTAGAGGCAGGTCTCGCCCGCCCTCACTCCCTCTAGCAGGAACTGTAGGCAGAGGGTCGTCTTGCCCACCCCGGGATCCCCCTGGACCAGATAGACCGAGGACGCCGGAAAGCCGCCGCCCAGGATGTTATCCAGGCCCAGGATCCCCGTTTTCTGACGGCTGGAGCAGGTCTGGGTCATGGCTGGGCCCCGTGCAGGTTGATTCGGCGCATAAGTTATGTCTTACGAAGCCCAACCGCAGAATTCAAGGCGACGGGCGGCACAAAGCCCAAAGCTCAGGAAAATCCTAGGGCGCTGCCTCGGGCCGCCCAGCCTATTCGCGCGGCTGCCCCAGTGCGGCCGGCGCCTGGGAGCCTATGCCCCCCTGCCGGCCCTGCCCGCGCCCCAGCGCTCCGCGTCCGAGCAGCGCCACCAGCGTCAGCGCATAGGGCAGAAGCTGCACGAGGAAGTTCGGGATGTGCAGGCCGCTGGCCTGAAGCTGGATGCCCAGCGTCTCGGCGCCCGCAAAGAGCAGCGCCGCCAGCGCCGCATAGATCGGCCGCCAGCCGCCAAAGATCATTGCCGCCAGCGCCAGAAAGCCGCGCCCGCCCGACATCAGCGCCACGAACTGCCGCTGCTCGAACACCAGATACACGCCGCCCACCGCCGTGAGCAGCCCGCTCAGCGCCACCGCGTACATGCGGATCGCCGCCACCGACACGCCCAGGGCGCGCGCCGCCTGAGGCCGCTCGCCCACCGCCCGCAGGCGCAGCCCCAGCACGCTGCCGTACAGCGCCACATGCACCAGCAGCACCAGCAGCACCATCGCCAGCACCGGCAGGCCCGGGCCATAGCCGGCCAGCGCCGGCAGCCGCGGCGAGTTGCTGGTCGAGCCGTACACTGCCTTCAGCAGCACCCGCGACAGCCCATCGGCCAAGAGGAAGGCCGCCACGCCGCAGACGATCTGATCGCCGCGAAAAACCACCACCAGCAGCCCGTAGAGCAGCGCCAGCCCGAGCCCCGCGCCCAGCCCGCACAGCACCGCGGCCAGCGCTCCGTGTGCCGCGCCCAGGGCCGTGCCCAGCGCCGCCACCAGCAGAAAGCCCTCCAGCGCGATGTTGATGACCCCGGCCCGCTCGCACACGGTTCCGCCCAGCGCCGCCGTGACATACGGCACGCTCAGCCGCAGCACCGACAGCCCGAAGCCCAGCAGCCAGCCGCCGCTCACGGCCCCACCTTGGGATTGGGCGCAGGGGGCAGCGGCGCCGGCAGCTGGGCGAGCAGCCGCCGGATCTCGGGGCTCGCCGTGGCCACCGCCAGGATCACCACCGCGGTCAGGACGTCGATGACCTCGCGCGGGACCAGGGCGTTGACCGCCAGCCCGCCCTGCGACAGCGATCCAAACAGCAGCGCCGCCACCAGCACGCCCGCCGGCCGCCCCTGCCCCAGCACCGCCACCGCAATGCCCAGATAGCCCATCCCCGCCGAGAACCCGTCCTCGTAGTAGTGCTTGTAGCCCAGCACGAAGTTGGCGCCGCCGAGGCCGCTCAGCGCTCCCGCCAGGGCCATGGCCAGCGTGCGCAGCCGCCCCAGATTCAGCCCCGAGGCCTCGGCCGCCTCTGGATTCTGTCCAACAGCACGCAGGGCGAACCCAAGGTGCGAAGAGTGAAGCATCACGCCGTACAGCACCACCGCCAGCAGCCCCAGCAGCAGCGCCGCATTCACCGCCGAGCCGTGCAGCGCCGCCACCCAGCCCGAGAGCCGCGGCAGCATGGCCCCCGCCTGCACCGGCGCCGTGTGCACCGACTCCTTCATGAAGACCCACGCGCCCAGCCCCACCACCACCGCCCGCGTCATGAAGTTGAGCAGGATCGTGACGATGACCTCGTGCGCCCCCGCCCACCAGCGGCAGAGCCCCGCCAGCCCGCCCAGCGCCGCTCCCGCCGCCGCTCCCGCGGCCAGCGCCAGCGGGATCGCCAGCCACGGCGGCGTCGCCGCGGGCAGGTGCGCTCCGCACAGCGCCATGGCCACGGCGCCGGCCAGGATCTGCCCCTCGCCGCCGACGTTGAACAGGCCCGCGCGCATCGCCACCGCAACGGACAGCCCGGTGAAGATGAGCGGCGTGGTCTTGAACAGCACCTGCCCGATTCCGTAGGCATTGCCCCAGGTGCCGGCCAGGAGCAGCCGGTAGACCGCCAGCGGCTCTGCCCCGAACAGCCGCGCCAGCAGCGAAGCCATCACCAGCGCGAGCAGGGCCGCCCAGACCAGCGGCAGCGCACGAAGCAGGGTCCTCACCTGCCCGTCATATTCCAAGCAGCGCTCGCCTGTAAAGCCAGAAACAGGAGCGAAAACCGGCAGTTACGGGCAGGACCTCAGGGACAGGTCATCAGGGACAGGTCATCAAGGACAAGCCATCAAGGACAAGACAGACCGGCCAGCTCTTTCAGGTGCACTTCGGCGCGGCGCAGGTACGAAGGCGGCGGCGCATATCTGCCTGCCGCTGCGGCGCTGGCCTGCGCCCCGCGCAGGTAGCGCAGAAAGGCATCGCGGCGGTCGCAGGTGGGCGGCAGCACCAGCGCCAGGTGATACTCGCGCTCCCACGGCGTCAGAAAGTCGAGATAGCGCAAGGCGTGCTGATCGCGATCCAGCCCGCGCGTGCGCCGCTGCGCCTGCGCCGAGCGCCGCCGCTCCCCGCGATCCAGCGCCACCAGATAGCCGTGGCAGGCGCGCGGAATATCGATCGACGGCGTGTCGCTGCCGCGCGGCAGCATGCAGGCGCGCTCAAAGAGCGTCGTGGCCTCGTCCAGGCGCCCCAGCGCCATGAGCACATCGGCGGTGCGATAGAGCAGCCGGTGGTTGGCCGCGCTCAGGCGCAGGAGGCGCAGGTAGCGCTCCAGGGCGCCGCTCAGGTCGCCTTCGAGCGCCAGCACCAGGCCCAGGGCCAGCGCCAGCGGCGGATCGATGCGCTCGATGGGCCCAAACGAGGCTGCATCGCTGCCTGCGAACAGCTCCTCGGCCCGTCGCAGCGCCGCTGCGGCCGCCTCCAGCTGACCGCGTTCTAAATGTACCTGCCCGAGCAGGCTGTAGGCCTCGGGGCTGTCGGGCAAGAGCTGCGTCGCTTCGGTCAGCGTGCGCGCGGCGCCATCCAGATCCGTGGACATGCCCGCACGCAGCGGCCCCGCGGTGCCGCGCGCCGAGGCAATCAGGCGCTCATAGCGCTGCGCCGGACCGCTCGCGCCCATGCCCTCGACCTCGCTCGCCCGCGGAGCGCAGCCCCACAGCGACTGCTGGCACGGCAAGCTCGCGGGCCGGCTGGGCTGCGCGGCGGCCGGTCGCGCAGGCACGGCGCACACGCACAGCAGCAGGGCAGCGAAGGCGGAGGCGCGAGTCATGGGGTCGCAAAGCGCAGCGGCAGCGCCAGCTCGTCCTGATCCACCACATCGGGATCGGCCGGGGAGAAGCGCCAGCGGTAGACGGTGTTTTGCACGCAGCGCAAGAGCTCGGTCGCGCCGGCGCCGCCGCTGCTGTCCTCGCGCCGCGGCTGATCGGCCAGCGTGTTTTCCAGCGCCTGCACCAGCAGCACCGCGCCCGCGCGATCCAGCATCAGCGCCACCAGCAGATCGCCGCGCAGGCTGGGCGCGTGGCGCAGGGCGCGGGCGTAGCACTGGCGCAGCTCGAAGGTGCGGTCGCTCACCAGGCGGTGCACCTCGGCCTCTTCGCGGTGGCGGCGCAAGGCCAGCCCGCTCTGCGCATCGGGCGGAAACTGCGGCAGGCCGACGTAGACGCGCGCCCGCAGCAGCTCGGCCAGCGCCAGCCCGGGCTGACGCTTGAGGTCGTCGATGTGCGTGCGGGCGCGGCTGGCGTAGCGGCTGCGCGGAACCTCGGTCACAAAGTCGCGGAAGGACTTGATCGCCTCGTCGCGGTTGCCAAACTCTTCGTTGAGCAGCCCCCAGTAGTAGTAGCGGTCGCCCTCGGGCACGAAGAAGACGTCGTCGCTCTGGAAGGTCCGCAGGCCGGGATCCGCGGCCAGGGCGCGCTGCAGCGCCTCGCGGCTCTTTTGCAGCTGGCCATCGCGATCGTAGGCCACGGCCAGGCCCAGCGCGTGCAGGGACGCCTGGTCGGTGCGGTCGATGGACTCGGCCTGCGCGTAGCGGCGGATGGCCTCGTCCAGCTTGCCCAGGGCCATCAGCGCTTCGGCCGAGTTGCCGAGCAGCATGGCCTGCTGCTGCCGCCGCGGGGCGTGCGCAAGATCGGGCTCGCCGGGCAGCATGCTGATGGCGTGGTCGTACTCGCCCACCGCTTCCGAAAAGCGCTCCAGGTGTGAGTAGACGATGCCCAGGAGGCCGGCGATCTCGCAGTCCAGCGCGCCGCGCAGATCGTCCCGGCGCGCGCGCTTGAGCTCGACAATCGCCTGCTTGAGGGCGGCCTCGCCCAGCTCGACGTGGGTGAGCCAGCTGCCCAGGAGCAGCCGCATCTCGGCGTTGTGCTCGTCGAGAGCCAGGGCGCGCATGAGCACGCTGACGGCGCGCTGGAGCAGGGTCACGCGCTCGGGGCTTGTGCGCTTGCGATGGCGCAGCGCCGAGCCGTAGAGCTCGCGCGCCTCGCGCTCCAGCTCCTCCACGCGGGCGGTTGCCGCCTGCTGGCTCGGCCCCGGCAGCATGCGCGTCTCGGCCCGCGCCCTGCCCTGGACGGGCAGCAGCCCCCAGACAAGGAGCAGCACAGCCGAAGCGAGCCACACGCGGCGCATGCCCCCAGTATACCGAATACGCATACGCGCTCCCCGACCTGCGAGCAGCGGGCAGCTAGTCGTGAGTCGGCGTGTGGCCTGACCCTTTTTCAAAAAGGGGCCCAGCGTCGAGCTCTTCAGCGGCCTGACTGGACTGGCTGCTGGGGCTGCGCGGGCGGCTCTGGCTGGACGGCGCCTCGGCAATCGGGTTTGGACCCGGCACAATGGCCGGCACCTCGCCGGAGATCGGCGCACCGGGCACCGGCGTCGGCATCACGGCCTTGTCGAGGTCGAGGATGCGGGCGTCGCCGACGTAGCTCTTGGTCTCGTAGCGGGTGATGTGGCCGATCTTGCGCACGATCTCGGCCATGCGCTCGGCCTCGCGCACCAGCACCTCGGCATACTCGTGGATGTCCGAGTAGTCGGTGGGCAGCTGCCGCTGGAGCAGCTGCGCGTAGCCCATCACGGAGGTCAGCGGCTGGTTGAGCTCGTGCGCGGCGGTGCCGGCCAGCTCGACCAGCAGCGCCTGCCGCTCGCTCCAGGCCAGCCGCTCCTCGGTCTTGAGCAGCCGCTCCTCGATGAGGATGCGCTCGCGCAGGTCCGAGAGGATGCCCACCGTCGCAACCTCGGCATCCGCCTCGTAGATGATCGAAGCGCTGAGCGCCACCGGGATCGGCTGGCCGCTCTTGCCGACGATGGTCTTGCGCGACTGCACCAGCCGCCCCTTGCCGCCGTTGTACTCGCTGCGCAGCTCGGCCATGACGCGGCGGGCGCCGTCGCCCGGATAGAGCCGCCAGACCGGCAGCTTGCCGATGACCTCGTCGGGGGAGTAGCCGGTGATGCGCGCCGCGCCCTGGTTGAACAGCATGATGCGGCCGTCGATGCCGGCGGCGATGATGCCGTCCACCGTCGAGTCGATCAGGCGCTCCAGGAACTCCTTGGTCTTGCGCAGCTCGTTTTCGAGGATGCGCTTCTCGGTGACATCGCGAAACGAGATCACAATGTAGCGCGGCTGCGTCGGCACCGCCGAGGTCGACACCGACAGCACCAGCGCCTCGCTGGAGGTGGTGATGAGCGACAGATCGAACGGCGGCACCGGGTAGTCGGCGGCGATGAGTCCCACCGCGTACCACATTGTGGGACGGTAGGGCTCAGCGACGAGCTCGGCCAGCAGGTGCCCGGCCAGGCCGGCGGTGGCGTAGCCGGTCATCTGCTCGGCGGCACGATTCAGCCACACGACCCGCGCCTCCTCGTCGAGCATGATGACGCCGTCGGCGCTCGACTCGAAGAACTCGCGATAGTGCTCCAGCGCCGGCAGCGGGCTGTCGGAGCGGCGGTGGCGGATGCGCGTGCGCCGCGTCCGATCGCGCAGCGTCTCGTCGAGCCCACCGCCGCGCAGGGCCACGGCCAGCAGCTGCGCCGCGCAGACCAGAAACTCGCTCTGCTCGGCATCCAGCCGCGGCTTTGAAGACGCGCCCGCGCCGTCGCTGCCCCAGATGACCAGCAGCGCCCACAGCGCCCCGTCGGAGCTCGGCGAGCGCTGCGGCGGCGCCGGCAGCGGCACCACGGCCATGGAGCCGGCATTGGGGTGCAGCGCGCGCGCCACCAGCTCCAGCTCGGGCTCGCCGGAAAACAGGGCCAGCTCGCCGGCGTTCAGCGTCGCGCGCAGCACCGGATAGGCGTGCTGCGGCCCCAGAAGAGGTCCCGACAGGATGTCGGAGATGTTGGCGACCAGGGTCAGCCCATTGACGTCGTCGTCGAGCCGCGCCAGCGCTGCCTGCACGCCCGACACGGCGCCGCCGATGAGCTCGACCACCCGTCCCAGCCGCCGCAGACCGTCTGCGCCCTCGCCATCCGCAGGTGCATTTTCTTCGCGCGGTCGCCCGAGCACGCGGCCGCCGCCCTCGGACTCGGTGAGGAGCGCGAGGGCGCGGCGTAGCGCTGCGTAGGGCAGGCCGCCCGCTGAAGTGACAGTGTCCATGCGAATGACGAGGAGGGAAAGGCCGGCCGAGGCCGGCGGTTCGCCCGGGTTAGGCCCGCATGTTTTCGATGATCGCGGTGCCGAAGGCCGAGCACTTGACCTCGGTGGCGCCTTCGGTGAGACGGGCAAAGTCGTAGGTCACGACCTTCTTGGCAATCGTCGACTCAAGGCCCTTGAGGATGAGATCCGCGGCCTCTTGCCAGCCCAGGTGCTCCAGCATCATGACGCCCGACAGGATGACCGAGCCGGGGTTCACCTTGTCGAGGTTGGCATACTTGGGCGCCGTGCCGTGGGTCGCCTCGAACACCGCGTGGCCGCTGACGTAGTTGATGTTGCCGCCGGGGGCGATACCGATGCCGCCGACCTGCGCCGCGAGCGCGTCGGAAAGATAGTCGCCGTTGAGGTTGCAGGTGGCGATGACATCGAAGTCCTCGGGCCGCGTCAGCACCTGCTGCAGGGTGATGTCGGCAATCGCGTCCTTGATGACGATGCCCTGCGGCAGCTTCACCCAGGGTCCGCCGTCGAGGTCGACGCCGCCGAACTCGCGCTTGGCCAGCTCGAAGCCCCAGTCGCGGAACGCGCCCTCGGTGTACTTCATGATGTTGCCCTTGTGGACCAGGGTCACGCTCTTGCGCTTGTGCTTGATGGCGTACTCGATGGCGGCGCGGATCAGGCGCTCGCTGCCTTCGCGCGAGACCGGCTTGATGCCGATTCCCGACGAGGCGGGGAAGCGGATCTTCTTGACGCCCATCTCCTTCTGGAGAAACTCGATGACCTTCTTGGCCTCGGCGGACTCGGCGGCCCACTCGATGCCGGCGTAGATGTCCTCGGTGTTCTCGCGGAAGATCACCATGTTGACGGCCTCGGGGCGCTTGACCGGGGAGGGAACGCCCTTGAAGTAGCGCACGGGCCGCAGGCAGACGTACAGATCCAGCATCTGGCGCAGGGCGACGTTCAGCGAGCGGATGCCGCCACCGACCGGGGTGGTCAGGGGCCCTTTGATGCCGACCAGGTAGGTGCGGAAGGCCTCGACGGTCTCGTCGGGCAGCCAGTTCTGGGTCTGCTGGAACGCCTTCTCGCCGGCCAGCACTTCCTTCCACGCGATCTTGCGCTCGCCCTTGTAGGCGATCTCGACGGCGGCGTCCATGACGCGGACCGAGGAGCGCCAGATGTCAGCGCCGGTGCCGTCCCCTTCGATGAACGGGATGATCGGATTGGCGGGAACGTGGAGCTTGCCGGTCTGCTTGTCGAGCGTGATGGCCTGGCCAGCGCCACCGGCGCTGCCCGCGTGGGTCGATGCGGTCGTCGTCATGAACTCTCCTCTGCTGATGACAAAAATGTTTGCCGGCATGATGCAACGCAGTGGCGGCTTTTGTAAAGGAAGGCGCGGCCCCGCAGTCTGCAAACGGACTCAGCCCTAATACAAGACTGAGTCCAACACGAAGCTCAGCGCAGCTGAATGGCTTCGCGGCCGACGATGTTCTCCAGGGCCTGTAGGCACTCGTCGCTGGGCATGATGCACAGGTGCGTGGGCAGCTTGGCCTCGATGCGCCAGCGCGATGGCTGCACCAGCCGCAGCGACACCGGCACGTGGCCGTTGTGCTGCCGCAGGACTTTATGCAGCCCCTCGACCTGCTCGCGGGTGACCCCCTCGACGCCCAGCTCGATGAGCACGCGCTGCGTCTTTTCCCGCCGCAGCCGCGACAGGAGCTGCACATCGCGCAGGTGCAGGCGCCGCTGCTCGCCCTCGCCCTCGCCCTCGCTGACGAGGTTGCCGGTGACGACCATGGGCTCGCCGCTCTTCAGACTCTCTTCGTGCTCGGCAAAGGGCTTGCTGAAACAAACCACCTCAATGCTGCCGGTCTGGTCTTCCAGGCGGAAGCTGCACATGCGGCCGCCGCCGCTCTTGAGCGGTCGCTCGCGGAAGTCAGAGACCACGCCGCCGACGGTGACCTCGGTGCGCTCGCCGCGACCGCCGCCAAAGGCCGGGCCCGCCTGCTCGCTCAGCGCCTGCTCGACGCGCATGGCGCGGGCGCGGGCCAGATCCGGCGCGTAGCGATCCATGGGGTGGCCGCTGATGTAGAAGCCCAGCGACTCTTTTTCGGCGGCCAGGCGCTCGCGCGGGCTCCACTCGGGCACATTCGGGTAGGGCGGCGGCGGACCCAGGGCGCTGCCGCCGCTGGCGCCCCCGACCCCTGACGACCCGCCCGACGGACCCCCGCCGAGCAGGCTGAACAGCGAGGTCTGGCCCGACTCGCGCTCGCGCTGCGCCTTCTGCGCCCGCTCGACCGCCGAGTCGAGCGCGGCCATGGCCGCGGCGCGCGAGGTCACGATGGCGTCGAGCCCGCCGCCCTTGATCATCGCTTCGAGGACCTTCTTGTTGACGCGGCGGGTATCGACGCGCTCGCACAGCTCGAACAGCGACGGGAAGTCGCCCTTTTCCTTGCGCGACTCCAGGATGGCGGCGACCGCCTGTTCGCCGACGCCGCGGATCGCGGATAGACCGAAGCGGATCGCCTTGACCTTCTCGGTCTTGCGCGTCTTGGCGTTGGTCTCATCGATCTTGACGACGCTGAAGTCCATGTCCGAGTGGTTCACGTCGGGCGGCAGAACCTTGAAGCCGCCGCTGCGCACCTCGGTGACCGAGCGCACGACCTTGTCGGTGTCGTCTTTATCGCAGGTGAGCAGCGCGGCCCAGAACTCGGCGGCGAAGTGGCGCTTGAGAAAGCCGGTCTGGTAGGTGACCAGGCCGTATGCGGCCGAGTGCGACTTGTTGAAGCCGTAGCCCGCGAAGGCGGCCATGAGATCGAAGACCTCGTCGGCGATCTTCTCGGAGACGCCGGTCTTTTTGGCGCCGTCGAGGAACTTCGCCTTCTCCTTCTCCATGACCTCTTTTTTCTTCTTGCCCATGGCGCGGCGGAGCAGGTCGGCGCCGCCGAGGCTGTAGCCGGCGAGCGCGCGGGCGATCTGCATGACCTGCTCTTGGTAGACGATGACGCCGTAGGTCTCCTTGAGGATCGGCTCCATCGCCGGGTGGTGATAGACGATCTTGGTGCGCCCGTGCTTGCGGTTGATGAAGTCGTCGACCATGCCGCCTTCGAGCGGACCGGGGCGATAGAGCGCGCCGGCGGCGATGATGTCTTCAAAGCAGTCGGGCTTGAGCTTTTTTAGCAGCTCTTTGAAGCCCGAAGATTCCAGCTGGAACACGCCGGTGGTATCGCCGTCGCTGATCATGCGGTAGACGCCGGTGTCGTCGAGCGGAATCTTGCGCAGATCGAAGTCGGGGCGCTCGCGGTGGATCATCTTGACCGCGATGTCGATGACGGTCAGCGTCTTTAAGCCCAGGAAGTCGAACTTGACCAGGCCCGCCTCCTCGACCTCTTCCTTGGCGAACTGGGTGACGATCTCGCCTTCCTGACCGCGGTAGCAGGGGACGTGCTCCCAGAGCGGGCTGTCGGCGATGACGATGCCGGCGGCGTGCATGCCGGCGTTGCGATGCAGCCCTTCGAGCGCAGTCGCAATCGCGAGCATCTCTTTGTAGTCGGGCTTCTCCTCGGCGATCTGCTTGAACTTGGGCTCATTTTCCATCACCCACTGCATCGTCACCGGGTGACCCTCGATGAGGTTGGGCAGGTTGCGGGTGAGCTCGTTCAGGTCCGCGAACGGCATGCCGAGGACGCGGCCCACGTCCTTGATCGCGCTCTTGGCCGACAGCGAGCCGAAGGTGATGATCTGGCCGACCTGGTTCTTGCCGTACTTGCCGCTGACGTACTTGATGACCTCGTCGCGCCGATTCATGCAGAAGTCGATATCGAAGTCGGGCATGGAGACGCGCTCGGGGTTGAGGAACCGCTCGAACAGGAGGTTATACGGAATCGGATCCAAATCCGTGATGCGCAGCGAGAACGCGACCAGCGAGCCAGCGCCCGAGCCGCGGCCCGGTCCGACGGGAATGCCGTTCTCTTTGGCGTAGCGGATGAAGTCCCAGACGATGAGGAAGTAGCCCGGGAAGTCCATCTGGACGATGACTTCGATCTCCTTGCGCAGCTGCGCCCGATACTGGTCGGGATCGAAGGTGCGGCCGAGCTCGCGGAACTCGTGGAAGCGCGACTCAAGCCCCTCTTCGGCGACGCGGCGGAAGTAGCTCGGGATGTCGAAGCCCTCGGGCACCTTGTAGCGCGGCAGCATGGGCTTGCCGAGGGTGAGCTCGACGTTGCACTCGCGGGCGATCTTGACCGTGTTCTCCAGCGCCTCGGGCATGTCGCGGAAGAACGTGTTGAACTCGGTCGGACTCTTGAGGTAGTACGACGAGACCTCGTGGCGCAGGCGCTTCTCGTCGGAGAGCGTCCGCCCCTGCTGGATCGCCATCAGGACTTCGTGCGCCTTGGCGTCGCCCTCGTAGACGTAGTGGCAGTCGCCGGTGGCGATGAGCGGAATGCCGGTCTCCCTAGCCATGCGCTTCCAGTCCTCGTTGACCTTTTCCTGATCCGCGAGTCCGTTCGGCTGCACCTCCAGGTAGAAGTCGCCGGGCGCAAACAGCGACGCGTAGCTCTTGGCCATCTCCTTGGCCTGCTCGTAGCCCTGGTTGAGCAGCGCCTGCGCAATCTCGCCGCCGAGGCAGGCCGACAGGCCAATGAGCCCTTCGCTGTGATCCTTGAGGATGCCCTTGTCGATGCGCGGGTGGTAGTAGAAGCCCTCGAGATAGGCCATCGAGTTCAGGTACTGGAGGTTTTTGTACCCGACGTTGTTTTTGGCCAGAAGGATGAGGTGATAGTTGCGGCGGTTCTGACGGTCGAAGCGGTCAGAGCAGATGTAGGTCTCGCTGCCGAAGATGGGCTTTACGCCCGCCGCCTTGGCTTTTTTGTAGAAGTCGACGGCGCCGAACATGTTGCCGTGATCGGTGAGCGCCACCGACTTCATTCCAAGCGCGGCCAGCCTCGGGAAGAGATCCTTTAGACGGATCGCTCCGTCAAGGAGGCTGTACTGGCTGTGAACATGGAGATGGGTGAACTCCTGAACTTGCGGTTCCGACATGTAGGGAAGGGGCTTAGCACAGCCAGTTTCCTTTGTCTTGCGACCTTGGCCGGGCCCCTGTCGCACGCCATGTCGCTCGGGCGCAAGCTGGGGCTTGGATCCTCGCGGGGGGCCGTGATATTTGTAAAAATCCCGCATGAAGCTGGTCAAACAGATCGTTCTCCAGTTCCAGGAGGGCTCCTCCGACAAGGTCTACGAGATCGACCTGTGCGAGCTGGGCGCTGGCAAGTACGTCGTAAACTACCGCTACGGCCGTCGCGGCGCGCGCCTCCAGGAGGGCAGCCAGACCAACGCTGCGGTGCCGCTGGCCGAGGCGCAGAAGGTCTTCGACAAGCTGGCCGAGTCCAAGATCAAAAAGGGCTATCGCAATGTGACCGCCGGGGCCGCTGCTCCGGCGCCCACTGCGGGACCCAAGTCGGGACCGGCCAAGGCCAAGGGCTCGACGGAGGCCGACAAGATCCACTACCGCGGCCAGGCCGTGCTCAAGCGCCTGCAAGCGGGTCAGGGCAAGCCCGCAGACTGGCCGCTCGACCGGGCGATCTGGCGGGCGGGTGAGCTGCGGCTGACCGCGGCCGCGCCGATCCTGATCCGCCTCATCGGCAGCGCACCGAGCGGCAGTCAGCCGCGAGCCGGAGCGCTGCGCGACTACTGCATCGCGTGGGCGCTGGGCCGCCTGGGCGATCAGGCCGCGGTGGAGCCGCTGGTGCGGCTGTGGCGCGCGTCCTCGACGCCGGATCAGGTTCGCCGCATCGCCGTCGAAGCGCTGCGGCAGCTGTCGGATCCCGAGGCCCGGGCCGAGATGGGTCGCGATCTCATCGCCGAGCTGCCCATTCCGCTGCGCAAGCCGGCGGCAAGCGGCACGGTCGCCGAGCTGCTGGCGGCGCTGCGTGCCTACCTTGAGCCGCCGGCCGCAGCCGCACCGGTCGCCGCGCCGGCCAAGCCCAAACGCGCCAGCGACGATGATGACGACGAAGACGAAGAGGACGACGAGGACGAAGCCGCTGCGGAAATCAGCGGCGATCCCCAGCTCATCGAAGTTCTAGAGAGCTTCTACCTCATCGATTCCGAGACCGTGCGCGCAGCGCTGATTGAATTTTTGCGCACCGCACCGCTGCGCCCGAACTATTTCAAGGCGCTGCGCCACATCTTCAAAGCGGCCGAGTACCGTCGAGACGGCGAGGTCTTTGGCCTGCTCGCGTACCGCTTTGAAAAAGAGCGCGCGTTCTTCCGCCTCCGCTACTACGGCGCCCGCTACGTGCAGCTGAAGAGCGGCATGATGTCGATCAAGCGCAAGGATGTGCGCGCCGAGCTGGCGCACGAAGAGTCGCAGATCGCGTTCGGTGAGAAGACGCGCGACTACCTGCGCCGTCGCACCTGGCGAACGCTCATGCGCATGGGCGAGATCCATGATCTCGAATACGTGCGCATGGCGGTGGGCGTGCTTTTGCCATTTACCGACGCGGATGCGGTTCCGGTCCGGCGCCGCTCGCGCCGTAATTGGGACATCTTTGCGCCCTACTGGGCCTTCAACCACATCCTGTACGGCAAGAGCGCGCGCTACGCGCCGCAGTCCAATGCCAAGGCGTGGCACTGCCGGCCCAAGTACAAGCCCGGCGATCCCGAGCCGGCGCTGCGCGAAGAGGCGTTTCAGCGCCTGTGGAACGAGCGCCCGCAGGGACTGCTGCACCTTCTTGCCGAGAGCGAGTGCCGGCCGGTGCACAGCTTCGCGGTCAAGACCCTGCGCAGCTGCACGGCGTTTCTGGGCGAGCTCGACTCTGAAGCGATCGTGATGCTGCTCGGGCGGCCGTATGAAGTCACGGCGCAGCTGGGCGCAGAGCTGGCGATTGCCCGCTATCAGCCCACGGCGCCGGATCACGCGCTGCTTTTGGCGCTGGCGAGCTGCGAGTATGCGGCCGGACGCGCCCAGGCGCTGCGCTGGCTCGACGAAAAGCGCGAGCACTTTCTGGCCGATAGCGACCTGGTGCTGGCGCTGTGTCTGAACCGCCACGCCGATACCCGCGCCTTTGCGCTGCGCCTCTTGCGCTCGGCGGCGCTGCCCGAGGCGGCGGCGCGGGCGCTCATCGTGCGCATGGTTGCGCACCTCATGTCGCTGGGCGCTTCCGACGCTGACAAGGCGCAGGCGCGCGATGTCGCGGCGATCCTTTTGCAGAGCCTGGGCACTGCGCTCAAGCGCGTGGGCATGCGGGTGCTGATGGATCTTCTGCGCCATCCGCTGGCCGAGGTGCAGGAGCTCGGCGCCAACCTGCTGCTGCAGCACGAGTCGAGTCCGGCCGAGCTGCCGGCAGGCGAGCTGGCGGCGCTCCTGCGCACGCTCATCGCGTCGCCGTTCGAGTCTGTGCGCGCCCTGGGCATGCGCCTTCTGGCGCAGATTCCCGACAAGATCCTGCTCGGCCACCTGGAGCTGCTTCAGGCGCTGTGCACGCATCAGCTGGCCGATCTGCGCAACGCGGTGAGGCCCCTGATTCGCCGCCTGGCCACCGGAAATCGCGAGCTCGGCGCGCAGCTGGCGCTGCTCTTCGTCGAGGCGCTGCACCACAAAGAGAGCGCCGAAGGGCTGCACGCGCACCTGGTGCGGCTCTTGCGCGAAGATCTGGCCGCAGGTCTCGCGCAGGTTCCGCGCGCTGCGATCCTGCGGCTGTGCACAGCCAAATCCACCGTCGCTGTGGAGCTTGGCGGCCAGCTCTTGAGCGCGCATCTGGCGTGGGCGGACGAGACGCCAACGCACGACATCGTGCGGCTTGGCAGCGTGGATGTGAAGTCGGTTCGCGCGGCGGCGTGGGCGATGTTCTCGCGCATCCTGCCGAGGCTCAAGCGCGATGCGACCGAGCTTGCGCAGGGCGTGCGACTGCTCGAAGCGAAGTGGGACGACACCAAGGAGTTTGCGTTCCGCACGATCCGCACCGAGTTTTCCGCCCAGCACTTCACGCCCGAGCTTCTCGTCGGCATCTGCGACAGCGTGAAGCCCGATGTGCAGGCGCTTGGCTGCGAGCTCATCACCAAGTTCTTCGAAGAAGATCAAGGTCACGAATATCTGCTCAAGCTCAGCGAGCATCCCACCACAGAGCTTCAGCGCTTCGCGACCAACTATCTTGAGCGCTTCGCGGCCGGCGACACTGCGCGCCTGCAAAAGCTGCGGCCCTACTTTGTCAGCGTGCTCTCGCGCGTGAACAAGGGGCGCCTGGCCAAGAGTCGCGTCTACACGTTCCTGATCGAAGAAGCGCGCAAGAGCGCAGCGGCCGGGCAGCTCGCAGCCGAGATCCTGGAGCGCGTATCAGCGACGATGGCGATCGGCGATCGGGCGCGCGCCATCGAGTCGATGGTCGAGATTAGCCATCTTTATCCCGAAGTTACGCTGCCGATTTCAGTCCGGACTCCGGAGGTGCGCAGTGGAGTTTAACTACGCGTACAAAGGGAGCTCGGCGGTCGACAACAGTCGACTCGATCGGACGAGCATGTCCTTTGCGCCCGACGTCAAGCGCGAGCCGACGTTCTTTACCGGCGAGCTGGAAAAGGCGCTGGAGTTTCGCGAAGCGGTCAGCGCCCTTCACGATGTGGTGGTCTCGGATCTGCGGCTGAAGATCAAGGATCGCACCGAATACAAAGAGTGGGCGGCGCAGCAGGAGAAGCTCAACTGGCAGGAAGTCGCGGCGCGACGCAAAGAGGTCCAGGGCAAGCTCGCGACGCTGCAGGCCGAGATGCAGGAGCTCGAAAAGCGCAGCGCGGCGCGCCTGGCGCCGTTCAACAACGCCAAGCGCAAGTACTTCGACTACCTGTATCAAAAAGATCGCGACACCTGGTTCGTGCTGGATCCGGTGATCACCGTTCATCCCGACGAGATCTTCTTTGAGTGCTTCAGCCAGGACGAGTCGAGCTACGGCCGCCTGGGCGCGAGCTACGAGGTCTTCCGCAACATCGGCGAGTTTGCCTGCGGCACCACCAACATCGACTACTCCGCCGCGCTCTACGACGAGTTCCAGAAGGTTCGCACCTACAAGACGACCAAGCTGGAGGTCGATCCCTCGGGCTTCGATGTCAAGACCAGCGGCGAAGACGACTTCCGCGAAGTGAAGATCGATCTTCCCGACAGCTGGGTGCGCGGCTTCCTTCAGGTCAGCAGCGCCATGTCGCTGCCAGCAACGACGATCACGCTGCATCCGATGGATGTGCACAACATCTGTTTCGTGCTGCGCCGGCACAAGGAAAAGCTCGGTCCGCGCAGCATGCGCTACGTGCTCACACCCGGGCAGCCGGTGCGCGTGATCTTCGATCCGTGGAAGTACGAAGTGCTCTGTCCGCGCTCGATCTACGACGGCAAAGAGGCCAAGGAGATCCGCGTCTACGGACGTCGCCGCATCCACATCCTGGAGCGGCTGATCCCGATCGCGAAGAAGTTCACGCTGCACCTTCTCGGCAGCGGACTGCCCTCATTTTATGTCGCGGATCTCGGCCACCTGTCGTTCACGCTGGGCCTCTCGGGCTGGACCGCGAACGACTGGGCCTCGTCGGGAAACTTCGACCTCATGGCCCCGCGCGCCGATGTTGACGAGCTGACCAAGCGCCGCGTGTTCGAGGGTCTGCGCGAGACCTGGCAGGAGCCTCCGGACGCGCTCGCGCGGCGGCTCGGACTCGATCGCAGCGTGGTGCTGGGCGCACTCTCGGCCTACACGCAAGCGGGTCGCGCAATCTACGATCTCAACAAGGGCGTGTATCGCGTGCGCGAGCTGTCGCGCGAGCCGCTGCCCATGGACAAGCTGCGCTTCGCCAATCCACGCGAAGAGGCCGCCACCCGCTTCGTCGTCCAGAAGTCCGTGCGCGTCGCTGGCAGCAACGTGGACGGCGCCGGTGTGCTGACCCTTCGCGGCAGCACAAAGGACAAAGAAAAGCGCTACGAAACCACATTGATCATCGACGCGGATGAGCGCATCATTCGTGCTGACTGTGGATGTAACTTCTTCCAACAGAACAAGCTCTACAAAGGCCCCTGCGAGCACATGCTGGCGCTGCGAATGCAGTTCCGACGGCAGGGGACGACAATATGATCTGCGACGGGAAACTCACCTCGCAGAGCCCGCTTTCACGCGCGAGAGCGAGAGGTCGGTCTTGCAACCCGGGCGGTGGATCGCCGTCCTTGCGACTGGCTCGTTCATGCATCACTGGTCCGCTCTTTACTGTGCGGGTCACGGCCTGGTGTCGCTATTGCGGTTTGGTTTCCGCGAAGCCAATGAGCGACACCAGGCCAGCCCCGCTTGAGTTGAGACGGCCCAGTCCTGAGAGGTCTTCGAAGTATGTCCTCTCGCTCTCGCGCGTGAATCCTCTTTCCATGGCTGATTCCCATGGCTGACAGACCTCGCACGCGGCAGGAACTTTACGATCGAATTCGGGAGACCTCGAAGGACGAGTTCATCCTGGATGAGATGATCCGGCTCGGCTTCTGGCCCGAGCGCGGCGAGCTGCCGCAGGATCCCACCGACGAGATCCGGCGCAAAGGCGAGCTCCAGCGCGAGCTCGACAAGCTGCGCGAACAGAACCGCCATCTCTACAACGAGCAGGCGCTCATCAAAGAGATGCGCAAGCGCCGGCTCGATGAGTCCAAGCGCAAGCGCCACGAAAACAAGCTGCGCCGCGAAAAAGAGCGGCTTGAGCGCGCAGCGGCCTGGCGCGAGAAAAAGACCACCGAGATCGTCTATCTCGGCGAAGGCGTCTCCGGCGGACTCGGGCGCATTGAAGGCAAACCCGAGCGGCTGCGCGCAGCCGGACTTCCGCGCCTCCAGACCGCACCCGAGATCGCCGCCGCGCTCGGCATCACAATCAGCACGCTGCGCTTCCTGACGTTTTCGCGCAAGACCGGGCCGATCTCGCACTACATCCGCTTTCGCATTCCGAAAAAGAGCGGCGGCGAGCGCGTGATCTCGGCGCCCATGCCGCGGCTCAAGGCCGCGCAGAGCTGGGTGCTCGAAAACATCCTGAACAAGGTGACCGCGCACGAGGCCGCGCACGGCTTTCGCAGCGGTCGCTCGATCGTCAGCAACGCGCAGGCGCACGTGGGCCGCGATGTGCTCATCAACGTCGACCTCAAGGACTTCTTTCCCACGGTCGGCTACCGCCGCGTCAAGGGCCTGTTCGCCGCGCTCGGCTACAGCGAAGAGGCGGCCACCATCTTCGCGCTGCTCTGCACCGAGCCGGACGTCGAAGAGGTCACGCTCGACGGTCGCAAATACTACGTCGCACTCTCGGAGCGCCACCTGCCGCAGGGCGCGCCGACCAGCCCCGCCATCACCAACGCGCTCTGCCGCCGGCTCGATCGCCGCCTGAGCAAGATGGCCAGCTCGCTCGGCTTTGCGTACACGCGCTACGCCGACGACCTGACCTTTTCTGCCGCCGGCCGCGACGTCGGCCAGACCGGCGAGGTGCTCGGCCGCCTGGCGGATATCGTCGCCCACGAGGGCTTCACGATCCATCCCAAAAAGACGCGCGTGCTTCGCCGCGGCAGCCGCCAGGAAGTCACGGGCATCGTCGTCAACGCCAAGCCCAACATCGATCGCGAGACGCTGCGCCGCTTCCGCGCCACGCTGTTCCAGATCGAAAAAGATGGTCCCGCCGGCAAGCGCTGGGGCGCGTGCAAGGATGTCTTCGCGTCGATCCGCGGCTTCGCCAACTACGTGCGCATGGTGAACCCGGAAAAGGGCGGCGAGCTCGTCAAGCAGGTCGAAGCGCTGGCGGCCAAGCAGGGCTGGAAGCCCGCGCCTGCCCCGGCCGCAGCCAAGGCAGCGGCGGCGACAAAGTCCGCACCGGCCGCGGCAAAGTCCGCAGCAGCGCCCGCCAAGGACGCGCCCGCTGCTGCACCCGCCACGGGGACGCCCGCAGCTTCGACCGACGAGCCGCCCAAGGATGGCGGCGGCGGCCCGCCGAAGAAGAAGTGGTGGAAGGTCTTCTAGGCGGCTTTTAGGCGCCTATTCGGCCTTGTCGGTAGGCTCGGGTCGCGGCTGCGCTTCATCGCGCGGCTCGGCGGCGGGCTCGGCGGTGGGCTCGGAGCCCGTCACCGAGATGGTGAGCGACTCGCTCATCACCGCGACCGCGGCGTGGCTCGGGATCTCCGACGAGGGTCGCACCTGGCGCTCGCGATAGCGGCTGATCGAGCGCTGCACCATGTCGTTGGCAGCGTCGGGACCGACCCAGCCCCGAACCACCGGATCCTTGCTCGTAAACGCCGACGACATGACGAAGAAGCGCTCCAGCTCCTGCTGCATGCGCTTGCCCAGGTCCGAGAAGTTGCGCCAGTCGTCGCGCCGGGCCGCCTTGACCGGCACCGCGACCAGGCGATGGTTCGGGCGGCCGCGCAGCCCCCGCTCCTCGACCTGAAGCGCGCCGAGCAGCCGGCACGAGATGACCACGCCCGGGTAGGTCATGGCATCGATGAGCACCACAGCGTCGATCGGGTCGCCGTCCTGCGCCAGCGTCTGTGGGACAAACCCGAAGTCGTAGGGATAGGTCACACCGAGGGGAAGAACGCGGCTCAGCGAAAAGCATCCCAGCTTGTCGTCGAACTTGATCTTGATGTTGGCGCCGCGCGGCGTCTCGACCACCACCCGCAGGTTGCGCTGCTCGTCGTAGGGCTGCAGGTCATGGACTAGGTTTGTACCGTACATAGCGATAGCTCTTAGTAGGAAGCCGCAGTGTAGCACGAGATGCAAACCCCACCGTTCCTGGCACAGCCCGTGTGGGATCGGGGTTCTAGACAAAGGCCGGACCTGGTAAGGTAGACTGCTGACGATAATTTAGTAATTTTTAATGCGGAATTTATCTACTCATAACGCCCGCAAGAGCGCCGCCGCCCTGCGGCTGGGGCTGGGCTGCACCGCGCTGCTGGCCAGCTCGACCGCGCTCGCAGCGCCCGCTGGCCAGGATCAGGCTGCCCTGCACCTGAACCGCGGGGCCGAGCACTACCAGGCCGGCCGCTTCGATGCCGCCGCCCGCGAGCTGCGCCTAGCCTATGAGCTGAATCCCCTCCCCCGCATCCTGTGCAACATTGCTCAGGCTTGTCGTAAAGGAGGACACGATAAAGAGGCGCTAGAAAATTATCAGCTCTGCCTGAGAACCGATCCAAAGCTCTCCGCGGCCGAGCGCGCCGAGTTTCAGGGCCATGTCGCGCAGCTCGAAAAAAAATTTCCACCGACTCCAGCTGCCCCCATCCCGGTTCAGGGCCCCGACAGCAGTGCGGCCGCCGCACCCGGGAGCGCGCCGCCGCTCTACAAGCGCCCCTGGTTCTGGGGGCTGGTCGGCGGGCTCGTCGCAGCCACAGCGATCGGCGTCGGGGTTGGCGTCGGTGTCGGCCGCGCCCGCAGCGGCCCCACGCCTCCGGATGGAATTCCCGTCTTCGAGTTCTGATGGCCTCTCGACCGAGCTTCACGCCCCCTCCCCAGTTCGACGAGTACCGCATCATCCGAGCACTCGGCAGCGGCGCCATGGGTCAGGTCTATCTGGCGCAGGACACGCTGCTCGACCGCTCGGTGGCCATCAAGTTCATCGCCAACCTGGACCTGGAGCAGGCGTCGGCCAGCGAGCTGCGCGAGCGCTTCTTCATCGAGGCCCGCGCCATCGCCCGGCTCCAGCATCCCAACGTCGTCCTGGTCTATCGCGTCGGCGAGTGGCAGCAGCGGCCGTTTCTGGTCTCGGAGTTTGTGCGCGGCGAGTCGCTCGACCGCATCCAGAAGCCGCTCTCCTGGCAGCAGACCCACCGCATCGGCGTCGGGCTCAGCCGCGGGCTGGCCGCAGCGCACCGCCGCGGCGTGCTGCACCGCGACATCAAGCCGGCCAACGCCATGCTCACCCCGGATGGCGACATCAAGCTGCTCGATTTTGGGCTGGCCAAGCTGCTCGACACCGCGCAGCCGGGCAGCCCGTTCGTGAGCGGCCCCATCAGCATCCCGCCGCCGGCCAGCCTGGCCCCCACGCCCCAGCCCGGAGAGCTCAAGCCGCCGCGCGACCTCCAGCTGCGGGAAGTGGCCCTCGACGCAACGCTCCTGCCTGGCCAGCGAGCCGAAGAGAGCAGCGGCCCTGACAGCGGCGCGACCAGCAGCGGCGCAACCAGCAGCCACCTGACCCAGTACGGCGACGTCATCGGCTCCCCGCTCTACATGGCGCCCGAGATCTGGCGCGGCGAGCCCGCCACCCGCCAGGCCGACATCTACTCGCTCGGCACGCTGCTCTACGAGCTGTGCGCCGGTCGCGCCCCCTTTGACGGCCTGCCCATTCACGAGCTGCCGCTGCGCGTGCAGGAGTGCGACGCCCCACCGCTGGCCGAGGTCGCTCCCAGCGCCGACCCGCGCTTCTGCGCCATCGTCGACCGCTGCCTGCGCCGCAGCCCGGCCAGCCGCTTCGACTCGGGCGAGGCGCTGCGCGCCGCCTTCGAACAGCTCGACCGCACCAGCGCCGTGATCTCGGTGCCGCAGGGCAATCCCTACCGCGGCCTGCAGAGCTTTGACTCGCGCCATCGCGGCCTGTTTTTCGGACGCGCGGCCGAGACCAGCGCCATCATCGACCGCCTGCGCGGCGAGCCGCTGGTGCTCATCGCCGGCAACTCGGGCGTCGGCAAGTCCTCGCTGTGCAAGGCCGGCGTGCTGCCGCAGCTGGAGGCCGGAGCGCTGGGACCCCTGCACATTGCGACGTGGGTGCCCGGCCTCAAGCCCCTGACCGCACTCGCCCAGGCCCTGGCGACGGCGCTCGATCGCGACGAGGCCAGCGTCCGCGAGGAGCTTGCGACCGCGCCCGACAAGCTCGGCCGCAGCCTGCGCCAGAGCAACCGCCAGCCCGCCGCGGCGGCCCGGCATGTGCTCGTGTTCATCGATCAGATGGAGGAGCTGCTCACCACCGGCGACCCGGCCGAAGCGGCGCTCATCGGGGAGGCGCTGGCCGCCCTGCTGGCCTACAGCCCCGATGTGCGGATTCTGGGCAGCGTGCGCGGCGACTTCCTGTCGCGGCTGGTGGCGCTGCCGGGCCTGGGTGCCGAGGTGGCGCGCGGGCTGCATCTGCTGGCGCCGCTCTCGCTCGACGGCCTGCGCGAGGCCATCACCCAGCCGGCGCTGGCCATGGGCTATGCGTTCGAGTCGGCCGCGCTCATCGAGAGCCTGGTCACCGCCACCAGCCAGAACGACGGCGGCCTGCCGCTCTTGCAGTTTACGCTGGCGGAGCTCTGGGAGGCGCGCGACCCCGAGCGGCGCATCATCCCCGCCGCTGCCCTGCACAGCCTGGGCGGCGTCGGCGGCGCGCTCGCCCGCCACGCCGATCAGGCCTACGAGCGCCTGCCGCCCGTGCAGCAGCTGGCCGCCCGGCGCATCCTCGGGCAGCTGGTCACCGTCGAGGGCACCCGCACCCGCAAGCGGCGCGAGGAGCTCCTCGGCGTCGCCCGCGACAAGCTGGATGCCGAGGCCGCCCTCGAAGCGCTGGTGCGCGGCCGCATCCTCTCGGTGCGCTCCGACGACAGCGGCGCTGGCAGCGCCTACGAGCTGGCCCACGAGGCGCTGCTCACCGGCTGGGGCACGCTGCGGGTCTGGCTGGCCGAAGATGCGCAGCTGCGCGGCCTGCGCCAGCGCGTCGCCCAGGCCGCCAGCGAGTGGGAGCGCCTCGGCCGCCTCCGCGACCTGCTGTGGCAGCGGCGCCAGCTGGCCGAGGCCTCGGCCCTGCCCACCGAGATGCTGGCCGCCCGCGAGCTGGCGTTTCTGGAGGCCAGCCGCCGCACCGTCCGCCTGCGCACCCTCGGCCGCGCCCTGCTCCTGGCCGCCCTGCCGCTGCTGCTCATCCTGCTCTATGTCACGAGCAGCCTGCGCACCCGCCATGCGCTCAACGAAAAAATCGCCGAGCACACCGCCCAGGTTCGCACCCAGCTGGCGGCGGCGCGCGACCTCAACCAGCGCACCGCCGAGCTGCGCCGGGCCGCCCTGGGCGAGTTCGACGGCCGCCGCCGCGATGAAGGCGAGCGGCTCTGGATCGACATGCTCGCCCTCGACGAGGAGCGCCGCCAGGTCTACCGCCGCGCCGACCCCATCGCCGAGGCCGCCTTCATGCTGAACAGCCAGCGCGCCGATCTGCGCCAGCTGGTCGCCTCGATCCTCTTTGAGCGCCTGATCCTCTCCGAGCAGGGCGCCCACTCCCTGCTGCACGACGACTTCTACCAGCGCCTCGTCATCTTCGACAGCGACGGCAGCTTCCGCAAGAAGCTCGAAGCCCCGGCGCAGCTCGCCATCCACAGCTCGCCGCCCGGCGCCTTCGTCACGCTCACGCCCATCGGCAGCGAGTACCAGCTGCAACCAAGCGGTGCGCGCAGCCTTGGCCGCACGCCGCTCGCCGGCCTGACCATCCCCCCCGGCGGCTACCTGCTCACCTTCAGCGCCCCCGGCCGCATCGAGACCCAGCTTCCCCTGGTGCTGCGCCGCGACGAGGTTCAGACGCTGAGCGTGCCGATGCCGGCCAACGAGCAGGTGCCGGCCGGCTTTGTCTACGTGCCCCCCGGCCGCTTCCTCTTTGGCAGCGCCGCCGAGTCGACGCAGAGGCGCGACTTTTTCTACCACGTGCCCATCCACGAGCGCAGCACCGACGGCTTCCTCATCGCGCAGAGCGAGACCACCTACGCCGACTGGCTGGCCTTCCTGCGCAGCCTGCCCGCGGAGAAGCGCACGCAGCTTCAGCCGCGCGCCGGCCAGGAGGGCACGGCCGGCTGGATCGAGCTGCGCCAGCTCCCCGGCGGCAGCTTCGAGCTGACCACGCAGCCGACCACCCAGGTCTACCGGGTGCGCGAAGGTGAGAGCATCACCTACCCCGGCCGCCGCAATCGGCGCATCCAGGACTGGCTGCGCATGCCCGTCACCGCCATCTCTTCCGACGACGCGCTCGCCTACGTCTCCTGGCTCGACCGCTCGGGCCGCGTGCCCGGTGCCCGCCTGTGCAGCGAGCTCGAATGGGAGCGCGCCGCCCGCGGCGCCGACGCACGCCTCTTCCCCCACGGCGACCACCTGCGCCCCGACGACGCCAACTACGACGAGACCTACGGCCAGCAGCCGCTCGCCATGGGCCTCGACGAGGTCGGCCAGCACCCGGGCTCGCGCAGCCTGTTCGGCGTCGACGACCTCTGCGGCAATGCCTTCGAGTGGGTGCAGAACAGCGTCTCCGACAAGCCCTTTGCCCTGCGCGGCGGCGCCTACTACTACGGCAGCATCACCGACCGCCTGGACAACCGCCAGGAGAGCGAGCCCACCGCGCGCAATCCCACCGTCGGCATGAGAGTCTGTGCTACGATTTCCGTGGCCAAATAAGAGCCCTGTAAGGAAAGCTGCGATGTTGCTCCTGAACCGCCGATTCCGCTCCTTTTCTGACGTGATCCCTGTTTGTGCGCTGCTGGGCACGCTGACCGCGGGCCTGGCTGCCGCCGATCCCGTGCCGCCGCCGCGCGCGCAGCCCAAGCCCAAGGCCAAAGAGGAGATTCCGCACTGCCGCGGCATCCAGATCAACGGCCCCGACCTCACCGGCACCGCAGTGCGCGTGCCGCCGGTGTGCATCCCGCAGCCGCAGCTGACCGGCGTGCAGCTTGCCAAGGGGCTGTCTCTCGACGGGAAGACGCTGATCAAAGATGCGGTCGTCAAGGAGGGCGGGCTGGCCACCGCGCAGCTCAGCGGCGCCAAGCTCGTCGGTGCACTGCTGCTGGGGCAGAACCAGAGCAAGGAGAAGCCCACGGTGCGCCTGCGCATCGATGCCGTGGAGAGCGCGCCCGACGCCCGGCCGCAGACGCCCGAAAACGAAAACGCCGACGTCTGGCTGTATCGCCTCTCGGTGCAGCTGGGCGAGGGCAGTGACCCCACCGACGCGGCGTTTTCACCCCGGGGCCCCTGGACGCCGCTGTGCTCCGACGGCAAGCTGGCGGTCGCGGTGAGCGGCCACTGGGACTTCGCCGTCGGCCAGGATGGCAACGGCGGCAAGGTGTCGAGCGATCCGCGCGAGGTCACGTTCGCCTGCATGGGCTCGGCCGTCGCCAAGTGCGTCACCCAGATGGGCTACAAGCCGTGGAAGAAGGCCGCGCTCAAGACCGGCGGCGCCCCGGTGTCGCTCGACGAGCTGCACCAGACCTGCGTGCGAGCGGTGCGCGCCGACTACTGCGGCAACGGCGACTCGCTGACCCGCGCCGGCGAGCATGTGAACTTCTACGACAGCTTCGGCCTGGAAAAGGACGATCAGACCTGGCCGCTGGAGGCAATGTGGACCGCCGCCGGCGCCCAGTGCATAAACTCGACGCGGCTCAAGTCGGCGCCAGCGGATGCAGCGACCGGACGCCTCGAAGTGGTGGTGCGTGAGTACATCCGCGAGCACTGCCCGACGCGCTTTTCCGAAAAGCCCTGCGCCAAGACCCTCGACGGCAAGCCCTACCTACTATGGACAGAGACCCTCGGCAGCAAGAGCGAGCCCAAGGCCGCGCACTAGGCTTGGCGGCCGATCTTTCGGCTGAGCTGCCGGTGGTGGTCGACTTCGGTCGCGCCGTGTGCGGCAGCCTGGCCGAGGCCGACGCCCGCGAGTGGCTGTGCACCAACGGCATCGGCGGCTTTGCGTCGGGCACGATCTCCGGAGCGCTGACCCGGCGCTATCACGGGCTGCTCGTCGCTGCGCTGGAGCCGCCGGTGGGACGCACGCTGCTCGTGAGCAAGCTCGAAGAGACGGTGCGCTACGGCGGCCAGAGCTTCGCCCTCGGCTGCAACCGCTGGCGCAGCGGCACCGTCAGCCCCGAGGGCTATCGCTACCTTGAGCGCTTCCGTCTCGACGGCACCACGCCGGTGTGGACCTACGCGCTCGCCGATGCGCTGCTGGAAAAGCGCGTCTTCATGCGCCGCGGCGAAAACAGCACCTACACCGTCTATCGCCTGCTCCGCGGCAGCGCCGCCGTCGACATCTCCATCAAGCTCCTCGGCAACTACCGCGACTACCACGGCGCGACGCAGGGCGGCTGGGGCATGCGCGTCGAAAGCATAAGACAGGGTCCAACGGCGGGGCTGAGCGTCACCGCGTTTGCCCGCGCCCGCCCCTTCCGCATCCTGGCCAGCCCCGGGGCCAGCATCTCGCCGCGCCACGAGTGGTATCGCGACTACGCCCTGGCCGTGGAAAAGGCGCGCGGCTTTGACGGCCACGAAGATCACCTGTTTTTCGGTGAGCTCACCGCGACGCTGGCGCCCGGCGGCGAGGCACTGACCGTCGTGGCAACCACCGAAGCCAGCGCCGATCTCGACGGCGAGCGCGTCCATGCCGAGCGCCGGCAGGCCGAGGCCGCGCTGCTCGCCCAGGCCCAGGCGGGCGGCGAGCCCCCGGCGGTGCAGCAGCTGGTGCTGGCCGCGGACCAGTTCATCGTCGACCGGCCAGCCAAAGAAGATCCCGAAGGCAAGACCGTCATCGCCGGCTACCCGTGGTTTGGCGACTGGGGCCGCGACACCATGATCGCGCTGCCTGGCCTGACGCTGGCCACCGGTCGGCCCGAGCGCGCCCGCAGCATACTGCGCACCTTTGCCCGCTTCGTCGATCGCGGCCTCTTGCCGAACCGCTTTCCCGACGCTGGCCAGCAGCCCGAGTACAACACCGCCGACGCCACCCTGCACTACTTCGAGGCCATCCGCCTCTACCACGCCGCCACCGGCGACGATGAGCTGCTGCGCGAGCTGGTGCCGCTGCTCGCCGACATCGTGGCCTGGCACGAGCGCGGCACCCGCCACGGCATCCGCGTCGATCCCCAGGATGCGCTGCTCACCTGCGGCGAGGCCGGGGTGCAGCTCACCTGGATGGACGCCAAGGTCGGCGACTGGGTGGTCACGCCGCGCCGGGGCAAGCCCGTCGAGATCAACGCGCTCTGGTACAGCGCGCTCGGCACCCTCGCCGACTTCGCCGAGCGCCTGCAAAAGCCCGAGCTCGCCGCCGCCCACCGCCGCCGCGCCGCCCAGGTCAAGCAGGGCTTCGCCCGCTTCTTCAACCCCGCGACCGGCCACTGCTGGGATGTTCTCGACGGACCCGACGGAAACGACGCCCGCCTGCGCCCAAACCAGCTGCTGGCCGTGTCGCTTTTTCACAGCCCGCTCGAACCCGGCCAGCAGAAGGCCGTGGTCGACGCCTGCGCCCAGAATCTTGTCACCTCGCATGGGCTGCGCAGCCTCGGGCCCGGCGAGCCCGGCTACCTCGGCCGCTACGAGGGCGATGTGCGCTCCCGCGACGGCGCCTACCATCAGGGAACCGTGTGGAGCTGGCTCATCGGCCCCTTTGCGCTCGCCCACTTCCGCGTCTACGGCGACGCCGCGCAGGCCCGCTCCTACCTGGGGCCGCTGCTCCAGCACCTTCAGGCGCACGGCCTGGGCACCATCAGCGAGATCTTCGACGGCGACCCGCCGCACCGCCCGCGCGGCTGCATCGCCCAGGCCTGGAGCGTCGGCGAGTGGCTGCGCGCCCACCGCTTCCTGCAAGCCGCTCCGGCCTCGACCCCGTAACTGCCCGACTTTCCCCGACTCCCAGCGCCCGCCCGCCGGAACCCCGGCAAAAATGATAAGATGGTCGACGGTAACCGGTCGCAGCTGCGATCGGGAAGGAGTGCCGATGGGTCTTCAAGTGTGCATGGGCGCCATGTTGATGTGCAGCTTCGGAGCCGCGCCGAGCACGCTCGTGGTGCTGCCGACGAACAAGGTGCTGGGGATGACCCCTTGCGCCAACATCATGGACCACATCCCGCTGCTCAACATCATGCCGTTCGGCGTCTGCACCTCGCTGGCCAATCCCGTGGTGGCCGCAGCGACGGCAGCGGCGCTGGGCGTGCTGACCCCGATGCCCTGCATCCCGGCCACCGTGGCGCCGTGGATCCCCACCGCTCCGACCGTGCTCGTGGGCGTCATGCCGACGCTGACCAGCGACTCCAAGTGCATGTGCATGTGGGGCGGCGTGATTCAGATCACCGTGCCCGGCCAGTTTACGACCATGACCTGAGGCCCTGCGGCCGAGCTCGCAGTTTCGGCCTTCCCGTCGAACAAATTGCATTCGCCGCACCTTCCCAAAGACAAGTTCATGAAAATTAGCGCTTCCCTGGTCTATAGTTCGGGGAAGAACCGCACCGCTTGGATCCGCATCGCGGACCGAGACGGAAAGGAGAGAGTTATGTCCACTTCGACGACCATGGGGAATGGAGGCCGAGGGCGCGTGGCCAAGGTGACTCACCTTACGCTGCGCCACATGAAGGACGAGGGCGATCGCATCGCGATGCTGACCGCCTATGACGCCAGCTTCGCAAGGCTGTGCGATCAGGCAGGAGTCGATATCCTGCTCGTCGGTGACTCCCTGGGCATGGTGATCCAGGGCATGGACAACACGCTGACCGTGACCATGGAGCAGATGATCTACCACTGCCGCGCTGTCGCTCGCGGCGTGGAGGCGGCCAGCGGCCGGGCCATGGTGGTCGGCGACATGCCGTTTCTGTCCTATCAGGCAGCCGACGACGAGGCGCTGCGCAACGCCGGCCGGCTGCTCAAAGAGGGCTTCGCCGAGGCGGTAAAGCTCGAAGGCGGCGCCGAGTACGCCGAGCTGGTGCAGCGCATGGTGCGCATCGGCATCCCGGTCATGGGCCACATCGGCCTGACCCCGCAGTCGGTGCATGCGCTCGGCGGCTTCAAGGTCCAGGGCCGCGAGGAGGCCCAGGCGCAGCGGCTGCGCGACGACGCCCAGGCGCTCTCCGAGGCCGGCTGCTTCGCCATTGTCCTCGAAGGCATCCCGCGCGAGCTGGCCAGCGAGATCACCGCCAGCATCGCCACGCCCACCATCGGCATCGGCGCTGGACCCGACTGCGACGGCCAGGTGCTGGTTCTGTACGACCTCCTGGGCATGAACGAGGAGTTCCGGCCGCGCTTCGTCAAGCGCTACGACAACCTGGCCGTGCGCGTGCGCACCGCCATCGACACCTACATCAGCGAAGTGCGCGACGGCGAGTTCCCCGGCCCCGAGCACACGTTCAGCCGCGAAAAAGATCGCAGCCCCGGGGCCGGCGCCGCGCCGGCCTCCAAGATCGCCGCCGCCGGAGGCGTCGTCGCCGAGACCGAGCAGGCCACGGCCGGACTGTCGTGCATCCCCCTCTATCCGCTGCCGGGCGGCAAGAAGACATGAGCAGCGCCCAGGACGTTGAGCGCATTGCCGATCCCGGCGCCATGCAGCGCCGCGTCGCCCAGGCCCGTCTCGCCGGGCAGCGCATCGCGTTTGTGCCCACCATGGGCTATCTCCACGACGGCCACATCTCGCTGCTGCGCGAGGGGCGGCGGCGCGGCGAGCTCCTGGTGCTGTCGATCTTCGTAAACCCGATGCAGTTCGGGCCGCGCGAGGATCTCAGCCGCTACCCGCGCGACCTCGAAGGCGATCTGGCCAAGGCCGCCGAGGCGGGCTGCGACGTGGCGTTCATTCCCGAGCCGGCTCGCATCTACCCGCCGGGCTTCCAGACCCGCGTCGAGGTCACCCAGGTGGAGCAGGGCCTCTGCGGCGCCTCCCGCCCCGGGCACTTCGTCGGCGTCGCCACCGTGGTGCTCAAGCTGCTCAACATCGTCCAGCCGCACGTGATGCTGCTCGGTGAAAAGGACTATCAGCAGCTCCAGGTCATCCGCCGCATGGTCCGCGACCTGGATGTGCCCGTCGAGGTCCACGGCTGTGCGCTCATCCGCGACAGCGACGGCGTCGCCCTGAGCTCGCGCAACGCCTATCTCAGCCCCGCCGAGCGCGTCCAGGCGCGGGTGCTGTCGCGGGCCCTTTTCGCCGCCCGCGACGCCTTCGGCCAGGGCCAGGGCGACACGCGGCCCGCGGCGCTCGTCGGCACTGCCCGCAAGATCCTCGACTCGGAGCCGGCGCTGCGGCTCGACTATCTGGAGCTGCGCGACGCCGACACGCTCGGCGAGCTGCCGCCCGAAGCGCCCCTGGAGCCGGGTCAGTCAGCCGTTCTCCTCGTCGCTGGCTACATCGGCACCACCCGCCTGCTCGACAACGTCATCCTCCGCCCGAGCCGGTAACGACGACTCATCAATTGCCCTTTGCTCCGCGGACCAGTAAGCTACTGCCCCCTGGAGCATTGAGAATGGGACTTCTCGACCTTTTCCGTCCACGCTGGAAGCACAGCGACCCCAGCGTTCGCGCTGAGGCCATCAAGGACTTTTCGCCCGATGATCTGCCGCGCCTGGCGCAGGTTGCCCGTCACGACAGCGACCCTCGCATCCGGCGCATCGCACTCAAGAAGATCGCCGACCCCGACCTGCTCGGCGAAGTGGCAAAGAACGACCCCGACGAGGGGCTGCGCCGCGACGCCGCCGAGAAGGCCAGCGAGCTCTTGCAGGCCGTGGCGCTCAGCGGTGAAGACGAG
>Ga0075163_10000972_pt1 | contig 38153 bp, 61 predicted proteins | sample JI1023141ADNA_FD_71478 | JGI IMG/M metagenome (GOLD analysis project Ga0075163, IMG submission 71478) | Wastewater effluent complex algal communities from Wisconsin, to seasonally profile nutrient transformation and Carbon sequestration -... | ecosystem: Engineered > WWTP > Effluent > Algae...
CAAGACGCCCAGGGTTCTTTATTGTGAATGCCTATTTTAGGGTCTCGAGTGAGAATACCTTGCGCATACCAGTTGTTCATAACTCTTAAATAGCGATCTGGTTTTAAGTCGTCTAGCTCTAAGTTGTTGAATTCTGAAGTTAAACGAAAAGGCTTTAGTCTAAATAAAAAATCCTCGGCTAGACTTTCGACTAACCGAGGACTAAATCTTAGTTTGGCAACTAGTTAAAACATCTAGACGGGTGCAGTCTCGCCTAAAGGCGTAGGCTCGTCAAGACATATGGGGGTATGTTTTGAAAGAGCCTTTTGCGCAAATTTCTAAAGCTTTAATCAGCGATCCAAATCTTACGGCTAATGAAAAAATGGTTTATGTGAGCATTGCTCATTTTCTACCGAAAGCGTTCCCTAGCATTTCTAAACTCCACGAAATCAGCGGGCTATGTCGTCAGACTATCGTTAACTCCATCAAGAAATTAATCGAAACCGGCTACCTTAAAAGAGACAAATTTGGTCGGGGGTTCAAATACGAACTTTCGACGACCAGTCTATCCAGTAGACTGAATCAGGATCAGGGACCAGTCTATCCAGTAGACGCTACCAGTCTATCCAGTAGACGGGTACCAGTCTATCCAGTAGACGCTAACGATATATATATAACGAGATATAATAACGAGATTTCGGAAAATTTTTCAAATTTAGGGTCAGCAATCCCGACCGAATACCTAGACCAAATTAAGAAAAAGCTCCGCGAGGGGGGTTAAAGTACGCTCGACACATTCTCCAACGTGTAGGCGACAATAGCGATCCCCTTGCTGACTTGGACCCTCTCTAGAAACCTAGCCTGGTGGGGCGCTACCTTGCCGCCCTTGGCTTTTACCTCGATGGCGAATAGCTTTCCCTCTTTGGTTAGTCCGATCACGTCTGCGACCCCAATAGAGGCGTATGGCGAGGTTGCCTTGCGACCTCTGACCCAAGGTGCCGAGTTCACCCAGAAGCAATAGCCTCGGCTTTCAAGATATTGACAGATAGCGAGCTTGAGTTGACCTTCAGGTGTCACTTGAACTTTAGGGCTACATGCCTTACAGCCCAATACTTGAGTTTTCTTAGCGTTCTCCAGATCGTGTGTCTCACGAGGTACTCTAGTTTTTTTTCTATCGTGAAGGACTTGTAGCGTTCATTGACCTCTGGGTAGACGTGATTCACGAAGTCTTGTTGACCTAACTCTCTAAATTCTTGCCACTTGCCGATTACAGCTTCGTGTTTCGGGCAAAATGATCGACGATAGGTCCAACCCTCCTCGTTGCGAGGTTTGTAAATATGAATTTGCTCACTCGTCGGTGCGTCCTGCTGATACCAAGTGCGAACGAGTTTCCCTTTGTGCTTCAACTCGTACTTAAACATCAGACCTGCTTCATGAGGTTGATCGCTTGAAGCACTCCGTTGGCTAGCCTGATTAGTTTTTGTGATTCTGGAAGTGTTACGGGGATATCTAACGGTTCAGGTAAACCTGGGTGTGTGAGACGGATGATCATGAAGCCCGTGGTGTCGTTTCCGAAACCTAGAGCTGCTCCTGATGACAATGTAACTCCAAACTCAATACTCTCGTAAGCCATGTGTTCTCCTATGGATAAATAATCGGGTTGATTCCCGAGATTGAAATAATAGTTCCGGTTTTTTCTGAGTAACGATTAAAAACTAACACCCCTACTGGTCCTGTGTCTTGTCTCACTAGATGGCCGATAAGAAAATAAGTACCGTATCCGGCCGCAATCAGTGGTGCGCCAAATCCCGCGTAATATATGCCAAAGTTATCTGTACTGATTGAAGCTGCGGGCATGGACTCCGATAAAATTGAGCCCGCGTCCGAATTAGAAATCACGTTCACATATGAGCCCACGAGATCAGACGTGGTGGGTGTTCCGAAAAACCATTCGATCATTCCTGAAGTTGCTACAGTTTGGCCTACAGGATAAAAATATTCACTGTAGGGCTCTGACACGTTTTGAGAATACTCTATAGGCGCAACAAAGCTATTTGTAGTGAACGGAGCGCCACAAAAAACAGTAGCTAAGTCAGTGTCGTATGCTCCAAACCCCGCGTAGCTAGGATCAAAAATAAAAGGGCCAGTTACTAAAATAGTTTGATCCGCATCTGCTCCCGAAACGAGGACACCGCCCATTCGGGCCGTCCAGGTGCCAGGAGTACTAGAAATAGCGTCTGCCACTACACCCGCCGTGATGACCGTTTGTGAGTCCATCATCAACGCGCCCTCGTAGCCACTGTACGTGCCGTCTAAAAAGAAAAAGACTTGATACGTGTTTTCTTTCCCTGAGATCGGGCCGTCACCGAAGGGTAAACTCCCAGACGGTGGGGGAGGAACGGGAGGCGCTTCTGAATCTTTTTGAGACGCGAAGAGTCGCCCACGCTTCCAACGCATTTTAGCGATTCGCAAAAGTGCGGGCATGGGCCAAATTTTACTCACAAGCCAAGCCAAGCTCTCAGCATGTTAATCATTCCATTCCAACTGAATGGGGGAGGAACAATTTCTCCACCCTCTGGAGTTGGTTTAGGGAATTGAATCTTAACTTCTTCACACTTAGCTAAGTAAGCTTCCATCACAGTCTTGTCGCCTTGGTGGAAATGAACAAGTGCGTCAGCTAGCTCTACTAAGTTCGGATAACACATTGCCCGTTGTTGCCAGACCCATTGCAAATGCTCTTCATAGGGGACCGTTTCGGTAACCAATTCCCAGTCAGTGTCATCGATAGGACGAAAAGCACTCAAGTATTCTTCGCCTGGCGGGTCTTCTTGATACCAGACGTGAACGATCGTGTTAGCGCTAATTCGCCTCAGGCTGTGTTTTGTCATAGATAACCCCCTAGACTCATGTTGAGTTGATAAATTACGCCTGTCGCCCCGCTAGAGCCTCCCACACCTGTGCCAGTAAAGCCTCCGGGTGTCCCAGGTCTTACCGAGAGCGAAACTCCCGCTGCCACGACATTGTTGGCAGTCACGAGCACGATACATCCACCTGAGCCTGACCCTCCACCGCCCGAGTTAGTACCCGTCGGAGTTCCTCCATTACCACCATTCGCCTGTATAGAACCCGACCCGGTTAGTTGGGGAGTTACAAGAAGCATTTTTCCACCTGAGGCCCCACCGCCGCCGCCAAGGTTTCCGGCTCCATTCCCACCACCACCCGCGCCACCATTGCCAGCAGTAATCAAAGTACCTACTAGTTTTTTAGGATTGAAAGTCATTGCATAAGGAAGTGCTGCCAAGACTAGTGTTGATCCGTTCAAGACTGGAATATTTGTCACGGTGCCCGCAACACCACCAGCCCCTGCCGCACCAAGACCGCCATTTCCTCCGCGCCCACCTACGGCATTCGTAATCGCTGCCGATGCTTTACCCGCAGCAATCGTTCCAGCTCCACCTGCTGAGTTAGCTCCTAACGAACCACCAGCCACAGCTGTGCCTGCCGTGCCTGCTGCTGCTCCATTGTTTCCGTTAAATCGAATTGTGCCGTTACAAATTATGAAAGACGCCGCAAACACTCTATAGCCTTGCGTCTGTAAAATACCACCCGCGTTTACTGTGATTGATTGGTAGTAAGTATCAGCTGAGAGACTTGTCGTTCCCGCCACAACTAAAGTCACACCCGTTGCACCAGAGCCGAAAATTGTTTTACCCTGAGATTTAATACAAAAACTCATAAGACTGAGTTCCCGAATGTGTTGATTAAATTTAAAATTCTTCCAGCCGATCCAGCAGTTCCCGCTGAACCAAGACCGAATCCAGCTGAACCCGCTCCACCTGCACACACAAACGAAACCCCAGCGGTTGTTGGATTATTTTCACTGACAGTAATGATTAGGCCACCACCCCCGCCAGCGCCTCCGCCGACATTTCCGGCCTGACCTGCGAATCCGGCTCCTCCATTTGCATTAACTAGTCCAGCGTCTCCAATAATCTGACGCGCAAAAATAATACAAACTCCGCCGCCCCCGCCTCCGGCCCCGCCGCGATTAACTCCATCACCACCACCACCACCGCCTCCGGTCCCACCAGTCACAAAATTTAATTGTCCACCAGTTGTACATAAAGAATTGAGCACCGAAGATGTGATGACATTGACTCCACCTTGTGAGGCAGGAATCGCGCTAGCTGATCCAGCTGTTCCACCACTATTAGGGACACCGCTGCCACCTTTTCCGCCACCACCAACGTTAGCGTAAAAACCACTAGCGCCACCGTTAGCACCTACGCCTGTATTTCCGAATCCACCGATTCCGGGCAGTCCACATGTTCCAATTGTGTAACCGATAGTTCCAGATGCGCCCGTCGCATTTGGGCAGCTAGCACTAATCACTCCACGAATATCAAGTGTGTTCGCGACGAAAAGACGAAAACCGTTTGTGAGAAGTGAACCTTTTATTTGTAAATTGTCATAGTACGCATCAGCCGTGAGAATTGTCGTGACACCATTCTCAATCTGACTCCATCCAGTTGTCCTAGGAATTCCAAAAGCTGATATTGTGCCCGTGTATTGAAACATATTAATTTTCTATTAAGTAAATATCCCCAGCTAATCCCTTATTTCCGTCTTCACCAGCACCACCACCACCGGACCCACCTCGTCCACCGTCTACAACAATTCCATAGTTAGAAAGTTTTTGAGGTGTTGTGGTGCAAATGACCACAATTCCACCGCCACCACCACCACCGCCTCCGCAGTCGAAAGCCGGGCCATCGGCACCATTTCCTCCGGATGCATTGATAGTTAAAACACCATCGCATTCTTTAGCCATGATGATGACAGCTCCACCGCATGCGCCAGAACCGCCGCCCTTTTCGCCTACTCCGTCGCCCACTCCCGGTGTTGACCCGATTCCTATTGAGAGCGCAGTATTGGAGTTGAATTTAGTAGACATGAGAAATCTAGGAAACGCGTTCATGATCCCAGGGTAACCAGTACTTCCAGGTTCAATCGAGTCTCCAGGCAGAGATGCCGGTCCACCTGCCCCTGCCCCGCCTGCTCCACCGAATCCCCCGATGTGTGCCATGACTAGCTCACCACTCCGTCTTGTCCGTTAGGAGCAGCAGGCCAAGTGCCAGTAGCAGAGTTTGTCCCAGCGGCAGTGCCGGAAGCATCACCTCCTGCATTAGTAATCACTCCTGATCCACCTAAAGCTAGACAATGGATTACATAGTTCGCCGTGTTCAGTGTGCCGTTAACGATGAGCGTACTGTAATACATGTCCTTGGAAAGTGTGGCCGACGTAAATTCGTCGATAGTCAATGGGCCGTCTTGTCCCTGCCCGTAGACGTCTATGCAGAAAGTGCTAGCACCGTTGAAGCTCACTTAGACCACCCAATATTTTGTGCCGTCTGAATAGAACGTGCCTGATTGATATTTTTGGGTGAGCTTGTAGGTAGCGTTACTGTCGATGACTTGTGACGCCGTGGTTCCCACGGTGCAAGCGAAGGAAGAAAAATTTCCACCCTGGTCTTTGATCGTCACGCAATAACCCGTCATCTGAGCAGCTGAAGGTAAGATAACAGAGTTAGTGGCAGCTAAAGACACGCCGATGTATTGGTTTTGATTAATCCCCGTGACGATAAATGTGACGCCTGACGCCGTGGTGGAACCAACAGGCATCGGGACTAGACCTGAAACGGCAAATATTTTCATAGGCCTTAAAAATATAACCCGAAACGACCAATGTTAAACTAAAAAGGTTAATGCGGTGTGGACTATTGAAATGTCGCTTAGAGGTTACTCTGGAGGGAGCCTTTGAGAGATACGGGTTTGAATCCCGTCGCCGCGCCTTATAAAAGATCTAAAAAGACTTGGTAAAACCGCTCGTAGATTTCGCTGACATCGTCAACTGATTTAATTGAGAAATCCTTTTGACGATACTTCTCTTTTAAAAACTTTTCGAACTCTTTAAGAGCCGCATGAGTTTCTAATGCCTTCGAGGTGATTGAATAATCCTCAGATTCATCAGGCAAATCAAAACTCAATGACGCTTTCATCGTGCGCGACACTTGCAATTTGAGCTAAAGCAAATCACGCATTTTTTTATAAGTATGACCACAAAAACAATGTCCCCGCTGTCATGAATCCCAGAATAAAAGCTAACTCTGGCGTTAACTCCACACTATTCCCCGATCTCAAACATCAAAGTAAATAGACAAATCAATCCAACTACGCCGACACTGATAGTGTAAAAGTCTGGATACATTTCTCAGCCCTCTCGACGCGCTCTAAAATATCTAGACGATATGCGAATTCTAACCACTGCCTGACTCTGGGAAACGTTCTAACCATGTGACCAATTCCCATTTGATGCCAAGCCACGTGATGAAGTCTGCAAAGCGGCATCAAGTTGTCGGCTGTGTCTCCGCCTCCAGCTTTTACCGTAGTAACGTGGTGGGGATCAGAAGGACCGATACGACCACAAGCAGTGCAAGGGTAAGTCCTTACGCGCTCAATCATCTTCGGATCCTCAATACGTTTTCGCTTCGCGAAACTTCGCATTCCCTAAAGAATAGGATTAAGCGTCAAAATGTCAACGAATATTGATGGATGCGCTGCGCTACTGCACAACCTTAAGTTGTGAGCCCTCGGGTTGGATTTCTACCCAGGAAATATCAGAGCTAAAAATATAGATAGTTTTCGCGCTCTCTAGACGCACTTGAAACACATATTCTCGGTCATCTTCGAACGCATCGATGATCGTGCAATCCAAAGGATCTTCAAACGATGCACAACCAAGTTTTACTTTTTTCCCTATAAACATCGATCTTTTCTTGGCTTTTTTCATAAATTATTGAGAGGAATAAATCGTGGCCCCAAAGAGTCGATTAGACCAAGACCTAGATTCCATCGTGTCGTTGTTGTCGGCGTATATCGAAGTGGAACGGCATAACGATCAGCCAAAAAACCGCAATCTAACTCAAAAAGTGTACGCCCTGCTTGCTCAAGAGTATAAAGCCCACCTCGATGCGTGTGCCCATGCACTACTGACCGCTGAAAATAAGAAACGTGCTTCCCAGAAGCCAAAAACCCGTGCGTGTAAATCACGCCGTCGATCACCAACTCGTGTCGCGAGTCCAAAATCGTCTCGACGGAAGGAAATTTAAAAAGTGAATTTTGAGAAGATTGAAGTAGACATGCAATTTCAGGAACTTTCTCGGCAATTCTCTTGGCTACACGATCATCATGGTTACCCAGCAGCTGTATCAACCGTGTTGTTCGCTTGCAATTTTTGCGAATATTTGTCCACAGATTCATCGCGCACTCGCGACCTTCTGATATTTCTTCTGAGGGGGTTAGAAGATCGTGACTGCGGGAAAACTTCGAAAAAGAAAACTGATCATATAGATCCCCAAGTTGAACTATGACATCGGGTTTTTCTTTGTCGATTAGAGCATAGACGGCGCTTAGGCCATCGACTGAGTGCCACGGAAAGTGCAAATCTGGGATCGCCAGGACTTTCTTCACTTACCTAAAGTGTGAGGCTTCTCGAAATAGCGTCAAAAAATTGTGACAGTCAGAATTTTGACAACACACCGGGGTCAAGTAATGTTTAGAAACTCAACCCCGGCGATCCATCGCTATTAAGGAGACGTCATAATAGAACGTCTGTGAGAAGTTGAGATTTCCACGGATTATTTAAGTGATCAAGAAAAGAAGGAGGGCTCTCGGTCCGTCCTTGGCTCAAGAGCCTCTCCAGGCAGGTGACCTCATGGAAGAACGCAGGTCTCTTGAATTGTACCAAAGATTGTAAATGAAACTAGTTTATCGTCCTTGTTGGATTGCCAACCGTAGGAAAAGGCTTTCGGCCTCATTGACCGCGCGTCACACGAAGGACGATAAATTATTTAGATACCGACAAGAACGTGAATAGCAGCTTTCTCAGCGTCGATTGCAGCGTCGATCTGAGGGACCAAAGCAGCTTTGTAAGCTTCAACAGCTTGCGCTTGAGCAGGCGGAATTGCCGCTGCAACCGCTGCATCAATGTCAGCTTGCGAAAATGTGCCTCCACCAGCAGCAGCTAGTAGAGCCTCCACTTTAGCGAAGAGTTCGTCTTTAACAATTTGTGGAACTAAGCCAGAAACCAAGTCGTCTTTTTGCTCTTGAGTCAACATGAGTAAAATCCCCTTTACTCATGAGATTAATAGAGACGCCTGCGTCATTCAACTAATCAACAAAAGAATAATTGCGTCAAAGATAGCAAAAACTATTAGCGCGTTTCCCATGGTCCTTCGTCGAACAATGTCGCTATCCATAGAGTATCGTGCTCCTTTATCTCTCTCGCTGAGATCCGTCTGAGTAGTACTGGCTCGCCGAACGCAGCTTCAAAATAATCATGCTCAGGCCTATAATGCTCAGGCCGTTCAAGATCATAAATAACGCCTCCTGATTGCACGACAACATGCCAGTATGCACCGTTAGCAAAAGTCCGACGATAACGAGGCTTAATAAAATAGAGTTCCGAATTCTCATCGTTGATTATCTCCGCTGTTGATCTGGCTGTATCGTAGCAATAGCCACGCTTTACCTCAACTTGGGCAAGTGCAGGCATTAGAAATAAAGACACACAAAGACTAACCATGCTTAATTGCGTAAACTCCTAGGCCTAAAATTAAAAATGAAACGAATACAATCATTGTAGCCATACCTTGCCCGCCTCTCCAGTCCTCGTATTTCCGATCCGTTCCCTTCATAACGCTTCCATGTCAGTCCAGGCCTCTACCGCCGCTACATTCCCCGCCGCACCTGTCAGATCCTGTCCAGTCCTGACCCCGCCATTCTACTCCAGCCACTCCGAGACTCTCCCGTCCGTGCCAATACGCTCCATTCCTATCCCGCCGATCCCTTCCCAACCTCACACTTCCGTTCCGGTCCACTACTATCCAATCCAGCCGTGCCTTTTAATTTTCCAGTCCTTTACTAACGACGCCCTTCTGCTCCATTCCGAGGCCGCCTTTCCTTTCCGTTCTGATCAATTCCGATCATGTCCACACCCCGCCGCTCCTATGTGTGCCCATCCAGCCATTCCCTTGCAAACCAGTCCACGCCACTACACGTCGCGCCTCTACCGCCAAGATTTATCTAATGTTTTTTGACTTCAAACATGCCGTAATTTCCATTTTTCTCTGGTCGGTACTCACAGAGTCCAACGGCAAATCCGGCGTTCTCAAATAAATTAATAATTTGCTCTGAGCTTAAAATACCGGTGTTGTACATAACGTCAAAAGTAGCATTCCATTTATCAAAACGCCCGCGATAACGGATGTCGGCCACTTTGGTTAGACCTTTACCAATTCTAACGGGGCGTGAGTCCATAACGGGCTCTGAACCTTTAATCTCAATTAATCCGTCGCCGTGTTCTGTAATATGAAAAGCGCCTCTGGCTCTAGTCATAGGAATACCGTCAATGAATCGGCAAGCGGAAACAGCGCAGTTTTTAATCCCACTCACGGGTATGCCGTAACGTATTTTTTTACCAGAGAACGTGTAAAGGGAGTTACGAAACTCTGCTTCTGGATCTCTGGCTTGCTTAGCCGCCTTAGCCGTCTTCTGTTGTTTTTCTTCAATCTGGCGCTTAGCTTTTTCGCTAAACTTTTGAACCATCAAGGGGCTTAATCCTTCGATAGTAATTCTTAATTTAGCCGTCCTAATGGGCGGAATTTCAACGGTTATTCGATCTGACGGTTGGTCTTTCTTTGCGTTTTTGCTTTGCTTTAACATGATATAACTTCCTTTCAGTTTCAGCGATTGATTGTCGGATAGGCTCTAGCTCCCTGTAAGTTTCGTACCTATCTGACCATGATTTGGCCTCAGCCAAAGCTTTTTGAACTACTTGTGCCCATAAATCCTCAGATTTTTGAGCAACATGTAAGTCCACATATTCAAATTTCTTTTCTGCTTCCACATACACTCTGTGAAATGCAGGAACGTGTTTTTCTTTAAACTCTACGACTACACAGCGAATAATGTTTCTGGCTTGGAATAGCCTATATTTTTCCGCAGCTTGGGTGTCATCCCAGTCGAATAGAGAGTGAATTTCAGATTTTTTAGGTCTAGCTGCCTCAAGCAACTCAGAAGGAGTTAATGCTCCGTCGGGGAAATGTTTCTCAATAAACTTACCTAATATCTTGGCTTGTTTATTATTTAAAAATCCACCTACACGAGCGGTATACTTAACAGCACTCATGCTCTCTCCTTTACGCTCTTACAAAATGGACAATAAAGTTTATGCTCATTAAACTGGCTTACCAGCATTTTGGTAGTTTTGTGCGTGTCACAAAAAATCTCGTTATTTACACCGGGCAAAGCTTTGCGTATCGGTTGCATAACTGACTCGGCGTCCTCATCAAGTTGAGGTAAACAAAAAATACTTTTTAATTCGTAACGTATTGCGTAGCTTTCAATTGTTCCGCCTTTTTGCGGATCATGATTAGGTGGCTCTATTAGTTTTCTCTCCCACATTTTCCATTCGCCACTCGCATGAATTATTGTGGTTATTAAGACAGGATCACCCTTCTCAGAAATACCGCTGCCCTGAGATAGCCAACAATCATTAGCCAATAGAGGTGGTTTCACAACGGCTAGAACCGCCTCCAAAGATGCGTAGTGACTTTTAAAAAACGGGTTCTGACTGTCTTTTACAACCCCGATCATTTCTTTACCGGCAGCGATCATAGCTACGGTTAGGTTTTGGATTTTATCACTTTGATACTTCATGCGTGCTCCTCATATTGCTGATCAATTGTTTGAACTTGTCCCTCAACACGAATTTCAATTTTATAAAGGGATTCCTTTTTTAGGTGGTCCACGTCTTTTTGTGTGAAGTTGTCTTTTTTAGCGAAGTGGAGAATCAATCGAGACTCATCGCAATCCGGTGCGTAAAGCGTTCGGCCACATACGTTTTTCTTAATAAGTTTTATAGTTCGCACTTTAACGTCTTAAGCCTTGTAAAGGCTAAGGTCTAGCGACTAAATTAGTTTACTCTTGGTCAATTGAGACTTGAAAGTGTGGCGCGTCTTTAAAGCGCTCCCACCAACCACCCCAGAAGATATTAAACTTATTCAATTTACAAAAATCAGCAATCTTTCGGTAATACTCGGTCGACCACAAAGGCAATTTATCGCTCATGCGAATTTGAAAAAGATCCATGGCCAGAGCGGGCTTCTTATTGTGCGGACTATCAGGCCACTTGAGCCGCGAGTGCCCCGTGTTGAAAGCAACGTCTTGTGCGAACTGATCGCGAAAAGTGCATGAAATATGACACTCGGGAAATTGATATTTAATTTTAGGAAACGCTTCTTGAAGTATGGGATGCGCGTCTTTTAGTTTTGTCGCGCAGAGAGCGCAATCGCCCCCGGTGTGCTTCATTGATTTTCACACGCTCTTAAACGATTCGTGAGTTCAATAATGTCAGCTCGAACTTTCTCCCACTCTGCGGTGAGAAGAACCACACACTTACCTTTATTAACCGCGTCAGGCTCGCAAGTAGAGAGAGGTAAATCATTCTCGGGCTTAGGTCCGAGCAACGTCCCCTCGAGGTGTTGTCCCTCGAGAGGAGCGATGCCGAAATATTTATAGGACAACGTCGAGCAACCTAAAAGGATGAAAACCCCTAGAAAAATAGGCAAAAAACTCTTTTTCATGTTTGAGGTGGTCTCCCTGTTTTCTCAAATTCCTCGCGCTCTTTTCTGAGTTTCGCCTGCTCATCTTCGATGACCCGTGTAGGGTTTGGCGTAAACCACTTTTTGAGCTGTGGAATAAAGTCGAAAAAACTTTTTAGGAAGCCGAGTATGGCTAAAAACATTAAGCGATCTCGATCTTGCCCTTCGAAATAATTCGAAGTCCCATGTTTAGAATAGCAAAGCCGGTTGCAAGCTCAACTGGATGTGCAGCGATCCATACTTGAACAGCAGGAATAAAGATCGCAGACACTGCGGCGATCAAATTGAGAATCAAAGTTTTAGACTGCCATGCTGGTTTAGTTTCCATTTGTTACCCCCAAGTGTTTCAATTCGTTTTTAATCTCAGCCAGTTCAATGTGAATCTGTTCCAGGTTACGGGTGTATTCCGCTTGCTGAGCCTGGATGTCTTTAAGTATGGCGGCATTGGCGTTCGTCTGCACGTGTAGCTGCGTCAACCAAACCACACCCCCAAACAGCGTAATAACGAGCCCTATGGGTATTAAAGTATTTTCGTTTATAACGCTCAATGCTTTCATGTAGTCATCCTTGACACATCTAGTCAATTACTTCGTTTTAGGTTATAGTTTAACTATGAAGTACGTCTTATGGTTTTCAATCCTTTCGAACACCGCTCTCAGTTTCGCTAAAATTCCAGCCTTTTTCTATTACGCACACATTCATGGTTGGGACATCGCTAGCAAACACTTGGATCACTTTAAGCAAGAGTGGTCCGAAGCTGTAATAGGCCTAGCTTTCATCACAGTTACTTGGTGGGTCCTGTCTCATATTTTGAAGCGCGTCTTTGCAACGCCTTTTTTTGCGCCTCTTCTGCATACGCTTCGTTCGAAGTATCCCCAAGGAGTCCTGCTGCCCACGTTTCTATTTTTGACGCGTAATCTCGTTTCGGGTTGTAAATTGTTGAATCACTTCCTTTTTCGTCTCGATATTTTGCGTATTTAAGGTCCGGCATTTTCTTTATCCCCCAATTTTCTTCCAACGCCCATTAAGAGCATGAGCTTTTGTTGACCTTCAGGCGTTGATAAAAATTTAGACGCTTTCTCTAAAGATTTACCAGTCATCTTGAAAGGAGATCCCATTACGGCTCCAATCATTTCAGGTAATATTTGTCGGGCCTGGATCGCCTTCTTAAGTGTGGCTGGAGATGCCGCTAAGCTAGCGACAACACCCGCGACGGGTCCGCCTAACAATCCGCCTATGGCACCCGCAGAAAGTTGTCGGGCAACAGCTTTACCCGTCACGTCTTTAGGTAACAAAGCTGGTTTAGCGAACTCTTTCTGAGCCGCCAAAGCTTTCGCTTGATCTAAAAGAGGTGCTCCCGTTTGCTTTTGAAGTAATCCCAATTTTTGAGCTTGTCTTGGATTAGTTCCAGCTCCAGCGGACAGAAGTGCTCCCTCTGGACCGCCTGGCATAATTACGTTTTTATTTATTTTGTCTTCAATTTTGTGTAACGCGCTTAACGCGTTATTGGTTTTCTTTATTTCTGGAGCAGCTTCGTTGATTGTTTTTCTTGCTACATTCGCGCCTTGTTTCGCTGCTTTTTCAGCTAAACTTCCAGGAGGGAAAATAGACTTAGGATTATAGCTAGCGTTGCCGTCTAAAAATTGCCTAATTTCTTGAAGCTCTTGCAAGTTTACTTTGTCGGTTTTTCCAGAAACGTTTTTAATGCTTTGAATGTAAGAGTCTACAGCTTTGTACTCTTCAGGAAATAGTTTTGGATTAATCTCTTCCTTAAGTGTCTTGAGTTTTGACGTTATTCCGCTGATATCAATATTTTTTTCAGTGCTAGCCTCGCTTAATGTTTTTGAAATTTGCGCATTAAGTCCTCTTCGCGTGTTTTGAATAGCTGCTTGAGCTTGACCTCTAACATCGTCACTAGCAGCAACAACATCGTCGCCGTATTTTTTTATAAGGTTTTCTACGTCCTTATAATTGGTCATATAGGTTTTAGTGGCTTGTCTAGGCACTCCGGTAGCGGTTTCGCCTATTGTTCCTATGAATCCGGCCTCTATATCTTTGGCTTTTTGAATAGCAGGAGCAACGGTTTCTTTTACGGCAGATATAGCTGGAGCGGCAACCCTAGATGCCATCTGTCCACCCGAAAGAAGTCCTTGAGCGACTTTACCAACCCCAAACCCAGCAGCAGCGGAGGCTGGACTAAATAGCTCTGTGTAAGTTCCAGCTAAGTCTGCCCAAGGCTCTGAAACGCCAGCTTTTTGGTAAATCTGTTTATAGGATGGAGCAGGTTGAGGAGCGTCTCCGTATTGAGACGACGCGGCTTGTAAAGCGCCAGGAACATCAGTTACGTCTTCTTGTAGCTTGCCAACTGCTGACCGAAAAGGACGCTCTATGTATTTGTCAGACTTTTCTCCAAGCCACATTAATGGCTTCAGCGCTGTTTCTCCGACTTGTCTTAAAAATCCTTTATCGGAAGAATCGTTTTGTTGACCGTATCTTTTTTGAAATTCATCAGCGCTTATGGTCTCAGGTTGATCCCCAGATGAGGTTGCTTTGCCATATCTTTTTTGAAATTCTTCAGCAGTTATTGTTTCGGGCATAACTATTTCCCTTTTTTCTCAGTCAAAGTGCCGTCAGGGTTTTTGACCCATTGCTTTCCATCTGGAGTAGTGATGGGCGGTGCTTTGGTCTCGGTTTTTATTGATTTAACTTTATCCCACGCCTCTCCTGCCGCTGCCTTTAGGTTTTCAATGGCTTGAGCCCGATTTGCTTTCTTTTGCTCCAGGACTTCTGGACCGTCTCCGGCTCTTGGGAAATATTGTTTAGCGTATTTATCAAATTCGCTGGGCGCTACTGCTGCACCAGATTCTTTTCTCAAAAGCGCATTTACAAAGTTAAGTTCGGCTTGCTCCTGTCTTTTAAGCTCCTGAGATTTAGCCATATCGGGCAAATATCCCTTAACTTCCTCCATTCGAGCGGCCCTATTGTAACCAGAGTCCACTAGTGAGTTAAAATCATTTTCTGCTTGAATCATTCTCTTTCCAAAGCCAGCCGCCACTAAAGGTGCTTCTTTTGACTCATTTAAAGCCTTTATTTTTGCCTTTTCCTCTAGTTTCGAATTTGTAAAGTCTTGCTTACTTTTATCTAAATCCAATTGACCCTTTTCGCTTAAACCAGTTTTAACTAATCGCACTTTCCCGGAAGGATCATATTCAGCAGCATAACCTTTATCGATACCCTTCAATGTGTCTTCTCTGGCTTGTCTTTCGGCGTCTCTACCGCGCTTACCCAACATGCCCTGTGGTTGATTGTAGTTGCCGCTTTGATCTGGCAAGACGGAGAAAAATTGACCAGGAGTCGAAGGACCAGAACTACCGGCGGAGTTAAACTGCTCTTCAACTTCAGCAGAAACAAGCCCCTTTGGTAAGTATCCTAGAGAATCTATTGCCTTCGTGGCTGATTCGACTTCGTCTTTTTTGGCCATTCTGTTTTTAAGGGCCATTTCTAACTCTTGTTGTTTTTGTTTTTGAGCGTAATCGCGCTCTAAACGATAACTATCCAAGCCAGCGTTTAACCCCGTCCCTAATGCGCCTAAAAGTCCGTAATCAGCCATATATTCTCCTAATAAACTTCGTCGGGTTGTCGTGATTGAACTGTCTGTTGTGGTGAGGGCGCTTGATTTCTACTTCTAATAGCCATTCCACCAACTTTGCCAGCAGCTCCGAACAGTGATCCTAGGGCAGCGTTTCTAGCTGCAACTTGATTTTGATACGCTTGCGACTCCATTTGAGCGGCACCCATATCGCCTTGAACTTTTTGCTTCATTAACCCTTGAGCCACGTTCATACGATTCATTTGATCGCCACGACCTGCAACACCCATTCGTTGTTGAAGGTTCGCATAATTAGTAGCGCGGTTAGTCTGAGCACGTCTTTGAAGAGCTGACCGAATTGCGTCGTCACCGTAACTTGGATCGGCAGCGAGAGGCGTTTGAGTCTGAGCTTGCTCAAGATATCTATTTCTTAAAACGTCAGCGTTTGATCCCGCATCGTTAACTAGACGATCTAGGTTTTCTTTACCCGCGTCGTCCATTTCAGCATTCGTGTAGCCTACAGGAGCGCCGTTAGCGCCAAGCATGTAGTTAACCCCACCGAGAGGGCCTTGAGTTAACGCGCTAGCCTTGCTGATATTTCCAGCGTTAAAAATTCCCATTACGCGCCTCCAGCGAATGCACCGATCAGAGATCCAGCACCACCGGCAGCGGCGTTCATCATTCCTGTTCGGCCTTGTCTACGATCTAAAGCTTGTTGATAAAGCATATTTTCACGTTGTTGAGCCATGTCCCTATAGTCTAGCGAAGAGGCAGCGGCTTGAGCATTAAGCTTGTCAGCGTTCAAATACTCTTGGCGAGAGATGTCAGCCATTTGGTTATTAAGATCAGCACTCGATTGATTTTGAGCAGCTAGATCGGCTTGTTGTTTAAGACCTGAGTAGAGCTGCCCACGAGATTGAGCGCCTTGCTTAATTCCAGCCATGCTCGATGCTAGTTGCCTGCGCGAGTTGCCTAACGCTAGGCCGCCTTGATTCTTAATAGCGTCTTGAGGGCTAAACTCTTTAGCCATTTCGTTTTGCTTGTCGCGTAGTTTTTTATATCTATCGTCAAGCTGACCAACACCAGGACCATCGCCAGGACCACGAAACGCACCGGTAATGCCTCCGAAGAGTCCGCCACCTAATGCCCCTGCTATATCTCCGAAACCCATACGCATCCCCTCAAATAAATATAAACACAGTGGCCGTGCCGACTGCGTCTGATTTTAAAGTAATCGTCTGATCTGTAAAAGCTTTCGTACCGTTGTAAACACGCATCGCTGCGGTAGCGCCAATAACTACATAGCCAATTGGAATATTCTTTAAGCCGTGATCCACGACAGTGTCAGCGTCTGTTGCCGTAAACTCAACACTCACAATCGACTTCACTAAATTCTCGCTAGATAGATTGGAGTTAATAACGTTAACGATGTCATTGATCGTAACTGACACAAACCTAGTAAGGTCTTTAAGCTCTGAACAATTAGTAAGATCTTGCGTAGTTTTAAGCTTCATACAGGTCTTTGGAACCTCGACTCAAACGCAAAACCATTGATTTTTAGCGGTAAACTAGCTGAATAATGAGACACCTCGGCTTGAATGCTTCTCGCTGAGATTCCAAAGTCAATTCGTGATTGATATGGGTTTTGGTACATGGTCTCTGTGAATTGAATCGTCGAGCCGTAGTTAGATCTAAAGTTACACGTCAAAGCTGAGGTAACTCCCGATACAGGATCGATATCTAGATAAAACCTGCGATACATGCGCTCGGTCGTCTGACCACTTACCGCATAGAAGCGCGAATCAAGATAGCAAGTAATCCCTTGACCAGAGTCTCCATAATAACTCGCACCAAAGTTAAAGATTGAACCAGTATACCCACCATAAATGACGGATCGATCAGATAACGAGCCTTTTCCAAGCCACGCACTAGAGAGGTTGAGTCCTTCATACTTTGTCCAAGCTTGTGTGAAATAGTCATACACAGCTATGCAATTAATTAAGGTTGAGCCGTTGCAAGGGAAGCCGAACCAGATTTCGTTTGAGCGTTTTACGTGCAAAGCCCAAGCGTTATCTAAAGCAGCCGTAATATTGACTGAGTTTAATAGCGGTTCGATCTTGTTGCTAACGACCGTGATGTTAGCGCCGTTATACTCAATGATTCCTTTTTGATCGTCCCAAAACCAACACAAATTCTCAAACGTCACGATCGCACGGTTAGAGCCAGCTCCGTATTGATCAGAAATCTCTTGCAACAAAGGGTCATTTGGATTGTCGCCCGTGTATCGGTGAAAAGACCTGCGCTTAAAAACTAAACAAGAGCCAGCGTATGATTTCAATCCAGTGATCTTGTCGCCGTCGTTAGTTCTAAACTCAGCGTTGAAAGCGGGATCAATATTTTCAGGCTCACCGATATCAGACCAGTAGAGCGTGCTTTGAAGATTAGAGAATCCTGCAACCATCAATTGGTTGTTATAAATCTCCATGTATTTAGGTGCGTTTGTGAAATACAACCCAGTAGGCGCGACAGTCGTACCAATCGGATAACCCGGATCGACTGCGGTAGTAGACGCGGGAGTTATAAAAGTAGTACCGAACATGTCGATAGATCCGACCGCTGATCTATAAAGAGCAATGTTTGTCACACCGAATCCAGTCGGCGTAGTCATTCCGTAATAAGTAATCGCTAAGTTAGCGGCAGCGAGAGTGACGGTTACTCCTTCGCTTACTGGCCCTAAATAACCAGCGTCATTCTTATACCCGTATCCAACAACGTAAATTCCCGCGGCAAGTGAACCACCAGCCGATGCTGTAGCGCCAAACCCTACGATGCCTTGTGGAAGCCCAAACAGGCTTGAATTTGTCCCGTCAGTTTTAAACCAATCAGTGCCGTTAGCGCAAAACAACCGATCTACGAAAACAGTAAAATCAAATAAAGCGCCACTAGCAAGGCTAGTCCGTATAGCGTTAAACCCAGCCCCAACAGTGTAAAGATTAGTATTTGCCGCAGCAACGATAAAAGACGACCCATCCAAACGCTCAAACTCTATGCCTCCAGTGATTCGACCGATTACAGTCGCCCCTGAATATAGTGTAGTGCCATCTCGCTTAGTAAGGGCACCCGGTGTCTTAAAATTAAGATTACTTAAGTCGCGAAACTCTTGAGGTCCGTTAACGTAAGCCGAAACCTTGGTGTTAATTCCACCGAGTTGTTCGTAAGTTTCGGTCTTAACCTTTTCGTAACTCACCAGTAAAATCCTTCATTTACCGACACACCAGTGTCAATAATTTGACGAGGAACATCTTGGTTTCTCTCTTGATCGTCGGTGTCCATGTCTTTCTCGAAGATCATAATTTTCTTCTCTAAAAGATCAGAGACCCGACCGTCTTTGATGAAACCGTCACGAGCTGCGTAAAGAGCTACCAACTCTTGGTAGTCACTTGGAACGTCAGGAATATTTAGATCGCTCACCATTTCAGTAACGGAACGCGTGTAAATCATACGCATGACGTACGGAAGAGTGGGAGCAGGCCTCACGTCGATTTTGTTTCTTAAGATCGTGTAGAAATTAGGAGTGCCAGTTCCTTGAAGCACAATGTCTCGTTGATTGGTTGTGATCGGCAAAAGGTTAGCCGTAGCTTCGTTTGGAGTAACGCCGGAAACAACAACCTCGAGGCGCATTACTTTTTTGAAATCTTCAGGCAACGCGTAATCTCGTTGATTGATCACCATCGTCGTTTGAACACATTTTGTGTAGTAGTTTTGAGCCGCTTTCACTAAGCGCTTGTAGACTTCGATTTGAGCGTTATTAAGCCAAGTGTTCACCTGAGTAGAGGTGAAGTAACCACCAGAGTTTGTGTTGATGCCTTGTTGGTCATCGAGCCAAGTGTAAACAAGACTGCGTAGTTCGCCACGGTTCATGAAGTTCCCCCAAAAAGTGTAACTTAATGAACGCAGCCGCTTAGGGTTGTTGCGCTCTAATCAATGCACGTTTCGATGCTGGTTGATCCGGTAGCGCAATCAATCCAGGTAGTCGTGACTGACTGTTCGCTTGGCGTCCAGATATCGGCGCAAGGGAACAAGAATCCAAAAGTATTAAGGCCCAATCCGCTGACGTTCCAATTTAATCCCACAAAACCGTAACTAATTTGGTTCTGAGCAGAAATCGTCGCGTCTATCGCGTTTGCCATGAAATCAGTTTACATGAGCTTAGGAAAAGATTCCAACCATGATTCGGCGACTTTTTTCCACGAGTACATCTCGGGATTGAATTTAACACGCTTATAAGCCTCTTCTGAGATGGCTTTATTGGTCGCGTCAACGAATTTCACCAACTCCTCGGGAGTTACAGCTTCGCCGTTAACCTGTGTTGCCATCCCGTCGCTCACAAATGGAGCTAACGTGTCGACAACCCCACCGATCCCTCTAAAGATTGGATAAACCCCGCAACCCACTAACTCCATAGCGCTGATACAAGAGGTTTCAATCCAGTCACTTGGACTCAACCAGTAAGCAGCTCCCCGAAAGGCTTTCATTAACTCGTCTTGTTGTGTGGCACCCTTGTAAGTCACCCACTCTTTACGCTCTTCCATCATGATCTTCAACTTGTCGTGTAAAGCCTGGTGATTGTATCTGGGCAAGTGCTCGATACCGTAGAACACGTCTAGAGTTACCTTTGGATGGGTCTTTCTAACCTCGTCGAGCACGAGCATGACCCGGTCTAGTCCGCGATCAGGGGAGTTAGGGAAAACAAACTTAAACGGGTCTTTGTCGACAAGATCATTAGTGAATCTCTCGGGCTTGATCCCGTTCCTTGTGACGAAGATCTTATCTTCCGGTAACTTTTGATTCGCCATAACCCATTTCTTATGAAACGGCGTTAGACACAAATGCTTGACGTAATTAGCCGTATTCTCGGCTCCTTGAGTGAATAAGTCGTGACACCAAAGAAACGTAGGAGCTTCAGTGACCTTAATATTATGACGCCAGGCGATATGTAGCCATGGTTTATGATCTTTCATGTAATCCATGAGCTTATTATTTGAAATGTATTCAACACCGTCACACACGACATCATTTTGACGCATGTTAAAGACCTTAACCTTGCGACCCGATAACTTATGAAGCCAATAAGCCATTTCGATAGCAGCAGTCTCACTGCCGCCCATAGCTTTCGTTTTAGCGATGTCTGCGTCCCACTCATACGCATTTTGTGGAGCGGTTGATATGACGATGTCATCGCAAGGCTTGCCCGTCTTATAGGCCAAAGAGCCCTCTTTAAGACGTGTCACCTCAGCTAGCAACGCAATACCCTCTTCGCTACCTTTTGACGCGGACCACTGAGCTTCGATCTGCGCTTTGTCTAAATCACCCATTTGAGCGTAAATGCGCGTCAACATATTGGCAGGGTAAAGACCGTAGCAATCAGTATTAGAAAATATCGGTGCCGTAGCTGCATTGTTTTGAATACAAGCCTTAGCCGCTACAAAATGAGGAATCGCCCCAACAAGGTTATTAAGTTTCAAATGACAATCGCCGATTATGCAATGGTACTCCGCTCTATGCGGGTTAACCATCAACCCCAAGTAAGCCATCTCCATAGCCTTCGGGAATTGATTACACTTCATGTAAGCCCAAGCCGCATACTGATACGTCAAAACTCTATCGTGTTGCTCTAACTCCCCACTAGCGGCGGCCCTCGTTAACTCGTTAGCAGCTTCAACGGGTTGGTCGGCTTCAAACAGCTCTTTCCCATAGTAGTATTGCATCCTGGGGTCCAAACCCTTCAGCTTGTGATGCTCCATGATCTTGATATTGCGTGACCGATCTTTCTTCATGTCGTCGTCGGTCCGCATGTGACGAATACACCACTGCTCAGTGCTCAAGACTCTAATCGGCGCGTTACCTACAGGTGGAATCCCTTCATGCAAAAAGTACTTCCATTGCATCCCACGATTTAACCGAATGACACGCTCACGAATAAACGTGCAATTAGGCACTCCATTCTTGTCGCTAGCGTAATGGTAAGGAGCGACCCAAAAGTCACCCAGATTCATAATGTCGTTTTTGAAAGCTAAGAATTTCTCAGCGTTATCAAGTACATCGTCGCCATCCATCCAAAAACCGAAGTCAGTCTTTAGCTTCGACATAGCGAAGTTTCTAGCGGCAGCGAAGTCGTTGATCCACTCGAAGTGATGGACCTCATACCCTAACTCGTGCGCTATCTTAACGGTGTCATCAGTGGAGCCAGTGTCCACCAATACGTATTGATCAAAAATACCCTTAATTGATTCATGGAAACGACGAAGATTATCTGCCTCATTCTTCATGATGCAGAATAGACCTACTGTTTGGCTCAAAACCAACCCCCTGGAGAAGAGTTAAACTACTTAGGTTTTTGTAGCAGCAGTGGTCGTATTAGTTAAGGTTTTTTCAACTAAAAGGGTTGACGATCCGCGTGAGTAGACGTCCCAAATGCCCGTGCTCTTGTCGAAGTTAGAGTTACCTTCGAGGTATTCTTGAGCGCGTTTTAAGTAACCAATCACGGTCTGCGGATCTACACTTGTTGATCCAAAAGAATCACCCAAAGTGCCGACCTTTTCGTCAACGGACTGAATAGGATCTAGTACGCCCTTAATGTAACGGTCAGAAGAGCTAAGAGCAGCCCCGCCATCAGCCAAGAAATTAATCGAAAATGTAGGGCCATAACTAAATTGATAAAACCCGCTACCCGCCAAGATCTCGGTGATTCCTGGAGGTGCTAAAGTTGCTCCTGTATCCGCATTAAAAAATAACACCAAAGTAGGGCTTAAACCAGTGTTGGCCCTTGGGTCTCCTGTACCGAACGCTAGTGAATATCTCTTAGCCATTGAAACCTTCCCCCAAGTAAGTGACTTCTAAATAAGAAAGCCCACCGTTTACAGCTAGAACTCCGTTATTTGACTGTACCCTCAGCACGTCGCCAGCCTTTAGCGGAACAATATTTGAGCACGATCCCGCTACATCGTTGGCAGGCGTAAACGACTCAGCAACCACTTCGTTGAATTGAGTGTTACCGATAGATCCAGTCAATAAAGACGCGTTCTTGGTAACCTGAAGTGTTGCTGCTGATGTGTAGCGCATTCTACAAGACACTGAGTAAAAGCCGTCTTGAAGAATTACTATTCTCGTACCGTTAGTTGAGTCAGACACAACCTTAAACGGACCGGACAATCTATCGACACTTAAGAACTGACGAACACCCGTGTCAGTAGCAGCTCCGTTGTTATCGTCACGGACTTTCACATTACCGTATTTGAATTGTGATGTTGTCACACCAACTACGTTTTGAAGATTCTCAATCTCGTCATACGTGCGGCAAACATCAAGCGCGTAGACTTGAGTCGTAACACCAGTCACCGTTAATGCTAGAGTGTGAAACCCTTCGGTCGCAACTGCTGTCATCAAGCCATAACTACAACCCACAGGTGAGCCATCAAGGTTCATCGTGAATGATCCACCCTGACCTAAGAGAGTGAAATTCTTTCCGTAGTATTGAAAATTCAAAGTTCCGTTAGTCGATGACCCGTAATAGATCACAGTGCCCGGAACGCTATGTGTAGTTCCACGACCCCAACCACCCTTGAAATATAACTCTTCAGCGTAGTAACGCTTCCAAGTTCCAAGTGTTATCAAGCTAGCGTTAACAACCGTGCGAGACGTAAGAGTTTGTTGAACGTCAATCTGAGCTAAGATCCCGTTAGAAATCCCGCTAGCTGCGTTACTCTTCTCGTACATCGTAACTGATTTAATTCCCCAATTACCCATGGACACACCGGCGTTAAACACAACCGAGTTCCAACCAGGTCCAGCATCGGCAAACACTGGGACTTTAACCGAGTTAGACAACACGCCTGAGTTAAGTGTGAACCCAAAGCATCCGTTAATGTTCACTGATCCTTGAAGGAGTGTGGTAGCTCCGCTCGTTGCGAACTCGATCTCGCAAGCTTGGAATCTTCCATCGATTTGGAAATAAGTGTTAGCAGCTAAAGTCATTCCAAGAGCTGGCGACGAGTAGTTCATCGTCGTGATCCCTAGGTTATTACCGAACATCGTGTAATTACCGTTAGGGTCCGAGTAATACTTAAGACCACTAGCCGCAGTCACACCAGGATAAATGTTTGAGAATCCCGTGATCTGACTTTGACCGAAGATCGATTTAACTTGGTAGAATGTGGCCGATATTGGGCTGATGGCTGATGTCGTTCCACCGATATTCGTGTAACCCTGCCAAGCCTTATATAAAAGACCCGACACACCGAAAGATAACGTCGGTCCAACCGTCAACGTGTCAGTACTTTGAGTTAATACTGATCCCACGTAAACCTGCGAAGCGCCTGTTCCTAAAGCTACTAATCCCGCACCAACCGGATACGATCCACCAGTGCCAGTGGTAACTGTAATTTGGTTTCCACCGCTTGCGCCAACTCCAATAGTCTGAAGCATTGTGCAACCGAGTGCCGTTGTGGAGTAAACCCCACCCGCTGACTTAGAAACTAAAGCTCTGCCACCAAGTGAGCTACCCATAGCAGGGAAAGCTAGTGTCGCACCCGTGCTTGTCAGTGACTTACTTTTATCAACGTATGTAGTACCTGGATAACAATCGATATTAGCGCCAGAATTTTCAAAATAAACAATGACGCCTTGGATTTTATAGTTCGCTCCAGCTACCGACGGGAAAATACCGTAAGTATGAATGTCCTTTGTTTCATTAGAAGACGCATGAACAAATACAGCGTGACGTCGACCAATCTCATACTCAATCCCACCGGAAGTGAGCACAGGCAACGCGTTGTTTTGTGAGCTAGTGAATCCGTTAACTCCATCCACCACAATTTGATAAGTTGATGTCGTTCCACTATCAGGCATCACGATCCAAGCAACTCTGCGAGCTGTGGTTGTGATGAAGATTCCAGGCAAAGGATTCGCATCTAACTCTGCCGAGGCTAGTTCGATATATTTAGTTTGGTTGCTGGACTTTAATCCACACACACCTTGGAGATACGCGTTAACTCCAGGGAAATTTTCTTGAAAACCAATCTTATAAATAGGATGCGGCGTGTAAGCCGATGCCGGTGGAAATTGCTTAGGGTCTGTGATCAACGAGAGGCTATTGAACCACAAAGTCTTAGGACCAAACTTTGGAGCGTCGTCGTTGCCGTAAAACCCGTTGAAAGGATTTTTAAAAGCACTGGTAGAAAAACTAGTGTTGTTAGTTGGGGCCAAAGAAACATCAGGAAATACGTCTTTAACGTATTCGGCTGAGCCGGTGGGTTGTCCTGCGTCGTTAAGAAATAGTGTGAAGTTACCTGACATTGATCCCCCTGATTTGGGGAGGCTGGGCGAGAGCGTGATCCAAAGACCACATCCCCCGCCCAATATTCCCCTAGCAAGACATTAGTCTAGCTTAAGCGCTCGAACCGTTCAACGAAACGATGTCCTGAGTCTTCTTAACTACGAAGTTCATACAAAGATCCGTTGTGTTACCCGAAGAAACGCTGGTCACAATCTGGAGGACATCGCCGGCTTGAAGGCTGAGCAATGTGCTTCCGACTGCTGCGAGACCGCTGAAGCCTTGAACGCCCGAAGTTCCAACGTTCACAAGAACGAGGTTCGAGATTCCAAGGGCAATAGCTGTAGCGCCTGTGCCAGGAATAAAACGGTTAACTTGCATTGCAACCTGCATGGCGTTCGAAACACCAAGCGCAGCTGCGCGCAATCCGACTAGAGTACATGGGTATGGAAGCACTGCTACTTGCTTTGTGGTGCCAGTAGCAAGCGCGCCGAGAGAAACGTTAATAACGTCTTTCTGTTCGGACGCGTCTTTATCGCGATTGACAATAGCCATTGTCATTTCTCCTTTAAACGTCGTCGATCAAACTTACTCAACGACGCCGTGTTTATTTCATTCGTAGCTTTAGCGAAATCCCGTCTGAGGTCTGCCGCTCTAGCTGCGAACTCATTTTTTTGTTCTCTTTTTGCATTTCTCTCGCGTCTCTCACGCTTCTCAACTATCTCGTCGTAAACAGAGTGTTGCCATGAATCCATTCTCCTGAATTGCTCCAAGATTGGCTCCATACCCCACTCCACTGGGCGACCCGATAGTGACCAGTCATCAGTTAACGCGACAATAAACTCGGGTTCTGGACGGCCCCTTAAAGAGACACCTTCAACTGTTGCTCGATATGGCTGACGCCAAATCTGAACTACGCCATTTACACGCATTGCGTATAAAAGCCGGTCATAGCCAGTTACAGTTTGGTTAACTCTATAAAGATACCGATCCATAGTCCCTCGATTATGGAGAAATGTAGCTCGTAAGTACGGCTTGAGCGCTGTACTTTTCGCAGAAGAGGTTAGCGAATAACCGGAGTCTAACCTGAAACGCATCCGAACTTGTCTGTGCGATCATATAGGATCCGGTTTCATCGGCCCACTCCAGCTCGGCCAAAACGTATTTCCTCCAGTTCTTACGATCTAAGAAGAAAAAGTCCTGCGGACTGTCTTTATCTGGAACTACAGGTTGTCCTGCGAATTCTAGGTAAGACTGATTCTTGTCCGTAAACGAGCCGTCGCCCTTCACTTTTCCTGCGCCATCAATTACGTACCGACGATCGGCCACAAGGAGCTTGTTATAAAAGCGCTCCGAGTTGAAGTCGCAAAGAACGGTGTCGATCTTTGCTCCACCGCGTCGGCGAGCTTCGTTAACTGCTTGTTGCATAGCGTTTAAGGAAAGCTGTCCGCCAGAGGCAGAAATGACGTTCCCTGTGTATGCAGAGTATGTGCTTCGGTCGATTCCATAGATCGTGCTGGTTCCACCATCGAGACCGTAGAGCAAGCCTTGGATTTCGTTTCCGAAAGATCCAGAGCGAACCACGATATCGTTAGCAGAGCAAGTTACAGCAGCGCTCAATGTAAGAGTAGCTGTTGTCGTGCCCGAAATAGCTGTAATCGTCACAGCAGAAGCAACGAGAGTTGTTCCTGAGTAAATGTCGATTACTGAACCGATATCAAGATACTTGTTACCGTCTTCGTTAGAAGTACGGCCAGTTACCGTGATGATGGTTGAAGCTACTGCAGCAGCCGAAACTGTTGCGAGATCGCCTGATCCGTCCCAGAAAAGCTGCCTGTTAACATCGGTTTTAAGGTCGTTTAAACCCTCATCCATTTCGTAAGTCATAGCGCTTACGAATGCACCCTTGTCGCCTTGTGAAGCCTTGATCATTGGGCCTGTCAATCCGAACACGAGGTAGTTAAACTTCGCGCTGATTGCGGCTTGTTGAGTTCCTTGCTTTCCAGAGGCTGGCAATGTGCCACCATCAGCAACTGCGCCAATGGATTGGTTACGAGAAACTTTCAATGGTCGAATTACTTGTAGACCGTTGAACTTCTCTTTCCCCTTCTCGATCTCCCGGTACAAGGGCAAATCGTCATTAAACTGACTGACTAGCGGCCCTTGGTACCAATTTTTCAAGAGGGCAGCTGCTGAACTAATTGAGGCAAATTGATTTGCCATAAGTCATGCTCCCTTTAGTTATCCAGCGTCATCCCATTTTCCATCGACTTAATCAGCGCAGCTTGAGCTTCCTTCAAGTTCCTATGAGTCCGTGGAGCTTGACCGGGAATGCCGCCGCCGGCTGCCGTGTCTTGGCCTTTGAGATTCGCTGTTTTTTGTTGGTTTAATTGTTCCGTTTGCCACCGCTTAAGCCTAGCTGTGTCTTGCTCGTGGACGGTCTTGAATATCGTTTCCCACGTCTGATCATTGAGCTTCTGGCCCTTATCTAGCGCAGCTTGTGCGTACATAGTGACCTTGCTCTCATCAGCGTAGGGATATTTGGCGGAGTACTTGGTGAAGACAGAATCTAGTTCGCTCTCGGCGGCTTTGATTTGTCGTTCCTCGTAATCGGCCAGGACGGTGTCGAGCTTGCCCAGCTTCGCTTGCCACTCAGGTGGAAGCGTGCTCGGAGTGACCTGGGCTTGTGGCCCAGTTTGCGTCGATTCAGGGGAGGGTTTAAATTGGTCGAGCACCCAGTGAAACTTCTCTGGGTAGACTCGTTTAAACTCTTCGCTGATCTCTGCGAAATTTTTAGCGTCTTTAAGTTTAGGAAGATCATACTTAAGCGCCTCGGTGAACTTGCGCTCTTCGCTGATTTCCTGAACCTTACGCGTGTAATCGGCATGGCGCATGTAAGCCGAAGTGAAATCCTTCGGTGTCCATTCCTTGCCTTGAAACTTAAATTTCTCGATCTTGTCTAACTCAAGCATTTCTTGCGCCGCTGTCGACGCTTCTTGTGCTGGATTAGATTCGGAAGCAACCGATTCGGTTGACTCGGTAGACGAGACTTCTTGTTCTGGAGAGATATTCATTCAGTCGGTCCTATTTCTTTAAAGCAGCTTGCTGCGCGCGTTCCATGAGCGAGCGAGGCTTGCGGTTTTTGAGATCTTCCTTATCCCCATCCGACATGCTGCCCATCATTTGTGCTTTCATGTCTTCAATTTCTTTAGCTTCAACTGGATGCTCGTCGCTCATTGGCTCAACTACTTTAGGAGCCATTTCTTTCGCTTCTTCCATCTCGCCCTTTTCGAACTCAGGAGATTCAGCGGCTTCGTGAGCTGCTCCTTCTTCAGGTTCACCGGCAGAAATCGTGATGGTTAAGATTTTATCTTTACGTCCAGCTAAAGCTTTTTCCATTGGGTTCATTAGATCGGTCCTTCCGTGGGCGGTTGTTCCATTCCCAGTCCCTCAGGAGCAGGAGGCATTTCTCCTGGCCCTGAGAGCGGTTGTGGTGGTTGATTTTGTTGAATAAAGAATTGTAAGTGTTGCTCGGCGCAATCATCAAAAAGCATTTGAATCTGAGGAGGTAGCTTCTCAAACTTCTCTTGCTTCCTAAATCGGTTAAGCTCAGTGATCCAAGCTTCGTGGTTATCAAACTCATGAACCATAACAGGTAGGCCTTGCTCTAGAGCCGAGATACCGCGTTTGATTTGAGCTTGATCGATTCCGTAATCTTCCCAAGCCTCGCCGATGTCGCCGAATTCAAGCATTCCAAGCACCTTTTCAAGCACTTTAGGATCTTGAGGATTACCAAGTAGACCTTGGTTAAATAGATTTAGAACTTCTTGGCGACGAAGAGCTTTATTCCCTGGCAGTGTTGATCCTCGGATAACAATAACGTCAGTGTTATTTCGGATGTCTGCGCCTACGAAGTCTTTGACCGTATACTCTAGCGAAGTGCCCGCGATCTTAAGCTTGCGCGGCATGACGTAATAATCTTGCACATACGATAGAATCAATTTTCCAAGTCTAGCAAACGCACCTTCGTGTTGCTCAGTGATCACACCGATTCGGGAGTCATCAGCTTCAGTCAAGATCTGCATACCTAGAGCAGGGATTCCCGCACTCGGTAATGTTCCACGTGACACCTCAGAAATTCCAGAGATGTCATTCATCATTTGAGTTAAGCGCTCTTCTTCCTTGTACGCATACTCGGGAATCATAGGCATTGTCATTGGGACAGGTGCGCCACCGTTCGGAGCGTTAGGTACAGGCGTATAATAAACTAACTCACCTGATTGATCGTTAAGCGATTCTTGAGCAATTGCAGATCCACGAGCGGCAATTAACTTTCCTGAGAGAAGTTTCTTAGTCCACTCAGCTCGACGACGAATAGTTTCGTTGTATTGATCTTGAATCGGGCGAAGAGATGTAATGATCGCTTCTGAATAATATTTCCCGGCCACTAGTATGTCGTCGAACTTACAAAACGGGATCTCGCCACAAGGCAACTCTTTATCAACAAGCACGATACCGTTAGCTACCGTGATCATGCGACCATTCGGGTATTTCTTCGACGGAGCCTCATACTTCGTTAGCTCAATGGCCGAATCTTTCATGGCCATACCAAGACCCGAGCTTGCAGGCCCTCGAGCGTTTAACGAATTAATTCTATAGTCGTATTGAAGAGATAGAAGCCACGCGTCTTCTTCTTTAACGAGATCACCCTTCTCAGGGTAGTGCATCTTGAAATAATCGAGCTTCCGTACCTTAGCTTGAATCAACCAAGACTTGCACACGTCATCCCAGTTTTTAGCTTGAGCGTCGACGAATATTTCAAAAGGACTAACAACATCAATACGAATGTCGCCTTCGTATTCAAGCTCACCAGTCTCGGGATTTACTTGGCGCTTACCTAACGTCGGGTCCCAGCACACTTTCATGTAGCCGTGACCACACTGCTGCGTCCACATGTAGAGTGGAATACGCTTCTCGTCGATATGCTCTTTAGACCAAATGTATTTTAAGATTTGAAGCGATAGGCGTGCGGCGTCTTTGTCTTCTACGCTCGAACTCTCGGGCTGCACGTCATACTTAGGTGGGTTTTTGCAAAGCTTAGCTAAACGATTGTTAATCGTTGGTAAGATCTTGTTAACGTGCATGCGGTTCTTTTTAAGATACGCACCAGCACGATTCACGGGCACGAACTGACGATTAGTCGTGTCGAAAGTAATCCCATCATAGCCAGACATGTAAGCGATATTCGTCATCCAGATACCTTCCGCGGCTATACGGTTAGCCATGGCACGGTTCTCTTCAATTTTTTGACGAATGTGTGCAGCGAGGTCTTTCTCCTCTTGAGTCTGCTCACTTACTTGCGTTTTAACCCTATCTTCTAAATTCAGACAATTATCTTAAGCTCTGGAGGGAGTTAGATAATTCCTTGCAATGCACCTAAATCCTCACGAGGCTCATCGTCTACAACGTACTTCGGTCCTTGATTTAGTGTATCAAGATTTTCCGAAACCTTATAACCGTAGTAGTTACCAGCCATAATTCTATCGATGAGCTTCTGTAGCTGATTGTAATGCACCCACTCGCGAAATACCAACATAACAGCGAGCAGTATTATGACAAAACTAGCCACGTCCTACCACCACACACTCACTCGGTCCAAACACCTTAGTCGAGAGATCTTCGTTCTCTGCGTCTTGTGCTGATTGAATCGTGCCGGTTGGTGCTACTTTAATCCCTTGGAAAATAAAGTACTTAGTATTGCCTAATCCACGAGGCAAATAATAGTTGATGATCTCTGGTGAGGCTTCTACCCACTCTTGATGATCAATCTTGGCGCGGTCAACTTTCATTAAGAATTCAGAAATCGTCTCGCGCTTATCTTGCACATCAAAAGGCTTTTGATTGCTGCCTTGCGACGAGTTGTCGGATGTACCAAGACTCGTATCTAGGGTCGTTTGGAGCTGGCTCTGTTTCATCTGGTTTTTTCTCCTCTGGTTTAAATGCTATTTCTTCAATGCTTGCGAGCGCGTCAAGAATGTCGTCGTGTGATCCTCTAGGAAAGGTCGCGAACTCGTCTTCAAAGTCTTTAAATCCCCGTTTAACAAATATCCTACCCCACTCAAAACGAGGCACAAGCCCTAAGATTCGGACTTGCTTAGACATTCCCGATCTAGTGATTCCTTTAACAGGTAGCACGACGTTACGCCTGCGCATTTCCTCGTCGACCATGTAAAGCAACGCCTCTTGATAGGCTACACTTTCAACACCTAACGCGTTGAGTTGAAACTCTCGGCAGATGTCGAACATTTTACTTACTATTTCTGTTGGGGTGATTCGGTAACGAGCCGCAAGACGAAGATACCAATTACCAATAAGATCAACGGACACAATAACAACCCCAGTGTAATCCGAATGAACCTTTTGACCGATTGCAGGATCAATAAATCCAAAGTGCGTTAGCTCCTCGGGTAACTTCTCGTAATTCCTAAGCCACGCGTCTTTGAAAGATTTCTGGTCCTCTGGAATAACCTCGTTAAGGTATTGGTTAGCAAAGATATAAGAACCCTGCGTGCGCCTCGCGTTATCAAGGAACTCCTTTGTCAGTCTCTCGGGGAATAGCAACGAGCCGTCTGGATAAATTGCTCGTTTATAAACTAGAGACCACTCCAATCAGATAACCCTGATCTTGGGTAACTTTCTGCCGGATAGGTAAGGTTTAGCTCTAAGCATTAAGCGCCTTGAGTCTTGCCGAACATGAAGCACACAACTTGTGTCGCTCCAGGAGCAGCGAGATAGAAGTTAGCGGGACCGTCAACGCTATACTCAGCCGTTGTTAGAACGTATCCACCGCTTAAGCCCACAGATACTAACTGTGCAGCTGTGAGTGTTGTGCCGGAAGCGCCGCAACCCAAATTCAAGAGCGTTCCACCTGTAAGGTTACGATAGAGCATGGAGTTTTGACCGGCTTGTCCTTGAACAAATACTGCAACGGTCGCTCCAACTGGAACTGCAATTTGGGTGACCCCAACACTGAAAATTGAATCTGAACTTGATGTAGCCATTTTATTTCCTAGTCCCCTTTAAATGCATAATTTGATCATCCCCAAATGCCCAATCATACTCGGGGAACATTTCTAGAACCACGCGCTGAAACTCCGTAGGAGTGTACGTTCGCAGATGGCCTAGATCTCCTAAACCTCTCCAGTTTAGCTTATCTTTTTGCCCATCGAAACTATATTTAGGCGTCGAGATGTGAATGTGCTTAAAAGGGCGCTTTTCCTTCATAAACTCCACACGAATATCAGCCTCGTGATGCAAGTGCTCAATTAACTCGCAAGCTACGAAGATACCTGGCTGGTCATCTCGTGGATCTCGCAAGTGTTTCTCAATAAAAGGCATCGCTTTAGTTAAAGCTTCGGCACATAGCCCGATAGGCTTGTAGCTAAAGTCATAGCCTAATTTAGATAGGCCAATAGGAAGCCAATACTCCCCAGGGCCAAGATCAACCAAGTGCGGAGTCTTGCCTGCTGCATTGAGTTCTTTAACATCTTGCTCAATAAGCTTCCCACGGTAGGTATTAAGAACCACGAAATCAGCGTCATTCGCACGGACCATGGCGTCATATTTGTTCGTCATGTAGAAGGTCGGCGTGCAAAGCAACGTCTCAATGTCAGAAATCAAAGTCCTAAACGACTCGGGCATATGATCGCGATAGTACCCAGGCACACAGTCACGTAGCACGTGAATAGCACGGATAGGCTCGTCACCGGCCACGAGAATATTAGCTACCTCTAGAAATGGTTTCTCATCCCAACAATCTAGCTTACCGATGTTTAACTTAAGACGTTCGTATTCCTCTGCGGTGACTTCTTTAATAGCCATTAGATCGCTCCACTCTTTTTCATTATTTCTTGAACGTATGTTGATGCGACACCCGCAATGTGGGCGGGTTGTGCGAGACCAGCACTGCCAGATCCCGCTAGTGCTCCAGCTACAGTCATGCCCATTAAATAGGCCTTTTCTGAGAGTTGGTTGTCGATGACGTCTGAGAGTTTTCCGAAAGTTTGATCAAGCAACATTGAGATCAACTTTTGTTTTTCTATGTTTTCTTCGACTGGTTTTTTTGTTTCGGAAATCATTGCTGCGATGTCGGTCTCTAATAACGTGATTCTATCTTGAAGCTTTTTTGTGTCAGCTTCATATCGTTTTTTCAGAACTAGCATCTATCCCCACCCTGATTTCATTTTCTAAGATGAACCCAATTATGTCGTCCGTGGCGTATCGAGTCCCTATGATGATGTATTTGCCGTCAGGCTCAAGAATAGACTGATTAAGGCGGTAGTGGTCAATGATTTTCTGTCTACCCTCGACGGTTTGAGAGTTGTTGTTCGAGTTGTAGTCGTCGCCGATGATCACCGAAAAGTGCTGTCCGACCTTTGTCGCGCCTATGCCCGAGCACGTTATTGACGCTTCTTTATAGTTCTTGGTCCTAGGCTTAATAACGATTTCACTTTCGGTCCAAATATCACCTACCCAATTACCCCAAAGTTTCGTCCAATTGTCCCCGGCAATAATTAGTTTAATTTCGCGCAGGAAGTTGCGAGAGTTCGTATAGAGCTCCGAGTCAATTAGGATACGCTCGTTAGGGTTACGAATTAATAGCCATAGCGAGTAGCAAACCACACCTATCGTGCTCTTAAACGTGCCTCGAGGCATGACGATAAGCTTACGCTTGGTCGGTGCCTCTAGAGCTTCAATAACGGGTATATGAGCGTGTGAGACTATCTCCTTGTAGCCAAGAAAGTACTTAGCGAACGCGAAAAGATTCTCTTTATACAGTTGTCGTCTAGTCTCGTCGGCGAGGGCTTTACGTTGGCTCTCGGGGGCCGCTAGAATTAGGCGGTGTACGTCGTCGGACGATGTAGTTTGAGTGTCGGTAGTATTTGACTCGACCATCTAACCCCTGAACCATTTTAAGGTTGTTATTGCCGTAATGATGACTCACTTCGCGTTTAGATAGAACTGTAATCGGGTTATCAGGATTGATTCCAGCTAGTTTGATGTACGCGACAAACTCAGCTTGAGAGATCTCTGCCCAGGTCATTTCTCAGAGTGATCCGGTAACGTCTTAATCGGCTCAGCTTCAAAAGCCTGAGCGGGCATGATGTTGTAGTACCTAGTCATACGCCCCTCAAAGATAGCTAAGTGCGTGCTTTCTACAAGCTCAATTTCACCATGAACGTCGGCTGCTTCCGATAGATCGTTAGACCTAACTAAAGCTTCAATGCCTGATTTGAATTTCACTTTATAGATCTTCATTTGCGAAGCGCCGCCTCTTTAAGCTCAATTGCTAGCTCGGCGATATCCTTTTCAACTTCCTTCATAACGATCTCTTGCTCGTGTTTAGGCTCCTTCATTCCAAGCCTATTTTTCGAGAGCCAAATCATCATTGTGACGTTGCCGCCCATAGCGGTTTGATACATCTTGCGACGCAGCGAGGATTTGCCAGCTTCGCGCCCTTTCTCAATAACGCTTGCGAAACGTCGGGTAATTGTGGAGGTGTCGACACCAAAAAAAGCTGCCATCTCGGGCACAGTGCAGTCAATTATAGCGAGCTTATAGACCTCTTCTTCATCGATGTCTGCTTTAGGTCTACCCCCACCTTCACCTCTAGCCATTTGATTTCTCTTTTTTGAAAATGAGGATCATTTCTGAAGCATCTTCGTGTTTTTCTTGTGTCATACCGTGCATCTCAGTTGAGCGTGTTTCAACATATCTAAAACCTATCTTATCAGCTATTTGAATAGCCTTCTTATCTAAGTCGTATTTTTGATTCCCAATTTGAAGTGCGAAATAACCTTTATTCTTTAACGCGCCATGAGTTTTAAATATTAATTGGGTGTAGAAGCCTTCAATAAATTGATCATATGTCTTATAGCGAGTGTGGGCCTGATCACCCCCTATATATTGCTCTCTATCGAAGTAAGGCGGTGAAGTGAGCGCGAAATCAAAGAAGCCCTGCGTTATATCTGCGTCTTCAAATGGCGAACAAATGAAGTCGTTGGTTTTTGAGTGGTAATCTTTTAGATCGCTTGCGATGTCTTTAAGACCTTGATTGGTTAGTGGAGAAGCATCGACGCCAAGATAGTATTTAGCATCTGATAGAAGAAAGCCAATGTATCGTCCTCCCCATCCATGACAGGGATCTAAAACGTGTCCCCCGTCAGCGAACTCGTTATAGAGCGATTTGGCTAGTTCAGCAGGAAAGTCTAAAGGGGCTTTATACCCCGCCATAGGGATACCACTGACACTTAAAAGCTTTTCAATCGATGGTCTATCGCCTAGTGCGAACTTAAGTCTGTCAGCGACTGAGTTCTTTTTAGTAATCTTTTCAAATAGATCAAGTATTGAACCGTTGTCGCCGTCACCAGAACATTGCATGCGATGATACTGCCTGGCTGTAGTAGCGAATCTAGGGAACTCATATTTTTGATATAGACTCTTTAGAAAATAGATTTTGAGCGCTGCTGGCGAAAGTGACTGCGATATTATTTTAATATCTTTTAACTTGTCTATAATTGTCAGCTGTTCTTTACACCAATCTGCCCATGCTGCATTCATTACCTTTTTTTTTGATTCTGGAAGCTCTTCAATCAGATCGTCTTTGTCAGCTATGTCGAGCATGAAATCTTTGATGCCGAGCATGTCTATATTAAAGTCAGGTCCTAGGTCTGGAATATCAGCATTGATACCGCTTAGATCTAACGTGGCCCATGATGCGATTGCATTGTCAGCTTGAACATCTGCATATTCTTGATCGCTTGAGTCGTAATCTTGAAACGAAACAGGACACTCGGTCCACTGGTTTTTTTGAGCTGCCAATAGACGTCCATGCCCTGATGTAATAAATCCCGATTGTTTAGATACCTTAATTGGATATCGCCACCCTTGATAAGCAAGTATTTCCGACAACCTTTCAACTTGTTCAGTTGAGTGTTTGTTTCTGTTTTGAGGATGAGGGATTAGGTCGTCTATAGGCACGAGTTTGTCGTATAAGCATCTAACGATCATCTAAGCGAAGGGTATAAACGATCTTATAAAATATCAATCGTTATAGTTTAACTTCGGATTTAGCTAGACTTACCCGACTAATCGCGTTATTCTTTAATCACGATTAGGAGTTAATATGACCCGCGCTCAAAAATTTGCCTCGTTCTACGCCCATCCTCGTCACCAAAAACTACTTAATGAGCTAACTCACGACGAACTTAAAATATGTATAGATTTCATCGACGCTAACGAAGAGTGCGACACAGAGACGTTTGAGTACAACGTCAATCGCATGTTCATGGATAAACATAAACCAAAACACTTTACAGCTATTCTCGATCTTTTAGCGTGTTGTAATAGTTAACCGAGTTGGGGACGGCCCGTTTACACAGGGCGGGCTGCCTCCTAATCGTGCCTTGGAGAGTGCGGTCAATAACCACCGCTCTCTCCTAGGTTCAAAAGGAAGAAGTATGAAAAAAACAAAATCTAAGTCATCGAATTTAACCAAAGTTGAAAAAATAGTTCGTGAGCGTTTACAGGCCGCGCGTTTGGCTAGCTGCACATTTCAAGACGAGTACCCGAGCAACGAAATCAAAATCGTAAAAGCTGCCCTTGAAGCGCAAATCGAAACATTGCAATGGTTAGAAAACGAATTAGAGTATTTGAACCTCAAATGAAGTTAACAATTGTTCAACCCACAGACCATTTGACTATTATTTTGAATCAAGAGGAGCGCCTACTTTTGACTCAAGCGATTCAACGTGTGTTTATGCGCACGGCAGAATCATCAACCTATCTATCGGATGCCTTAGCAGCCACTTTATCTCCCTCTTTTACACGAGAGGAGATCGACAAGTTTGGACAACGCACTGGCATCATCATGACCGATTTTAAATGGTTCCCAAGACATATTGACGGCGTGTTTAGAGTTTTAAACACACTCATTGAGGAGCTCAAATTCAATTTGGAGCTAGCTCGAGACGAAGCTCCTAGCACTGGTGGGATTTTAAAAGAACTCGCGGATATTGAAGAAATTAATAAGTTAGGTAAAATTTTGAGCCGCGTTTTAAATCAATCCGATAAACAAGGTTACAACCCTCAGTAAGATCTTCGGTGTGGGTCTTCGTCTCGCGAGCACAGTTCTTCCATCTTCCACTCAAAATCAATAATCTCGTCTTGCTCTACAAGGCGCTTTTCAATCTTAGCTTTGCGCTTGTCTGATACACACTCAATGGCCCATTGCTTAATTTGTTCTACTTCTTGATCAGTCATTCTTCCGATCCGTATTTCTCGCGCGTTTCTCGATAGTACAATTTACGAGCTAGATGCGCCGTACCTTTAGGAATGGTAGGGCTATTATATGCCGGTCTGTTTTTATAAATTATTCCCAGCTCTTTCAAAGCTTCTCTTGCTCTATTTCCATTGTCATCACTAGACCCGCAACAACCACAACCGTAAACTCCATAATAAGTAGCCTTTTTAGACGCGTAAAACCTTAGCGTAGCGCGCATGAGCTTAATTTGTCTGGGTGTATAATTCATTCCAACTCCTTCAAAACTTCACGGGCCCTAGTTGGTGTTTGAATATAGATTACGTCGTCACTCACATTCATATCGGGGCCTTTAGAGTAATATTCCAGTGCCGCTCGCATCTTTTCCAGTGAGGAAATTAAAATTTTGACTTCCTCGTATGGAATTACAACTGAGCTATTCCTCCCTTCATACAAATTAAAGTCTGAAGCAAGACCGAAGCGCATTTTTAGTTTAAGTAAAAGCTCACTCAGCTTCACGCCAACAATACCTTTTGCTCACCGTCATGAACGAAGCGTTGAATTGTATAAGTTGGGTGTCTATCTCGAAGGCATTCAAGCAAAAAACTGACTTTTTTTAAATCATGGTTAATCAACGGAGCGGTGCTCTCACCGTCCGTTAGTTTTACTATTTCCGTAGGATCTTGACCCTCGCATATTGCGTAGAGTGTCACGACTGTTTTCATTTTAGCTCCGGTGTAGGGTTCGATCATGTTGACCTCAAAATGGAATGTCTTCCTCTTGTAAGAATTGACGTTGATTTTGCGCTTTAACGGCCGGAGCTACACCGGCGAGAGCTGCTTTAACGCGCTCGACGTTTTGTTTAATAGTTTGAGGCGCTTGTGGTTGCTCGACCTCTAAAAACTGACACTTAGTCACATCCACATTTAAGACCCACTCTTTAGTTTTCTTGTCTTGGCTTTTATAAATGCGAGCTTGTTCGATCAAAATCATATCGTCTTTTCGACAGGTCTCTAAAACCGCTACGGCCGAACCGTGCGCCCAGAAATCCACATAGGCTTTATAGGTTTTATCGCCCTCGTCGGATTCAACCATGATCTGACAAGACGCCCAGGGTTCTTTATTGTGAATGCCTATTTTAGGGTCTCGAGTGAGAATACCTTGCGCATACCAGTTGTTCATAACTCTTAAATAGCGATCTGGTTTTAAGTC
>Ga0075163_10000974_pt1 | contig 38104 bp, 37 predicted proteins | sample JI1023141ADNA_FD_71478 | JGI IMG/M metagenome (GOLD analysis project Ga0075163, IMG submission 71478) | Wastewater effluent complex algal communities from Wisconsin, to seasonally profile nutrient transformation and Carbon sequestration -... | ecosystem: Engineered > WWTP > Effluent > Algae...
TGTCGGGTGTGTGGCGGATTTCGGTGTTGGGTGCGCAGGTTCCGGTGAGATGTGTGGCGTCGGTGTAGTTGATGCCGACTTGGAACACGTCGGGTTCGGCTTCCAGGATTGCGGTGAGTCTGGTGACGAGGTTTTCGGGGGCGAAGAATTGCCAGCCCGCGGCCAGGCGCAGCCAGAACCGGGTGTAGACGTGACTCCGGATGTCCGCGTCCTGCGACACTTCGAGGAAATCGAGGAAGGGGTACAGCTCCTGCAACCTCTCCCGCTCGGCGCCGGTGAGGCCCTGGTGGCATACCTTGATGCGCCCCACCGACGCCGCGTCCAGGCAGCAGTTGAGGAACGAGTTGATGGTCAGCTCGGTTCCGGATGCGTCCGATCCGGCCGCCACGGTGACGGTGACATCACCTTCCGCTTCGTCGGCGAATCGAGCCACCGCGGCGGCGGGAAATCCGCGCGCGGAGGCCACCATCGTCGGCACACATATGTCGCGGTTGAGGGCTATTCGCTTCCGGTCAGGATCCGGGACGTCGTTGTTGGCCAGCAATTTTCGAGTCAGTTCAAACGACTCCGCAACCCTGTTGGTCCACGACGCGCACACTGCTTGCTCATCGAGTGCCCGCCACGAGTAAATGTCAGCCCGAACCTGGATCACCGGTTCGACGGGCAACGGGATCTCGGCGGCGCGTTTGGCGAACGCATAGCCGAGTTCGTACCGTTGACTCTGACGGTAGGCGCAAGCGATGAAGTACAGCGGCTCTGAACGGATCGGCTGACATGCCCATGCTGCAAGGTAAGACTCTTGCACAGTCGGCCACGGTTCGTCGAGCTCAGCCATCGTCTGCGCGATTCGGATCTTCGAGTAATTGACTTCGTCCGCAGAGCCGCCCATGCCGATTCGGCGCTCGTACCATGCGCGCGCACTGCGGAAATCCCTGAGCCGGAAGTAGGTTTGAGCCAGATGGAACACTGATCGCGCGTCATCGGGATTGCGATCGATCCCGGTCAACAAGGTGTCCCGGTCGTGCTCTAGCCGCTGCGGGTCCAAGCTTCGAGCGCCGAGGTGGCGGGATTCGACGTAGTAATCGCCGTCAAGGTGCGCAACGACGTACGGTGCAGTCCACGTGGCGAACTCGTGGATCACGCCCTCATATCGCACCTGAGTACCGGACCGAAACAGAAGCGGGCGGCGGTAATTGAATAAGCAGCCGTCGTCGCTTTCTGCGATCCGCATGGTGTAGATGTCGGCGTCGAGGCCGGCGAAATCCGGTGTGCCCACCACAGTGTCGTCGGCGTCCATCACCCAGATGTAGTCACCGTGCCCCTGTGCCAGGTGCAGGGCTTCGGTTCTGTTGTGGGCAAAATCGACCCAGGTGCGTTCGTGCAGCTCTCCGGGAATGCCCAGTTCAGACATGCGGTTGCGAATCACGTCCTGGGTGCCGTCGTCCGATCCGGTGTCGACGATCACCCATGAGTTGATGTACGGCGCAACAGCATCGAGAACGTCGTTGACTATATGCGCCTCATTGCGGACGATCATGGTGAGGCAGACAGACACCGATCCTGCGTGGGGAGCATTCGCCGCGTCGGACACGGCCAGAGCCTACTTCCCGGCCGTTCCTAGCCGCGGCCCAGCTCAGTGTGGACCTCGACGAGTGTCTCCTCGTCGCACAGCCCCATGCTGTGAGCCAGCACGGCCGCCTGCGATGCGTCAGCGGTCAGGTGCAGGGGGATTCCCTCCTCTCGGACCTGTTTCGCCCGTTCGCGGATCTTCCGATTGCGGTCGTCGCTGTCGGATCCGACCTGGCGGATCATGATGAGTTTGACCCGGCCTGGAAACTCGCGGGCAACCTCTTCATAGGTCAGCGGATCGCGCTGGCCGCTGTCGCCGATCAGTACGAAGGGCATGTCCGGGTAGGCCTCGAGAAGGCGCCGGATGGTAGACCGCTTGTGTTCGGCGCCGCTGCGTCGGATCTGACGTTCGGTGGGGCCCCAATCGGTGAGGAACATGGGGCCGTGCGGAAAGGCCCGCAGCTGAACGAACTGCTGGAGCAATGTGTAGAACGACCAACTCCCGGTCGACACGTAGAAGAAGCTCGGCTCTGGTCCACGATTGCCGGCACGGTTGGCGACACCCCGTGCCAGCCCGCGGTACAGCGATGACATGCCGGGGACAGCCGTTCGTTGATTCGCATCTCGCATCACGGTTCGGGTCACCATGGCGATGCCTTCGGTCAGTCCGGTGACAAGGATCGTGTCATCGATGTCGGAGACCACCAGGAAGGGCGCTTTTAGTGAGGGCTTGATGACGCGTCCGGTGGAGCTTGCGGATTCGCCGTGCCCGATAGGCATGACCACTGCGTGCGCGTCGTGCCATCCGACGCGGAGATTGGGGACGGGAAGTTCGAAGTCGGCAAACCCGTGATTGTCGGTGACGGCCGTGGCGCTGTGCTTTCCTATGGTCAGTTCGACTTCGGCGCCCACGATGTCCAAAGCGGCGTAGCGGCGCAGATTGACCTGCACGGTGTCCCAGTACGGAATCCAGCTATCGCCGGGCAGCTCCGGGGCTTCCGTCACCCGAACCCGGACTTCGGCGACGTCGTCGACCACGATGCCGCGGTAGACCACCACCTGCATGCCCCGGAAAGCTCCGGATTGCACCTTCTGCTCGCGGCGCCGGTTGGTCAGCTTGCTTTCGACGCCGGCCACCACGGCAGCGGTTTCGGGGCTGTGCAGCTTGGCGTTGATTTCCGAGAGGATTCGCTGGGGGAGGTCGGGGAGAAATGCCACGCATCTCAGCATGGCAGTGTCTGCGCCCGAAGTCTGCCCCGAACTTCACCTCGTTCGCGTGTCATGTCAGAACATCGAAGGTGAAATCGACCGCTCGGTCTGTGGAATTGTCCGTTCCCTCAGCGACACGGGTGGCGCCGAGTTGGACGTTGACCGCCTGTCCCTGTGCGCCGGCGCACTGTTGCGCCTGCTGGACTGCGAGTTGCCAGACTTGCTGCGGATCCGAGGTCAGCAGGCCCTGACGGACGACGATTGTTCCGTGACGTGTCGAGTTGTTAGGCATATGTCCACTATCTACCGAGACGACACCGGCCGGTCAAGTGGCCGGATTGGTCGGCAATGTGATGGCGACACGCGTGCCCGACGAACCGGTGTGGATCGTCATGGTTCCGCCGGCGGCTTCGATCCGCGTGCGCTGCGACGCCAGCCCGATGTGTCCGTCCGCGAGGCGTCGCGCCGCCTGCTCGGAGGTCATGCCGATGCCGTCGTCGGTGACATCCAGATAGCAGACGCCGTCGATGGCCTTGAGCGTGGCAGAGGCGTGACTCGCCTTCGAGTGCCGGACCACGTTGGCCAGCAACTCACGGGCGACGCCGAACACGATGGGATCGACCGGGTTCGGCCGGGGATAGTCCACGTCGCTGGTGATGGTGATTCCCGAACGCGAGGAATTCGCGGCGGCCAGTTGGGTGACAGCGCGGGCCAGCCCGGCACCGGCCAGCACCGCGGGATGCAGTTCGAAGGTGGCTTCGCGCATCTGATCGGTGGCCTCCCGCAGTCCCGCCAGCGCGCGTTCGAGAGCCTCGTCGGGGTTCTTCTTCAGAACGGAGACGATGTCCTGCCGCGCCATCAGAACGGATTGCAGCGGACCGTCGTGAATGTATTCGGAAATGGTGCGCTGCTGCTCGTCCGAAGCGGACATCAAATCGATCAGCAATGCCTGACGTGACGCGCTGAGTCTGGTGATTTCGTCGAGTTGCCGACCTTGGGCGTGCACTGCGAGCCAGACGGTGCAGCACAGGAACCAGAACACCGCGGTGGCCAGTATGGTCGGCCCAATCCCGAAGTCCCTCAACATGACCGGATCGGTGAATATCTCGATGGTGAAGGTGACCCCGATGATCGCCAGCGCTACCGTCGCTCGGCGCCAGCTCATGTCCAACACCACCATGATCGGCAACAGGGTGAGGACGAGGAGCGGCACATAGGCGCCGTCGGGCGAGATGATCTTGTACATCAGAATCGCGGCTACGTCGACGAGGAGAAGCACCAGCTGCGTCCGTGGCACAACCAAATGCCGGCTGGCAGGAGTGAACAACACCACGGCGGCACAGATCGCAATGACCCCGTAGACCCATGGGACCCAGGTGAATTCAGGCCATTTCGGCTTCACTCCGATTTCCGCGCCGACGATCATCACCGTGATGACGCCGAGGCGCACCAGCGCGACGATCCGCAATGTTTGCAGTTCACGCGTGCGTCGGATCTGAACCAGGTCGCTAGTCTGCACGTCGTGTTTATACGCCGCCGGTTCGATGTGGGTGACAAACCCGGATAGTGAACATGTCGGTCGTGAGACGATTGCCGCCGGCTGAGGAGTAACGAATGGCGCGTGAGGCGATGGTCACGGTTGTTGTCGGCGACGACCACCCGATGTATCGGGAGGGCGTGGTCCGGGCGCTGAAGGAAAGCGGACGCGTCCAGGTCGTCGCCGAGGTCGGTGACGGTCGAGCCGCGTTGGCGGCCATCCGCGAGCACAGCCCGGCAGTCGCGTTGCTGGACTACCGGATGCCGGAACTCGATGGCCTCGAGGTGGTGCATGCCGTCACCCGTGACAAGTTATCCACCCATGTCTTGTTGCTGAGTGCGACTGAAGACCCCGCGACCGTCTACGAGGCGCTGGCCGCGGGGGCCGCGGGCTACCTGACCAAGGAGTCGGATCGCGATGAGATCGTGGCGGCGGTGATCAGCTGTGCCGGCGGGGCGGGTTACGTGCCTACGCAGATTGCCGGCGGTTTGGCCCTCGAAGTTCGTCAGCGGGCCCGTGGCGACGCCACCTTACTGTCGCCGCGCGAAGGCGAGATCATCAAGCTCATTGCCGACGGACTGTCGGTTCCCGACATTGCAGCGAGACTGCATCTCGCGCCCACCACTGTGCGCACCCACGTGCAACGGCTCTACGAGAAACTCGGGGTGTCCGATCGTGCTGCGGCGGTGGCCGAGGCCATGAGGCGTCGCCTCGTCGAGTGAGCGCTCAGGACGCGTTGTTCGGCAGGGAGTCCGATCGGATTGACTGGTAGCTGTACCGCCATTCCACCTGGCGACTCTCGCCAGCCGCGATCGGGGTGGCGCCGTGCAGATAGAGAAAAACCACACGATGGCCGTCGGGGACCTTGGACTGGGCCTGCTGTTCGGCCAGTACTCGCACGTCGGCGGGCGTCGTCCCTTCGGGAACCATGATTCGATCATGTTCCACCGTGCGCTCCGGCATGCTGCGATGGTGCCTGTTCGCCGGCCGACCGGCGGCCAAACACGCGGCCTCATACCCAAACGTGACCCGGGCGTGTTCAATTTGAGCGCGAAGGCACATCCGGTGTGGTTTCGGTCGGAGCGCAAGGGATGCGGCCGACTCCAACCGGTCGCGCGCGCCGGGCAGGGAGCGACCGCATGACGCGAATCAGCACCGCGGCGGCGGTCTGGACCGTGATCGCCTCTGCTGCCGCGTTGGTGCAATGTGCACCCGCACCGGCTCCGGTCCCTTCGATTCCGGCGCCGATCGGTCCCGGGACGACGACGGCACCCGCCGTCATGCCGAACCGTGCCGCCGCTGTCTTCCCAGTCAGCGTGGCGGAACTCGGAGCCAGCTGGCGACCCGAATGTCCGGTCGCCCCGGATGCACTACGCCGGGTTGAACTCGACTTCATCGGCTTCGACGGCCGACTCCACCGGGGAGATCTGGTTGTCAACCGGATGGTGGTCGATGACGTCGTCGCAATCTTCGGGCAGCTGCTGCGGTTGCGGTATCCGATCGAGAAGATGCGCAACGTCGATGAGTATCCGGCCGCGGATGACGAATTGTCGATGCAGGACAACAACACGTCGGCGTTCAATTGTCGTCCGTTGCCGCACGGCGGCGGTTGGTCGCAGCACGCCTTCGGTCTGGCCGTCGATCTCAACCCGCTCATTAATCCTTACCTCGACGCCGGGGGGGATCTGCAGCCCAAGAACGCCGGACGCTATCTCGACCGCCGACGATCGGTCCCCGGGATGCTGCACAAGGGCGATCCGGCGGTGCTGGCGTTCACCGACCGCGGGTGGACGTGGGGAGGTTCATGGCGAAATCCGATCGACTATCAACACTTTCAACGGCACGCGGTCAGTTGACCGGGACGTCGACGATAGGTCGGTCGATTCCGGCACCCGGGCCGTCGAAATGCCACCACTCGCCGGAGTACACCGCGAGGCCGCCGGCGGCCATCGCGTCGCGCAGCGTTCCGCGATTCACCTGAGCCTGCCCGGTGACGCCGGCCGTGGCGTAAGCGTGCGCCCGGGGTGAGAAGTCGTCGAAATCGGTCCCCATGTCGACGAGGCACAGTCCCGTCGCGCACTGCTGCGCGAGTGTCACGTCGACCGAGCGGCCCGATTCGTGGCTGCGCGCGTATTGCCCGGGCCGGGCCACCCATGCCGGATTCGGGACCGCCGCAAACATGGCGACCTGAACGTCATGCGGGCGGTAGCAGTCCCAGAACACCAGGCGGTTGCCCCGGGCTCTAAGTGCCGCGGCGGCCGTCGCAAGTCCGGGAGCGATCGATTCGTGGACCAGGCAGCGTGCATCGGCGGGGTAGAGGGGTCTGCCGACAAAATTGCTGGCGGTGGCGTATCGCAGGTCTATCACCGCATCGGGAACGACGGTTCGGACGTCGAGGAAGCCGGCGGCGACGGCCGGTGGGCTCACCGGTGGGATGGCCGGGTCCGGGGCGGCGGCCGCACTCGCCGCGGTCACCATGCCGCTCGCGATCAGTGCCGCGGTCAAAGCCACCGGAAATCGATTCATTCCTGCATTTTGCCCCCCAAACCGGCGGGGGCACAGACACGGAAGCGACGGGTGTAACGAATGGGGCCGGTGTGCTGAATTACTGGTCAACGGTGCCCAATCGGGTGGGCCCGGCGCGAACTGCGGAGGCACAGGTGACGATCACGAACTCGGCTGCCACAACACCGGCGGCTTCGACCAAGGCGGAATTGACGAAGGCGGAATTGACGAAGGCGGAATTGGCGAACCACACCTGGCGGCGTGCCCGGCTCGGGCTTGGCGCGGCGGGAATCCTCGCGGCGTTCCTCGCCGCCCCGTCGGCATTCGCCGATTCTGTGGAAGCGACAGCGTCCGCCGACAACACGGTGGTCTTGTCGGCCGCCGAGCCGTCGGCCACCGGCGATCTTCCGGCCCTGCAGCCGGCGGAGTCGGCCGCGCCTGCAGATCAATCCGATGCGGCGCCACAAGCGGCGGCCACCGGGCCTGCCACAGCCTCGGCAGCGCAGACTCCTGCTGCGGTACAGCATCTGTCGAGTCCGGAGAACCTGCCGCCGGGCACTACGACTGATGCACCGCAGCAGGGCAAGATGGACTATCTGCGTTACCTGTGGACTGCGGTGCGCAGCCAGGAAGTGACGCCCAGCAATGCGATGCTGCTGTTGGCCCAGCGCCCCATGGCCGCCGATGCCAAGCCGCCTACGGGTGTTTCCTCTGGGCCGTCCGGTCCGGTGGGATCGTCAGCTCCAGCTGCAGTCGAGGTGCCCCCCAGCCCCTAGCAAAAGAACACCTAGCAAAAGAACACCTAGCAAAAGAACACCTAGCAAAAGAACACCTAGCAAAAGAACACCTAGCAAAAGAGCCGCTGGTAAACGCCCTGCGATTTACCCCGGAGGTGCCGGCACACCGAGGACGCGCTGAATGTCGGGCTTCATCGCGATCAGCTGGCCGCCCCAGTAGCCCCAGCTGTGGATGCCGTTCGGCGGGAAATTGAAGACCCCGTTGTTGCCGCCTGCGGCGTGGTAGCGGCGTTCGAACTCTCGTGAGGAGTCGGTTCCGATGCCCTCAAGGAACTGGCCCGAGTACACGTTCGGGTCGGCTTCGGCAGCGGGGTCCATGTCGGTGGGGGTGCCGTTGCCGTTGTAGATCCAGATGCGGGTGTTGTTGGCCACCAGCCGGCCGACCTGGACGGTCGGGTCATTGCGTTTCCACGCGGGGTTGGTATTCATGCCCCACATGTCGACGGCATTGAATCCGCCCGCGCCGGCCATCGCCAACCCGACCATGAACGGCCACGGATCGACGGACAGGCCGAGGTAACCCGACAGCGACGATGCGTAGATGAAATTGCCGGGGTGGTAGGCGGCCAGAATCAGCGCGGCGCTGCCGGACATGGACAGACCGACCACGGCGTTGCCGCGCGGATCGATTCCGCGGTTGGCCTGCAGCCATCCCGGTAACTCCGACGTCAGGAAGGTCTCCCACTTGTACGTCTGCGTCGTGCCGTTGCCGACAGCGGGCCCATACCAGTCGGTATAGAAACTCGCCGCGCCGCCGACCGGCATGACCACCGAGACGCCTGAGCCGTTGAACTGTGCGAATGCGTCGGTGTTGATGTCCCAGCCGCTGCGGTCGTCCTGGGCGCGCATGCCGTCGAGCAGATACACCGCGTGCGGTCCGCCGCCCTGGAACTGAACGGTGATGTCCCGGCCCATCGACGGGGACGGCACGCTGAGGAACTCGACTTCATCGGCCGCTGCCACCGGAGCTCTACTGACTCCGGCGGCGGTCAGCATGGCCATGGTCAAGATCAGGGCAGCCGCGATGGACAGGACCGGACGCAGCAGTCCCGGGTTTGATTGGTTGCGCACGCTTCGACCGTAACGGTCGTGGGCACCTGGCATCAACAGCAGCGGGGACTTGGAGAGTTGTCAGCGCTGTGATGGCGTGCCCGCCAATAATCACGTTCGGTCATGACCGGCTCGCCCGGATGCGCGCGACGCCGGTAGTCGAGGTAGCGCAGATAATGGTTGTCGCCCATCAATGTGCCGAAGTACCAACGGATTTGTCGCGCGAATCCGGAGTTGCGGGCAGCAGTGCGTCCCATTCCTTCTGTACCTCCCGTTCCAATTCGGTAGCGAACAAGCTGGATGGCCCGAAGATGTGCGACGGAATGGGCTCGTCTTCGGTCAATGGTCGGCTGCCGCCACGGATCGCCTTGATCGACACAACCGCGGCGGCCACCACCACGATGATCACCAACACCGCGAACACGATCGACAGCGTGCCCTGGATGAAGGTGTTTCGAACGACTTCGCCCAGCTGGCCGGCGTTTTTGGCAGATCCGAAGCTGGTCTTGCCGGCGTCGAGGGCGTCGCGGTACTGGAAGTGCTGTGTCCAGTAGCCCAGCTTGGGGTCTGCGGAGAAGATCTTCTGCCAGGAGGCGGTCAGTGTCACCGTGAGGTCCCATGCCAGCGGTATCCCAGGTATCCAGGCCCATTTCAGTAAGCCCTTCTTGATCACCACCACCGTGACGACTGTGAGGGCGATGGCGGCCAACAGCTGGTTGGCGATACCGAACAGTGGGAACAGGGTGTTGATGCCACCTAGCGGGTCGGTGACCCCCATCAGGAGGATGCCGCCCCACGCGGAGACGACGATGACGCTGCAGGACCACGCGCCTATTCGCCAGCTCGGATTGCGAAACCGGCGGAACGGACCACCGAGGTTGCCCAGTCCGTCGGAGAGCATGAATCGGGCCACCCGTGTTCCGGCATCGACCGTGGTGAGGATGAACAGCGCCTCGAACATGATGGCGAAGTGGTACCAGAACGCCTTGAGCGAGGCCCCGCCGAAAACCTGGTGCAGCACTTCGGACATTCCGAATGCCAGTGTGGGCGCGCCGCCCGTGCGTGAGACCACCGATTCTTCGCCCACGCTCCTCGCGGCGTCGGTGATCTCCGCCCCGGTGATCGGAGTTCCGGAAAGCCCCAGTTTGTTGACGTAGGCGGCCGCGGACTCCGCGGCCCCGCCGGTCTGCGCCGACGGGGCGTTCATTGCGAAGTAGAGGTGTTGATCGAGGATCGAAGCGGTGATCAGCGCCATGATCGCGACGAACGATTCGGTCAGCATCCCGCCGTAGCCGATGAGCCGCATCTGGCTTTCCTTCTCCAGCAATTTAGGAGTCGTGCCGGACGAGATCAACGAATGAAAGCCCGACAGCGCTCCGCACGCGATGGTGATGAACAAGAACGGGAACAACGAGCCGGCGAACACCGGACCCGCGCCGGACAACGCGAATTGCGAGATGGCGGGAGCCTGCATCACCGGTCGGGCCAGCAGAATTCCCACCGCGAGCAGTGCGATGGTGCCGACCTTCATGAAGGTGGACAGATAGTCGCGGGGGGCGAGGAGTAGCCACACCGGCAGCACTGAGGCGGCTAGCCCGTAGATGATGATGCACCACGAGAGAGTCACTTTGGAGAGTGTGAAAATGTCTGCGCCCCAGTCGGTTCCGGCGACCCAGCCGCCGCCGGCCACGGCGAGCAGAAGTAGGACCACCCCGATGAGCGACACTTCGGAGACCTGACCGGGCCGGAAGAACCTCAGGTAGAGACCCATGAATACGGCGATCGGGATCGTCATGGCGATGGAGAACACGCCCCAGGGGCTCTCCGCGAGCGCATTGACCACTACCAGACCCAGTACGGCGAGCAGGATCACCATGATGACGAGCACCCCGATGATCGCGGCGCCGCCGCCGATCGCTCCCAGTTCGTCGCGGGCCATCTGACCCAGTGAACGGCCGCGGCGGCGCGTCGAGATCGAGAGCACCAGGTAGTCCTGCACGCAGCCGGCGAACACCGCGCCGATGATTATCCAGATGGTCCCGGGCAGATAACCCATCTGGGTGGCCAGAATTGGGCCGACCAGAGGTCCCGCGCCGGCGATTGCAGCGAAGTGGTGGCCGAACAACACCCGCCGGTCGGTGGGCATGTAATCGGTGCCGTTCTCGAGGATTTCGGCGGGGGTCGCGTGGTCGTCGCGCGGGCGGACCACCTTGGCTTCTATCAGTCGGGCGTAGAAGCGGTAGCCGATGATGTAGGTGCACACGGCGGCAACGACGAACCACACCGCGTTGACCGTTTCCCCGCGGGTGAATGCGATGACCGCCCAGGCGATTGCGGCGGCGACCGCGATTGCTCCGAATATCAGCTTGTGGCGGAGCGTGATCGGCGACCGGTCGATGATGGCGACGGGCGGCAGATCGGCGCGAGTGCGGACATAGGTGATGTCCCCGTCACGTTCTTCGATGCGATCGGCCGGCGCGGCGGTTGGAGAAGCCATGCCTGGATCTTGTCATGGCACTGCACTATCCAACGTCGAAGGACACTGAACTATCCAACGTCGAAGGCCACTGTGTGCCAGCCGGTCGCGCCGTCGGGAATGACCCCCGCCGGGTCGCCCGTCTGAACTGCTCCGGTGTTGTCGATGGTGCGGACCGCGATGGTGTGCGGTCCCGGTTCGGCGGTCCACGCGAAACTCCATAGCCGCCAGGTGTCGTTGGAGTAGGCGGTTCCCAGTTCTGCGGGCTGCCAAGGCCCGTCGTCGATGCGGACCTCGACGGCGCGGATGCCGCGGTGTTGTGCCCATGCGATGCCGCCGAACGTCGCCGGGCCCTTCGGGATTCGCTGTCCCTCGCGCGGCACGTCGATCCGGGACTGGGTCTTGATCGGGGCTCGCGCGGACCAGCCCAGCTTGGTCCAGTAGGCCTGCGCTCGATCGAATCGGGTCAGTTCAAGATCCACAACCCATTTGGTCGCCGATACGAACCCGTACAGCCCCGGCACCACCAGCCGCGCCGGGTAGCCGTGTTCGACGGGCAGTGGGACACCGTTCATCCCGATCGCGAGTAGGGCATCGCGCTCATCGGTCAGTGCCTCGACGGGCGTGCCGGCGGTGAACCCGTCTATCGATGTCGACAGAACCATGTCGGCGTCAGCGTGGATACCGCTGTCGCGCAACAGATCGCGTATTCGGTATCCCGTCCAGGTTGCGGTGGAGATCAGATCGCCGCCGACCGGGTTGGACACACAGGTCAGGGTCACCGTCGCTTCGACAGGTTCGAAGCGTTCCAGGTCGGCGAAGCTGTAGGTCAGCTCTCTGTCGACCATTCCGTGAACCCGCAGGCGCCAGTCGGCACGGGCGATCTGCGGTACGCGCAACGCGGTGTCGATCCGGTAGAAGTCGCCGTTGCCGGTGATGAAGCTCGGTAGCTCAACGCCTTTGGGCTGGACGGTCGGGGGAATGGGTCCGGCCGATTGAGCGGGGCCCGGCAGCGAGAAGCCAGTACGGTCGCCCTCCACTGATCCGAGCCGGCGGGTGAGAAGCTCGCCCGCCGTCCCCGCCAGCACCCCCAATCCGATGAACCCAAGCGCCTGAAGCGACCGTCGACGGTCCGCCTCATGGCGTGTCGATCCGCCGTCGGACGTGAGCAGGCGCAGCACCCCGATTCCGCACAGCGCTGCGAGCAGGGTGGGTATGACGTCCGCGGCCCCGGCGCCGGGACGTGCCAGCACCGCTGACATTCCGGCGGCGCAGCCCGCCGCGATTGCCAAGCTCCCCAACGGGATACCCGGCCGCTCCCACAACGCCGCTACCGCGGCGACGATGCCGATGGTGACCAGAACCATCACCGACAGAAACAATTTGTCGGCCGTGCCGAAGGCCTGAATCGCCCATTCCTTCACTGGACCCGGCGTCATGTCGATGACCGCGCTGCCCACGGCGTTGCGGACATCCGCGGCGGGGGAGAACAACGGCGCAAACAGTTGTGCGACGCCGACGGAGACGGCTGCGGCAGCAAGGCCCGCGGCCATGCGTACGGCCGTGACAGATCGTGTTGATCGGGCCATTAACCGAACGTACTCCGTTGTAGTATGCCTGCATGAGAACCCATTTAGTGCTGGTCACAGCGCTGGTTTTGGCGGTGGCTCCCACCGCATGCGGTGAGTCGAAGAATACGGTTGGCAAGCCCACGTCGAGCTCTGTGGCGCCCCAGTCGACCGGGATCAAGATCAACGGGGATGCATCGAGCCCAGTCAACGAGATCGCGGTCAAGGCGATCGCCGATCTCCAATCCTATTGGGCCGAGGAGTATCCCAAGCTGTACGGAACTGACTACGAACCGGTAAAGGGCGGGTTCTACGCCGTAATTCCGTCATCGGGTGATCTGCCGCCGTGTGCTTCGGACGCCGGCGAGATCTCCGGAAATGCGTTCTACTGCTCCACCAAGGATGTGGTGGCCTGGGACGCCGAAGACCTGCTGCCCCAACTGCAGTCCAAATTCGGTGATTTCGTCATACCGATCGTCCTGGCCCATGAATGGGGGCACGCCGTGCAGGCGAGGGCCAACTTCACTGCCCGCACGGTGACCAAGGAACTGCAGGCCGACTGCTTCGCCGGCGGCTGGGCCAAACATTCGCAAGCCAAGGGTGTGTTCACCGTCAACAGCGCTCAATTGGACACCGCGCTGGCGGGCATTCTGGACCTGCGCGACTCCCCGGGAACCAGCAAGATCGATCCATCGGCGCATGGCAGCGGATTTGATCGGGTGGGCGCGTTCCAGGACGGGTACGACCATGGGCCGGAAGCGTGCAAGGCCTATCGAGACGATGACCCGGTGGTTGTAGAGCTGCCTTTCAACGATGCCGAGGATGAAGCGCAGGGCGGTGATGCGCCGTACGAGTCGGTGGTCAACGGGGTTCCTTACGATCTTGAGGATTACTGGACGCAGGTCTATCCCGAGTTGACCGATGGCGAGCCGTGGGTGCCGCTTAAGGGCGTCCAGCCGTTCGATCCGGCTCACCCGCCGACGTGCGGTGGAAAATCCGCGGAGGGCTACGCGCTCTTCTATTGCGTTCCAGAAGATTACGTTGGCTGGGACAACGTCGACACGATGCCGACGGTCTATCGCCAGGGTGGCGACTTCGCGGTGGCGACACTGCTGGCCACCCAGTTCGCTTTGGCGGCCATGAACCGGGCCAATGATCAATCCGACGACAGGACCCAGTCGCTGCGCGGCGACTGCTTCGCCGGCGCCTACACGGCAAGCGTGATTCTCGGCAATCGCTCCGAGACGAGCAGCTTCCACATCTCGCCCGGAGACCTCGACGAGGCCATCACCGCGCTACTCGTCTTTCGCGGTGATGGGGACACCGAACGGCAAGGCGCGGGATTCGAGCGCATCCGGCACTACCGGGACGGGGTCCTCAACGGTGCCGGATCCTGCCTGAAGAACTGAATCGTTGTCCCTTCGCCGGGTGCCGTCGCCGAGTACCGTCGCTGGTGAAGGTTGGGGGTCGACAATGCGGGGGATCGTGCGGTCATCGGTGACCGCGGTGATCGCTGCGTTCGTCGTCGGGTTGTTGTGTTCTCTGCAGTCCGTGGGTTTCGGGTTTCGTTCACCCGGTGTTTTTTCACCCGGTGTTTTTTCACCCGGTGTTTTTTCACCCGGTGTTTTTTCACCCGGTGTGCGGCTCATGTCAGGCACGGTGCTGGCGATGGGCGGTGCGAGTAATCCGCACGGGGAGTCGATGGAGACGGAACTCGACGGCTACTTTTCCGGAAGCCCGGGTACTCAGTACGCGGGGTACGACTTCCGGGCGGTGGAGTGGTCGGCGCAAGTGGTCGCGTACGGATTCGGCACGCTCTTCTACGACCAATCGCAGGCAGAGGGCCTGGCGGCCATCGATGCGGCGATCTACGCGGCCATTGAGGCCGGTGATCCGGCCCCACCGGTTGTGGTGGTGGGGTACTCGGCAAGTGCCGGGGCGGTTACCAAGGAGTTGCGCGTTCTGCAATCCCGGCGTGCGGCGGGACTGGCGGCGCCGGATCCGGCCGACCTCAGCTTCATCCTCTTCGGGAACCCGAACCGGCCCAACGGAGGAATCCTGAATCGGTTGGCCGGCTTGTATATCCCGCCCCCTCTCGGAGTCACATTCGACGGGCCCACGCCTGCTACTGACTATCAAACCCTCGATGTCAGCTGGGAATACGATCCGGTCTCCGATTTCCCCAACCAGCCGTTCAACATCCTCGCCGACCTGAACGCCTTCGTGGCGTTTGCCACCCGGCACAGCTTCTATTACGACGTCGATCTCACCGATACGGATTCGTACGTCGCCGATGTGACCGTCGGCAACACCCGCTACGTGACCCTGCGGCGCGAGCACCTTCCGCTGCTGGAGCCGCTGTACAAATTCCTGCCAGTCCTGGCGCCGGTTTTCGACGCGGTCGAACCGGTCCTGAAATACATGGTCGATCTCGCCTATGACCGCACCGTCGGACCCGCCGTGTCCACCCCGCTGGTGTGGGGGCCCCCGCGTCGCGATCCCGCCGCGGTGATCGACGGATTCGTTTCCGCCCTTCACGGATCTCGGAGTCCGGTGCCGCCGCCTGTCGACCGTGCAATTGCCCCGGAGCCGCCCAAGGTGCTGCGGGGCGCCGACTCGTCGGCGACTTCCCCCGCTCGGGTGCAACGTTCGCAGGCACCGAAAGCTTCAGGTCACGGCCGCGGACATGCCGCAGCGCGCGACGGCAACGTACGGACAGGCCGCAGAGCGGCCTGAGTCAGTGGGTGTGCCGTTCGCAGGTGCACTGCTGCGCGGGTGGCACTGCCTTCATGACGTCGGCGGCATGTTCGCCGCAGCCGTCCCAAGTGGTCTTGTGGCATCGCGGGCATTCAACCGGGTAGCACATGGTGCGATTATGCGCCTTCGGCGGGGGAAGCGATTATGCGCTTGCCAGCGGACGCAGCACGATCGGCATGCCGTCGATCGGGACGGGCATGCCGGCGTAGTCGTACTTCGGGTGATAGCCGGGATGCGGTAGTTCCAGGCGGTACCGGCGCAGCAGCCGGTGCATCACCGTCTTGATCTCGAGCTGTCCGAACACCATCCCGATGCACTTGTGTGCGCCGCCACCGAATGGCGAGAACGCGTAGCGGTGCCGCTTGTGTTCCGATCGTGGCTCGGCGAACCGATCGGGATCGAACGTCTCTGGGTCAGTCCACAGTTCGGGCAGCCGGTGGTTGAGGCCGGGCCAGACGTTGACGTTGGTGCCTGCCGGAATGAAATGCCCAAGCAGTTCGGTGTCGCGGACCGTCCGGCGGACGTTGAACGGCAGTGGGGTCACCATCCGCAAGCATTCGTTGATCACGAGGTCGAGGGTTTCCAGCTTCTCGAGCGCATCGATGTCGAGTGGTCCGTCACCGAGCCGGGCTGATTCGTCGCGGCATCGCTCCTGCCACACCGGGTTGGCGGCTAGCTGGTGAGCCATGGTGGTCAGAGTCGAGGTCGATGTGTCGTGCGCCGCCATCATCAGGAAGATCATGTGATTGACGATGTCGGTGTCGGTGAAGCTGTTGCCGTCGTCGTCGGCGGTGTGACACAGGACCGTCAACATGTCGGTGCCGGTGGCATTCCGGCGCTCGATGACGCGTTCCTCGAAATACGATTCGAGAAATTTGCGGGCCTGCAGGCCGCGCCACCATTTGAACGGGGGGACGTTGTTGCGGATGATCGCGCCGCCCGCGCGGGTGGTCGTGGTGAATGCGCGGTTCACCTTATTGATCACGTCGTGGTCGGATTCCGGGTCGTGTCCCATGAACACCAGCGATGCGATGTCGAGTGTCAGTTCCTTGACGGCGGGATGGAACAGGAAACGCGGATCGTTCGCCGTCCAGTCGTGAGCGATCACCTTCGATGCCACGCGGTCGATGTGCTCGACGTAGCCCGCCAGCCTGGTGCGGGTGAATGCCTCCTGCATGATGCGCCGGTGGTACATGTGCTCCTCGAAATCGAGCAGCATCAGCCCGCGGGGGAAGAAGGCACCGATGAGGGGTCGCCATCCCTTTTGGGAGAAGTCCTTGTTCTTGTTGGAGAACACGGCCTGGGTCGCGTCCGGCCCGAGCGCCAGCACGGCGGGAATCGCGGGTGTGTAGGAGTAGTGGATCGGACCGTAGGTCCGGTACACGTGCATGAGATAGTCGGGGCCGCCCCGGAACGTCTCGATCATGTGGCCCAGGACAGGTAGGCCCGAGTCGCCCATGACGGTCTTCAAACCGCTGCCCGCGGGTGGTTCGGCCAGTGCGTATTGCGGCCAATCGTGTTCGAGCAACTGCTTTTCGACGGCGCCCATGCCGGGAATCGTGTTCAGAGTCGGCGTCAGCCGCCGGCGCGCCTGGTCCAGCAAGTAATGCGAGGCGTTGATCCTCGGGGTGCTCACGACTGCCATTGATGCTCCATCACGTGACCGGTACCACAGGTCCCACCATCATCGCCGCGCAAATTGACGCATGTCAAGTTTCTCTGCGGCGTCGGCGTGGTGCAAGGTAAGCGGGTGAGCGCGCATCCCAACGAGGAACCGGCGCCGCTTCGTCGCGGCGATCGACAGCGGCAGGCCATCGTGCAGGCGGTCCGCGAGCTTCTCGAGGAGAAGCCCTTCGCGGAACTGTCTGTGAGCACCATCAGCGACAGGGCCGGCGTGGCGCGGTCGGGCTTCTACTTCTACTTCGACTCCAAGTACGCCGTACTGGCGCAGATACTCGCGGAGGCCGCCCGGGAACTTGAGGAACTCACTCAGCATTTCGCGCCGCGGGGCGTCGACGAGACCCCGGCGCAGTTCGCCAAGCGAATGGTCGGCAGCGCAGCGGCGGTGTACGCCCACAACGATCCGGTGATGTCGGCGTGCAACATCGCCCGCAACACCGACGCGGAGATCCGGGAGATCCTGGACGGGTACAACGAAGCCGTCATCGACCAGATCGTCCCCCTCATCGAGGGCGAAATTCGTTGTGGCACGGCTCAACCGATCATCGCTGACGTACGGGGGTTGATCCGGACGCTGGCGGCCACAACCACGCTCACGCTGTCCGGAGACAGTTCCTTCGTGGGGCCCGAACGCGAATTGGAACACGCGGTGCGGGTCGTCGAGAGACTCTGGTTGCATGCGCTGTGGGGCGGCCAGGGGGCGGGCTGATGGGCGGTTTCGACGGGCGGCGAGTCTTTCTGACCGGTGCGGCCAGCGGTATCGGCCGGGCCACTGCGCTGCTGCTGGCGCGCCACGGTGCCGAACTGTTCCTGACCGACGTCAATGCCGACGGGTTGGAGAAGACTGTCACCGACATTCGAGCATTGGGTGCCGTCGTCTCCGAATATCGAGCGTTGGACATCTCCGACTACGACGAGGTGGCCAACTTCGCGGCCGATATCCATGCGGGGCATCCGGCGATGGATGCGGTGATGAACATCGCGGGGATATCGGCGTGGGGGACCGTCGATCAATTGACCCACCGGCATTGGCGATCCATGGTCGACGTCAATCTCATGGGTCCGATCCACGTCATCGAGTGCTTCGTGCCGCCCATGGTGGCCGCGGGCCGTGGCGGCAGGCTGGTCAACGTCTCGTCGGCCGCCGGCCTGGTCGCCTTGCCCTGGCATGCCGCCTACAGTGCCAGCAAGTATGGCTTGCGGGGCGTTTCGGAGGTCCTGCGATTCGATCTGGCGCGCCATCGGATCGGCGTCTGCCTGGTGGTCCCCGGGGCGGTGGACACACCACTGGTGCGGACCGTGGACATAGCGGGTGTGGATCGGGAGGATCCGCGGGTTGCGCGGTGGATCGCCAGGTTTTCCGGCCACGCCGTCACGCCGGAGCATGCGGCCGAGAAGATCCTGGCCGGTGTCGTGAAGAACAAGTTTCTGATCTACACCTCGGCCGACATCCGTGCCCTGTACACGTTCAAACGCGTGGCGTGGTGGCCGTACAGCTATGCGATGGAACGGGTCAACGTGATTTTCACGCGTGTGCTGCGGCCGCGCGGATCACGGTCACCCGATCGGCGCGACTTCGAGGCGGACGCACAGTAGCCGCAGGGGGCATCGGTGCTCGACATCATCGGCCACATAGCTTGTGCGCCAGGCTTTCCCATGCGTCGGTGAGGTCTTCCATGGTGAGTCCCGCATGGTCCATCCGGTGGCGTATGTAGTCGGGGTCGAGAAGGGCCAGCAGGGCGTCGGCCTGTGGTTCCAAGTCCCCGGAAGTGCCTGCCTCGCCGAGCAATATCCGGACATGGGTGCGCAGCACGATGTAAGGGGCGCCGTAGCGTGCCACCGGATCACGGTTGGCGTCGGCAAGAAGATCCCGGTGGCGATGCGCGAATCGCATTCGCTCCCGGCCGAACGCGAGTAGCCGCTCCAGCGGAGGCGCGCCCGGGCCCAGCGGTGGTGGGCCGAACATGAACCCGCGCTGGAGAATTCGTTCGTCTTCGTCCAGTAAAACCATCATGAGGCCGGCGCGATTGCCGAACCGCCGGAACAGCGTGCCTTTGCCGACACCCGCGGCGGCGGCGATGTCGTCCATGGTTACCGAATCGGCTCCGTGCTCGGCGATGAGCCTTCGGGCGGCGTCGAGAAGCAACACACGATTGCGTGCGGCGTCCTCGCGCTCGTGCGGTGAGGCCAGTGGCAGGTCTGTCGTGTGTTCCACCGGCCCCATCGCCCCACCCTAGCGAAATAAATCGGACTGCAGTCCGGTTATGTCCGGCATGACGGAAATCAACATCTTGGTATTGGTGGGCAGCCTGCGCGCGGCGTCGGTGAATCGGCAACTGGCCGAGTTGGCGGTCGAATCGGCTCCTGACGGGATCGTCCTGGCGATCTACCCGACCCTCGGCGAGCTGCCGTTCTACGACGAGGACGTCGAGGATGCGGGTGCGCCTGCTGCGGTGAGAGACCTGTGGGCGGCGGCTGCGGCCGCGGACGCGACGCTGGTGGTCACGCCCGAATACAACGGGAGCACTCCCGGCGTCTTGAAGAACGCCATCGACTGGTTGTCGCGCCCCCCGTATGAGGGTCCGATCAAGGGCAAGCCGGTGGCGGTGATCGGCGCCGCTCTGGGTCGATACGGCGGTGCGTGGGCGCATGACGAGACGCGCAAGTCATTGGGGATCGCCGGCGCCGATGTCATCGACTCGATCACGCTCTCCGTGCCCATCGGGAGTCTCGGCGGGGCCCACCCGCGGGAGAGCGCCGAAGTGTCGGCAAAGCTCCGGGAAGTCGTCGAAAAGCTCGTTGCGGAAGTCGGGTGAGCCGGGTTTGTGTCGGTGCCGGCTGGTAGATGTGTCGGTGGTCACGAGCTGTGACTGATATGACCTGGACGACACGCCGAATCGGACGGTGGCAAGTGCTTACGACCTGGGAATTTCAGATTTGTCATTCAGAACATGTGGTATCCCGGCGTGATGTCAGACACTAGGTGTAGTGTCTGAGGCGCCAGCAGGCCCCGAGATGTAGAAGGCTTCCCGCCTCGGAATATCGCGGCCCCAAGGCTCGCTGAAAGTTGATGAAGTGTTCGCACGCAATCCGCTTGGCGCTCCCGTTTGGCCAGTTTTGAGTCCATCTCCATGTTCGCTGAGGAGTAGTAACAGATGACCATCACCGTCTACACCAAGCCCGCCTGCGTGCAGTGCAATGCCACCTATAAGGCCCTCGATAAGCAGGGGCTGGATTACGACATCGTCGACATCACCGAGGACGCCGATGCGCGTGACTACGTGATGGCCCTGGGCTATTTGCAGGCGCCGGTTGTGGTTGCCGGCGGTGAGCACTGGTCGGGTTTTCGGCCGGATCGGATCAAGGCCGTCTCGGCCACCGCGCTCAGCGCCTGATTTGTGATGAATCCGGACGGCGTACCCCCGGTGCGGGTGGTGTACTTCTCCAGCGTTTCGGAGAACACCCACCGTTTCGTGCAGAAGCTGGGACTGCCCGCCGTCCGGATTCCGCTCCACGGCCGCATCGAGGTCCATGAGCCTTATGTGCTGATATTGCCCACCTATGGCGGCGGCCGGGCCAACGGTCCCGATCCGGATGCCGGCGGCTACGTGCCCAAGCAGGTCATCGCTTTTCTGAACAACCCCCATAACCGGTCCCTGATCCGCGGTGTGATCGCGGCCGGCAACACCAACTTCGGCGCCGAGTTCTGCTATGCGGGCGATGTGATCACCCGCAAGTGCGGGGTGCCGTATCTGTACCGATTCGAACTGATGGGTACCGCGGAGGACGTCGAGGCCGTCCGTGCGGGACTGGCCAATTTCTGGAAGGACGAAGACACGTGTCACCAACGGTCACAGCTGCAGAGCCTGTAGCCTCCGTCGCCCATGCTCTACCGGGCGAGACGGATTATCACGCGCTCAACGCGATGCTCAACCTGTACGGGCCGGATGGTGAAATCCAGTTCGACAAGGATGTGCTGGCCGCGCGCCAGTACTTCCTTGAGCATGTCAACCAGAACACGGTCTTCTTCCACAATCAGGACGAGAAGATCGACTACCTGATTCGCGAAAACTATTACGAGCGTGAGGTTCTCGACCAGTACTCACGAAACTTCGTCAAGACGCTGCTCGATCGCGCCTACGCCAAGAAGTTCCGCTTCCCGACGTTCCTGGGGGCGTTCAAGTACTACACGTCCTACACGCTGAAGACTTTCGACGGGAAACGCTATCTAGAGCGCTTCGAGGATCGCGTCGTCATGGTGGCGCTGACGTTGGCGGCCGGTGACAACCTCTTGGCTGAGAAGCTCGTCGACGAGATCATCGACGGACGTTTCCAACCCGCCACTCCCACATTCCTGAACTCGGGCAAGAAGCAGCGCGGTGAGCCGGTCAGCTGCTTCCTGCTCCGCATCGAGGACAATATGGAGTCGATCGGCCGTTCGATCAACTCGGCACTGCAGCTGTCCAAGCGCGGCGGGGGAGTTGCGTTGCTGCTGAGCAACATTCGCGAGCACGGCGCGCCGATCAAGAACATCGAGAACCAGAGCTCGGGCGTCATCCCGATCATGAAGCTCCTCGAAGACTCCTTCTCCTATGCCAACCAGCTGGGTGCCCGGCAGGGCGCCGGCGCGGTGTACCTGCATGCGCACCACCCCGACATCTACCGATTCCTCGACACCAAGCGCGAGAACGCCGACGAGAAGATCCGGATCAAGACACTCTCGCTGGGTGTGGTGATCCCGGACATCACCTTCGAGCTCGCCAAGAAGAACGAGGACATGTACCTGTTCTCGCCGTACGACGTCGAGCGCGTCTACGGTGTGCCGTTCGCCGACATCTCGGTCACCGAGAAGTACTACGAAATGGTTGACGACGCCCGGATCCGCAAAATGAAGATCAAGGCGCGCGAGTTCTTCCAGACCCTGGCGGAACTGCAATTCGAGTCGGGTTACCCGTACATCATGTTCGAAGACACCGTCAATCGGGCCAACCCTATCGAGGGCAAGATCACCCATTCGAATCTGTGCTCGGAGATCCTGCAGGTGTCCACGCCGTCGCTGTTCAACGACGACCTGTCGTACGCCAAAGTGGGCAAGGACATTTCGTGCAATCTGGGCTCGCTCAACATCGCCAAGGCCATGGATTCCCCGGACTTCGCGCAGACCATCGAGGTGTCAATCCGGGCGTTGACCGCGGTCAGCGACCAGACCAGCATCACCTCGGTGCCGTCGATCGAGCAGGGCAACAACGACGCCCACGCGATCGGGCTCGGCCAGATGAATTTGCACGGATACCTTGCGCGCGAACGGATCCACTACGGATCTGAAGAAGGCATCGACTTCACCAACATCTACTTCTACACGGTGCTCTACCACGCGTTGCGCGCGTCGAACAAGATCGCGATCGAGCGCGGGCGGACTTTCAAGGGCTTCGAGACGTCCAAGTACGCCAGCGGCGAGTTCTTCGACAAGTACACCGAGCAGGTGTGGGAGCCGAAGACCGGCAAGGTTCGTCAGTTGTTCGCCGAAGCCGGCATTCGCATTCCCACCCAAGAGGATTGGGGCAGGCTCAAGGAATCCGTGCAGCAGCACGGCATCTACAACCAGAACCTGCAGGCGGTCCCGCCGACCGGTTCGATCTCCTACATCAACCACTCGACGAGCTCCATCCACCCGGTGGCAAGCAAGATCGAGATCCGCAAGGAAGGCAAGATCGGCCGCGTCTACTACCCGGCGCCCTACCTGACGAACGACAACCTGGAGTACTACCAGGACGCCTACGAGATCGGGTACGAGAAGATCATCGACACCTATGCGGCGGCCACTCAGCATGTGGACCAGGGGCTTTCGCTGACGCTGTTCTTCAAGGACACGGCGACCACGCGCGACGTCAACAAGGCGCAGATCTACGCATGGCGCAAGGGAATCAAGACCCTCTACTACATCCGGCTGCGCCAGATGGCGCTGGATGGCACGGCCGTGGAGGGTTGCGTCAGTTGCGCGTTGTGACGATTGGTCGCTGACAGTGGGTTTCATGACTGCCAAAGCTCCGACCGGAGGCCTGATCTATGGGGTCAGGCTCCGGTCGGAGTCCGTTTATCGCTATGGGGGTGACCCTTCTCCTGGTGTCGTTGTATGAGGCGAAGATGATCCACCACTACGACACCCATTGGGCGACATACGAACCTGACGGTGAGACGCGCTATATGACCGAAGGCTAGAAGGCTGAGGCCGTGCCGCCGATGCCCCGCTATTGGGTCGAGGATGAGGAGACGAGAAAGCGCCTTCCCGCTGGTTTCAAGGAGACGGGATTTATCGGCTTCCGTAACATTGCGCGATCAACTGACGAGCGGACCATGATCATCTCGCTACTCCCGCTTGTGGCGGTCGGACACAGCATGCCAATTGTGTTTAGCCGTGACGGACGTCGCTTGCAAGGTGCCTGGACATCATTCATCGTGGACTGGGTCTTGCGCCAGAAACTGGGCGGAACCAACCTGGCCTACAACTACATGCAGCAACTGCCGATGCCACTGCCGGCCGTTCACCTCCACGGCGTCGACGCTAGTTGGGTTGGTGACCGCGTTGACCGTCTGAACACCTGGATGGCCAATCCTTTTGAGCGGGAACAGGTTCGATCCGACCTCGATGCGTACCATTTCCACCTCTACGGTCTCACCCGCGACGAGGTCGAGTATGTGATGGGGACGTTCCCCATCGTCAAACGCAAAGACGAGGCCGAGCACGGCTCCTATCGAACCAAGGAACTGATCCTTGCCGCCTACGATCGACTTGCGAAGATGTCATGAATCCGGTTGTGCCAGTGGAGCTGGATGCGGAGATGAATGCCTGGGCAGCCGAGATGCGATCAATCGTTGCCGCATGGGGGGAGGTTGGACCGCAAGCGGGTGACACCTTGGCGCCTGGATCGCCGTTTAGCCGCGACAAGAATTCTTTTCGGGCTTCATACCCGAATGCGACCGAAAATTTGGAAAATGCAGCCCATTGGGTAGGGGAGTACGTAGCCGCCATTGCCCAGTATGTAGCCGCCATTGCCGCGTTGTTCGAAAGCCGTCAGGTTGTACTGTCCGTGTGGCCATTGATTCGTGCGGAATTGGAGATCGCGGGCCGCGTCGCTTGGCTGTTGGAGGCTGGAACGGAGAACGCGCCGATCTCGGCAACGCAACGGATCGCGCGTTTCCAGATGGAATTCCTCGCCTCACTTTGCCGGGAGAAATACACGGCAAATCAGATGAGATCTCGTGACCGAGAACGTGCGTACAAAACAAACCGCGACCGGTTACGAGTGGAAATATTGGGAATGTTCCCGGACGCGCAGGTCGACTGGCGCACTCCCGGTGACGAGGGTTCCTGGGTTGTCAGCGGTGAGAAGTACGTCAGACTCGGTTCGGTCACGAAGCATTTCGCGCAGTGCTTCATGGGAAACATGCGTGGCCTCTATGACGTGTTGTCCGACTGCTCGCACCCGTCGTTCACGAGACTGCGCTCGCAGTCGTCAATGGCCGACATCGGCGAGGGCTCCAGCGAACTCAAATATGTCATCCCGCGTGATCTGCTGGAGTGGCAGACAAGAGTTTCATGCGTGATCCTCTACAAGTCGGCACATCTGGTAGCGGGGTATTTCGGACTTGATGGCGGCCCACTGGAGGCATGGGCAGAGCGCGTTCCATTGGGATGGTTCGCCGAGGAGAGTAAATGACGACACATCGCATGCTGCCGCTATACGAGGCCAAGATGATCCACCACTACGATCACCGCTGGGCAACGTACGAAGCGGACGGTTCGATCCGTGATGTCACTGTCGACGAGAAGCGCGACCCGAATTATGTTGTGCAACCGCGCTATTGGGTTCGTGCTGAGGCGGTCTCGGACCGACTCGCTGACCGATGGGACCGTGACTGGTTGCTGGGCTGGAGGCGCGTTGCCCGGTCTACGGATGAAAGAACCTTCATCTGCACGAAGCTTGAAGATGTTGGCATCGGCGACAGCATCTTCGTCATGCTGCCATCGTCGGCTGCCCATCCAGAGTTCCTGCAAGCGGTCCTGAGCAGTTTCGTGTTCGACTTCGTGCTGAGGCAGAAGATCGGTGGTACCAACACCAGTTTCTTCCTCATCGAGCAGATTCCCTTGCCGTCACCGGAGCAACATTGGGGTATCGCCGCGGACCCAATCGACTGGTTCACGCAGCGCGTTGTTCAACTTGGTCAGGTCGATGCTGCGGATGAACTTCGTGCCGAGATCGACGCGGCGGCGTTCCACCTCTACGGCATTGATCGTGCCGACGCCGACTACATCATGGAGACCTTCCCGATCGTCAAGCGCAAAGACGAAGCTGCACATGGCGAATACCGCACCAAGCGCTTGATCCTTGAGGCATATGACAGGCTGGCAGGTTGAACTGTTGCCCCGCCGAGTACCGACGTCGATCGCGCACTTCACCCACCTCGACAATCTCGCGCAGATTGCGGTTGCGGGGTTGAAGTGCGACAGCGACATGGGGCCGGGGCAGCTTGTCCGCGAAGCTGGCGAGCCGTCGATCAAGGAGTTGCGGCGTCAGCTGCCCGTGACTGTTGAACCGGGCGGTGTCGTGGCCGATTACGTACCGTTCTACTTCGCGCCCCGCAGCCCCATGCTGTTCCGCCTGGCCAAGGGTGGTGTTCCGACATTCACGGGCGACACGCATGACTTGGTGTACCTGGTGACGACCGTCGAGTCATTGCTCGGCCGGGGGCGCTCGCTCGTTTACACCGACCGGAACGCTGCGCTCTCCTATGCGGAGCACTCGAATGATCTGGCCCGTCTCGATGAGCTTGTCGACTGGCCGCTGATGGGGGAGAAGATATGGACGAACACCCCCGAGGACGGTCAGCGTAAGGAGCGCAGGATGGCTGAGTGCCTTGTTCACCGCGAAGTTGCGTGGCGCGACATCGAGACCATCTACGTGTTCGACGCTCGGCGCCGCGATCTCGTTGTCAGCACCCTCGAAGCGGCTGACGCGCGGGTTCCGTCCATTTCCGTCAGTGCAGGCCTGTACTTCTAGACCATGGAGAATGACGACATGCTCACTACCGCATCCGGCAATCTGCTGCAGGCGGACGTCGATGCGCTCGTCAACACTGTGAACACCGTCGGCGTTATGGGCAAGGGGATCGCACTCCAGTTCAAGCGCGCCTACCCAGAGATGTTCGCCGAATATCAGAAGGCATGCCGTGCGGGTGACGTCCAGTTGGGCAAGATGCATGTCTGGGAAACCGGCTCGATCAACGGTCCGCGGTTCATCATCAATTTCCCGACCAAAGGTCACTGGCGTAGCGGTTCATCTATGAAGGACGTCGTAGCCGGCCTGTCCGATCTGATCGAGGTCATCCGGGGCCGCGGGATCACGTCGATTGCGGTTCCGCCTCTTGGCTGCGGGAACGGCGGGCTCGACTGGGCTGACGTCGAGCCGCGTATCCGCTCGGCTTTCGAGGCGTTGCCCGATGTCGATGCCCGGATTTACCCGCCGGGCAAAGTGCCGCCAGCCGCGGAGATGGCATCGTCGGCCAAACGGCCGAATATGTCGCCAGGCAGAGCTGCCCTGATCATGCTTGTCGACCGATACTCGGCACGGGCGCTCGGTGCTAGTCCGATCGAGGTGCAGAAGCTCATGTACTTCATGCAGGAGCTTGGTGAGCCGTTGGGGCTTAAGTTCGTTAAGTCGTTTTACGGCCCGTACGCAGACAATCTGCGCTCTGTCCTCCGGGACGTCGAGGGCCACTACCTCATCGGGTGGGGTGACGGAAGCGCGAAGGTGCAGGAAGCGGAGCCGATCACCGTTCTTGCAGGCGCTGTCGAATCGGCGTTGCCGGTGCTTGAAGCGAACCCGGACACGGTGGCCCGCGTCGAGCGCGTCATGCACGTGATCGAGGGCTTCGAAGCGGCCTACGGAATGGAACTCCTCGCTACGGTCCACTGGGTTGCCAAGCGCGAATGCGACGCGGCCGAGGACTGGCGTGCGGCTGCTGAACACGTCCGTTCCTGGAGTAAGCGTAAGGAGTGCATGTTCTCCGACCGCCATGTGCGAATTGCCTGGGAGGCGCTGCGGGACCGGGAGCTGATCGGCCGGTGATGCGGTGAGGCATCGGCCCGATCGCTGATCTCAGACCGCCACACCCAGAAACTCGCTCGGCCGACCGTTCCACGTGACGACCAAGTCTTCCCTCGCCCTCGTGCATGCGACGAAGAGCAGGCTGCGTTCGCGAAGCAGATCCAGGGCGTGTGCCTGCTTATCGATGTCAGCCGAGCGGACGGCGACGGGCAACGGAACGGCTTTGTCGCTGACGCCGGCAACCAGGACGCACCGGAATTCCAGCCCCTTCATGCGGTGCATGGTGCCGATCGCTACCGCGCCGTCGGCGGAATCACCAAGCGCGCGAACAGCAATGCCGCGCGAGCGCAATTCGTCGGCGATGCGATCGGCGTAGGAGTTGGTGCGTGCCGCTATGCCGATCTCGGTAGTGGAGACGTCCGCTGCCAGCCAGCCTGCGACAGTGTCAGCGATATACGCCAGCTCCTGCTTGAGGGTCCCGAACCCCTGGAGAGTGGGCGTCTCGCCATGAACTTCGGACCGACATCCGGCCAGAGTGTCCAGTCCCTCGTCGAGGTCGTCGATCGGCTCGCCGCGCATCATGCCCAGGCTCCAGGCAAGAATCTCGGCCGTTGTGCGGTAGTTGATTTTCAACCCGCTCGACCGACCAGCTATTTGAATACCCAGCGACCGCAAGCTCACATAGTGGTTGTAGATCCGCTGGTGCGAGTCGCCCGTGATGAACATGTCGTCCGGCCCGACGGTGACGAGTGCCCGCAGAAGCCGCCACTGCATGGGGCTTAGGTCCTGTGCTTCGTCGATGACTACGTGTCGGAAAGGCTTGGAGGTCTTGGCATCTGCAATCCGGAACGCCTCGCGGAGGACGGATTCATGAGTCCACAACTTGCGTTCGCTGAGCGCTCTTTCGAAGGCTGCGATCAGCTTCCACCCCGACTGCCGTTGACGTTGCGACAGCGCGACACCCCTGCCCGATCGCCGCGCGTTGAGATACGAATCTTCTGATTCGAGGTTCTGCGACAGGACCACCTCTCGCCACTCCTGGCTGAGGAAGGTGGCGGTGAATCCCGCGCCTCGCTCGTCGATCACCTCTTGCCACAACCCGTCCTGTTGGCGCTCATCGAGGATCGTCAGGTGGCCACGCTCCTCGCGCACCATCTGATTGGCGAGTTTGTCGATGTGAAGCAGATCAATCTGCTTGCGCGCGTTTGGGTCTCGTCCCGGTGATTCGGCGAGAAGTATCAGGCCGGTGTTGAGTGCCGCTGCGAGAGTCGAGGTGAACGTGGTGAGTAAGACACGGCCATCGTTTCGTTCGGCAAGGCGGTGGGCGCGGTGAAGGGCGACGACGGTCTTGCCGGTCCCCGGACCTCCGGTGACACGGGCGGGACCCGAGAAGTTTTTCTCTACCAGTAGCTGCTGCGTAGGGTGCAGGTAGACCCGCCAGAGATCGAGTGGACGCTCGAAAACGGACATCAGCTCATCGGGGCCGTCTACGACAACGATGCGCCCATGGGTGCGTTCGACAGCGGCATCGACATCTTCGGTATCGACGGCTTGAGGTGCGGTTGCTGAGATCTCAGCCCACACTTCATCAGGAGACAGCCCTGCCGCTAGGCCATACAGGACATCCCATTGAGACTCTGGCAGAGGAGGTTTCGCTGCATCGAGCTGTCCGACGTCGGTGAGTGTGCGGGCGAAGGTGATCACCGATTCATCGACGCCCAGTTTGGCGAGCACGTTGTCTTTGACATGGTCGAAGAGCGGCGCGGCAGTGCTTTCCGGCGGTGTGGCGATGAGTTCTTCGAGCGCTTCGACGTCTCTCAGCTCGATGACACCGGTTGCCGCGTTGACTGTTACTGCACGACGTGACGCCCATTCATACGCGGCATCGTGTCCCCTTACAGTGAGCAAGGTGTAGAGGTCACTGTCGTCCTGCTTGAAGACGACGCCACGCCAGTAGCCGTCGATACGGATGGAATGCAGCCGCTTGTCTTTGGCCGACTTGATGGGCTCCAGGTGAATGCCGGTGTGCGTAGCCGCGGCGAACTTGCCGAATACCTCTTGCACTTTCGCGGCGATTGGACGATCAAGCTTTGCGAACTCCAGCAAGAAGTCCTTGTCGATAGCCAGCCGCGCCATCGCTTCAATCTACCGATGGGCGTTGTTCACCTGACCCGAGTCACGTCTCTGCCTTCTAAGGCCCGCTATCGCCGGGGCGCGGGATCGTTTCCGCGGGAACGTTCTGCGTGCAGTGCCTTCAGGCGCCGCTGTTCGGTCAGCACCTGCTGGTAACTCTCCCGCTCGGCGGCCAGCCACGGTGGATTTTCCTCGATCAATTGATTGATCTGATCGGTGGTGAGCGCTTCCTCGATGCCGCCCCGCGCGAGACCGGAGATGGAGACACCCAGTTTGGCTGCCACCAGGTTCTTGGGGTGTGGCCCGTTCTTCCGGAGGTCTTGGAGCCACTGTGGTGGATTGTCTTGCAGCGCGGTGAGTTCGCCGCGGGTGATCGGGTTCTCCTGGAAGTCCGCGGGCGTGGCGGGTAAGTACACGTCCAGCTTCTTGGCTGCCGTTGCGGGTTTCATGGACTGCGCATTCGGCCTGCTCATGGCGCCAGCCTATCGGTAGCCTGACGTGGTGGCCCTCTCCCCGCCGGTCTTGTCCCCGCCGGCCCCCGGGCACTCTTTGACCCTCGGGTACGTACCCGGCGGGACGCCTGCGAAATGGGCTCGGAACTGGTCGGAGCGTCATCCCGACGTTCCGCTGCAGCTGTGCGCCATCGCTGCCGCCGATGCAGCGGGGTCGGTTCGGGACGGTGCCGTCGATGTGGCGGTGCTGCGATTGCCGACCGACACATCCGGGCTTGCCGTCATTGCCCTGTACGAGGAGACGACGGTCGTGGTGGTTCCGGCGGATCACCTGTTCGGTGCCGTCGACGAGGTCACTTCCGCCGATCTTGACGGCGAGTCAGTACTGAGCCCGCTCGACGATGTCGTTTCTTGGGAGGACGCTCCGGGAACCCCGGTCGAGCACCGGCCGGAGACCACCAAGGACGCGGTGGAACTCGTTGCCGCAGGCATTGGTGTGCTTATCGTTCCGCAGTCGCTGGCGAGGCTGTATCACCGCAAGGACGTCATCTATCGCGGGATCGCCGACGCGCCCGCCTGCCGGGTGGCGCTTGCCGTTCGGGAAGGGCCGCAGCCGGCACTGATCGAGGACTTCATCGGGGTTGCGCGAGGCCGCAAACCCAGTTCGTCGCGGGGGCAGGCTCAGCCGGTCGGCAAGCGCACGGCGCGGGAGAAGACGCTGGCCAAGCAGGCGGCTCGTGCCGCTGCGGGCAAGGTGAGGGGCAAGTCGCGCAGAGGTGGGCGCGGGCAGCGCTGAGGCGGAGCCCAGGGTCTATTACTACTTTCTGGTGCCACTACGTGTGACTGTGCTGTGGTCCCTGCGCCTTCTTGTACTGAGACCTCAACAGTGCGTCGCGGAAGCGGGCGTTGTCGATGAGCCGGATACCGGCATTCGCAACACGCGGAATGCCGGCCAGCTTGTGGAAGTAACGCCCGCGGCGGTACTCCCGGCCCCACGCGGCCTCCATGCGTTGGGCATAGTTGGTGAAATCGTCCGGTCCACCGTTTTCCAGCGCGGCGATCGCGCATTCGCCTGCGGCCAAGCCGGATTCGAGTGCCTTGGAGATCCCGGCACCAGAGGCTGGTTTGCCCGCACCCAGTGAGTCGCCGGTGAAGAGCACGCCGGGTCGCCACGGCGGCCACGCCGTGAATCCCATGGGCAGTCGCCAGGCCCGGACGCTCTTGTTCTTCTTGAGTTCCTCGATGGGTGGCAATTCCCATTCCCGCGGCAGCGTGCGCAGGAACTCCCCGAGGAACTGTGTGGCATTGATGGCTTGCCAGTTCTGATAGCTGTTGACGTAGCCCAGGCCGATGTTGAATCGGCCGCCGCCCATGGGGAACACCCACCCGTATCCCGGCAACTGATCTCCCTGGAAGGCCAGCTTCAGGTAGATGTCGAGGCTGTCGGTGTCCGGACGATTGACGTGCATCTCGGAGCGAATGGCGATCGCGGAATAGCCGTTGTACTCGGAGTCGATCTTGAGGGCGCGCTTGATGGGGGAGTAGGCGCCATCGGCGGCGATGACGGCGTCGCCCAGTACCTTCTCGCCGCTCTTCAGAACAACCCCGACAACCCGGCCGCTGGAATCGAGTTCCGGTCCGGCGACCTCACAGGACTGCCGCACCACGGCACCGGCCGATTCGGCGTGCTTGAGCAGCAGTGTGTCGAGTTCGGTGCGGCTAACGGTGTGTCCGTGGTCGGGCATGCCGGGACGCTTCGGAAAGGAGAGTTCCCACTGGGACGGGCTGAAGACCGTCACTCGATTGACTCGGTGGAAAGTGGATACCTCGTGGGCCAGGCCCATTTTCTGGAGGTAACTGACGGCGCGGGCGGTGAGTCCGTCGCCGCAGGGTTTGTCGCGGGGGAATTCGGCCTTGTCGAGGATCACCACTTTGGCGCCTGACTGCAGTGCTTGCCATGCGGCTGCCGAGCCAGATGGACCGCCGCCGGCGATCACCAGGTCGAATCGTTCGGTCACAGCACGATGTTAGTGTCTGGCCTGGTCAGCGACCCACGCGGGTACAGTGCATCTGTGCGCGGCATTCCTCGACCCAGGTCCGGCGCTGACTCCGGTAAGGTCGATCTGCGCAGCGAGCGGTGGCGTGAACACCGCAAGAAGGTGCGGTCCGAAATCGTCGATGCGGCGTTTCGGGCGATCGATGCCCTCGGGCCCGACGTCAGCATTCGTGAGATCGCCGAAGAGGCCGGTACGGCCAAACCCAAGATCTACCGTCACTTCAGCGACAAGTCGGATCTGTTTCAGGCGATCGGCAAGCGATTGCGGGACATGCTGTTGACTGCCATTTTTCCCAGCCTCGACTTCGTCAGCGACCCCACGCGGGAAGTCATCCGCCGCAGTGTGGCCGAATACGTCAACCTGGTCGATCAACATCCCAATGTCCTCCGGTTCATGCTTCAGGGGCGCTTCCCGGAGCAGTCCGCCTCGACGGTAAGTGCGCTCAACGAAGGACGCGAGATCACCATGACGATGGCCGAGATGTTCAACAACGAACTCCAGGGCATGGAACTGAATCCCGCCGCACTCGAATTGGCGGCATCGGCGACTTTCGGGTTGGCGGCCTCGGCAACGGACTGGTGGCTGGGCCCGGCCCCGGACAGTCCGCGGCGGATGGCATCTGACGAATTCATCGCCCACTTGACGACGCTCATGCTCGGCGCGGTCCAGGGGACGGCCGAAGTGCTGGGCATCGAATTGAATCCGGACAAGCCGATTCGCAATGCCGCGTCCCGTCGAGTCACGGTCGGTTGAGGCGACGATGAGTCAACCGATCCAGACCCGGGCGCTGATCATTGGCACCGGATTCTCCGGGCTCGGCATGGGAATTGAATTGCAGCGCCGCGGTGTCGACTTCCTGATTCTCGAGAAGGCCGACGACATCGGCGGGACATGGCGCGACAACACCTATCCGGGCTGCGCCTGCGACATCCCCTCGCATATGTACTCGTTCTCGTTCGAGCCGAAGCCCGACTGGAATTACATGTGGTCGTTCCAGCCGGAGATCCTGGACTACCTCCGGGGCGTCGCCGACAAGTACGGTCTGCGCCGATATGTCCGTTTCGGCGAGCATGTCGCCCGCGCGCAGTGGGAGGACACGGAGAACCGCTGGCATGTCGTCACCAAGGCCGGTCAGGAGTACGTCGCTCAATTCCTGATCTCGGGCGCCGGCGCGCTGCACATTCCCGCCATACCGGAATTCGAGGGGCTCGCCGAGTTCCTCGATGCGGGCGGTGCCGCCTTCCACTCCGCACAGTGGGACCACAACGTCGAGATCGCCGGCAAGCGGGTCGCGGTCATCGGGACCGGAGCCAGCGCCATCCAGATCGTGCCGGAAATCGTCGGCGAGGTGGCGCAACTCCAGCTCTATCAACGGACTCCGGCATGGGTCATGCCACGGCCCAATAACGCGATTCCTGCGGGCCTGCAAAAGGTGTTCGCCACGATTCCGGGCACCCGGGCCCTACTGCGGGCCCTCATCTACTGGATCCACGAATCCGTGGGTTTTGCGATGACACGGCAGCCCGCACTTCTGAAACTTGGTGAGCTGCTCGGCAGATGGAACATCCGGATGCACGTTCGCGACCGGGAACTGCGTCGGCGACTTCGGCCGCATTACCGGGCCGGCTGCAAACGAATCCTCAACTCCGACACCTACTACCGTGGCGTGGCCGACCCGAAGACCGAGCTGATCACAGAACGGATCGTCCGGATCACCCCTCGTGGGATCCGCACGGCCGATGGCGTGGAACGCGACGTCGACGTCATCGTGTTCGCGACGGGTTTTCACGTCAGCGATTCCTACACCTACGTCGACATCTTGGGTGCGGACGGCGAAGACCTGGTGGATCGCTGGAATCGCGAAGGCGTACAAGCACATCGGGGCATCACCGTTGCTGACGTGCCAAATCTGTTCTTCCTCCTGGGGCCCAACACCGGTCTGGGGCACAACTCGGTGGTCTTCATGATCGAGTCCCAGATCCGATACGTCGCGCAGGCCATCGCCGCGGTCGACAAGGCCGGCATGCAGGCGATCGCCCCCACCCGGACTGCGCAGGACAGCTTCAACGCTGAGCTCCAACACGAACTCGAACGAACGGTGTGGAGCACGGGCGGCTGCAGCAGTTGGTACCTCGACGACCACGGCAAGAACCGTGCCTTGTGGAGCGGCATGACCTGGCAGTACTGGCTGGCGACACGGTCGTTGAAGCTCAGGGAATATCGGTTCAGCGGACGGCGCTGACGATTTGGGGGCGACACGCCAGACACCAAGTGTTGTGCGCCGTCGACACGCCGAACACCAGGGGTAGTGTTCGGACTATCAGCCGAGAATGTCGGCAAACAGGATCGAAGCGGGGTTGCAGTGGGCGATGGAATTAAGTTGATCGATCGCGCATCGGCGATCAACTGGAACCGGGTGCAGGACGAGAAGGACGCCGAGGTCTGGGAGCGACTGACCGGCAACTTCTGGCTGCCCGAGAAGGTTCCGGTGTCCAACGACATTCCCTCGTGGAACACGCTCACTGCCGCTGAGAAGCAGCTGACGATGCGGGTCTTCACCGGCCTGACGCTTCTTGACACCATTCAGGGCACGGTCGGTGCCGTCAGCCTCATTCCGGACGCGCTGACACCGCACGAGCAAGCGGTCTACACCAACATCGCGTTCATGGAGTCGGTGCACGCCAAGAGCTACAGCAACATCTTCTCGACGCTGTGCTCCACGGTGGAGATCGACGAGGCCTTCCGCTGGTCGGAGGAGAACACCAATCTTCAGCGCAAGGCCGAAATCGTCATGGAGTACTACAAGGGTGACGAGCCGCTGAAGCGCAAAGTGGCCTCCACCCTGTTGGAGAGCTTCCTGTTCTACTCCGGCTTCTATCTGCCGATGTACTGGTCGAGCCGGGCCAAACTGACCAATACCGCGGACATGATTCGCCTGATCATCCGCGACGAGGCCGTACACGGTTACTACATCGGCTACAAGTACCAGCGAGGGCTGGCGTTCGTGGACGACGCCAAGCGCCAGGAACTCAAGGACTACACCTACGAGTTGCTCTTCGAGCTCTACGACAACGAAGTCGAGTACACCCAGGACCTCTACGACCAGGTGCACCTCACCGAGGATGTCAAGAAGTTCTTGCGGTACAACGCCAACAAGGCGCTGATGAACCTCGGCTACGAATCGCTGTTCCCGCGCGACGAGACGGCCGTCAACCCGGCCATCCTGTCGGCGCTGTCGCCCAACGCCGACGAAAACCACGACTTCTTCTCCGGCTCGGGCTCCAGCTACGTCATCGGCAAGGCTGTTGTCACCGAGGACGAGGACTGGAACTTCTAAAAGGCCCAGTTCACCGCTGCGCATCCCGGCGGTCGATCGTCGAGAGACAGGTCTGATACTCGACTCGTGGAAACGCCCGAACAGCAGCCAGTCGCAAACTCCCTGATCGATCTCACCGGGCGGGGCGGAATAGTCGCCGTATTTCATGCTGCGCCCACTGCGGGTGGACATCGTTGGGAGCTGCGCTCCGCCGGCGGAGAACTGCTTGCCGTGACAGCGCGAGTACACAATGGTGGACGAGCCGCAAAGGCGCTCTGGAAGCTGGCGACGCTGACGGGCATGGACGCCGGCAATGACATCCATGCCGAACTGCGGGGCGCTCAGGGGCGTGTCCTGGCGCGAATCTCCTCTGAAAATGCCGCGCCCGCGACGGTCACAATCACGGACGACGCCGGAGTGGTGGTCGCGAAAGCCGTCCGGGAAAAGACTCTGCTGCTGCGGGTAAAACATCCGGACGCGCTGACGGTGCAAGATGCCGACGACGCAGTTGTCGCACAGATCGACTGCGAGGACGACGGTCCCTGGACGGTTCGTGGCGGCACCGACGAAGCGGTGGGCGAGCTATTCGGCGGCGATCCCGGGCCTTCGCTGGCGCCGAACTGGTCCGACTGGCTCATCGACGCGAATTGGGCTCTGTCTGCGGCAACCTACGCTCGAACCCAGCATCTCGGACTCAGGCGAGTAACCCAATATGGGTTCGTGCCCAACGCCGAATCGCCTGCCTCTCAATCGCTGGCGGTGATCCTGCTTCCTCTGCTCGCCGGCTTCATCTACTGATTTGCGCGTGAGAATGTCTGTCAGCCTCGGTATGAAGGGAGCCAACGGTGGATCGGTGTGATGAGTGCGGGTACGTGTACGAACTGGCCGCTGCTTCCCAGTCCGGCGGCGAAATACGGACCGGTGTGGCTGAATTGGTGGGCTTGTTGAAGGCCGGGGGACAGCCGATGCTGGCGGGGCGGACCCGGCCGGATTTGTGGTCGCCGCTGGAGTACGCGTGCCATGTCCGTGATGTGCTGCTGGTCCAGCGGGAGCGGGTGTTTCTGGCCCGTCGCGTGGACACGCCGGAGGCGGTGCAGATGGGCCGAGAGGAACGTCTGCAGCACGACGGGTACTCCGAGCAGGATCCGGTTGAGGTCGCCGAGGAGCTGACAGTGGCGGCCCGGTTGCTGGCCAAATGTCTAGACCGGCTCGACGTCGCGGATTGGGAGCGCGGGATCGTCTATAACTGGCCGCAGCGTTGCGAGCGGACGCTGCGCTGGCTGGCTGTGCACACGGTGCATGAAGTGCGCCACCACCTGCTTGATGTGCGTCGGCAGCTCGGCTGATTTGGTGGGTGGACAGATAAATCTGCCCCCCGTGGAGGGCGGACTCCATCGCAAAGTTTGCCCACATTTCGCCTGCGTGTCATTGAAGTCGCAGAGAAATCGGATGCAGAACGGCGATAATCGCAGCAGTATCAACAGGAAGGCGCGCCATGAAGGGCTTTGTCGGCAATATTGAGAAGCTCACCGAGGAGAACAACGACTTCCGGCGGGTCTTGTACACCGGCCACAACATCCAGCTTGTTCTGATGGCCATCGCGCCCGGCGGCGAGATCGGCGAGGAAGTTCACGACGACGTCGACCAGTTCTTTCGCATTGAATCCGGCGAAGGGGAAGTGTGGATCGATGGTGTGCGCACTCCGGTAAAGGCGGATCACGGGATCATCGTGCCGCAGGGCGCAACGCACAACGTGGTGAATACCGGCGATGAACCCTTGCGGCTGTACACCATCTATGGCCCGCCCGAGCATCTCGACGGGACGGTCCATGTCACCAGCGCGGATGCGTCAGCGGCGCATGAACATTTCGACGGCACGACCACCGAATAGTTCAGCACCGAATAGTTCAGCACCGGCCCGCGGTCGCGGCGGCACTGCACCGCCCGCGTAAGTGAAGTTCGACGTCATCGGCGAAAGCACGAAGCGCGCTGCGGATCATGCGGACGCTGCCGTCCGGATGACGGCAGGCTCCGCGGCCGTCGACCAGTTGGGCGATTCTGAGCAACTCGCGCATAGTGGCGGCGGAAGCTTGCCCTGCTGCCAGCTCGTCGATAAGGCCTGCCAGCTGCGGTAATCCGTTGCGGCACGGTCCGCACTGCCGGGCGCTTTGGTCAGCCAGGTAGCCGGTGATCTCGGCGACACGCGCCAGGCCGCACGCGTCATGTCCCAGGATGTGGATTATTCGCGCACCCGGGCTGGCGCCCAGCGGCTTCAGGGCCGGCCCGGACAGCCTTGCCGTGGCGAGTTCCGTTGCTGTGAGCCAAGTTCCGTGATAACCGCCAAGCAGCACCGCGCTTACGTCGCTGGGCCTCGTTCCGCTGAGTTCGATGAGCTCGATCAGGGGAGTGCCGGTCGGAACCTCGACGACGGTGGGACGATTCAGCGTCGTCGACAGGCTGACCAGCACTGTGCCGGGGTCTGCCGGATCGCCGGTGGCGCGAAACCAGGTTGGTCCGAATCGGGCGATCAGCGCGATGTTGGCCAGTGTCTCGACATTGTTGACCAGCGTGGGCTTGCCGTGAACCCCACGCGTCGCGGTGGGGGCGGTGCGGTCACGCGGCAGAGCCGCACCGCCCTCGATACAGCGGATCGCTGCCGTCTCCTCGCCGGCGACATACTCGTCGGGGGCCTCGACCACCTTAATTCGATGGAGCTCGATGCCAGCCGTGCGGCGTTCCTCGATGGCGGCGGTGACGGCCCGGTATGCAGCGGGGTGAACATAGAGGTAGGTGCGGTCGGCGTTCAGAGCGCTCGCCGCTGCGTCGAGTCCGTCGAGAACCAGATGCGGTGCCCGGTTAAGCAGCGCAAAATCCTTGCGGCTCAGCGGTTCG
>Ga0075163_10000975_pt1 | contig 38097 bp, 36 predicted proteins | sample JI1023141ADNA_FD_71478 | JGI IMG/M metagenome (GOLD analysis project Ga0075163, IMG submission 71478) | Wastewater effluent complex algal communities from Wisconsin, to seasonally profile nutrient transformation and Carbon sequestration -... | ecosystem: Engineered > WWTP > Effluent > Algae...
TCGAGACCGACCTGCGCACCGAGATCGAGGCGCTGCTGAAAAAGCCCAATGGCATTGTGCTCGTGACCGGCCCCACGGGATCGGGCAAATCGACCACGCTCTACACTTTCCTCTCGCAACTCAACACCGAGGCACGCCGCATCGTAACGATCGAAGACCCCGTCGAGCACAAGCTGCCGGGCGTGGTGCAGATCGCCGTGCGCCCGGAGATCGAACTCACCTTCGCCGTCGGTCTGCGAAGCATTCTGCGCGGTGACCCGAACGTCGTGATGATCGGGGAAATGCGCGACCTTGAAACAGCCGAGATCGCCGTGCGTGCCGCACTCACAGGCCATCTCGTTTTCAGCACACTGCACACCAACGATGCCATTGGCGGCGTCACCCGACTCGTGGACATGGGCGTCGAGCCATTCCTCGTGGCATCCGCCGTGCGCGCCTTTTTCGCCCAGCGTCTCGTGCGTTTGCTCTGCCAATCATGCCGCGAGAAGGAGCCAAATGCAGCCGAGAAGCTGCGCGAGCTGGCCTACAACGGCCCCATCAACACGCCCGTCTATCACGCCAAGGAGGGCGGATGTGAAGCGTGCCGCGGCACCGGCTATCGCGGCCGAATGGCCATCTACGAACTCGTACGACTCACTCCAAAAATGGGCGAGCTCATCACGCACAAGGCCAGCCAGAAGGACATCCTCCAGCAAGCCATCCGGGATGGATACCGCCCGATGCGTGAGTACGGCATCCGCAAGATTCTCTCCGGTCAGACGACGGTGGAGGAAGTGATGAGCGTGACGGTTTCGGAAGGGGAGAATTGAATGCAGAATGACGAATGCAGAATGACGAATGGACTGGCGGTGGCGGCTGAAGACTGGCTGTTTGCAACCCGACCATGCCCAATAAAAGTGAGTCCTGCGCTTGCTAGATTGTAGATTTCAAGTTCCAGATCGCCTCCGTTTCGGCTGAATTCGTCGTTCCCACCCCATGCCCACCTTCGCTTACCAAGCCGCCGACGGCACCGGCCAAGAAGTCTCCGGGACACTGGAAGCGGTGGATCGTGGCGCGGCGGTGAAGCAGCTCAGTAGCCGGGGATTGCAGCCGTTCAAGGTGGCGGAGGCCAAAGGTGCCAAAGGTGAGGTGCCAGCGAAGGCCAAGACAAAGACGCAGGCCGAGTCAGCCTCACCCCCAGGCCCGATCAAGCTGTCCAACCAGCATCTGCAAATCTTCACTGAGGAACTCGCCGAGCTTCTCGAAGCCGGCATGAGACTGGAGCCCGCGCTGAAGCTCATGGAAGGTCGCCCTGGTGACAAGACACCGCACCGACGAGTGGCCAAGCGGATTGGCGATCTTGTGCGCGAGGGCCACCCGTTCAGCAACGCCGTCAAGATGGCCTCGCCTTCGTTCGGCGAGCTATTTGGCAGCGTGGCCGCCGCAGGCGAGGCTGGCGGCGCGCTGGCCGCCGGCATGAAGCGTCAGGCCATCTACATTGCAAAATCGCGAGAGATGAAGGGCAAGGTCGGCGCGGCATTGATCTATCCCGCCTTCCTGTTCCTCGCGGGCGCTGGCCTCGTGGTGCTCTTCATCACCTACTTGCTGCCAAAGCTGACCTCGCTGGTCGAATCAACACGCGGTTCACTGCCTCCAATGGCCAAGGGCCTGTTGCGCGTGAGTGACGTACTGAAGCAAAACTGGTGGCTCATTCTCATTCTGATCGCCATTGCCTCGCTCGCCGCGTTCATGTATGCGCGCTCGCCCAAGGGCAAGCCCGTGTGGCACCATTGGAAGCTCAGGCTTCCGTTTGTCGGCGGTGTTCTGCGCGCCAGCCTGCACAGCCAGTTTCTTGAGACACTAGCCAGCCTTTCATCCGGAGGCCTGCCGCTGCTACGCGGCCTCGAGCTAGCCTCGAAGGTCACAACCAATGTCTATGCCCAGGCTCAATTGACCAAGACCATCGATCAGGTGCGCGATGGTGCCGCGCTTTCGAGATCGCTTGAGCGCACCAACTTGTTCCCCACCACGCTGCTCGAAATGGTGCGCCTCGGCGAGCACACGGGCGATCTACCAAACGCACTGCGCCGCGCGGCAGATCGTTGCGGGCGCGACCTGGAGAAGAACCTCGAAAAAGCTGCGGCCCTCGTGCAACCGATGATCATCCTCGTCATGGCCTTGATCGTGGGCGTAATGGCTTACATGATCATCAGCATCGTCTTCGACACCATTTCCCAATTGCGACCCGGCGGCCGTCGCTGATACAATGCCCCCAAGAAACCAGGACACCACCGCGTCAGCACTCAGCAACACACGCTTATGAAAAACCTTCGACTCACCCACCCCACTCTCCGCGCCAGCGCCTCCGGATTCACGCTCATGGAAATGATCCTCGTGCTGCTCATCATCACGAGCCTCATGGGCATGGTCATCTTCAAGATGTCCACCAACGTTGACGACGCCAACATCACTTCCGTCAAAGGCAGCCTGTCTGCTCTGGAGACAACGCTCCTCCGCTACAAGATGGCCAACGGCGCTCTGCCGACCGAGGGGCAGGGTCTGGAGGCACTCACCACTCCGCCCAGCAATGCTCGCCTCCGCAAACCCTTCCTCAAACCCGACGGCATCAATGATCCCTGGGGCCGCGTCTTCCAGTATCGCAATCCGGGCAGGAAGAGCGGCGGCGATTTTGATGTCTTCAGCATGGGGCCGGACGGCCAGCCCGACAACGACGACGACATCGGCAACTGGTAGCTTCAACGCAGCGGCGTGAGTGCCGCGGATCGGAGCACGCATGAATTTCCAACGGCAGGCTCCCACCCATCGACAAAAGGCTTTCACGCTGATCGAGGTGATCATCGTGGTCGTGATGATCGCGGTTCTCACGGCGATGGCGGCGTTCAGCTTTGCTGGATTCGACGATGACATGTCCGTGAAGGGTCCGAGTGACGAACTCATCCGCCTGTCAAAAACCGCCGTGCGCGCCGCCGCGATTCAGGGCAGACCGTTCTCCATTTATTTTGGCGAGAAGGACTTCACGCTTCTTGGCTGGGAGGGAAAAGGCGGCAACACCGTGGCACTGCCAGAGGGAACCAAGCTCTCCATCCTTCGCTGGGGCGAGAAGGACTGGCAACCTGCCGAGGGCCAAACCTGGATGTTCGGCGGCAACGGCCTGTGTGACCCCATCAAGGTGCGGTTTGAATCCGGTGATGCCCTGATGGAGATGGGTTTCAATCCACTGACCGGCTCGCCTACTGAGCAGACGCTGACGACAGTGGGAAAATGATGAATGACGAATGCCGAGTGACGAATGCAGGACGGGGGGCGGCTCGCGGGGACGTGCCATGCTCCGCAAGCAGCATTCATTCGTCATTCGGCATTCGTCATTCATCATTCCACTCCGGCGGCATGACTCTCTTCGAGGTCCTCCTCGCCCTGGCGATCTTCGCCATCGCCGCCGTCGCACTCGTCACGGCGATCAATCAGATCGGCCATGCCGTGCTGGAGTCGCGGCAGTATCGCAACGTCGAGCAGGGCATCGAATCCGTCATTGATGAATTCAGCAAACTTCCCGTTCTTGATGAGGTGGAGAAGAAGATCAATCCCGAAAAAGACGGTGTGACCTACCATGTGAAAGTCACCGCTGTGCGAGACGCCAAGAATCAGGAGGGCCGCATTCTCCAGGGGTTGTTCCGCATTCAAGTCACGGCCAAGTGGAATGACAACAATGAGGAGATGGAGCTGAGCGCGGAGACTCTGCGCTTCATCGGACTCTTTCAGCCGACGGGATGATGGGGAAGACAATGAGACGCGGAGACCATGAGACTATGAGGCTAGCTTCATCTGCGGAAGGTGCGCGAGATGAGCAGATGCTCCGTCTCCGCGTCTCACGGTCTCCGCGTCTCCTTGTCTTCCGCCGCCACGCCGGCTTCACCTTGATCGAGATGGTCGTCGCGCTCTCGATCTTCGTTCTTCTCATCGGCGGCATCTTTGCGATCGCCAATGGCACGCTGGAACTCAGCTCCGACCTCACCTACGCGCAGGAGCGGTCGCTGATCCGGCAGAACCTGATCGAGTTCTTGCGGAAGTCATTCCGCACCCTGCCGGGCGATTCGTCACTGGAGCTGAAGGTGCAAGGCGTGGGCAACACCTACATCCCCACGCTCGCCGTTTACAATGGAGGCACATCTTTCTCGCCCGGACCCGCGATCTCGCCTGACGCGAGCATCGAGGTGTATGCCGAGGAGCGTCCGGGTGGCTACCTCCGCGTGGGCCTGCGTGGCCTGGATGCCGATCAGACCCTTGCCGCGCGGCAGGGCAAGGCGATCAAGTCCAACAACAAAGCCGCTGAGTTGCCGTTGCTGGACAACGTGAGCCGCTTTGAGTGGCGGTTCCTGGAGGCGCGCACCAACAAGTGGGTCAACTACTGGAAAGAGCAGCAGGGCAGGCCGCTCTTTGCCGAGCTGAATCTCGCGCTCGACGACGGAGCGGAAGTGCGTGCCGTGTTTTGGATTCCTCCAATTGCGCGCGTCGCCCCGATGGGAATTCCGAATCAGCCACAACCGGGTCAACCGCAGCCGGGTGGTGAGAATCAAGGCACGCCCGGCGTCCCCCAACAGGTGCAGCCGCTTCCCGGCGGAGGAGGGACGGTGAAGTAAATGAACATGGGGGCGTCAGTGAATGGTCGGTTGTTGATGGTTGATGGTCTGAATGCCGGACGATCAAAGAACTCTTGTACCTCTACCCGGTGGACGAGCCGTTCGTTCAAACGAGAAACCCGCAGTCTCGCTCCATCCACCACCCAAGGCAGCGCCCTGCTCGCCGTCTTGTGGATCATCGCGCTGCTCTCCATGCTCGTGGCCACGACGGCGCTCCTCGTCATGCAGGACGTGGACACGGTCGGCACGCGCCGGCAGATGTTTCGTGCGCGAATGCTCGCTGAGATGGGACTGGCCCTTGCCGCGCATCCCGATGTGAAACCCGACGATCCACTGCTTCATCAAGAGGTCGCCGATGGCGAGGGTTTCGATGTCGAGATCATAGGCGAGGACGGACGGCTCAATCCCAACGCCCTGCTCCTCCGCCAAGATCGCGAGACCTTGCGCCGTGTGTTCCGCTACTGGGGCATGGATCTGGTGCAGGCTGACGGATTGATCGACGCGCTGCTCGACTGGATCGATCAGGACAGCTTCACACAGCCGAAGGGTGCCGAGTTCCGCCAATACAATGCGCCCGGCATTCCATTCAACCGCCCCTTCCGTTCCATTGAGGAAATGAGCCTCGTGCGCGGCATGGCGCAGGTCGAGGCCGTCTATCCGGCATGGCGGGATTGGTTCAGCATTCACGCCAGCGGAGTGCTCGACATCAATGAAGCGGAACCGGAGATCCTCGCCGCCATCACGGGCGCGGATCTTGTCGTTTGTCGGCAGCTTCAAGCCCGGCGTCTAGGTCGCGATGGCATCCGCAATACCCGCGATGACGCGATTTTCCCCGACCTCGATACAGCCCTGCGACTGCTCGGCGTGGCCGGGACTGGTCAGGGGCTCGCGGGCGTCATTTCCGTGCAAAGCAGCACGCGCCGCATCATCAGTCATGGAACGACAGGCGGTTTCACCAAGTCGATGATCGCCGTCGTCCAAGGCAGCCCGCAAGGCGGGGGCGGCGCATCCACCATCCTGGAACTCACCGAGTGATCGCGGCGCACTCCGCCGACACTCTCCCCTGATCCATTTTCAAAGCCACATGTCCATCCTCGAGCGCCTCTTTTCCATCGCCCCCATCCGCAAGGCCATCTGGCGTCTCTGGTACCCCTTCCTCACGCGGCGACTGCGGGGCGAGGAAGTGCTGTTTCTGAATTACGCCTTCGAGACCACACCGCCAGTCGGTCTGGTGCTCGATGTGAAAGACGAGCCGAATCGCGCCTGCATCCAGCTCTACCACCACGTCGCCTCCCAGGTCGATCTGCGAGGCAAGCAAGTGCTCGAGGTGAGCTGCGGTCACGGTGGTGGTGCCTCATGGCTCACTCGCACGATGAAGCCCGCGAGCTACACCGGACTCGATCTCAATCCCACCGGCATCCAATTCTGCCAGCAGCGCCACCGCGTGCCCGGCCTTCAGTTTGTGCGGGGCGACGCGCAAAAACTCCCCTTCCCTGATCAATCGCTCGACGCCGTCATCAATGTCGAGGCCTCGCACTGCTATCCCGACTTCCCCGGCTTCCTCGCCGAGGTCGCGCGCGTGCTGCGGCCGGGCGGCCACTTCCTTTATGCCGACTTCCGCTTTCGCGCGGACATGGCCGAATGGGAGTCCTCCATCGCCAAAGCGCCGCTCAGAATCGTGCAAACGCGAAACATCCGCGACGAAGTGCTGCGCGGCATGGACTTCAATGCCGCACGCAGCGAGGCGCTGATCTGTCAGCGTCTGCCTCGTTTCCTGCACTCCCTCGGACGCGACTTTGCCGGCCTGCCCGGCTCGAGCGTCTATGAGGCGCTGAAGTCCGGTGCACTCTCCTACCGCTCGTGGTGCTTTCAGAAAGCGTGACGGCCAGCTGCTACGCACCGATCGCCAGCCAGTTAAACTCGATGGCAAATACCCGCGTGCCGGCCCAAGTGGACACCACCGCCTGAAAACCCGACTCCGTGATGTTCTCCGCCGTCAGCGTGACGCGGGCGCTGTCGCGCTGATCGAGATCAAAACCCGAGAGTCCGAGCTGGACGACGGGCACCGAGAGGAATGGTGAGTCGAACATCACATCGACAACGAAGCGACGGTCTTCACCGCCATCAGGATCAACCTCCGCGAGGTTCCATCCGTCGGTGAGAACACCGACGCCAACTTTTGACGAAAGGACTTTCCAGGGAACAGGGGATTCAAACATGGTTAGCCCATCTGCGTAGCAGCATCCGGGCCGACCTCACGCATTGTTCCCATCAACTTCTGCCAACGTCCTCATCCTTGTTGAACTTGATGAAGCCGGTCGTCTCCCACACCACAAGCTGGCTTTTCCCAGCCAGTTCAGCGCGGCCTGATGCACGATCTCACGTCCGCATTCAAAAATCGTCACTCGCAGCCACTACCACTCACAAGCGCCCGGACATTGCCTTGGCCTGTCCCCGCGTCCAGGATGCGCACCTCCATCCTCCTTCATGCCCGAAACCATCGACATCGAAATCTTCCTTGATCGCGCCCGCCGTGTGCCGGTGTTGGATGTTCGCTCGCCGGGTGAGTTCGTTAAAGGTCACATTCCCGGCGCGGTGAATGTGCCGCTGTTCTCGGATGCAGAGCGCGCGGAAATCGGAACGACGTATGTCCAGCAGGGACGGCAGCCGGCGATCATGCTCGGCCTGATGCGAGTGGGGCCGTGGCTCGCTGAGCTGGGCGCACAACTCTCAGCGTTGGCAGGCGGGGCGGGCGGTGAGTTGTTGATCCACTGCTGGCGCGGTGGCATGCGCAGCGCCAGCGTGGCCTGGCTGGCTGAAACGCTCGACGTCCGTGCCGCGACTCTCGTCGGCGGTTACAAGAGCTTTCGCCGTTGGGCCGTCGAATCGACGGGACGCGAACGCCAGATCAATGTGGTTGCAGGACTCACCGGCACAGGAAAGACGCGCATGATTCAGGCGCTGGCGGAGCGCGGCGAGAATGTCATCGACCTTGAAAAGCTCGCGCATCACAAAGGCAGTGCGTTTGGCGATCTCGGCGAGGAAAGGCAGCCGACACAGGAGCAATTTGAGAACGATCTCGCGATGGCATGGCGGGGCACTCGTCCCGATGCGCCCGTGTGGTTGGAGGATGAGAGCCGGAACATCGGCAGATGCAGTCTGCCTGACGGGCTCTGGCAGACGAAGCAGGCGGGCCGCTTCCATGTGATCGAGCTGCCGGAGGAGGAGCGGCTCGCGCATCTGTGCGAGATTTATAGCGGCCATCCGCCCGAGGTGCTCGCCGCGCGCATCGAGTGCATTCGCAAACGGCTCGGCGGTGATCGCACCTCAGCCGCGATTGATGCAGTGCACGCGGGCGATCTTAAGGAAGCGTCCAGGCTGGTGCTCGCCTACTATGATCGCTGCTATCGCGAGTCCCTGGAAAAAATTCCGTCCGAACGGCTGCGACGCTTTTCCTTCGACCACCTCGACCCCACGATCATCGCAGAAGCGCTCTGCGCCCCCGCATAACCCATCACCCACCACATGACATACAAGCTCACCCAGTTCAGCTCCGGCGCCGGTTGCGGCTGCAAAATCGCACCGCGCGTGCTCGACGAGATCCTAGCCTTCTCCGACACGTCAAAGCCAGACCCACGGCTGCTCGTCGGCAATGAAAACCGCGACGATGCCGCCGCTTGGCTGCTGGATGACGGCAACGTGCTGCTCTCCACCACCGACTTCTTCATGCCCATCGTCGATGATCCCTTCGACTTCGGCAGCATCGCCTCCGCCAACGCCATCAGCGACGTGTATGCGATGGGCGGCCGCCCTATCCTCGCGCTTGCCGTGCTGGGCTGGCCGCTCGACAAACTGCCAGCCGAGGTCGCACGGGAAGTCATTGCGGGATCACGTTCGATCTGCGCGGAAGCAGGCATCATGCTCGCGGGCGGTCACAGCATCGACAGCCCGGAGCCAATCTTCGGTCTCGCCGTGAACGGCCTCGTGGCGCGCGACAAGCTCAAGACCAACGGCGGCGCAAAAGCTGGCGACCTTCTCTTCCTCACCAAACCGCTCGGCGTCGGAATCCTCGCCACCGCCGAGAAGAAAGGAAAACTCAAACCCGAAGACACCGGCAAAGCCGCCGCCTCCATGGTGAAGCTCAACCGCATCGGCGCGGAGCTGGCGGGCATCACCGGCGTTCACGCCCTGACCGATGTCACCGGTTTCGCGCTGCTCGGCCATCTCGGAGAAATGTGCGCCGCGAGCAACGTGCGAGCCGAGATCGATTTCCCTGCCGTGCCGCTCATCACCGACCTCGATTACTATCTCGACGAAAACCTCAGCCCCGGCGGCGCGAGGCGGAACTGGGAAAGCTACGGCCACCACGTCCAGCTCACGACCGACCGCCAGCGCCAGATTCTATCCGATCCACAAACGAGCGGCGGCCTGCTCGTCGCCGTCGATCCGTCCGCGCAGGCCGAAGTCACCGCCTTGTTGACCGCGCATGGCTTGCAGGACTTCACACGTTCGATTGGCCGTCTGCACCCGGTGGCAGACGGCCAGGCACGAATCGTGGTTCGATCATGAATGCCCGTCCCCGCTGCACCGCCAGCACCATGGCAAGCCGCCCGGACTTTACTCTGCTCTGACACACGGCCCGTGGCCGAGATCTCTTCCTCATGGAGGCACCGGGAATTTCAGTCACCATGAAGTTGCTCGACATCACCAGCCCGGCTGGCTAGCATCATCCCGCTATCAACATTCTCCCATGAAATCTCTCCCATCCATCCTTGTCTTGGCGGCAACTCTAACGCTGGCCAGTTGCTCATCCACTCTCACCAGCCAGTCAGAAGACGCTCATGCCCCGACGTCCGTGTCGCCCGCAGAGGCGCTGGCAAGCCTGAAGGCCGGTAATGAACGCTACGTCAGCGAGCATCACGCACGGCACGACAACCCTTCCCATCTCCGAGCCGTGTTGGCGAAGGGACAGCAGCCCTTCGCCGTCGTCCTGGGCTGCTCCGACTCGCGCACTGCGCCCGAGATCATTTTCGATCAGCAGCTCGGCAGCCTGTTCGTGTGCCGTGTGGCAGGAAATGTGACCGATCCGGTCGTGCTCGGCTCCATCGAGTATGCCGTCGAGCATCTGCACTCGCCTCTGATCGTAGTGCTCGGGCATTCTAAATGTGGCGCAGTCACCGCAGCTTTGGCTGGCGGCCATGCGGAAGGAAACATCGGATGCCTGCTGCATGAGGTGCATCTCGGCAAAAACCTCCCCGCCGACAAGGACGCCAAACTCGACACCGCCATCGCCAGCAATGCCACCCATCATGAACGAATGCTCACGTCGAGGAGCCCCGTCATTCGGAACCTCGTGAGCGAAGGCAAGGTGCGCGTGGCCAGCGGTGTTTACTCGCTCGACTCAGGCAAGGTCGCCTGGCAGTAGGCCAAGATGGCGACCGTGTTCGCGGGCCAGTCGCTGTTCGGTTACTCATCGCCCTCCGACCGTGATTCACTCAACAGCAGAATCACCCGCGCCTGAAGACCGCTTCTCCGATCGGGTGGAGAACTATGTCCGCTACCGCCCGCACTACCCGGAGGAGATCATCACCCTGCTGCGGCGCGATGCCGGGCTCTCGACCGCATCCGTGATCGCTGATGTCGGGTCTGGCACAGGCATCTCGGCGGAGCTGTTTTTGCAGGCCGGTTGCACCGTGAATGGCGTCGAGCCGAATCGCGAGATGCGCGAGGCTGCGGACCGACTACTGGCCGCGCATCCGGCCTTCCACAGCGTGAACGGCACAGCACAGGCAACTTCGCTGCCGGATCAAAGTGTGGACTTCATCGTCGCCGCGCAGGCGTTTCATTGGTTCAACACGCCAGAGACACGCGCCGAGTTCACCCGCATCCTGAAACCCGGCGGCCATGTCGTGCTGATCTGGAACGAGCGCAAACTCGACGCCACTCCCTTCCTACGCGACTACGAGGCGCTGCTCCTCCGCTTCGCCACCGACTACACCAAGGTCCGCCACGAGAACATCGACGCCGCCCAACTCACCCGCTTCTTCATCGGCCCCCACGCCACCCACACCTTCGCCAACGAGCAGCGCTTCGATTTCGACGGCCTCAAAGGCCGCCTCCTCTCATCCTCCTACGCCCCCGCCGAAGGCCAGCCCCTGCACGAACCCATGATCGCCGAACTGCGCCGCATCTTCGATCTGCATCAATCCGCCGGTCAGGTCTGCTTTGAATACAACACGAAGTTTCATGTGGGGCGGTGATCGGGCCTGAGCCACCCGGCTCCATTGAAAGCATTTGAGGAACGCGGGGTGGAGGTTTACACGGTCATCCGGCACACGCCCGCAGCGGCGAACCAGAACCTCATCACGCATGGACCTGCTTTCCTACCAGCGCACCGTCTTCGGATTCCACGGCTGCGACCGTCGCGTGGCTGAGGACGTGCTGAGTGGAAAGAGGAAACTCACCGCCAGCCTCAATACCTACGACTGGCTTGGCATGGGCGTTTATTTCTGGGAGCATGGCCCAAGGCGTGCCCTTGAGTGGGCCACGCAGCAGTCCAAACGCAAAGGCAGCAAGATCAAACATCCCGCCGTCCTCGGAGCCGTCATCCAGCTCGGCAACTGCTTCGATCTTCTCGATATCCAGTTCACGGAATCCCTGTCTGATTCGGCGCATGACCTTGAACGTGCACTCGCATTGCAGGGTGCATCCTTGCCTGAAAATCAGACGGTGGGGCTGCACGACTTCGACTGGCTCAAACGGGAGCGCGACTGCTTTGTGATCAATCAGTCTATTCCGGCCATCGAAGCGAACACGCATTCCCAGTTTCACACTGTCCGCGGGGTCTTCCAGGAAGGCGAACCCGCTTTCAAAGGCGCAGGCATCAAGCTCAAGTCCCACATTCAGATTGCCGTTCGCGATCCCAAGGCCATCATTGGATACTTCCGTCCTGAAGGCACGTAGCACCCACAAGCGCGCTTCCACCGCCATGAAAACCACCGCCAAGTCCAAAGCCCGCAGCAAAGCTTCAAGCTCGTCCATCACTGGCAGGTATCCATCTGCCAGCGCCGGGGAACTGCGCCAGAGCATGAGAGAGTGGTGGGACAAATTCCACCGCATGTCCAAGGCCAGGCAACGCGCCCGCATGATCGAACTCGGCATGTTGACCCCCGAAGGCAAGGTGCCCGTCTATCCCATGGACCATGTGCCGCTGGGGCCGAGGGAGTAGTCCGTCTGTTTGATTCTTTGCCCTGCCCCCCGTTCGTCAAGCATACGGCTATTGCCAGCCTTTGCGATTGATGCATCGTGACTCTCATGAGCAATCAATGGAAGGAGGAATCTCCGACAGATTCGCAGCTTCGCCGTTTAGCTGCGTTGGACCTGCTGGAAGACCGATCCTACACGAAAGGGGAAGCGTCGAATCTCCTGAATGATGCTGAAAAACAAAGGAGGCAGCCTGATTGGAAATTGGCTGACAATAACAGCACTCTCGTTCGATCTGCGTTAAAGAAATCCCTCCAAGCGGTAGTCCGGCGAATCAAAAAGGAAATTGCGGACCGAGAGGCAAAAGAAAGTGCCGAGATCGACCAAAGCGAAGCGCTCGATCTGCTCACTGAGTATGAAGAGGCACTCAATGAGTGTATTGAAGATGATCGTTTGGAAAAGGAAGATGCTAAGGAGGAAAGGCGGGCGTCAAGGGAAGACCGCGACTCGGTGATTGACGTAATTCAACACGAGTTTGGTAGTGAGGGGGAATTTGGAGATGCGTTTCGTCGTCCGACAAAGAAGCAAATTGAAGTGTGCCTTGCGGAACTCGACAAGCGTCAGCCCGATTGGCAAGCGATTGATTTCTATCCTTCGTCGAACGCGATCGCGAATCTGCTAGCAGAGAAGTTTCCAGAACTCTTGAAGACTCAGCCCAAGATACGGGTCACACCACCAAAGAAATCGTCCCTCAGCTTGTTCGTGCCGCTATTGCTGACGGCCATTGGGATAACTGTGTTTTGCATCTGGAAGGCGAAATCTGGTGCCGTCCAAATTCAAACATCCAAGGCTCTTGCAGCGATTCAGTCTATCACAAACCCGTCGCAGGATTCTGTGACGGTGACGCAAGAGGTCAATCCCGATCCAGGGCCGCTGGTGCCGATGAAGACGTGGACGCACCGGGACGGACGCAAGTTGGAGGCTGCCTTGGTAAGCGTGGCGAAGAATGCGGAAGGTAAGTATGAAGGTACGTTTATGCGTGCGAACGGAGAAACCTTTGCCTTCCTGGTTGGCAGCCTTTCTGATGATGACGTTTCGGTTGTAAAGACTCAGATGCAGAAACGTGGTTTGCTGACCCCCTAACGGGCTACGTCGCGCCTGAGACCAAATTGCAGGGTAGATTCGGCATCAAAAGAAATTTTCCCTTCGTACACTGATGCTCAAAGCCTCGATTACCCGCTTATTTGCTCCGAGATCGAGGCTTTGAGGGTCGATTATCCGACTAGTTACTCCGAGATCGAGGCTAAAAGGGTCAATTATCCGACTCATTGCTCCGACATCGAGCCTCGGAGGGTCAAATTTCCGCCAAATAGGTCCGACGTTGAAGCTAAAAGGCTCAATCATCCGCCTGAGAACTCCGACATTTGGCTTGTTTGCATTGGCGGAATATCGTTAAGCTCGGGTCATGAACGATGCAGCCCAGCCCGCTTCGATTGAATCTGGAGTGACCTCCTCAACCGGTGCCGCGCCAGTGCCGAAGACTTCGGCTGGTGCAAGACCACCCTCGACGGCAGCGCGATTTTTTGCGGCTCTGGGCAATCCGTTGCGCTGGGCGATGGTGAAGATGCTGGCGGATGGCCGGGCGATGTCGGCGACGGAGGTGGCCGGGATTTTGAAGCGGGACTTTGACGGCGTGAGCAAGCATCTGCGCATCCTGCGGGCAGCCGGAGTCGTGCGCTCGCAGCCAGGGGCGGACCGGCGGGTGCTGGCGTTTGATATTCCCGAAGCTTACCGCCCTGAGCCGGGCGTGCTGGTGTATGGGTTCATCCGCCTGACGTTGTCCGATAATCCTCAAAGCCCGGCCTGAGGCCGATCCTCACTGAACGACACGCGCAGTTTCGTTTCGAGCTGGGGTATCTTCCATTTTTCCTTCGGACCGACGAGGGCGATGGACATGCCTTTGTTTCCGGCGCGGGCGGTGCGGTCGCTGCGGTGGGTGTAGCCTTCCAATTGATCGGGGAGGGTGTGATGGATGACGAATGACAGGCCGGCGACGTCGGTGGCGACCCTAAACTGGACCCGCTGCTTCTTGAAGGCGCGCATCAGCTAGTCGCAGTTTCTGAAGATGCCTTTGGCTGCTCGGATCGGAGAATCAAAGAAAAGTTCGGGTTTCTCTTCGCACGCCGTGTTGGCATCCATCATCTCCACAGGAATGCACCACTAACCACCCGTGAGCAGCCGCACATGCCGGGCACTGCCTTTGGGGTCGGTTGCTGCGGTGTCTCCCTTTGAACCAGCTTCTGCGCGCTCGGTGAAGTAGCGGAGTGGCACGTCGTCTTTGCCTTCGATGCGGGCCTTCTGAAAGCTGTCGAGCGCGGACTTGGTGTCGGCTTTGCGGAGATGCACGACACCCTGCCAAAAAGCATCGCGTGCCTTTACTTCGGCGTCGCTGAGAGCGCCTTTGCCGGAGAGGAGTTCGTAGATCTCGCTGACGGCGTGGACTTTGGGCATGGTGACCATTTCCATTGGGCGCACCTCGATGGCTTCCTGGGCGAGGTGGAAAGTGCGGCTGTCGAGCAGGACATGGCTGCCATAGACGACGTTGATGGAACAGAGGCGCTGGGAGAAGTCGAGCGCTTCACCGACGGCACCGTAGAATTGAAAATCGCTGAAGCCGAAGAGACCGCAGGTCACGTCGCCCGAGGCGAGCGCGACTCCGAGTGCGGGTTTCTTGTGCCAGCGGTTTTCGATTTCCTGCGAGAACTCGACGAGACGCTGACGCAGCTCGATGGCGGCCTTGCACGCGGTGGTGGCGTGCTGATCGTCGTTGAGCGGGAAGCCGAAGAGGACGCGGACGCCGTCTTCGTTGCAGGAGTCCAGGTACGCGCCTTTGGAGACGAGGAACTCGGCGGCGGTTTTGAGAAAGCTGGAACTGAGTTTTTCCATTTCTGCGGGTTCTAGCTCGGTGGCGAGTTCGGCGCAGTTTAGTACTCGGCAAGACAGGACGGTCAGCTCGCGGCGACCGGTGAGCGTGGGAAGTTCTTTGGAAGAGACGAGTTGCTCGAAGGCGTCTTCGGAGAGGCGGCCAATGAAGAAGGGTCGCAAAACATGTGCGCGCTGTCCTTTCTCGGTGCCGCTGATGGCGATGCCGAGAAGTCCGGCGACTAGGATGGCGAGGACGCCGGAGAGCGGCTCGAAGAGAAGGCCATTGAAGGCGAGCGCCGGAGAGAGAATGAGCGTGAGAAACGCTGCGCCAAAGATGAAGCCGAACTTGCGCGACAGGCGGGGCATCTCGGCGCAAACCCAGGCGCTGCAGAAGGCCATGACGGTGTAGAAACCGTATTGCAGAAGGACGAGCCGCGTGAGCCGCGCCTCTGGCAAGGTGAAGATCTGTTTGTAAATGCGCTCCAGCCAGTCGGCCAGCTCACGAAACACACCGAAGTGGTGAAGCGCGAGGAGCGGTGCGCAGACGAGCACTCCGATGATGAGGATGGTGGCACGCTTGCTGGACATGCGGGTCGGTGCGTCGGTGAATCAGGCGGTCGGCGCGTCTGTGCGCGGTATGGCGGCACGATACGAGCGTGAGACGAGTTCGCTCAAGTACTTGTCGGCATCCTCGACGGCTTCACGCCCCAGATGGAATGTGGTCTGCGAGTTGTTGCGTGCGACGAGTTGGAGACCAAACGGGTAGTCTTTGAAGAGCTTCCGGCAAAGGGCGTCGATGCCGCTGCCCTCTCGCTCGGCGCGCTCGATGATGGACCTCACCGCCCCCTGCTCGAAATGAATCTCGATGCTGTGCTCGCGGCGGAACCAGTCAGCGTAATCCTGCACCTCGCGAGCGCGGACATCGGTCTGCCAGACTTCGGCTTGCGTGCGGCATTGGTTGAGCGCGGCAGCGGGATTGCGCACGAGCGCCTCGTCGATGAAGAGATCGGGCAGGCCGAGGCTGGGGAGTTCGAACTTGAACTCGCGCAAGGCTTTCTCCCAAACGGTCACGAGACCGCGCGCGCCTGTTTTCTCTTCTGCGGCCTGGCCAGCGACGTGACGCAGCGCGCCGTCTTCAAAGGTGGCGCGCACACCGTAAGCGGCGAACTCGCGCTCGAACTGGCGGATGAGGCTGCCCTCAGAGCATTTCATGATCTGGAAGAGATCGTCGGCGCTGAGCGGATCGCACACGACGCGCACGGGAAGACGGCCCACGAACTCGGCCTCGAATCCGTAGTCGATGAAGTCCTTCGTGCGAGCCTCGCGCAGCAGCGAGTCGCCGCTGGGCCGCTCGGAGCCTGCGGCTGCGAAGCCGATGCTCGTCTTGGTCTGGCGCTTCTCGATGATCTTGTCGAGGCCGGAAAAGGCACCACTGACGATGAAGAGGATGTTGCGGGTGTTGATGACCTCGCGGCCTGTGCGGCCTTTGCGCGTGTCGAACATCATCTGCATCTGCGCGCGCATGTCGTTCGGCGCGTAAAGCGGCACCTCGGTCTCTTCCATGAGTTTGAGGAGGGTGGTCTGCACGCCGCGACCACTGACATCGCGACCACCGCGCTCGATGCCCGATGCGAGCTTGTCGATCTCGTCGAGGTAAATGATGCCGTGCTCGGCCATCTCGGTGTTGCCGCCGGCCTTGGCGACGAGATCGCGGACGAGGTCGTCCACATCACCGCCGACGTAGCCTGTCTCGCTGAATTTGGTGGCGTCCGCCTTCACAAACGGCACGCCGATCAGGTCGGCGATGTGCTTGACCAGATAGGTTTTTCCGACGCCAGTGGGGCCGACGATGAGAACGTTCTGCTTCGTGAATTCAACATCCGCCTCTCCGTTCTTCCGCATCTCGCGGATCATGCGGGCATGGTTGTAGTGATCGCACACAGCAGTGGCGAGTACCTTCTTGGCTTCGTCCTGACGGATGACGAAACGGTCGAGGTATGCCTTGATGTCGGCTGGCTTGTAGCGGAACTCGAAGGCTGAGTCGTCGGTCTCGATGACCGGTGGCTCGTCGCCCGACGGCGCTTCTTGCTGCGGTCTCATGCCGGAGTTTTCGATTTTGGTGAAGAGCACCTGGCCGCCGAGGCTGTTCTTGATGAACTCCTCAAGCTTCTTGGTGATCTCGTCCGGCGTTGCCGGGGGCTCCGGTTTTTGGTCGCTCATGGGAGCGGCACTTTTCCAGATGGGGCAGTGTATGACAAGCGGGTTCTGGGTTGGTATGAAACAGGGAGCCCGGCCGGGGCGATGACGGAGTCTAGAGCGAACCCACTTGCTTCCTCGGCGAGTGAATAACCGTCAGCGCCCGCAGCCGGGCACCTGTCAGGGGGATGCGGATCAGGCCTTCGGGCGTCATGTGAGCTTCGGGTGTCTGATCCTTTTCTTCTCCAAAAGGTGATGCGTGCTCAGATTCCAAGCCGCCCGGCGGGAGTGCTGACGAGAATTTAGGAGCGAATCCACTCGAAACCACGCCGAGTCGGATAGCGCCAGCGCTCGCCGCCGGGGACTTGAAAGGGTTGTTCACGATCATTTCGGGAGGGAAAGAGGTTGATTAAGCGGCGACCGACTTGCCTGGGCGAAGGTCGATGGCGGTGGTCATCGCCGACCAGAACGACTCGCGCAGAGTGGCCTGGAAGCGGTTCGCAACATTCGACCAGCCTTCGTCGCTTGCGGCTTCGACTGGCAGTTCGGCAAGAGCGTCGTTTGCGTCGTCCGAAAGGGCGGCGGCAGGCTCGAAATCGTCGTCGGCGAGGTCGCGTGAGATGAACTCGAGGTAGCCCGAACCGAAGGCGGGCATGTTCAGCCAGCCGACTTGGGTGTCATTGGTGAGAGTGTCGTTTTTCGCAGAAGTGAGGTTGAGTTTCATATTGTTATGTTCTTTCTAGTGGGTTCGCTTGTTTGGTTGCTTGAGTATTGATTTTGTGTTGTTCCTTTGAGAAATCTGGGTGGCTGAGTTGCAAAAATGCGACAATCAGATCAAAAACCAGCCGGGTGGCGCATGATGAAGCCGTCAGCCGCACGCGGCTTGGCACGCCAGCGGGGGCCCTCGTCGTCACCGCCTCCGGACGTGTCCATGCGAAGACCGCAAACGGTCATGAAGACATGTGAGCCGGGCTTGACGTAGATCGTGATGTAGCGGCCAGGGCCTGGAAGGCCATAGTTGGCGAATCCGCTCGAAGGAAGGGGCGCGCGCAGCAGGCCGGCCTTGATCAGGACATACGAGACAGAGCCTGAGCAGTCGTAGGCGCTGTCCTCGACGTCTGCATGACCACCGCCACGGCGGTAGGGCTTGTTCTGGATCTTGTTGCCAGCGCTGACAGCGTACTGGACTTGGGCGGGCGCGCTGAGAGGAGCCGCAGCATACCGGCCGTCGTAACGAAGGTTGGTAGCGGCTGGGCGAGCTGAGGGCACAGCAATGGCTGGACGGACAGCCGGAGCCTGCTGGGCCATCGCCCGGTCATAGGCGGCCTTTTGTTGGTGATAGACCGCGAGCTGTTGCTGATAGACGGCCATCTTCTGCTGGTAAGCAGCCATCTGCTGCTGATAGGCGGCCTGCTGGGAGTAAACCGTGTAGTTCTGGGCCTGGGGGGCGGCACCTCGGTAGGCGACGTAGTGGCCGGTTTGGCCGTGTGATTTCGTGGCGAAGCCAGCAGCGATGAGGAGGGCTGCGGCAGCGATGCGGATCTTGGTGAGTTTGGTGGTCGTTGGGTTTGTTTTCATAGAATTCGCTCTTTGTTCTAAATTCTATGAGTAATTTATCAGAAACCATAATTACCAGCAAACACTTTCTCATAATTATAACACAATTCTGCAACTGTTATCTCAATTATAAATACTAGTTAGAGATCTCTTGGTTCTGCAATCGGAGGGTCCTTGTGGCTCTCTTTCGCGCGAGCTGCGGATAGGCTGGGAACTCGGTTTTCAGGTGGAGCTAGTGGAGGCCCCTCTTCTAATGTGTTGATAACCAATGAGGTATCTGGGAATCGGAAAGCTGAGCCTGCCCGAATCATTCTTGAGAATGACTAACCGCATCCGGGAAATGAGCGTTCGAAAAGGGTCGCGAGGGGATGATCGGTCTTCGATGCCGAGCCTGATCGCGTTGCAGAATCGCAACCGCGATTGTTCATCCGCAGGTCTGATAGTGGCAATTGTGCGAGCCCAAGACGTCCGCGCGATCAGTTTTGCTTTGTAAGCGATCCACTATGCGCCTATGACTTCGACCATTCTCCGCGAACTTCGGGTTCTGATTCGGTGCTGCGGAGATTCTTTGAAAAAACGGGCGGCGGCCATGAATCCGCTGTCCAGATTCGCAGAAGCAGGGAAGGCCGTGAGAACCGGCCACAGTCGCGCTGCGGTATCGGGTCACAGACTCCCATTCGTGCCGAGAGGCATGGAGCAAAGCCAATCGAAGGGAAACCAACGGTGAAGGCGGGAGCGAGGCTCAGGCACTTCAAGATTTAGATTTGAAGTCACCTGAACAAACCCGGAGTCCGAACATCTCTCTGCGCATCCTCACTCCCGTGCCGTCGTGTGACGGCGTGCGGGAAAAACTTCATCGCATCAATGAAGGGTGGGAGATGGGTGCTGACTCCACTGGCTAACGCCAGAGGGCGGAGTTGGCTCTCGCTCTTGCCGCAACACCAGCAAGAACATGTCATCCAGATACCATTCCGGCCGCACGCCAAAAGGCGTTCGGTTCACCGTGCCGCATCGCCTTTCACGTCTCACGCTGCTCGCCAGCATCACTTCGGGCATCCTTTTCTCCGGGGCGCTCACCCGGCAGGCCTCTGCCGGGCCTTGGACGCACCTCACGGTCGATTCGTTTTCCTCGACCGCATTCCGCACCACTGCACTGGCGCATCTGCCCGACGGGCGGTTCGCCTATGGCGTGGCGGGGCAACTGTTTGTGCAGGACGCCTTTGGTGCTGCGGGAAAAACAGGCGTGCCCACAGGATCACTCCTTCTCGACCCCTCGTTCATCGCTGTGCGCGATGCAGCCCACGCGATAGTCGGGCAGGGTGGCTTTGCGGCGACGTCGAGCGTGTTCACCTTCGATCCGTCGCTGCCTGCGTCGGGTGTAAACATCGCGCCGCTCGCATCGCCGCAGAATTACTCCGGCGTGTATTGGAAGTCGCCCACTACCGCGCTGGAAGGCTGGCTCGTTGGCGGGGGCAATGGTGCCTTTGGAGCCAACAATGTCATCTTCGTCTCCCTCGATGGAACGAAGATAGGCCCCATCACCGGGACGATCAGCACATTCAGCGGCGGCATCGCGACCGATGCGGCAGGCAATCTCTATGCGGCGACCTACGAACTGGACTTTGACACCTTCCTACCGACTGCGGATGCCGACAAGGTACTCAAATTCACCGCACCCATGGTCGAGGCAGCCATTCAGGCCGTCATCACCGGACCGCCTTCACCGATTCCAGTCTCGTCCTCGACCTTCATCTACAAGTTCGACGGCACGTCAAACATCGCCGTGGACTCTCTCGGTCGCGTCTGGGCCACAGGCTATTCGGTGAATCACATCCAGGTCTTCGATCCCACCACGCAGACCATGAGCCGCATCGTTCCGGAGCATGGGTCGTTTCCGCCCGGCACGGATGTTCTATATACCGTGCGCGACTTCACACGCAGCGGCACGGGCTACGTCGCCTTCCTCGCGCAGGATGAATATGGCAACAGCGGCACCAACGTGTATGCCGGATGGACTCCCGTCTCGTCCATTGGCAATCCGCAGGTCGATCAATGGCGCGCGCAGAACTTTGGCGTTCACAATCTCATGCTCGATGCACAGGCAGCCGTCTGGGGAGCCGATGCCGATCCGGATCGCGATGGCGTGGTGAACCTCCTCGAGTACGCTGCCGGCACATCGCCGACCGCCGCAGACACCAGTCCCGTCACCAGCGGCGTGCAGGGTGGAGCCTTGCGATTCAGCTTCGTCCGCGATCCGATGAACACGGACCTGACCTACGTCGTGGAGGTTTCCAATAGCCTGTCGCCCATTGGCTGGCAGGAAATTGCGCGCAGCACTGGCGGCGGGCTGACAGTTTCGTCTGGCATCGGTGCGGCCAGCGTGAGTGAAGCAGCCGAGGGCGCGCGTATTCGCGTCAGCGTGGCCGACTCCGTGGTGGGTTCGCCCCGGTTTGCGCGCCTTCGGGTCATCCTTGCAGCGCCTTGATCCCATGAGCATGCCACTTCGAGATTCCAAGTTGCCCGTCGTAGCCATGCTGGCTGCGGTCGGATTTGGCCTGCTCGTGCTCACCATCGGCAGCATCGACCAGCGCATGACGCTGCCGCAACGCGAGCAGCGGGCGGATGCAAGCGAGCCAGACAGCACCGCCAGATCCAGCGCCCTGGATGCCCCATCCAACGAAGCGCGCGGAACTGAGGCGGAAGATGGAGAAGCGATCAGCCCGAGTGATTCAACCGAAGAACGCATTCGGAAGAAGTACGGCATGGTGCTCGTCGCTGGCGTCTGGTTGCCAGCCACACCGATCAAAGGTATCGCGTCAGCCAGCGGGGCAGCGGGTGCGTCTCCCGACGACGAAGCCGCGCCCAAGTTCTCTGTGCCGCTCTACATCACCACGGGGCGGCTTCGCGAGGGCAAGGTGGGCGAGCGGTATCAGTCTCGAATCGAGGCCGTTGGTGGCGTGCCGCCGTATGCCTGGAGCCTCGAAAAGGGTGGCGCCGCCGAGTCCATCACGCTCCATCGGGCCACCGGAGAATTGTCAGGCACGCCGTCGGAACTGGTCTCGACCACCGTCCGCGTGCGCGTGACAGATGCAGTCGGTGCCGCAGACATCGCGGAGTACAAATTGCGCGTCGTCGCCTCGGTAGCCGGGCTGGGAGCGGCCGATCCGGTGCAGGGTGCGGCAGCGACTGCGCTCGCGGCCTCGAAGACCACCCAAGAGACCTCAGCCGAAGCGCTGGATCCCGACTCAGCCGACGGTCCGCCCGATGACAGCGATCCAGCGACCACCACCGACTCCACCGCAGCACCGCTCGCCATTTCTCCATCGCCACTCGCCGATGCAAAAGTAGCCGAGCGTTACACCGCTGCCTTTGGTGGCACCGGCGGCACACCACCGTATGCGTGGTCCAGCCTCGGGCCGCTGCCCGCCGGACTCACGCTCACGCCCGGCGGCATCCTATCCGGCACACCGCAGACGCCGGGCGACTTCACCCTCAGCATCGCCGTCACGGATCAGGCCGCGCAGACCGCCGCACTCGGATTCGCCCTCAAGGTCACGCCCGGCACGCCCGCTGCCGTCACGCGCTTCACGGCCTTCGTCAGTCTGCGCAAAGTGGCGTTCACTTGGGCAAATCCAGCCGACCCCGCCCTCGCCTCCATTCGCATCGTGCGCAATTCCGCCAACCCACCGTCCAGCGAGCAGGATGGCCTGATCGTCTTTGAAGGTCAGGCCCAATCTGCCGTCGATGCCGCGCCACCTCCGGGCGGTTCCTATTACGCGGCATTCGCCATCACCGCCGACGGCATCGCCTCGGCACCCGCCACACTCGCCGTCACGCTGAACACCAGCGCCGAACCTTTCGCCGACGCCGTCGCGAACCGCAGCTTGCTCCATGCGCAGGCATTCAATGCCAGCCTGCTTCCCAGCATCGTCCTCGGCTCACCTCGCGGCGGCGGCATCGGCAGCGGCTCCACCGACGTCGTCTCCCTCGGCGCAGCTTCCGTGGATGAGGCGGGCACCGCGCCCTACGGCGGCAGCCTCGTCATCAGCTTCGACAACAACCTCGCCTACGACGGCCCCGGCGCGGACTTCACCATCTTCGAGAACGTCTTCTACATCCGCGGTGCCACCGGCTACGACCCAAACTCCCGCATGATGGAGCCCGCCATCGTCTCCGTCAGCCAGGACGGCGTCACCTGGCACACCTTCCCCTTCGACTTCTCCCCGCGCTACGATGCCACCACCGGCGCGCTGAATCTGCGCCATCCCTTCGTCTATAACAAAGGCTTCGCTGGTGTGAATCCCGTCATCGCCAGCGGCTACAACGTCGATCCCACCGACCCCACCGTCTCCGGCGGCGACAGCTTCGATCTCGCCGACCTCCACATCCCCGGCCTCGACTGGATCCGCTACGTCCGCCTCCAATCCACCGGCGACAAATGGCTCGCCGACTCCGATGGCGAACTGGTCCGCCACTCCAACACCACCGCCTTCAAGGAAGCCACGCGCTCATCCGCCTCCTCCGGCTTCGACCTCGACGCCGTCACCGCCATCTGGCTCGATGCCGTGAGGTAGAGCCACAATGCGGAACCGAGATGGCGCGTGGTTGGCCCTCGGACCCGCAAGACCCAACAAATGGCGAGTGGTCTAAAGACACACTCGCGCTCCCGAGCGAACGGAGCGCGAGTATGGCGAAGCCTACTCGCCTGACTCTCCCAGCGCGTCGAAGCCCAGCAAACGGTGGATGCACCCAGCCGGCCGCTTGCCGCACGGCCCTCGAACTCACGAGACCCACCAAGTGGCGAGTGGTCTGACGACACACTCGCGCTCCAGATGCCGCGCCCTGCTCCACGCGCTCGGTCATCATTCGTCATTCGACAATCCCCATTCGCCATTCATCATCTCCGCCATGCCCGAGTCGAAGATGAACGAAAAAGCCCAGAAGGCCTACAACGAGGCACTGCGTCGGATCAAGGAATGCGGTCCGCATGGGAAGGAGCTTAACCTTTCAGGCATCGGCCTTACTAAGCTGCCGCCGGAAATCGGCAAGCTCCAGGCGCTCACGGTACTCGACCTCTCCAACAACCACCTCACTGCACTGCCTTCGGAGATCGGCCAGCTCCAGGCGCTGACAGGGCTCACGATTTGGAGCAACTGCCTCGAAGCATTACCTCCGGAAATTGGTCGGCTTCGTTCACTCACGGAGCTTGGACTCCTTGGTAACCAACTTACCTCACTGCCCTCGGAGATCGGCCAACTCCAAGAGATCAGACAGCTTGACCTTGATTCCAACCAGCTCACCACGCTGCCTCCGGAGATCGGTCAGCTTGCGAAGCTGGAGGGGCTTTTTCTCCACGGCAATCCAGACCTGGGCCTGCCTGCGGAAATACTTGGCCCGATATGGGAGGAGGTTTATCGAACGAAGACAGCCAAGCCCGCCGACCCCAAATCCATCCTCGACTACTACTTCGCGCGACAATCCCAAGGTGCGCGCCCGCTCAACGAAGTCCGCCTCGTCCTCGTCGGTCGTGGCGCAGCAGGAAAGACCAGCCTCGTTCGGCGAATGGTGAACGACACCTTCAATCCCGCGCAGGAGGAGACCGCTGGCATTGCGTTGTGTGACTGGACGATGCGCGGCTGCACTGGCGAGCCGGTGACGGCGCATGTGTGGGACTTTGCCGGTCAGGTGGTCACGCACTCGATGCACCGTTACTTCCTCTCCCACCGCACCGTCTATGTCCTCGTGCTCACCCAGCGCGAGGACAGCGCGGGCGAGGACGCGGATTACTGGCTCAAGCTCATCCAGAGCTATGGCATGGACAAGACTGCTGTAGCCGGGGGCAGTGACCCTGGAACTCCCGGCTCAATGAGCCGGGCTACAGGCGCTCCGCCCGTGATCGTGGCGCTCAACAAAAGCGATCAGGCGCGCGTAAAGGTGGACCGGAATTTTCTGCTGGAGCGCTTCCCGTTTATCGTCGGCTTTGTGGAGACGGATTGCCAGAGCGGACGCGGCATCGCCGAGCTACGCGACAAGCTCTGCGCGCTCATGGATGACGCGCGCGTGAAGCCCTGGGTACGGATGGGTTTCCCCCGCCAGTGGTCCAAGGTGAAGGACGCCATCCTACGCGCCCAAGCCACGCGCCCGCACCTGAGCTACGACGACTGGCGCAAACTCTGCGCCGCCGAAGGTGTGACCGATCCCGACAAGCAAGACGAGGTGAGCGCCCTTCTGCACACCCTCGGCGTCGCGCTCAACTACGCCGATGATCCGCGTCTGCATGACAATACCGTGCTGCGCCCGAACTGGGTCACCGGCCACTGCTACAACCTCATCCGCCACGCCGCGAGACAAGGCGGTGCCCTCCATCGCGCCGAGCTGCCCAGCGTCCTTGGCGCGGAAGGTGAGCACGATCCGCGAATGCACGATTATCTCATGCGCCTGATGGAACGCTTCGAGGCCGCCTATCCGCTGGGCGAGAGCTATCCTCCCGAACGCTGGCTCGTGCCCCTCGGCCTACCTGACGATCAACCCGACGGCCTCGCCCTCTTCGGCCAGACCCCGCCCGAGAAAGCCGCGCGCCTCCGCTACACCTACCCTTCAATTCCGCCCGGCCTCATCGCCCAATTCATCGTGCGCACCCATCCGCTGATGGAACCCAAATTCCAATGGGCCAGCGGTACCGTGCTCACGCTAAACAGCGCGCGCGCCCTCGTCCGCGCCGTGTCGAAGACCGAAATCGAGATTACCGCCATCGGTGACGATGTGGATGCGCGGCGTGATCTCGCTGGTCTTTGTCGGGATGAGATCAACGGACTGAACGCGCAGATCGGCGGGCTGGATGTGGTTGAGCGCACAGAGGTCGTGGTCGGACGCGAGCGCGTGTGGGTGAAGATGCCCACGCTGGAGAAGGATGAACAAAAAGGGAAAACGAAGACAGCCGTGGAGACTAACGCGGGCAGCGCAGAAGTGGAGACGAAGAAGGAGCTCGATGAGTTCGGGACGGAGGAAGGGAGGCTGCCGGAATCCAAGAGGAAAGCGTGGGAGAGGCTTTTCGAAGACATGCATGACAATGACTTGGAACAAGGTGGCTTCACTGTCCGCCGCCGCTCCAAACCCAAACCCCGCATCTTCATCAGCTACAGTCACACCGATGAGCGTTATTTGAAGACGCTGAACCTGCACCTGACGATACTCAAGAACAATGGCTTCATCCACCGCGTCTGGCACGACCGCCGCATCCAGCCGGGCATGGATTGGGACAAGGCGATTCAGGAAGAGATCGCCAAAGCCGATGTGGTGATCTTCCTCACCAGCACCGCTGCGCTCGCCAGCGGCTACATCAACAACGACGAGCTGCGCCCCGCGCTGGAGCGCCATGTCAAAGGAGAGGCTGTGATCGTCCCCATCATCCTTGAGCGTTGCCAATGGGTGGACACCTTCGCCGCCAGCGATCCACTCAAGGACCTCAATGAACCCAGAAAGCGCGTTCCCAACGCTCTCCCTCGCGACGGCAAACCCATCAACACCTTCTCCATCCGCAACGACGGTTGGCATCAAGTGAGCGAGGGCCTCAAGGCGCTGCTCACGGACCTGAAGGCGAAGTTGAAGTGAGCGCTTCACTCGTAGCTGCCCGCGCAAGCGGGTGGAACGAAGCCCGCGCTCCTCTCCCGCCAATGATCACCGCCTTGCGGCGGCAGCTACGAAACGCGCCAGCTTCTCGTGGCGGCGTACCAGCCATGTCTGAGCGCGAGCTTGCCAGCGGTCAAAATGGCTCCACAATCCATGCATGAGCGTCGAGCAGGTCAAAAAAGAAATCAGCGTTCTCACCGCATCGGAGCAGGACGAAGTGACCGCATTCCTGTTTCATCTCCGCCACCGCGCCGATCCCGATTTCCAGCAAGTGGTCGATGCCAGGTTGTCTGACCGAGACCCTGCCCACTGGCTGACACCCGAGGAGTTTGAGCAACGGCTGGATCAACTGTGACGCTCCCATGACCCGATACGAGGTCTATCTCCATCTCGGCCTGCTGGAGGTGGTTCCCAAGAGCGGCACACAACGGCGGCGGATCATGGATTTCATCCGAGGCTTGCGTGACAATCCCGACACACCCGGCGATTTCACTGATCGAGACGCGACGTAGCGCATCAGACAGATCAAGATCATCGGCGACTACGCGATTACCTACTGGAAGGACTCGCCCGTAAACATCGTGATGGTGGTGGACATCCGCTATGCAGATCGATGAGTCTCGTGCTGATGGGAAGTGTCGAAGGTCGATGACCTGGCGGTAAACTCCTACGGGGCCTCCAACTTGATGATCACGACAGTCTCATCACGGTGGTTCCAGCGGGGCACTGGATTGATCCCTCAGCTCGCCTTCTTCACCACCACCTTCTTCTCCACCGCGGCGGCGGTCGTCTTGATGCCGTGGCTTTGGAGGGTGGCGAGGGGGAGGCCGAGGAACTTGGCGGCGCGGGCGGGATCGTCATCGAAATGGCGGATGGCCATCTTGGACAGCTCGCGCTCGACCCAAGGCATGAGTTCCATGTCGGGCGTGGACTGGGAGATGCTCAGCAGCATTTGCAGCGCGTCGCGCATCCGGGTCACGCTGGTGGTGGCATTGCCATAGCGGTTGCCACTGGTGCCGAGCGGGATGTCGGCGGGGAGGAGCACGTCGGTGTTGGAGAGGGCGCAGGCGCGCTGGATGGTGTTCTCCAGCTCGCGCACATTGCCAGGCCAGTCGTAGGCCTCGAGCACGGCGAGCGCGTCTTCGGAGAAGCGCATCTGGAGGCCGCGCTTACGCGATGACATGCGATTGAGGAAGAACTCGGCGAGGAGTCGCACGTCCTCGCGGCGCTCGCGCAGCGGCGGGATGTGGATGCGGACGACGTTGAGGCGGTAGAAGAGGTCCTCGCGGAAGTTTCCCTTGGCCACTTCATCCTCCAGATCGCGATTGGTGGCGGCGAGCACGCGTACATCGCTCTTCGTGGTCTGATTGCTGCCGACGCGGCAGAACTCGCCTTCTTGAAGCACGCGCAGCAGCTTGCTCTGCACGCCGAGTGGCATGTCGCCGATCTCGTCGAGGAACAAAGTGCCGCCATCGCACTGCTCAAAGCGGCCGATGCGCATCGCCATCGCACCCGTGAAGGAGCCTTTCTCATGACCGAACAGCTCGCTCTCCAGCAGATTGTCCGGGATGGCCGTGACGTTGATCGCCACAAATTCCTTCTGCGTGCGCGGGCTGAACTTGTGGATGGCGCGGGCGACGAGTTCCTTCCCGCAGCCGCTCTCACCGGTGATCATGACGGGCGCGTCGGAACGCGACACACGGCCGATGAGCTTGAAGACCTCCTGCATGGGCGAGGAGCGACCAATGATCGTCTCCTGGATCGACTCCGCCGGCACTTCCGCCGCATTGGCCAGCGTGGTGCGGCGGCCCTCGACGGCGCGAAGGGCGCTCTCGACCACAACGCGGAGGTCAAAGTTCAGCTTGTCCTTTTGCAGCACGTCATAGGCGCCGAGGCGCATGGCGTCGATGACGTGACTCGTGCTGACGATCCCGCTGAAAAGGAGGACCATGCCGTTTGGATCAATCTGGCGGATGCGCTTGAGCAGCTCAATGCCGTTCACGCCCGGCAGTCTGACTTCGGAGAGCAGCAGGTCACAGCGGTTTTTCTGGTAGGCCACGAGTGCGTCCTCGGCCTTTGAGAATTTCTCGACGGTCACCGCCGGTGCCTTCAAATGTCCTGCGGCCCAATCCAGGAAGTCGGGATCGGGATCAATGATGAAAATGCGTGTGACGATCTCAGGCATGAAAGATTGGGGCGCGTTGTCCGGGGGGGCACTGGTTTACATCCAAAATCAGATTGCGCCAAATCTTCTTTGCCTGCCGCCGTAGTCTCGGACGGCCTCCCGAAGCTCGGGTTTGCGGAAATCGGGCCACAACTTGTCGGTGATGTAGAACTCCGTGTAGCTGATCTGCCAGAGCAGGAAGTTCGAGATGCGCAGCTCGCCCGAGGTGCGGATGAGCAGGTCGGGATCGGGGTAGTAGCGGGTGTAGAGATGCTTGGCGAAGATGTCGTTGTCGATCATTGCCTTGTCGAGGTGGCCCTTCTCCACGCTCTCGAGCAGGCTCTTCACGCCATCAATGATTTCCTCCCGCGCTCCGTAGCTCAGCGCGAGGATCAGGGTCAGGCCGGTGTTTTGGGAGGTCGTCTCGATGGACCGATGAAGCTGGTCCTGCACCGATTGCGGCAGGTCATGCAGACGCCCGATGGCCTGGAGGCGTACGTTTTGCTCCATCATCTCCGGCGTCTTCGTCTTCAGGAAGCGCTCCAGCAAGGTCATCAGCGCCGACACCTCGCGCTTCGGTCGCTTCCAGTTCTCCGAGGAGAAAGCGTAGAGCGTGAGGAACTCCACGCCCAGTTCCGAGCACTCCTCGACCACCGCGCGCACGGAGTCCGCTCCGATTCGATGGCCTTCCGTGCGCGGCAGACCGCGCTCCTTTGCCCAGCGACCATTGCCATCCATGATGATGGCGATGTGGCGGGGGATGATCTTGAGTTCTTCCTGTGGTCGTGGCATCGGCGGGTAAAGGGCGGCCAATGTACGCGAAGCACTCAAGTAGTCCAGTCGAGGAGTGGGCGGGCTACTTTCAGTCCTGCTTCTCGAAGCGCTTCCGCAGCTCCGTGAAATACCGCCGCACTTGCTCGCGACGTGACGGAGGCAGGGCCTGCTCGTCCAGCGCTTCTTCCTCCGCCTGGATGGCCTCGACTGCGGTGGCGGTGGCACTGCGAGAGGCGGTTTCTTTCTTCGTGCCGCCCTCGACGGAGCGGAAGGTGGACTGGCCCTCTCCCGTCTTTTGCGCGGCCACCATGCTTTGATTGCCACTCTTCTGTTTCTCGGTGGCTTCGTTGTTCAACTTCGCGGTGCCAGCACCAGGGGGCAATCCGCCCGGAGCGGCCAGCATGATCGAGCCGTTCGGTTCGCCGTCCGGCTGGCCTTGGCCGAGCATGAGCGCGTCTGGTTTCTCGCCGGGTTTCATGCCGGGGATCGGAGCAAAAAGCGTGGGCTTGCCTTTGCCATCCTGTCCCTGACCGGGCGGCTGCGCGGCCATCATCTGGAGTTGCTGCTGCTGACCCGTGCCAGGGACGGGCGACTGACTCATCTGCCCCTGCTGCTGGTTCTGGCCGAGGCCGGGCGGCATGAGCTGCTGCTGGCTGCCGTTCTGACCCTGCTGCTGCGGGTTCGACTGCGGCACTTGCTGCGATTGCGATTGGCCAGACTGCGGGCTGTTGCCCTGCTGGCCCGCCTCCGCCATCTGCTGCATTCCGCCGCTCGACTGGCCCGTGATGTTGCTGCCCGCGTCACGGAGCTGCTGCGCCAGTTTCTCCAGCTCCTTGCGCGTCTGCTCACGCCGCGCCACCTCGCGCATCTTGTCGGCCAGCTTCTCAAATTCCTTGCCAGCTTCCGCCGGTTTCGCCGCGCTCATCTGATCTCCCGCTGCGAGGACGTTCTCGCCGACGGTGCGCTTGCGGTCTTCTTTGTCCGCCTCCTTCTGCACGGTCTTGAGCGTCTCGTTCATCCGCTCGCGCGATTCATTGGTGAGCTGCGGCGATTTCAACTGACCCGCCAGCGCATCCGCAGCCTTCGCCGCGTTGTCGGCCTTCTTGTCCGCCACCGCGTCACCGAGATCCGCCGTGTCCGCGTGCTTGCGCAGCTCCTGCACCATCTTCTCTGATGCCCACGAATCCTTCTCATCGCCGAGCTGCGCCGCTAGCTTCTCCGCCTCGCGCGCGCGCTTCTCCAAATCCGCCAGCACCTCGCGCGCATCCTTGCCCTTGCTGTTCTCCAGGTCCTTCGCCGTCTTCTGCACGTTGTCCTTCAGCTTCTCCAGCTCCTTTTTCTCCTGCTCCGTCAGACCGGCCAGCTTCTTGTTCTCCCAATCCTTCTTCGCCAGTTTTTCACCTTCCTTATTCGCCGTCTCCTGCATGTCCTGGCTCACGATCTCACGCACGACGCGCGAGCCGAAAACCGCAGGCAGCGCAAACGCAAGCAGCGCCAGGGCCGGCGCGATCCAAACCGTGCGCGCCGGGCGCACGGGCAGGGCGGCATTCAATCCCGGCAGCGCTTCCGCGAGCAAGGGGCTCTGCGCCGCGACATGCTCCCGCTGCGCCGCAGTGAGTTCCGCCTGCTGCTCAAACCACCACGCATTCGCAAACGCCTCCCGCCGATTCGCCGCCTGATCCCACAGCGCCAGCGCGGAGAAAGCACCCGGCCTTCCGAGATAAGAAGCAATCCCGGTTCCGATCAACCACAGCGCCACCAGAACCAGCGGCAACCACGGAACAAACGTCCCCGACACAAACCAACCCGCCAGCAGCAAGCTCACGATCACCCCCGCACCCAGTGCGCCCGTCCGTCCCAGCAGCGCCACCCACCGCCGCAACATCACCCGCCCCATCACGCGCGGCGCGATGACAGAAAACGAGGCTGACTGCGATTCATCAGGCATGGGCGGAGTGTCGGATAGAGCGGGAGGAAAAACAAGAGAGGTGTTTGATGGAGTGGCGGAGTGATGTGGGAATGGGCCAAGAGTTGACAGCGAGCGGCCATCCGAGACTGCGGACCCGGCTGAATGCGACCTCGGCCCATGCGGCTCCGCGTTCCCAATCCAGGCTCCCTTTGCCACGTCGTGGAGGGAGGCGGGAAGCTCCGCAGTGACGACTGACGAATGCGGAAGGATGAGGCGCGGGGAGGCGGCCTTCTGGGGCGAGACGCTACTGAATGAAGAAGAATTGCCGCGTATTTAGCACGGTCCAGAGGGCGTCGCCTTTGCCGGTGATGCCTTTGGTTTCTACGACGGGGCGCAGGATGGCCTTTTCTTCATCGGTGGCTTTGCGGCTCATGAGGGCGAGATAGACGGTGTCGATGGTTTCGTCGGCGCTCTCGGCGCGGCGGAGGGCGCGGGAGATCATGGTGTAAGGATTCAAGAGATTGGTGAAGGTCTTGCCATTGAGCAGCATGAGCGCCTGGCCGACGCTGGCTTCGTCGTTGGAGTTCTCGACGAGTTCGCGGTCGCTCTGGCCAAACTCGCGGAGGAAGTGGCCGTTCGGAGCTGGCGAGCGAAGGTCGGCGGAGCGGACCATGTGAAGATCGCGGTAGTTTTCCCAGGCTTTGAGTGAGGCGCGCTCTTTCTCATCATCGACCTTGAGCAGCTCTGCGTCGCGCTTGAGGCGGGCCTTTTGTTGCTCGGTGAGGCGTGCGCGTTGCTGGCGGGCGACGACCTGGAGGGCTTCGTCGATGTCGAGATCGGCTCCGTTCTTGCCTTTGATGACGGCGGCAATCTCCTGCGCGAATTCCTTGTCGGCGATCTGTTCCTTGAGTTTCCCGTCGCGGGCGAGTTCGGCGAACTTCTTGAAGCCCATGGAGAAGACGACTTCCTCGGCGGCTTCGTCGATGCGCTTGCGCTGGCTGGAGACGACCTTCTTGGCTTCGCGGATGGCGTCTTCGTCCTTCGTCTTGTTGGCCTCAGTCATCTGCTCCTGAGCCTTGCGGACATCGGCGGAGAGTTGCTTCTGGATTTGCGCCACCTTGATGGTGCCGGCCTTCAATTCGTCGGCGGTGAGCGCGTTAAGAGAGCGGTCCAGCCACTCGATGCGGCGCAGCGAGGTCTCGGCATCGACGCGGGCGTTCACGCTGGGCTGGTCGGGATTGGGTTTGTAGAGGGCGACCATGCTGTCCCAGATTTGCTCGGCGCTCATGCGGCGGACGATGGGGCCCGGGAAATGGTAAACCTCGCCGAGCTCGACATCCTTGGCGTAAGCGGCGCGCTGATAGGCCTGGCTGTTGTAGATGAGGCTGAGAAAGGCCTTCATGTCGTAGTTCAACTCCTTCATGGTGCTTTCCAGGAAAGTCATGAGCGCGGGATTGCTCGGCACAGTGGAGTCGGTGATCTCATCGACGGGCTCGATGAGGCCGAGGCCCATCGCCTTTTTCCAAAGACGGTTGGCGATGACGGTGGTGAAGCGCGGATTCTCCTTTGAGGTCATCCACTTCGAGTAGGCCTCGATGGGCTGCACGCCGTCCTTGGCGATCTTTCCTTCCTTGGAGAAGGCGGTGGGAATGGTCGGCTCGATGACCTCATTGGGCTTTGCATCTTCGTAGGCGTAGTCGTGCGGGAGTTTGAGCGCGCGCTTCTTGGTCTCGTCGAGCACGGTGTTGTAGCGCAGCGGACGGAGGATTTCGGACATGGCTTTGCTGATGTCCTTGCGCTCCATGCCCTCAGGCAATTTCATCGTGACGGGACCCGGACCTTTGCCCTTGGCCGACTTTGCCTTCTTGGTGGACTTCCCGTAGCCGCCGTACATCGCCTGGGCGAGGAGGGGATTGGTGAGGCCGTTTGTGCCGGTCATGCCGTAGCTGTGCGCGGCCATCTGGTAGTAGTCCATCTGCGTCCACTTGTCGAAGGGGTGGTTGTGGCACTGGGCGCAGACCATGGAGGTGCCGAGGAAGATCTGCGTGGTGACGGCCATGTTATCGAGCGGCATGTTGTAGTCGCGGATGTAAAAGCCGACCGCGCCGTTCTCGTAGGTCTTGCCGTCGGCGGTGAGTAGCTCGCGCACCATCTGGTCGTAAGGCTTGTTGGCGGAGAGGGAGTCCTTCAACCAGCCGATGTAGGCGTAGCCTGCGGCGGAGCTGTTTCCGCCACCCACGCTCTGGCTCTTGAGACGGAGGACGTCGGCCCAGAAATTGAAAGCGCTCTGCGTGTAGCCGTCGGACGCGAGCAACTCGTCGATGAGCTTCGCGCGCTTGTCGGCGGCCTTGTCCGCGAGGAACTCGGTGGTTTCCTTCAGCGTAGGAATGCGACCCGCGATGTCGAGGTAGATGCGGCGAACGAAAACCTCGTCGGTGGCACGGGCCGTGGGGTCGAGCTTCTGCTTGGCCAGATTCGCATCGACCAGCTTGTCGAGCTGTGACGTCTTGGCGTTGAGGTCCATGCTGGCTGCGGGAGCGGGCATTGAAATCGCGGCGACAAAAAGCGTGATGGTGGCCAGAAGGAGGGGCTTTTTCATGGTAACGAGGGGCAGGTTTTGAGGAGGGCTGTGGAGAACGATGCTGTCTCGGGTGTCTTTCACTGTTTTCCTGGCACCGAGGGAAGTCGGACAGTCGAGCTTGCGGCAGACGAGCAACTCTGTTCAAGTCCGCGGCATGATTCGCGCCATTTTCATCATCGTCGTCGGATTTTTCGTGACGCCCGGATCGTGGGCGCAGTCGGTCGTGCTGACGCCTAAGCCTGCGGCGGAAAATGCGCTCGGATTGGCCGAGACGACGACCATTGAACTGAAGGATGGCAAGCTGCAGCTCAGTATCCTGAACCAGGCCATCAAGGGCGCGGCGAACGCGCTGCTGCGCGACAAGATCACGCGCACATTCAAAGGTGCCGACGAGCAGGAGATCGAATTTCACGAGTGCACGCGCAGCATCCTGTTCGCCATCGGCGGCGGCAAGGGGAGTGACCCGAAGCTTTCAGGCGGTCAGCTCGCGGGCAAGAAAATCGTGGGCAAGCGGGAACAGGGCGGCTGGAAATTCCGGCTCGTAGGCGGGAAGCCAACACCGGCAGAAGAGACTGCGCTTCGTCAGTTCTCGGCTTTCAACGTTGCCATCGAGTCGATGCGGCACCTCTACGGCGAGGAACCGCGCGAGGTCGGCAAACCCTGGAGGCCTGATTTTTCGGCACTCTCGCTTTTGTGGCCCGGCCTCTCGGTCACAATCGACTGCCGCGTCGATGAAGTCGCCGAGCGTGATGGCGAGCAACTCGCGAGGATAACGATCGGTGGGCTGATCCAGGCGAAGTACGGCGATGACAACCGCGTGGACATCCAGTTTACCGGCTCGATCATCCGCAACCTGCGCAGCGGACTGGATCTCGAGACCGATCTGAGCGGCACGCTTCGATTTCGCGGGTTGCTGGGAAAGGCCGACGGCGAGGGGAACGGAAACGCCACATCCATCGAGGCACCCTTGAGTTTGAAACGAAGCGTGAAGGTGGCAAAGCGACGCGACACCCCACGGTGAAACCGTTTGCGTTTTCCACGAATTCAGGCGATAGGGCGGCCAGCATGACCACCTGGGCGCATTGACAGGCTAGTTCGGCAGTTCATCAGGTGGGTCTCGTATTCAGTGGTGATTCTTTACCCGGTGTTCGGGGCCAGCCAGTCGATCTGCAACAGGAGTCAGCCACAACAAGACAAGATCGATATGAATACCAAGATGTATGTGGGGAATCTCCCCTTCAGTGCCACTGATGTGGATGTGCGTGAGCTCTTCTCCCAACATGGCGAAGTGACGGACGTCCATCTCCCGATGGATCGTGAATCAGGCCGCCCACGCGGCTTTGCATTCGTGACGATGGACTCGCCTGCAGCGATGACCGCAGCGATCCAGGCAGTCAACGGATTGAACTGGCAGGGCCGTGAGCTCGCCGTGAACGAAGCGCGCCCGCGTGAAGAACGCCCAGGCGGCTTCGGTGGTGGTGGCGGCGGAGGCGGTGGTCGCAGAGGCGGTGGTGGCGGCGGCGGAGGCCGTGGCGGCTACGGTGGTGGCGGAGGCGGCGGAGGCCGTGGCGGCTACGGTGGTGGCGGCGGAGGCGGTGGTGGTGGTCGCGGAGATCGCTACTAATTCATCCGACACTCTGGTCACTCCAGAAAACTTTAGCGGCACCTTGCTCTGCGAGGTGCCGTTTTTTGTTTTGCATCACAAGCAGCGGCTTCTATCGGTGGAGGATGAGAATCCTTTCAGGTCTTCAACCCAGCGGACGGCTGCACATCGGCAATTACTTCGGCATGATGGATGCCGCGCTGAAGCTACAGCATGAGGGCGAGGCCTACTACTTCATCGCCGACTACCACTCGCTCACCTCGATTCACGATGGCAAGACTCTGCGCGGTCACGTCCGCGACCTCGCCATCGACTTCCTCGCGTGCGGCCTAGACCCGGCCAAGTGCGTCTTCTTCAAGCAAAGCGACGTGCCTGAGGTGGTGGAGCTTTCGTGGATTCTCAGCACGGTCACGCCCATGGGTCTGCTCGAGCGCTGCCACTCCTACAAAGACAAGATCGCGCGGGGCATTTCCGCCTCACACGCGCTCTTCGCCTATCCCGTGCTCATGGCGGCGGACATTCTACTCTACGACAGCGATGTCGTTCCAGTCGGCAGGGATCAGAAGCAACACGTCGAGGTCACGCGCGACATCGCCATCAAGATCAACGAAGCATTCGGCGCAGGCCTCCTCAAAGTGCCCGAGCCTCGCATCAAGGAAGAAACGGCCGTCATCCCCGGCCTCGATGGCCAGAAGATGAGCAAGAGCTACGACAACACGATCCAGCTCTTTGAGGAACCCAGCGCGCTGAAGAAAAAAATCATGGGCATCCCCACGGACTCGACGCCCGTTGAAGCACCCAAACCGACCGATGACTCCACGATCCTGGCGCTCTACAAACTCGTCGCGAGCGCCTCCGACTACGATGCGATGCTAGCCGATTTTCAGCGTGGTGGCGTGGGCTACGGTGACTTCAAGAAGCGCCTGCTCGCTGCCATCACGACTTATTTTGCCCCGATGCGCGAGAGGCGCGCCGAGATTGTGGCTGACGCGCACTATGTGGATCGCGTACTCGCCGAGGGTGCCGACAAGGCGCGGATCGTGGCAAGAAAGACGCTTGGGAGGATCAGGTCAGCTGTCGGCCTTTGATGAGAGAAGGATTGACTTCCAAACTCGAAATCCTAGACTCAAAAACATATTTCACGGAAAATTGAGCGTAATCGAAGCCATAGGAGAAGCGGATGCCGGTATGAGGAACTTTGATTTTGATGACGGAGGGCGGCCACCACCCGCTCCACCCCTGCACTCGGAAAAGCTGGTCAGTGACCGGAAGATCTTCTTCCTCGATCTGAAGGAGAACGACCGCGGTCGATTCATCAAGATCACGGAGGATGTGCGCGGACGCCGTGACACAATCATGCTCCCAATCGAGCTGGCTCAGGAATTCATGGATGCCCTCCAGAACTGCCTGGAGGCCGATCACCAGCTTCAGTGAGCCGCCGCGCTCTTCAGTTCCTTCCCGAAATGCACGCGGAAGAACTCTTCCAGAGCATCGCATAGGGCAGCGGAAAACCTAAGCCGTGTCTCGTCCCGTTCGCGAACCGACTTGAACGGACACTCGATCTGTAGCGCACTGATCGCACCTCCTCCTCGCGATCCGTGCGTCTCGACGCTGTAGGCGCCGTTGTAGTAAGGACTGGTGCCCGGTGAGGGGTGCGTCGGACTGGGAATCGATGCAAAGCCCCGCGCCTCGAGCAAGCCTCCAAGACTCTGCGGACCTCGCAACAGAGCCGCGAAACTCTGCGGCGAGCGTTTGTCCAACTCACGAATGCTGCTCTGCCGCGCGATGAAATCACCCGCATCCAGTTCCGCATCGGTCAGAGCGAGCTTTGCCCCAGTCACCAAACCACCAATCTCGACGAGTTCCTGTTCGTGCCTGTGTCCGTGAAGATCGATGTAGAGCCCTGCACCCCATTTCTTCTCCACCGCACCGCACGCCTCGGTGATGAAGCCGTGAAATTCCTTGTGGGCGAGAGATGCCGCATCATCTCCCTGCGCCGCCTCGCCGATCTCGCGATTGCAATCGACCTTCGAGCGATGCAGCCGACAAACGATCAGGTGGGGAGCTGCCCCGAAGCGCTTAAACATGTCATCGCGGATAAGCCGGGCCAACTCCTGCGTGAACGCATCCTGAACCACCCTGCCCTCCTTGCGATCCGCGATGCCCTTTGGCTTCAAGGAGCCTCCATGTGGCGCGCCGATCACGATGGGCAGACTACCTGGCAGATATTCGATGTATCCGTGGGAGCCGAAGACGGCCTTCGGCTGTTCCGCCGCAGCCATTCCGCCGCACAGGCAAATCAGGAGAAACACAATCGCGCAACGCATCCGGTCTAAACGACCGCACACTTGATTCATTTCTTCGGCATGACGAGCAGCAAATTCTTCACGCGCCATTTTTCCTTTTCGTAATGCCCGGTGCCCGTCTCGTCCTTCCACCAAAGCCCCGTGGACGGACCACCGTCAAGATTGAGCGCGCGCTTGACGGTAAATTCTCGGATTACGCCCGGCGTCGCCAAAATGTCAGCCATTTCTTGGAGACCCACATTTCTGCACGTGCCGATGGCCCAGTGTCCGGCCTGATCGGTCAGCGCAAATGTCCGGGTATTGCGCGGTCCGTCGCCCAACTTCAACGCACGACTGCCCAACACATACATAGGGGAGCATTGCACGAAGTCAGATACACCCGCCTCATCGTGAAATTCCTCCATCGGCAGCAACTCTGTGATCCCAGAACGAACGAGCACGCACCCCCACAGTGGATCACGCACGAGTTTCCCCTGCTTTTTGCCAGCCACGATTTGAAGCCCGCTAGTCAGAAAGTTCGGCACATCGAAATAGCCGCCATTGCATGCGGCGATTGCTCCGTTCGCGCGCGCAATCTCCTCCAGCGTTTTCGCTTCCGTCTTTAGCGGTTGTT
>Ga0075163_10000976_pt1 | contig 38091 bp, 44 predicted proteins | sample JI1023141ADNA_FD_71478 | JGI IMG/M metagenome (GOLD analysis project Ga0075163, IMG submission 71478) | Wastewater effluent complex algal communities from Wisconsin, to seasonally profile nutrient transformation and Carbon sequestration -... | ecosystem: Engineered > WWTP > Effluent > Algae...
CGCCCGCGCGTCGAGGTCAAGAGCCGCCGCGTCGGTGGCTCCACGTATCAGGTTCCCGTCGACGTTCGTCCGGATCGGTCGCTGGCGCTGGGCATGCGCTGGTTGGTCGAGTACTCGCGCGAGCGCAACGAGAAGACGATGCAGGATCGCCTCGCGAACGAGATCGTGGACGCCGCCCAGAACCGTGGCAACGCGGTCAAGAAGCGCGAAGACGTCCACAAGATGGCCGACGCCAACAAGGCGTTCGCGCACTACCGCTGGTAATCGCTACCGCTCCTGAAAACCAACTCCGGTTTGGAAGGTGGCTGCCTCGCAGCCAAACCACCAGAACGATGCCGAACAAATCCGACATACGCTCGGTCCGCACGCACAGCGTGGACCGCACCCGAAACATCGGGATCATGGCGCATGTCGACGCCGGCAAGACCACGACCACCGAGCGGATCCTGTTCTACTCGGGCGTGACCTCCCGGTTGGGTGAGGTCGACGACGGCTCCACCGTCACCGATTGGATGGAGCAGGAGCAGGAGCGCGGGATCTCGATCACCGCGGCCGCCACGTCGTTCGTGTGGAACGACCACACGGTCAACCTGATCGACACCCCCGGCCACGTCGACTTCACGATGGAGGTCGAGCGCTCGCTGCGCGTGCTCGACGGTGCGATCGCGGTGTTCGATGCCGTCGCCGGCGTGCAGTCGCAGAGCGAGACGGTGTGGCGCCAGGCCGATCGCTATCGCGTGCCGCGCCTCGCCTTCATCAACAAGTGCGACCGCGTCGGCGCCGATCCCGAGCGCGTGGTCTCCGAGATCAAGGCGCGCCTCGGTGCGCACCCGATCGAGATCCAGCTCGCGTTCGGCATCGGCCCGAGCTTCCTCGGCGTGATCGACCTGATCTCGATGCGCGCGCGGACGTGGGACGTGTCGAGCTTCGGCGTGACCTTCCACGACGGCCCGATCCCGCACGCGCACGTGCCGGCGGCGTCGCGCGCTCGCGAGAAGATGCTCGAGTGCATCGCCGAGCTCGACGACGAGCTGATGGCGGCCTGGGTGTCTGGTCGCGAGCTGCCGGTCGAGGCGATCAAGGCCGCGATCCGGCGCCTCACGCTCGCGAACCGCGGCGTGCCCACGCTGGTCGGCGCGGCGTTCAAGAACCAGGGCATCCACAACCTGCTCGACGCCGTGATCGACTACCTGCCGTCGCCGGTCGAGATCGGCACGATCCGCGGCCGCGATCCCAAGGATCCGACGGCGGCGCCCACCATCGTGCGCTCGATCCAGGCGAGCGACATCGACGCCGCGCCGCTCGCGGCGCTCGCGTTCAAGGTCCAGTCCGACGAGCACGGCGGCCAGCTGACCTACGTCCGCGTCTACACCGGCTGCCTCCGCGTCGGGGACTCGGTGCTCGACGCCACCCGCGGTCAGCTCGAGCAGATCGGCCGGCTGGTCCGGATGTTCGCGAACCACCGCGAGGACATTCGCCAGATCGAGGCCGGCATGATCGGCGCGCTCTACCACGGCGCGCCGGGCGGGGGATTGGCTCGCCCGCCAATTTCCCGCCCGGCCCATTTTCCGGACGTGGCCTCCCGCCTCGCCACCGGCAGCACGCTCTGCGATCCCCGCCACCCGATCCTGCTCGACCCGATCGTCGTCCCCAACCCGGTGATGAGCGTGATCGTCGAGCCCGAGACCGACGAGGACGTCGCGAAGCTCGACAAGGCGCTCGCGCGGCTGTCGCTCGAGGACCCCTCGTTCCGGGTCCGCACCGACACCGAGTCCGGCCAGATCGTGATCTCGGGGCTGGGCGAGCTCCACCTCGAGATCGTGGTCGAGCGCCTCCGCCGCGAGTTCGGCGTGGCGGCCCGCGTGGGCAATCCTCGCGTCGCCTACCGCGAGACGGTGACCCGCCGGGCCGAGGGCGAGAACAAGTTCGTCCGCGTCGCTGGCGGGCCCGGTGGGCCCCGTGGCGAGTACGGCCACGTCAAGCTGGTGGTCGAGCCGGTCGACCGCGGCGGCGGATACGTCTACGAGAACCGCGCAGCACCCACGGAGATCCCGCAGGAGCACGCCGCGGCCGTCGAGGACGGCGTCGGTGAAGCCGTCGAGCGTGGCGTGTTGAGTGGCCACCCCCTGACCGACGTTCGCGTCCAGGTCGTCGGTGGCAGCTATCACCCCGTAGATTCGAACAATTACGCCTTCAAGGTCGCCGGCAGCAAGGCGTTCGTCGCGGCCGCCAACAAGGCCTCGCCCACCATGCTCGAGCCCGTCATGTCGCTCGAGGTGACGACTCCCGACGAGCACGTCGGTGACGTCCTCGGAGATTTGCACGCACGACGGGGGAAAGTCGCTGGTATTGCTGCGCGACCTGGTGTACAGACCGTCGCCTGTTTTGTCCCGATGGCAACAATGTTCGGATATTCGACCGACTTGCGGTCGCGAACCAAAGGCCGCGCGACATACGCGATGGAACTTGACCACTACGCCGAAGTCCCCCAGCAGATTCGCGAAGAACTAACGCGCTAGCGTTTGAGCACTCAGGAGAACGAACGTGTCGAAAGAGAAATTTGTCCGCAACAAGCCCCACGTGAACATCGGAACGATCGGTCACGTCGATCACGGCAAGACCACGCTCACCGCTGCGATCACGAAGTGCCAGTCGACGAAGGGCTTCGCGAAGTTCACCGCCTTCGATCAGATCGACAAGGCTCCTGAGGAGAAGGCTCGCGGCATCACGATCTCGACGGCGCACGTCGAGTACGAGTCCGACAAGCGCCACTACGCGCACGTCGACTGCCCCGGCCACGCGGACTACATCAAGAACATGATCACGGGTGCCGCGCAGATGGACGGCGCGATCCTGGTGGTGTCGGCGCCGGACGGCCCGATGCCGCAGACCCGCGAGCACGTGCTGCTCGGTCGCCAGGTCAACATCCCCAGCATGGTGGTGTACCTGAACAAGTGCGACATGATCGGCAAGGGCGACGAAGAGCTGCTCGACCTGGTCGAGATGGAGCTCCGCGAGCTGCTCGACAAGAACGGCTACAAGGGCGACGACACCCCGATCATCCGCGGCTCGGCGCTCAAGGCGCTCGAGGGTGAAGCCTCGGAGTACGGCGTCCAGTCGATCCAGAAGCTGATGGACGCGTGTGACTCGTGGATCCCGGAGCCGGTTCGCGAGCTCGACAAGCCGTTCCTGATGCCGGTGGAAGACGTCTTCACGATCACGGGTCGTGGCACGGTCGTCACCGGTCGTATCGAGCGCGGCATCGTCAAGGTCGGCGACGAGCTCGAGATCGTCGGGCTCGGCCCGACGCAGAGCACGACGTGCACGGGCGTCGAGATGTTCCGCAAGCTGCTCGACCAGGGCCAGGCCGGCGACAACGTCGGCGTGCTGCTCCGCGGTACGAAGCGCGAAGAGATCGAGCGCGGCATGGTGCTCTGCAAGAAGGGCACGATCCCGCCGCACAACCACTTCACGTGCGAGGTGTACGTGCTGAAGAAGGAAGAGGGCGGTCGCCACACCCCGTTCTTCCAGGGCTATCGCCCGCAGTTCTACTTCCGCACCACGGACGTCACGGGCACCGTGACGCTGCCGGAAGGCACCGAGATGGTGATGCCGGGCGACAACATCAAGGTCGATGTCGTGCTGGTCTCGGCGATCGCGTGTGAAGAAGGCCTCCGCTTCGCGATTCGCGAAGGTGGCAAGACCGTCGGCGCCGGCGTCGTGACCAAGATCCTCGAAGAGGCGAAGGCCGTCGAGAAGAAGGCCGATGCCGCTGCGGCCCCTGCCAAGCCCGCCAAGAAGTAGCTGAGAGAAAGTCAACCATGACGACCCCACGCATTCGCATCCGCCTCAAGGCGTACGACCACAAGCTGCTCGACCAGAGCGCTGGTGAAATCGTCGAGACCGCCAAGCGCACCGGCGCCAAGGTCGCGGGCCCGATCCCGCTGCCGACCAAGATCAACAAGTACTGCGTGCTGCGGTCGCCGCACACCGACAAGAAGTCGCGCGAGCAGTTCGAGATCCGCACCCACAAGCGGCTCCTCGACATCCTCGAGCCGACGCAGCAGACCCTCGATGCCCTGATGAAGCTCGACCTGTCGGCCGGTGTCGACGTCGAGATCAAGACCTGATCGGTCGCCCGCCCTTTCGCCCGACCGTCCAGAGGACGCCATGAAGCTAGAAGTCAAGAACACCGCCGGCAAGAGCGTCGGCGAGATCGAGCTCGCCGACGAGGTCTTCGGCGCCGAGGTCCACGAGCACCTCCTGTGGGAGGTCGTCAAGTGGCAGCTCGCCAAGCGCCGGGCCGGCAACGCGTCGACCAAGCGCATCGGCGAGGTCCGCGGCTCGAGCATCAAGGCCTGGAAGCAGAAGGGCACCGGCCGCGCCCGCCAGGGCTCGCGCAAGGCGCCGCACTGGGTCGGTGGCGGCTCGGTGTTCGGCCCCAAGCCGCGCAGCTACGAGTACGCGATGCCGCGCAAGGCCAAGAAGGCCGCGCTGCGCGCCGCCCTGTCGCTGCGCGCCGGTGAGCAGAAGCTCATCGTCGTCGACAAGTTCGACTCGGACGGCAAGACCAAGGGCGTCGCCACCGCGCTGGCCGCCCTCGGCGTCGCCCAGCCGGCCAGCAAGGTCCTCATCGTCGACGTCAAGGACAACGCGCTGCTCGCGCGTGGCAGCAAGAACCTCGCGGCGTCGATGTGCATCGCGCCCGAGGGCTTGAACGTCTACGACATCCTCCGCCACGAGACCGTGGTGCTCACCCAGGCCTCGATCAAGCACGTCGAGGCGGCGCTGGCCGCCAAGCCGGCTCAGGCTGCCTGAGGAACGTCATGCGCACGCCCCAGACCGTCATCAAGCGTCCGCTCCTTTCGGAGAAGACCGCCCGCCTCCGCGAGACCGGTGGCGCCGCGTCGCGCCCCGCCGAGGGCGAGGACGTGGCTCAGCAGGTCGTCTTCGAGGTGGCCAAGGACGCCAACAAGATCGACATCCGCAACGCCGTCGAGGCCCTGTTCAAGGTCACGGTCATCCAGGTCCGTACCCTGATCGCCCGCGGCAAGATCAAGCGCGTGGGTCGCTTCTCCGGCCGTCGCCCGGCCTGGAAGAAGGCGATCGTCACGCTCAAGGCAGGCGACCAGATCGCCTTCTTCGAGGGAGTCTAGGTCCATGGCGATCATCAAGTACAAGCCGACGTCGCCCGGTCGCCGCGGCATGTCGACCCAGGACTTCGGGTCGATCACCAAGAAGAAGCCCGAGAAGAGCCTCCTCGAGCACAAGACCGAGACCGCGGGCCGCAACAACCACGGCCGCATCACCTCGCGCTTCCGCGGCGGCGGTCACAAGCAGCGCTACCGCAAGGTCGACTTCAAGCGGGCCAAGACCGGCGTGCCGGCGACGGTGCTGGGCATCGAGTACGATCCCAACCGCTCGGCCCGCATCGCGCTCGTCCGCTACGCCGACGGCGTGCTGGCCTACATCCTGGCCCCGCAGAAGCTCGATGTCGGCGCCCAGATCATCGCGGCCAACTCGGCCGACATCAAGCCCGGCAACAACCTGCCGCTGCGCCACATCCCGGTCGGCACCGAGGTCCACTGCGTGGAGCTCAAGATCGGTGGCGGCGCGCAGCTCGGCCGCTCGGCCGGCACCAAGGTCGTGCTGATGGCGAAGGAGGGCCAGCAGGCCACCCTCCGCCTGCCGTCGGGCGAGATGCGCTTCGTCCACATCGACTGCCGCGCCACCGTCGGCGTGGTCGCCAACTCCGAGCACGCGAACATCGAGTGGGGCAAGGCCGGTCGCCGGCGCTGGCTCGGTCGGCGTCCGCACCAGCGCGGCGTCTCGATGAACCCGGTCGATCACCCGATGGGCGGCGGCGAGGGCCGCAGCTCCGGTGGCCGCCACCCGTGCACCCCCTGGGGTCAGCCGACCAAGGGCTACAAGACCCGTCACAACAAGCGGACCGACAAGAACATCGTCCGCCGCCGCAGCAAGTAAGAGGGGACCCAGACCATGCCGCGTAGCGTGAAGAAGGGGCCGTACGTCGAGCCCTACCTGACCAAGAAGATCCAGACCGCCCAGAAGGAGAGCAACCCGAACAAGCGGGTGATCAAGACCTGGTCGCGGCGTTCGACGATCACCCCCGAGATGGTCGCCCTCACCTTCGCGGTCCACAACGGTCGCAAGTTCATCCCGGTGTTCGTCACCGAGAACATGGTCGGGCACAAGCTCGGCGAGTTCGCCCCGACCCGGACCTACACCGGTCACGGCGGCGACAAGAAGCGCTGATCCGCGGAACTGGACGAATAGCCATGCAAGCCAGAGCTCTCATCCGCGGCATCACGATGTCGCCCCGCAAGATGCGCGTCGTCGCCAACCTGGTCCGCGGCGAGCGCGTCGAGAAGGCCGTCGGCCTGCTCGAGCACCTGCCGAAGAAGGCCGGTCGGCTGATCGCCAAGGCGATCAAGAGCGCCGCCGCCAACGCCGAGGAGCGGTCGGGTGGCGACGTGTCGGTCGAGGACCTCAAGGTCGCCACCATCACCGTCGACGGTGGCCCGGTGGTCAAGCGCTGGATGCCGCGGTCGATGGGCCGCGCCAACCGCATCAACCACCGCTCGAGCCACCTCACCGTCGTCGTCTCGGACGAGTGACCGGAATCTAGGCAAGGACACGCACATGGGTCAGAAGACGCACCCCATCGGATTCCGCCTCGGGATCATCAAGACCTGGTCGTCGCGCTGGTACGAGGAGAAGAACTACTCCAAGTGGCTGCACGAGGACCTCAAGCTCAAGGGCTTCATCAAGAAGAAGCTCAACTTCGCCGGCATCTCGTACATCGAGATCGAGCGCGCGGCGAACAAGTGCAAGATCAACATCCACACCGCGCGCCCCGGCATCGTGATCGGCAAGCGCGGCGCGGGCGTCGAGACCCTGAAGAAGGAAGTCCAGGCGCTGACCGAGAACGAGGTCTTCCTCAACATCGTCGAGGTCCGCAAGGCCGAGACCAACGCCCAGCTGGTCGCCGAGAACATCGCGACCCAGCTCGAGCGGCGCATCGCCTTCCGCCGCGCGATGAAGAAGGCGGTCCAGACCGCCATGAAGTTCGGCAGCAAGGGCATCAAGGTCGCGTCGGCCGGCCGCCTGGGCGGCGCCGAGATGTCGCGCCGCGAGTGGTACCGCGAGGGTCGGGTGCCGCTGCACACGCTGCGCGCCGACATCGAGTACGGCCAGACCGAGGCCCACACCACCTACGGCAGCATCGGCGTGAAGTGCTGGATGTTCCACGGCGAGGTCCTCCCGGCCCCGCGCAAGTCCGTGCCGAGCGCGCCCGCTCGCTGATTCCCCGCTGCCATCCCCCTCGCGTCGTTAGCAGGTCACCATGAGCATGCTCTCCCCCAAGCGGACCAAGTTCCGCAAGTTCCACAAGGGACACACCGCCGGTCTGGCCAAGGGCGGCGACAAGGTCTCGTTCGGCGACTTCGGGATGCAGGTCCTCGAGCCCGGCTGGCTCACCGCCCGCCAGATCGAGGCCGCCCGCGTGGCGATCAGCCGCGCGGTCAAGAAGGCCGGCAAGATCTACGTCCGCGTCTTCCCCGACAAGTCGGTCACCAAGAAGCCGGCCGAGACCCGCATGGGTACCGGTAAGGGCGGCGTCGAGGGCTGGGTCGCGGTCGTCCGCCCCGGTCGCGTCATCTTCGAGGTCGAGGGTGTCGACGCGGCCACCGCGCTCGAGGCCTTCACCCGTGCCCACCACAAGTTGCCGATCAAGACCCACCTGGTCTCGCGGGAGCCGGTGCTATGAGCAAGTCCGCTGATTCGCTCGACAAGCTGCGGGACCTCCCGTCGGATGAGCTGCGCAACGCGCTGGCTCGCGTCCGCGACGAGGTCTTCCGCCTCCAGCTCGGCCGGCACACCAACCAGGTGACGTCGTCTGCCGAGATCACCACGAAGCGCCGGGAGGTGAGCCGCATCCTCACCGTGCTGCGGGCGCGCGAGCTCACCCTGGAGACCCAGGGCGCGGGCCGCAAGTCCAAGTCCGCCGAGTGAAGCCAGGAGATCACGTCGTGAGCGCCACCGAAGCTTCCGAGTCCACCGACACCCGCGGCACCCGCCGCACCATCACCGGCACCGTCACCTCGAACGCCATGGACAAGACCGTGGTGGTGAGCGTGATCCGTCGCATCCGCGACCGCCGGTTCCACAAGTTCGTGACCCGCCGGGTCAAGTACAAGGCCCACGACGAGCACAACGGCTGCGCGGTCGGGGACGTGGTCGAGATCATGGAGTCTCGCCCGATGTCCAAGACCAAGCGCTGGCGCGTGTTCCGCACCGTCAGCAAGGCCGAGCAGATCAACGTCAAGGAGATGTTGCCGTGATCCAGCAGACCAGCGTCCTCGACGTCGCCGACAACAGCGGCGCCAAGAAGGTCTACTGCATCAAGGTGCTGGGTGGCAGCCGTCGGCGCTACGCGTCGGTCGGCGATGTCATCATCGTCTCGGTGCGCGAGGCCATCCCGAACTCCAAGGTCAAGAAGGGCGAGGTCGCTCGCGCCGTCATCGTCCGGGTGTCCAAGGAGCTGCCGCGTCCCGACGGCTCCTTCATCCGGTTCGACGGCAACTCGGCCGTGCTCATCAACAAGGAGAACGAGCCGATCGGCACCCGTATCTTCGGGCCGGTCGCTCGTGAGCTGCGCGCCAAGCGCTTCATGAAGATCATCTCGCTGGCACCGGAGGTGCTGTGATGGCGCACGTTCGTCGCGGCGACCTCGTGGTCGTCACCAAGGGCAAGGACAAGGGCAAGCGCGGCAAGGTCCTGCGCGTCGTCGTCGCCAAGGCCGGCAGCCGGGCCGGCGACCGCGTCGTGGTCGAGAAGGTCAACCTGGTCAAGCGCCACACCAAGGCCAACCAGAAGAACCCCCAGGGCGGCATCATCGAGAAGGAGGGCACGATCGCCATCGCGAACGTCGCCCTCTGGGACGAGAAGCTCGGCCGGGCCACCCGCACCCGCTGGCAGGCCGATGGCGAGACCAAGGTCCGCGTCGGCGTGAAGTCGGGCACCAAGTTCGAGGCCGCGGGCCTCTAGGCTCCGCGTAACGATCCAACAGGTCCAGAGAGAGCACCATGGCAAAGGACGAGACTCCAGAGGCGGCGAAGCCGGCCAAGGCCGCCAAGGCCGAGGGCGCCGCCGGCGACAAGGCCAGCAAGGCGAAGGCCGCTGGTCAGGCCAAGAAGGCCAGCAAGGCTGCCGCGCAGACCGGGCCGGCCCCGGTCTACAAGCGGACGGCCCCGCCGCGGATGAAGACGCTGTACACCAACCAGGTGCGCGAGCAGCTGACCAAGGAGTTCTCCTACGGCTCTGCGATGCAGGTGCCGCGGGTGGTCAAGGTCTCGCTCAACATGGGCCTGGGCCGCGCGGCGCACGACTCCAAGATCATCGACAGCGCGGTCGAGGAGATGAAGCAGATCGCCGGCCAGTCGCCGGTGGTGTCCAAGGCCAAGAAGGACATCGCCAACTACAAGCTGCGCAAGGGCCACAAGATCGGCGTCATGGTCACGCTCCGCGGCGACCGGATGTGGGAGTTCCTCGATCGCCTGGTCAACGTCGCGCTGCCCCGCGTCCGCGACTTCCGCGGCGTGTCGAGCCGCGGCTTCGACGGCCGTGGCAACTTCACCATGGGCGTCCGCGAGCAGATCATCTTCCCGGAGATCGAGTACGACAAGATCGACTCGATCAAGGGCCTCAACATCAGCATCGTCACCACCGCCACGACGGACAACGAGGGCCGCGCCCTGCTGGGTTACCTCGGCATGCCGTTCCGTCAGGCGACGCCCGCGCAAGGAGCGGCCGCATGAGCAAGCTCGTCGATCGCCTGCCCAAGACCCCCAAGTTCAAGGTCCGGATCCATCACCGCTGCAAGCGTTGTGGCCGGTCGCGCGCCTTCCTGCGCAAGTTCGAGATGTGTCGCTGCTGCTTCCGCGAGCTCGCGTTGCGTGGCGAGATCCCGGGCGTCATCAAGTCGAGCTGGTAGCCAGCAGAGCAACCAAGGACATCCGCCGTGTCGATGACCGACCCCATCGCTGATCTTCTCGCCCGCCTGCGCAACGGCATTCGTGCCCGCAAGCGCGACGTGGCGTGCCCGCGTTCGAACCTCAAGCTGCGCATCGCCGAGATCCTCCGTCAGGAGGGTTTCGTCGACAGCGTGGTGTCCGCCGACGACGAGTACTCGGGCACCATCACCGTGACGCTGCGCTACGACGGCCGCACCGGCAACGCGATCACCGGCCTGCGCCGGGTGTCGCGCCCCGGCCAGCGTGCGTACGTCCCGGCCAAGCTCGTGCCCCGGGTCCGCAACGGCCTGGGTATCTCCATCCTGTCCACGTCGCAGGGGGTCATGACCGATCGCGAGGCGCGCAAGCGCGGCGTGGGCGGCGAGATCCTGTGCGAGGTCTGGTGACGCCATGTCCCGCATCGGCAAGCGCAACGTCGAACTGCCCAAGGGCGTGACCGTGCAGATCACGGCCGACCTCATCACCGCCAAGGGCCCCAAGGGCTCCCTGACCCTCAAGCGTCACGACGCCATCGAGGTCAAGCAGGAGAACAACCAGCTGGTCTTCGTCCGCAGCGACGACGGCAAGCCGGCCCGGGCGGCCCACGGCCTCATGCGCGCCCTGACCAACAACCTGGTCAAGGGCGTCAGCACCGGCTTCGAGCGCCAGCTCGAGATCAACGGCGTGGGTTACCGCGCCGAGGTCAAGGGCGGCAACCTCGTCCTCAGCCTGGGCTACTCCCACCCGATCGAGTTCAAGCTGCCCGAGGGCGTGGCCGCCAAGGTCGACAAGAACATGTTGATCCTGTCGGGCATGGACAAGCAGGCCCTCGGTGCGGCGGCGGCCAAGATCCGCAGCTTCCGCGCCCCCGAGCCCTACAAGGGCAAGGGCGTGAAGTACATCGAGGAGAAGATCCAGCGCAAGGCGGGCAAGGCCGCCGGCAAGGGTAAGTAGGAGACCGTCATGGCTGGCTACGTCAAGATCGTCAATCCTCGCGAGCGCAAGCGGCAGGCTCGCAAGGTCTCCATCCGCAAGCGCGTGTCCGGCACCGCCGAGCGGCCCCGGCTGTCGGTGTTCCGCAGCGCCAAGCACATCTACGCCCAGGCCATCGACGACACCACCGGCGCCGTCCTGGCCGCCGCCTCGGATCTCGAGGCCGCGGTGCAGGGTGACCTCGAGGGCAAGAACAAGAAGGACCGGGCCCGGGTGGTCGGCAAGGCCATCGCGGCCAAGCTGCTCGCCAAGTCGGTCGCCGCGGTGGTCTTCGACCGCAACGGGTACCTCTACCACGGCCGCGTCGCCCAGGTCGCCGACGGCGCCCGCGAGGGCGGGCTGGCCTTCTAGGCCTGCGCCTCCCGAGCCCGAGAGACACATACATATGTCCATCAATCAGGAAGAAGTCGGCGAGCTCGTCGACAAGGTCGTCTTCATCAACCGCGTGGCCAAGGTCGTCAAGGGCGGCCGGCGGTTCTCGTTCTCGGCGCTGGTCGTCGTGGGCGACAAGAACGGCCACGTCGGCGCCGGGCTGGGCAAGGCGAACGAGGTGCCGGAGGCGATCCGCAAGGGCACCGACCGCGCCAAGCGCAACCTGTTCCGCATCCCGCTGGTCAAGGGCACGATCCCCCACGACATCATGGGCGAGTTCGGCGCCGCCTCGGTGCTGCTCCGTCCGGCCTCGCACGGTACCGGCGTGATCGCCGGCGGCGGCGTCCGGCCGGTGCTCGAGGTCGCGGGCGTCCGCGACATCCTCACCAAGTCGTTCGGCACGTCCAACCCGCACAACGTCATCCACGCGGTGGTCGCGGCGCTCAAGGCGCTGCGCTCGCCCGAGCAGGTGGCCCGCGTCCGCGGCAAGACCGTGGCCGAGGTGCTGTCGCCGGCTCGGCGCAACGCGCCGTCCACCGCACCGGCCCGCTAGGCCGGCGCTCGCACGCTTCGACGGAGTCGATCATGGCCCTCAAGATCAAAATCACCCAGGTTCGCAGCGGCATCGGCCGCCCCGAGACCCAGCGCGCCACGTTGAAGGGCCTCGGCCTCGGCCGGCCCCACAAGGTGTCGGTGCTCGAGGACACCCCCTCGATCCGCGGCATGATCCGCAAGGTCTCGCACCTGGTCACGATCGTCCCCGCCGAGTAGGGCAGGGCGAGGCTCGCCTCGCCCACCCCCACGGCGGATTCAGATCACCTCACCGTTTCGGCAGTTGCCGGCCGCGCGCCAGGGCTTATCCTCGGCTCGGCGGTCTTCTCGAAGGCAGGATTGCGATGGGCACTACCCTCCACACGCTCGCCCCCAACCCGGGCTCGACCAAGACCAAGAAGCGGCTCGGCCGCGGCCGTGGCTCGGGCACCGGCAAGACGTCCGGCAAGGGCGTCAAGGGCCAGAAGGCTCGCCCCGGTCACCACGGCGCCCGCATCGGCTTCGAGGGTGGGCAGATGCCGATGAAGATGCGCATCGCCAAGCGCGGGTTCAAGAACCCGTTCCGCACCGAGGCGTACGCGATCAACCTCCGCACCCTCGAGGACGTCTTCGAGAACGGCGCGACGATCGACGTCGAGGTGCTGCGCGCCCGCGGCCTGGTGCCCAAGAGCGCCAAGCTGGTCAAGATCCTCGCCGAGGGCGAGCTGACCAAGAAGCTGACGGTCAAGGCCGACCGGTTCTCGGCGGCGGCCAAAGAGAAGATCGAGAAGGCGGGCGGCTCGGCCGTCGCGCTCGAGGCGGCCGAGGCCGCCTGAGCCACCCCGCCGCGTCGCTCCTGTGAGCGCGCGCCCCCACACCACCGGCAGGCTGGATTAACTTGGCCAACAGCTTCCAGAACATCGGCAAGATCCCCGAGCTCCGCAAGCGGATCCTGTTCACGCTGGCGATGCTCGCGGTCTACCGGATCGGCGTGTTCGTCACCGTGCCCGGCGTCAACCGCGCCGAGATGGCGAACGTCATCACCAAGGGCGGCTCGGGATCGTTCCTGGGCATGCTCAACATGTTCTCGGGCGGAGCGCTGCAGCAGCTCTCCATCTTCGCCCTGGGCATCATGCCCTACGTCTCGGCGTCGATCGTCATCCAGCTGTTGACCGTGGTCGTGCCCAAGCTCGACCAGCTCAACAAGGAAGGCGAGCAGGGCCGCCGACGCATCAACCAGCTCACCCGCTACGGCACGATCATCCTCGCGGCGATCCAGGGCTTCTTCATCGCCCAGATGCTCGAGGGCATGGCGGGCCGCGGCTCGGCGGTCGTCACCGATCCGGGCTGGGGCTTCCGGATCATGACCATCCTCACGGTCACCACCGGTACCGCCTTCATCATGTGGCTCGGCGAGCAGATCACCGAGCGCGGCATCGGCAACGGCAGCTCGATGATCATCTTCGCCGGCATCGTCGCCGGCATGCCCGACGCGGTCACCCAGTACCTGGCGGGCCGGTCGAGCTCGTCGGGCGGTGGCATCGGCTTCGAGAGCATCATCCTGGTCCTGCTGATCCTCGGGACCATCGCGGCGATCTGCTACTTCGAGCGCGCTCACCGCAAGATCCCGATCCAGTACGCCAAGCGTCAGGTCGGGCGGAAGATGTACCAGGGCGCGCAGTCGCACCTGCCGCTCAAGATCAACGTCTCCGGCGTCATCCCGCCGATCTTCGCCTCGTCGCTGCTGATGTTCCCGCAGCAGATCGCCGGCATGTCGGGCTCGCCGCTGCTCAACGACATGGCGGCGGCGCTGCACCCGGCCGACTGGCGCTACAACGTGATCTACACGCTCCTGATCGTGTTCTTCGCGTTCTTCTACACCGCGATCCAGTTCAACCCGGTCGAGGTGGCGGACAACCTGAAGAAGGGCGGCGGCTTCATCCCCGGCATCCGGCCCGGCAAGCAGACCGCGCAGTACATCGAGAAGGTGCTGACCCGCATCACCTTCGCCGGCGCGCTCTATCTGTCGGTGGTCTGCATGATCCCGGCGCTGCTCGCCAAGTACATGGAGGTGCCGTTCGCCTTCGGTGGCACCGGCCTGCTGATCGTGGTCGGCGTCGCGCTCGACACCGTCCAGCAGATCGAGTCGCACCTCATCACGCGCAACTACGACGGCTTCACCGGGCCGAAGGGCCCGCGCATCCGCGGTCGCACCGCGGCGCGCAGCGGCCGCTAGCCCCGGCCGATCTGCGACGGCGCCGCGCCGGCCTGCTGGGTCGGGCGGCGCTGATTGATTTTCAGGCGGCCGTGGCCGCACGTTCGACGACCGACCTCTCGCCCCACTCGCTCCCTTCGCCCCGTGCGCATCGTCTACAAGAGCCTCGACGAGATCCACCAGATGCGCGACGCCGCGCTGGTGGTGTCGTCCATTCTCGACGAGATGTGCGCGGCGGTGACCCCGGGGATCTCGACCTTCGAGCTCGACCGGATCGCCCGGGCCAGCATCAAGCGCGAGGGCGTGGTGTCGGCGTTCCTCGGCTACGCCCGGCCGCCGTACCCGGCGGTGACCTGCATCTCGGTCAACGAGGAGATCGTCCACGGCATCCCGCGCAAGGACAAGATCCTGGCGGCCGGGGACCTGGTCGGCATCGACTTCGGTGTATTCAAGCACGGGCTGTGCGCCGACTCGGCCCGCACCGTCCTGGTCGGTGGCAAGGGCACCCCCGAGGCCACCGCGCTGATGCACGCGACCAAGAAGGCGCTCGACCTGGCGATCGACCAGTGCCAGATCGACAACCGCATCGAGGACATCGGCTCCGCGGTCCAGGCCTACGCTGAATCCCTCGGATATTCAGTGGTTACGACGTTCGTCGGCCACGGGATCGGCCGGAGGATGCACGAGGATCCCCCGGTACCCAACTACGGCAGGCCAGGTAGCGGAAAACGCATCAAGCGTGGCCTTGTCATCGCCGTGGAGCCTATGGTAAACGCCGGGGCCCCTGACGTCGAGGTACTCGACGATGAGTGGACGGCGGTCACCGCCGACAGAAGGCTCTCGGCCCACTTCGAGCACACGATCGCGATCCTCGACGAGGGCCCCTGGGTCCTGACCCGCAGAGCTTCGAGCCCCGGCAACCCCGCCCACGACCAAGATTAGCCGTCCTTTCGACCCGAACCCTGGAAACGTCATGAAAGTCCGAGCGTCGGTCAAGCCCATCTGCCCCAAGTGCAAGGTCATCAAGCGCAAGGGCGTCGTGCGCGTCATCTGCACCAACGTCCGCCACAAGCAGCGGCAGGGCTGAGCCCTTCCCCCCGCATCTGGGCCTGACCGAGATCACCTAGGAGACATCGCCCCATGGCACGCATCGCCGGCGTCGACCTTCCGCGCAACAAGCGCGTCGAGATCGCACTCACGTACATCTTTGGCCTTGGCCGCCACGCGTCCAACGTCGTGCTCAAGCAGGCGGGTATCTCGCCCGACAAGCGCACCGACGATCTCGACGAGAACGACGTCCGCAAGATCCGCGACGCGATCGACGCGAACTACCGCGTCGAGGGCGATCTCCGCCGCGACACGCAGCTCAGCATCAAGCGCCTCATCGACCTCGGCTGCTACCGGGGCTCGCGCCACAAGAAGAACCTGCCGGTGCGCGGACAGCGCACCCACACCAACGCCCGTACCCGCAAGGGCCCGCGGCGGATGGCTGTGAAGAAGCAGGGCGGCGCGACCAAGAAGTGATCCCAGGCACCGAGAGAGCGAGAACGTAGATGAGCACCGTCAAGGGTAAGCAGAAGAAGAAGGTCCGGAAGAACGTCCAGACCGGCGTGGCCCACATCGCGGCCACGTTCAACAACACCATCGTCTCGATCACCGACGTCTCCGGCAACGTGGTCGCCTGGTCGTCGTCGGGCACGTGCGGCTTCAAGGGCTCGCGCAAGTCGACGCCGTTCGCCGCCCAGCTCGCCGCCGAGGACGCGGCCAAGAAGGCGATGGAGCACGGCGTCCGCAACGTCACGGTGTACGTGAAGGGCCCGGGCGCCGGCCGCGAGTCGGCCCTGCGCGCGCTCAACGCCGCCGGCTTCAAGATCAACCTCATCCGCGACTGCACGCCCGTGCCGCACAACGGCTGCCGGCCGCGCAAGCGCCGGCGGGTGTAGCGGCTCGCCGCTTCGACCCCTCCGGGATCACCTCCTCTTCTTCTCCGCACGGAAGCGATCGGTCAAACCACGATGGCGCGTTACACGGGACCTGTCTGCCGGCTCTGCCGGCGCGAGGACATGAAGCTCTTCCTCAAGGGCGAGCGTTGCTACACGGACAAGTGCGGCTACGAGCGCCGCAGCTATCCGCCGGGTCAGCACGGCCAGGCCCGCCGCAAGAAGCGGTCGGACTACGGCGAGCAGCTCCGCGAGAAGCAGAAGGTCAAGCGGCTCTACGGCATCGCCGAGCGCCAGTTCCGCGGCTACTTCTTCAAGGCGACCCGCATGAAGGGCGTCGCCGGCGAGAACCTGATCCAGCTCCTCGAGCGCCGGCTCGACAACGTGGTCTACCGGATGGGCTTCGCCTCCGACCACGCCGAGGCGCGCCAGCTGGTCCGCCACGGCCACTTCACGATCAACGGCAAGAAGGTCAACATCCCTTCCTACCTGGTCCGCACCCGCGACGTCGTCGCGGTCCGTGAGTCGTCCAAGACGATCACGCGGATCAGCGAGGCGCTGGCCGCGGTCGACCGCCGCGGCGTGCCGCGCTGGATCGAGCTCGACAAGGACGGCATGCGCGGCGGCATCTCTCAGCTGCCGGCCCGCGACGATGTCAACTTGCCGATCAAGGAGCAGCTCATCATCGAGCTGTACTCGAAGTAGCCGGTGGTCGGGCGGCGCGGCTGTGGGCCGCGCTCGCCTGGTCGGTGGATCGTTGCGATCCGCCGGCAGACCCTGGTTAGACGTTCTCGTATCTGGCACGCGATTCGACCATCCGCCCGACCAGCCTGGCTGCCGGCGGAACACGCACGAACGGAGCGACGATGGAGCCGACCCCCGAGCAGACCGCCTTCATGGCCAAGAACTGGCGCGACCTGATCCGTCCGCGAGTCCTGGAGATCGAGGAGCGGTCCGAGACCTACGGCAAGTTCTCGTGCGAGCCGCTGGAGCGGGGCTTCGGCACGACGCTGGGCACGGGCCTGCGCCGGGTGCTGCTGTCGTCGCTGCAGGGCGCGGCGATCACCCACATCAACATCGAGGGCGCGCTGCACGAGTTCAGCTCGCTGCCCGGCGTCGCCGAGGATGTCACCGACATCATCCTCAACCTCAAGGAGACGCTGTTCAAGGTCGAGACCGACAAGACCTACGTCCTGCGGCTCGACCACACCGGCGAGGGGCCGGTCACGGCCAAGGACATCGGCCTGGTCGACGGCATCAGCGTCCTCAACCCGAACCACAAGATCTGCACCCTGACCAAGGACGGCAAGATCGCGATGGAGCTGACCATCGCCACCGGCCGCGGCTACGCGCCGGCCGAGCGCCACAGCGCCGGCATCCCGGTCGGGTCGGTCGCGATCGACGCGCTGTACTCGCCGATCAAGAAGGTCAACTTCACCGTCACCAACGCCCGCGTCGGCCAGCAGACCGACTACGACAAGCTGACGCTCGAGGTGTGGACCAACGGCGCCGTCCGCCCGGACGACGCGGTCGCCTTCGCCGCCAAGATCCTCAAGGAGCAGCTCAACCTGTTCATCAACTTCGAGGAGATGGCCGAGCCGACCGAGCCCATGCGGGACGAGGAGCAGGAGAAGCTCAACGAGAACCTGTGGCGCACCGTCGACGAGCTCGAGCTGTCGGTGCGGTCGGCCAACTGCCTGCAGAACGCCAACATCAAGTACATCGGCGAGCTGGTCCAGAAGAGCGAGTCCGAGATGCTGAAGACCAAGAACTTCGGCCGGAAGTCGCTCAAGGAGATCAAGGAGATCCTCGCCGAGATGGGGCTCTCCTTGGGCATGAAGCTCGACAACTGGCCCGGTCCCAACCCGCTCAAGAAGTGACCGCCGCGCTGGCGACAGCGCAGCTTTTCCGGCTCTCGAAGGTGATCTCATGCGCCACGGCAACTCTGGACGGAAGCTCTCCCGCAACGCTGCCCACCGCAGCGCGATGTTCTGCAACATGGTGACCTCGCTGTTCACCTACGGTCGGATCGAGACCACCGAGGCGAAGGCCAAGGAGCTGCGGTCGGTGGCGGACGCCACGATCCGCTGGGGTATCGACGTGGCCGACCTGGTCGGCAAGGGCGCCAAGGCGACCCCGGCCGACAAGACCAAGATCGTCCACGCCAAGCGCATGGCGCGCAAGGTGCTGAAGACGGACACGGCGATGGCCAAGCTGTTCAACGAGATCGGGCCGGCGTTCAAGGCGCGCAAGGGTGGCTTCACCCGCGTGCTGAAGACCCGGTTCCGCCGCGGCGACGCGGCGTCGATGGCGTTCGTCGAGCTGGTGGGCCTGGCCCCCGGCGTCGGCGAGGCCTGATCCGCGCGGCCGCCAGCGCGACCTGGTCGCGCAGGTGGCTCGAGCACGACCGCCCGGCCCGAGGGTCGGCGGAGGACACGGCGCCCTGCCTGGGCGCCGTGTTACGTTGTGCGCCATGCGCGTGACGACGACGACGTTTGCGATGGTGTTGACGCGTGCGATGGCCGCGGCCAGCGCGCTGGCGATGGCGGCGTGCGGCGGTGGCGCCGCCAAGGTGACCACGGTGGGCAACACCGGCGGGGGCGGTGGCGGCCGGGCGATCGAGGCCAGCCTGCCCGGCTTCGTCGATGGTGCGCTGTGGAGCTGCCAGATCGGCGACTACGACCCGCAGCCGTGCCGGCTGAGCCAGCGCGATGGTGCCTGGCAGCTCACCAAGCTCATGGGCTCGCAGCGCTTCGACGGCGCGGTCAGCCGGCGTGGCGTGACCCTGGCGTTCGACGGCGACTACTTCTGCCCGTGGGGCGACTGCACGACGCCGATGGTGGTCGAGTTCACGCCCGACGGCCCGGACGCCGCCTACGGGCCGGCGGCCTACGTGACGACCTTCGGCGACGACGAGATCCGGCTGCGCTGGGACGCGGACCTGGACAACGAGTACGGCGGCGCCGGCTACGGCAAGCTGACCGGCCGCGAGCAGTAGGGCGGGGCGGGGCCGAGGCCGGCGCGACGGGGGTTCGGGGTGTGCGCGATGTCCGCGGGGTGGCGTCGTCGAGGATCGGCGCCAAGGTCGAGCTGTGACGATCGCTTCACCGCGCCGTCATGGTTCTGGTCTATAACCCCGGCGATCGCGTCCCCGATCGTAGTTCCTGGAGGCCCCATGCTCGCTCGCTCGACTCGCTTCGCTCCCTTCGCTCTGGCCCTGCTCGCCCTCGCCGGCGGCGCGTGCCGCTCCTCCGGCGACGACGACGGGGTCAACCCCGGCGACGACGGCGGCATCGACGGTTCGAACCCCGACGACATGAAGATCCAGGAGGTCCAGGACGACGCGACCCCGGTCGGCACCGCGGTCACGCTGCGCCGGGTCGTGGTGGTCGCGATCGACAAGTACGGCAACCGGACCGGCAACTTCTACGTCGAGGAGCCCGAGGGCGGCGCCTACTCCGGCGTGCTGGTGTTCGGCGCGCCGCTGGCGCAGGTCGACGCGCTCGCGGTCGGCGACCTGGTCGACATCGTCGACGCCGAGAAGGACGAGTTCAGCCTGGCCACCGACACCGCGACCATCACCGAGCTGGTCGGCGCCGCCGGCGGCATGATGACCGTGACCAAGGTCGGCACCGCCCCCGTGCCGGCGCCGCAGGTCATCGACGCGCTGGCCATCGGCCGGCTGCCCGAGGCGATGCGCAAGGCCGAGCAGGAGAAGTGGGAGCACGTCCTGGTCAAGATCCAGAACGTCAGCGTCACCCGCGACGTCCAGAACATCAGCGGCTCGATGCCGGACCCGACGTTCAAGGACTTCCTGGTCACCGGCTACTACAACATCGACTCGAGCCTGGCCGAGATCCCCGACATGCACGTGATCAAGGGCGACTGCCTGGCCAGCGTCACCGGCATGGGCGACTACTTCTTCAACTACAAGATCCTGCCGCGCAGCACCGCCGACATCGAGAAGAACGGCACCGGCTGTCCGGCGCCCGAGATGTCGGTCGCCGAGTGCGGCGACATGGTCGACAACGACGCCAACGGCTTCGCCGACTGCCAGGACAACAGCTGCCGGGCGGCGGTGCCGTCGTGCAGCGCGCCGACCACCGTCATCAACATCCAGAACGGCACGGTCACCGACGGCACGCTGGTCCAGCTCACCAACGTCATCGTCACCGGCGTGTCGTTCAACAAGAAGAACCTGTGGGTCGCCGACGCGCTCGGCGGCGCGCCCAACAACGGCGTCTACGTGTTCCGCGGCACCGCCGCGGCCGTCCTGCCGGCCGAGATCGTCGTCGGCGCCAAGGTCAACGTCAACGGCACCGTCGACGAGTTCGCCGGCACCGACGGCGGTGAGTCGGTGACCGAGGTGACCTTCCCGACCGTCACGTTCGTGGCGGCGCCGGCCGGCGCGCCGACCCCGGTCACCGGCCTGACCGTCCCGTCGCTCCTGGCGCCCGCCACCGGCGAGCCCTACGAGGGCGTCCTCATCAAGCTCGACAACATCAAGGTCACCACCGCCCTCGATGCCACCAGCGGTCAGCGCACGATGACCGCCGGCGCCACCACCTTCATCGCCGACGACGACATGTTCCGCCTGACCGAGGCCAACGACACCTCCTACTGCTCGATCGTCGGCATCTGGCACTACAACGCGTTCCCGACCGACAACCGCTACGTGTTCCTGCCGCGCAGCCAGGCCGACGTGGTGCCGGTCCCGCCGCTGCCGGCGACCTGCCCCTGAGCTAGGGCGCCACGCGGCGCAGGCGCGCGACGAAGGTGCCGGTGAGGGAGCCGATACCGAGGTCGAGGTCGCCTGCCGACGTCGACCCGACCACGTAGAGGTCGCCACTGACGCGGTCGGCGGTCGCCCCGAGGAGCGCCAAGTTCCCCGACGTCACGGCGCCGCGGGCCCACGCTGGCACAAGGGCACCTCCGGCCGGCCCCACGCGGGCGACGAACAGGCCGGTGCTGCCGGCGTCGAGGGGTGGGGGCAAGCTCTGGTCGCCGATCGACAGATCGGTGGACGTGTACGTGCCGCCGACGTAGATGTCCGATCCGCTGCCGACCATGAAGCTGGGCGAGTCCACTCCGCGGCCACCCACGTAGAGTTGGGCAAGTACGGCCGGGCTGACCGGATCCAGCAGAGTGAACAAGGCGTCGCCATTCGTGCGTGGCGCGGTGAACGACGTGCCCGCGATGGAAGCGCTGCTCCGAATGGGCGCGTACGCGCCGAGTTGACCACCCAGGACGGCAGCGGTGAAGCGGACATCCCCCGCTGGCACGACGGTGGCGTACGTGAGGACCGTATCGAATCCGTTGGCGAACCGGCCCACGCGGAGGCGATCACCGAGATCTGCGCCGCTGACGTCGGAGTCCGTGTCGCGGCGGAAGAAGCCGCGACCGGCGAGGCCGGGCATCCCGGTCGCCGCCTGGGGTGTCGAGCGCGCTTCGGCGTAGGGGATCACGCGCAGCGACGCCGTCCGACCGGTCGCAGGGGCGAGCTCGTGGAGGACCACCGATGCCGTCGGTACAACGGTCGATGTCGGGACATCACCGGCGGCCACGTGCTCGAGAGTTCCCTTGGCGCCGAACGTGGAGACGATGGCCCCATCGGCCGCCGCGAAGACGTTGAACTGACCGAGGAAGTTCCCCGGCGCCGTGTTGGCCTGGCGCAGGTTGTGGGCCCACCGCGCTTCGCCAGCAGGCCCCAGGCCCACGACGACTCTCGAGCCGCCCGATTCCTGCCCCTGGTCGGAGTTGCCGGTGACCGCGATGGTGATCGGCTGGGCGAAACGGCTGCCGCCGATCGAGAACGAGTAGGTGTCGTCTCCCGCAGCCTCCAGCGCCCAGAACACGTTGCCGTCGGGGCTCGCGGCCAGGCGCGAAGCGCGGACCAACGGCGTGTCCGCGTACGCGTACCAGTCCACCAGCGTGAGCTCGGAGTTGAGCTTCGCGACGATCGAGCAGCTCGCACATGGGAAGGTCGTGCCGGCCAGGGCGGTGGTGCCGTTGGTCTCGAAGGCCACGATCACTCCCCCTGTAGCGCTGGGAACCACCGAAGGGCCGGTCCGTACCGTTCCAGCAATCGTGGCCTGCGCGGCGGTGTCGCCGCCACCGAGCTCGTCGCCGCCGTCGGTCGTGGCGTCGTCGTCCCGGACGTCGGCCGGGTAGGGGAACTTGCAGGCACCGAGGAGGAGGAGGGCGGCAGCGAGGCGGGGTGCCATATCAGAATTGTCCTGTGGGTAATCAGGGCGAGTCAACCGTGGTCGGCCGCCGTAGGGATGCGTCGCGGGCGCGGCGCGGACATCGACCGCGCGGATAGCGCCGGCTCGTGTTGGCCTATCGGCCGCTCGGCGGCGCGGTTGCCGTTTTGCCGCGAGATCGGTGTCTGGCTGATGTCAGGGGGGGATGGTCTGCTCGCGGCCGATGGAGCCAGGGCAGGCCGCGCCGGCGGCGGGAGGCTACGGCGAGCTGGCGCTGACGGCGCTGCTCGTGCTGGTGGTGGTGTGCGTGGTGCTGCTGGTGGTGGCGCGCTACGCGGGGCGATGGCTGGGCGGACGGCGCGACGGTGACGCGCTGGTGAAGGTCCGCGCCCGGGTGCCGCTCGAGCCGCGGCGGGCGCTGTACGTGATCGAGGTCGGCGGCCGGACGCTGCTGGTGGGATCGAGCGAGGGCGGCATCAGCGTGCTGTCGGAGCTCGACGGTGACGCGGTGGCGGCGGAGGCGGCGACGCCGGCGGGCGGTGGGTTCGCGGCGCTGGTGGCGCAGGCGATCCGCCGGCGCGGCGCGGTGGCGAAGGGGGGCGACGTGGTCGACGCCAGGGCAGGGGCGCGGGCGGGCGGCGATGGCGCGGCCGCGACGGTGCCGGCGCCGGTGGCCGGGGCGACGCGGTCGACGAGGGCGTCGGCGGGCGACGATCCGGAGGTCTCGTGAGCCTCGAGGGCGTGGCCGCGATCGGGGCGGTGGCGATCGTGCCGATGATCGCGCTGATGCTGTCGGCGTTCGTGAAGACGTCGGTGGTGCTGGCGCTGCTGCGCAACGCGCTGGGTGCGCCCCAGGCCCCGCCGGGGCTGGTGGTGACCGGCCTGGCGTTGCTGATCACGGTGTTCGTGATGGCGCCGGTGGGCGAGCAGGTCCTCGACGCGGTGGCGCCGGTCGCGAGCTCGGCGCCTGCGCCTGGCCGTGGTCCGCAGCCCGGCGCCGCGTCCGGCGCCGCGTCCGCACCCGGTGCAGCGCCCGCGCCCGGCACAGCACGCACGCCCGGCACAACGCCTGGCCCCGTTCCCGTTCCCGGCCCCGTTCCCGTACCCGGCGCCGGCCCCGTTCCCGGCGCCGGCCCCGTTTCCGGCCCCGTTCCCGGCGCCGGCCCCGTCTCTGGCCCCGGTACCGTCCCCGTCCCCTTGCCCGTTCCCGGCCCCGTTCCCGGTCCCGGCCCCGTTCCCGTCCCCTTGCCCGTTCCCGGCGCCGCCCCCGTCCCCGGCCCCGTTCCCGTGCCGCCCACGCCCGTGGATCCGATGGCGGGGCGACGGTTGCCCGAGGGCGCGGCGGGGTGGGCGGCGGCGCTGGCGCGGGCGTCGGTGCCGGTGCGGGCGTTCCTGGTGCGGCACGCGCATGCGGCCGATCGGGCGGCGTTCGTCGGCCTGGCGCGCGAGCTGCGCGGGCCCGAGGTCGCCGATGACGATCTGCTGGCGCTGGCGGCCGCGTTCGTGACCAGCGAGCTGACCGAGGCGTTCGCGATCGCGTTCCTGGTGTTCCTGCCGTTCCTGGTGCTCGACCTGGTGGTCGGCATCGCGCTGTCGTCGGCCGGGCTGACGACGGTGTCGCCGGCGGCGGTGGCGCTGCCGCTCAAGCTGGTGCTGTTCGTCGCGGTCGATGGCTGGCGGCTGCTGGTCGAGGGCCTGATCCGGGGGTACGCGTGACGGGCCGGGCGCGGCCGCGGAGGCGCGGGTGACGACGGCGGCGCTGATCGGGCTGGCCCGCGACGGGCTGTTGCTGGCGCTGGTGCTGGCGGCGCCGATCGTGCTCGCGTCGCTGCTTGCTGGCGCGCTGACCGCGGTGATCGGCGCGGTGACCCAGGCGCGGGATCCGGCGATCGGGATGGCGCCGCGGCTGGCGGCGGTCGCGATCGCGATCGCGGTGAGCGCGCCGCTCATCGGTCATCAACTGGTGGCGTTCACGACCCGGGTGATGGCGATGCTGCCGGCGGCCGGAGCGGGGTAGGCGTGGTCGACGGCGCCGGTGCGGTGACGGCGTGGGGGATCGTGCTGGCGGCGGCGCGGGTCGGGCCGCTGGTGCTGGTGGCGCCGGCGGCCGCCGGGTTGCCGCTGCCACGGGCGGCGCAGGGCGCGATCGCGCTGGTGATCGCGGCGCTGGTCGCGAGCGGCCTGGGCGACGCCGGCGCGGCGCTGGCGGCGATGCCGCTGGCCGGCCGCCTGCTGATCCTGGGCCGCGAGCTGCTCATCGGGACGGTGCTCGGGCTGGTCGCGGCGGTGCCGCTGGTCGCGGCCTCGACCGCCGGAGGCTGGGTCGGCGCGCTCGGCGGCGACGAGGACGGGCGCTCGCCATGGGCGGCGGGGTTCGGCGTGCTGGCGGCGGTGGTCTACTTCGGCGTCGGCGGCCACCTGGCGGCGGTGACCGCGGTGGGGCTGTCGTACCGGGCGCTGCCGGTCGGGCTCGGCGAGCACGCGGCGCTGGCCGGCACGGTGGTCGACGCCGGCGCGGCGCTGCTGGGCGCGGCCCTCGGGCTGGCCGCGCCGGTGCTGGTGACCGTGCTGGTGGTGGCGCTGGTGGCGGCGGCCGCCGAGCGCGCCGCCGGGCTGACCGCGCCGGCGTTGCCCGAGGTAGCGGTGCGCCGGCTCGCGGTCGCGCTGGCGATGGCGGCGGCGGCGCTCGCGCTCGCGGTCGCGGTCGCCGGCGAATCGCGCGCGCTGCCGGTGGCGCTGGCCCGGGCGATCGGGCGCCTCGGCGGATCGTGAGCGCGGCGCGGTGGCGACGTCATGGAGCCGGGACGGCGGCTGCGCCCGCCCGCGCGCGCCTCGCCGGATCGTGAGCGCGACGCGACCGCGGGATGGGCCGCGCCGGGATGACCGGACAACATGACCGGACAGTCCGTGCGTCGACGGCGTGGCGATGTCGAGGGCGGGCGGCAAGTCGGCGTGACGCGGCCGGCGCGCGATTGGCTGGACCAGGCACGGTGACTGCAACGGGGCGCGGCCGTGCGCATCGCCCTCTTGATCACGTGCTCGATCCTGATCCCCGGCTGCTGGCCCGCGCTGCGTGGCCCGGCCCACGCGGCCTACTTCGCCTCGTGCCCGCCGTTCCCGCCGGCGACCGACCAGGTCGCCTGGCGCGCCCACCAGAGCATGTGCGTGCGGACGGTGGACATCGACACGCCGGTCGACGCCAGCGACCCGGTGGCGGCGGCGACGATGGTCGGCGCGTGCGTCGCGACCGGGCTGTGCGTCCCCGAGGCTGGCGCGCCGCTGGCGACCCTCGAGCGCGCCGCGCAGCTCGGCCGCCCGGTGGCGGTGGCCGGCGGCACCATCGACCGCGACCTGGCGACGCTGGCGGCGGCGGTCGACCTCGCGGAGCGCGTCGAGCCGGAGGCGGTCGAGCGCGCGCTGCGCGGCCGGCTCGACGCCCGGGTCGCGGCCGCGTTCGTCGATCGGTACCGCGCCGCGCGGCAGGAGCTGGGCCGGACCAGCGCGGCGCTCGGCGCGCGCTGGCGGGCGGTGTTCGTCACGCCGGCGCAGGACGCCCGCGCCGCCTGGCGACGAGACGCCGCCGCGCTCGCGTCCTGGGACGCCCGGGTGGCGCACGCGACCGGCGCGCTCGAGCGCGCGGCCCCGGAGCAGGCGGCGGCGGTGCTGGCGCGCATGATCGCGACCCGCGACGACTTCGTCGCGGCCTGCGCGCCGATCCGGTCCGCGGCCGCCTGCGTGGTCGATCCGCGGACGCTGGCGTTGACCCGCGCGATCGCGATCGGCGCCGACCGGGCCCACGATGTCGTGCTGGCCACGACCGAGCTGCGCTGGGCGCAGCTGCCAGTGCTCGACCTCGCGGTGCTCGAGTACCGCGCCGCCCAGGCCGCGCTGTTCACCGAGGCCGCGCGCCGGATCGCGTACGACCACGATCGGGCCCGCGGGCTGGGCGCGACCGCGCTGGCCCGACGCTGGCCGGCGGCGCCGTTCGCGATCGGGGTCGCAGGCGAGGACGGCGACGACCCGTGGGCCACGCGCCCGGGGTTGGCGCTGCGGCCGCGGTTCGGCGTCGAGCGTCGTCCGGAGCCGGCGCTGCCGGTGACGACCGGCGGGATCGTCGAGGGGGCGCCGGTCCGCGCCGTGATCCGGCGCGGCGACCGCGCCCGGTTGGCGTTCAAGAAGGACGTCCTGGTCACCCAGGTGCTGGTCAACTGCTGGGATACCAACCGCGTCGAGCGGATCGAGGACGGTCGCTTCATCTACGCCCGGGACTGCGACGGCCGCATCCGGACCGTGCGCGAGGATCGCACCCGCCCGGACGTCGAGGTGCCGTGGGCCGACGCCGCCCGCCTGGTCCGCGGCGACGAGGTCGAGATCTTGATCGACGAGGCGACCCGCCATGGCCGGGTCTGGCGGGTGTACCAGGCGGCCCGAGCCGACGGCCGCGCGGTCGACGACGGCGCCGGCCGCACGATCGCCACGACCCACACCGCCGCCCGCGTGATCCAGCTGCGCGGCGTCCGCTTCGCCGCGGCCGACCAGGCGGCGGTCGCCGGCCTGTGGGAGCGGCCGTGAGGCGCGCGGTGATCGCCGCGGCGGTCGCCGGCCTGGCCGGCTGCGCCGCGACGCCGCACGGCGCCGCCCACGAGCGCTGGTACAGCGGCGGCGGCGCCTGCGTCGACTGGTCGGCGCGGTCGGCGCTGCCGGCGGATTGGTCGCCGGTCATCGACACGCTGTGCACCCCCGACGGCTACCAGCCGTTCGACTTCCACCCCGAGCGGCGCGAGCCGCCGGCGGCGGTGGTGCCGCCGATCCCGACCGCGGCCCGGATCGCGTCGTGCGGCGACGTCTGCGCGACCCCGGCGGCGTACCCCGGCGAGCTGGCCGAGCTGTTCGACCTCGCCACCCGCCTCGAGCCGGCGGCGGTCGCCGCCGCGCTGGCGGCCGCGCCGCTGCCCGCGGACTTCCGCGCGCAGTTCGTCGCCCGCTACGTCGCCGCGCGGGCCCGGCTGCTGGCGATCGCCGGCCAGCAGGAGCCGCGCTGGCGCGCGACCTACCTGACGCCGGCGCTGACCGCGCGCGCCATCCGCGCCGAGCAGGACGCGGCGCTCGCGGCCTGGCCGGCGCGGCTGGCCGCGCTGCGCGAGCAGGCCGAGCTGGCCGTGGTCGACGACCGCCGCGCCGCCGCCGGGTGGATCGAGCGCGCGCTCGCGCTCCGCCACCAGTACGTCGAGGCCTGCGGCCCGATCCGGGGCGATCGCGAGGTCTGCCTGGCCGACGCGGTCGGCTACCCGCTGACCGAGCTGATCCACCTGCTGGCGACCGAGGCCGACGATCGCACGCTGATCCGCGCCGAGAAGTTCACGCTCGCGGTGGCGCAGCGGGTCGATCCGCGGACCGACGAGTGGCTGGCGGCCACCACCGCGCTGGTCGCGGCCGGCCACGATCGCGAGCCGCCCCGGTTCGGCGTCGCGCCACCCCGCGTGCGGGTCTACGGGCCCACCACCGGTGTCACCGGCCCCCGCGTCGACGGCGGCTGGGACGAGCTGGTCCGGATCGAGCGCCGCGGGGCCCGGGCGCGGCTGGTGTTCCGCGATCGCCGGCGCGAGGTCACGTTCACCTACGGCACCGGCTGCCGGGTGACCGGTCAGGTCGACCGGGTCACCGACGACGGTCGGGTGCTGTACCGGGAGGAGTGCCGCGGTCGCGGCGCGCTCCGCGAGGACCGGACGGTCGCGCCGGTCGACGTCCCGGCGATCGACGCCGAGGCGCTGCGGCCCGGCGACTACGTCGAGGTCGTCGCCGATCCGCGGACCCATCGGGGCTACGTAGCGCGGGCGGTCGCGGTCACCTGGCCCGACGGCAAGCGGCATGCCGAGCGGGCCTGGTTCGGGGACGACGGGACGGTCGCCGCGCCGCGGACGCTGCGCGGCTTCGTCGTCGGCGCGGCGGGCGCGCGGCCCGCGGCCCGCGCCGGTGCGCGTGCGCCGGTCAGCGGCGCGCGGGCGCGGTGACGCCGGCCGGGGCGCGGGTGCGGAGGCGGCGCTTGCGCAGCAGGTCGAGCCCGAACAGGAGCGGCGCGCCGAGGGCGGCGAGGGCGACCAGCGCGGGCGCGGCCGGGCCGGTGCCGAGCGCGGCGGCGACCGGCGGGACGTAGAGCGCGGCGAGGGCGAAGGCGAGCTCGACCGCGACGCCGAGCACGAGCAGGCGGTTGCCGGCGAGGCCGCGATCGAGGCCCGAGCGGCGCTCGTAGCGGCGGCCGATCAGGTTGCCGACCTGGGTGGCGACCACCGCGAACAGGGTGACGCCGGTGGCGGCGCGGTAGCCGGGATCGCTGGCGGCGAGGACGTCGCCGTAGCGCCAGCCGGCCGCGGTCAGCGCGGTGAAGAACATCAGCATCGCCCACGCCGCCTGGATCAGGCCGAGGAACAGGTAGCTGCGGACCATCAGGCCGCGATCGAGCAGGCGGCCGTGGTGGCCGCGCGGCGGCTGGCTCATCACCTCGCCGTCGGGCGGCTCCTGGCCCAGCGCGATCGCCGGCATCAGGTCGGTGCCGAGATCGATCGAGAGGATCTGGATGACGGTGAGGCCGAGCGGCACCGGCAGCGCGACGTAGGCGAGGAACGGCACGATCTCGGGCACGTTGCTGGCCAGGACGTAGCTGGTGAACTTGCGGATGTTGGCGAAGACGGTGCGGCCTTCCTCGATGGCGGCGACGATGCTGGCGAAGTCGTCGTCGAGGAGCACGAGCTGGGCGGCCTCGCGGGCGACGTCGGTGCCCGACGCGCCCATGGCGATGCCGACGTCGGCGGCGCGCAGCGCGGGCGCGTCGTTGACGCCGTCGCCGGTCATCGCCACCACCAGCTCGAGGCGCTTGAGGGCGCCGACGATCTTGAGCTTCTGCTCGGGGGTGGTGCGGGCGAAGACGCAGGCGCCGGCCCGCAGCCGTTCGGCCAGCGCGTCCTCGCGCATCAGCTCGAGCTCGTCGCCGGTGATGACGGCGTCGGCCGGGGTGGCGGCGGTGACGATGCCGGCCTGGCCGGCGATCGCGCGGGCGGTGGCCGGGTGGTCGCCGGTGATGAGCACGACGCGGAGGCCGGCCTGGTGGCAGCGGGCGAGCGCGGCCGGGACCTCGGGCCGGAGCGGATCGGACAGGCCGAGCAGGCCGTGCAGCTCGAGGTCGCGCTCGAGCTCGGCCTCGGGCGCGGCGGTGGCGTCGGCGGCGATCGGCCGCGACGCGACCGCGATCAACCGGCGGCCGTCGGCGGCGAGGCGGGCGACGACCGCGTCGGCCCGGGCTCGATCGTCGTCGGACAGGACGACCAGCGAGCGCACCACCTCCCAGGCGCCCTTGATCGCGAACCGGGGCCCGCCCGCGCCGCCGAGCACGCCGGCGGCGCGCCGGCGCTGGACGTCGAAGGCGAGGTGGCGGACGACGGCGGCGGCGACGGTGGCCGGATCACCGCCGGCCGCGGTCAGCGCGGTCGCCGCGGCGACGTCGAGCGGATCGCCGGTGAAGCTGGCGCCGCGCGGCTGGAGCTCGGACGCCGCCACCGCCATGGTCAAGAGCGCCCGCCGCGGCTCGGCGGCGAGCGGCGCGCCGGTGACCGCGTCGATGACGTCGGTGACCGCGAGCTGGTTGCGGGTCAGCGTGCCGGTCTTGTCGGTGCAGATGACCTCGACCGCGCCCAGGGCCTCGACGGCGCCCAGGCTCTTGACCAGCACCCGCTTGCGGGCGAGCCGGACGCCGCCCATCGCCAGCGCCAGGGTCAACGTCGGCAGCAGGCCCTCGGGCACGTTGGCGACGATGATGCCGAGCATGAACACGACGTTGACCCACAGCGGCCGGCCGATCGCGACGCCGTAGGCGAAGAAGGCCAGGCCCATCACCAGCGCGACCACGGTGAGGATCCGGACCATGCGCGTGACCTCGCGCTCGAGCGGGCTGGGCGGGCGCCGGACCAGGGCGCTGAGCGCGGCGACCTTGCCGAACTCGGTCCGGCGGCCGGTGGCGTAGACCACCGCGCGGCCGGCGCCGCGGATCACGGCGCAGCCGGCGAACACCAGGTTGGGCGCGTCGACCAGCCGGCCGGTGGCGGCCGGCTCGGCGGTGACGGCGGTGTGGCGCGACTCGCCGGTCAGCGGCGCGTTGTTGACCAGCAGGCCGTGGCTGGCGATGACCCGGGCGTCGGCCGGGACCTGATCGCCCTCGCGCAGGTCGAGGACGTCGCCGGGCACCAGCTCGGCGATCGCGACCGCGGCGTCGACGCCGGCGCGACGGACCGCGGCGGTCCGGGGCAGGAACTGGCGCAGCGCCGCCATCGCGCGCTCGGCGCGGATGGTCTGGGCGAAGGTGAAGCCGGCGTTGAGCGCGGCGACCCCGACCAGGGCGAGGCCGAGCGGCAGCATCCCCTCGCCGGGCTGCATGCGATCGGCGACCAGGCACAGGGCGGCCGAAACGTACAAGAGCACGCTGAACAGGCCGGTGAGCTGGGCGGCGAGGACGCGGACCCAGGCCCAGCGCGGCGGCGGATCGAGGGCGTTGGCGCCGAGCTCGGCGAGGCGGCCGGCGACCTCGGCCGCGGTCAGGCCGTCGGGGCGGCTGCGGAGCGCGGCCCACACCTCGGCCAGCTCGAGGTTGTGGATCTGCCGGCGGGTCACGACACGCCCCGCACGATCGCGACGTCGGCGGGGGCGACGCGGAGCACGCGCTCGAGCGCGCCGCCGGCGGTGGCCTCGGCGTCGAGGCAGATCAGGCGGGCCCGGTGGCGGGCGGCGGCCAGGGCGATCTCGCGCGCGACATCGGGCGCGACGGTGACGCTGCCGTCGATGGCGGGCGGGGTCGGGGCCAGGCCGAGGCGGAGCGCGTGCTCGACGGCGGCGAGGTGGCGGGCGTCGTCGGCGTGGGCGCGGCGCTGCTCGCCGGTGGAGCCGAGGCGGGCGCGCAACGCCGAGCGCTCGCGGATCAGCGCGACGTGGAGGTGCTCGAGATCGGGGCGGAGGAGCTGGAGCAAGGGCAGGGCGCGGGCGACGAGCGGGCCGCGATCGAGGATCGGCAGCAGCACCCGGCCGGGCTGGCCGAGCACGCCGGGGGCGACGATGTGGAGGGCGATGACGCCGACCGCGCGGGCGGCGAGCAGGCGAGCGGGCGAGGTGCCGGCCAGGAACGAGCGCGCGCGGGGCCGGGCGCGGGTGCCGGTGATCACGGTCGCGCCGGCCGGGGCGAGGGCGAGCAGCGCGGCGGCGACGTCGCCGTCGCCGTGCGGCACCAGCTCGACGTCGAGCGCGACGCCGAGCCGGGCGGCCTCGGCGGCGATCCGGTCGAGGCGCGCCGGCAGCTCGGCGACCGGCGGCGCGTCGGTGACGTGAACGAGGCGCAGGTGACGCGGCGCCTGGCTGGCCGCGAAGCGCAGCGCGTAGTGGGCGACCCAGTCGCCGTGCAGCGAGCCGTCGTAGGCGAAGATCAGCATCGGCGTGTCGCCATCAACGTAGTGACGGATGGCGGCGGCGCCGCCGCGACCTGCGGTCCCGGCGACGATCGCGCCTGGCGCGGCGCCCGGGCCGTGCGACAGGTTGGCGCGGAGGGGCTGGGCCTGCGGGCGGCGTCGGGGGGGGGGCGGGGGTGAGCGCGGCCGGCCGCGGGCGGCCGTGGGCCGCGTGGGTGGCCGTGCGGCGGATCAGCGCGGGCCGACACCGAGCGCGGCGAGCACGGTCGCCAGCGCCGGTTGATCGCGGGCCGGGATCGGGCCGGGGGCCGCGAGGGCGGCGGCCAGCGGCGGGGCGATGGTGATCGGCACCCGGCGGGCGCGGGCGGCGGCGCGCAGCCCGCGGGCGACCGCGCCGCGGCCCCGGGCCAGCACCCGCGGCTCGTGGCCCGGGCGCCAGCCGATCGCGACCGCGTCGTCGTCGCCGACCAGCAGCGCGACCGCGTCGGCGACGTGGGGCCGGAGGTCGCCCTTGCCGGCGTCGCGCACCCGGCCGCGGAGCGCCGGATCGCCGGCGGTGGCGCGCTGCTCGTCCCTGGCCTCGCGCACCGTCATCCGCAGCGCGCCGCGGCGGCGGGCGGCGCGGACCGTCAGCTCGAGCACGCTGGCGGCCACCGCGGCGACGGCGACGTGGGTGAGCGCGCCCAGGCCGAGGTCGCGCAGCGCGCCGGCGACCGCGGCGGCAGGCGACCCGACCAGGCCGGTGATGGCGGCGAGGTGGGTGACGACGAAGCCGAGCCCGACCGCGATCATGACCGCGAGCCGGACCAGGCCGATCAGCGCGTCGGTGGCGCGGGCCGACGCGTCGTCGGCGACGGCGGGGGCGTGCGGCACGCGGCGGCGGGGGACGATCAGCCCGCGGGCGAGGACGGCGGCGGCGATCACCGCGGCGGCGGCGGCGGTGATCGCGATCGGCGCGGCCAGGCCGGCGGCGTGGCCGACGACCGCGGCGGGGTCGACCGCGCGCGCGCGATCGATCGGGGCGCGGGTGGCGTCGGTCCAGCCGTCGCGGGCCAGGCGGGTGATGGCGGTGACGGCGACGGCGAGGGCGGCGGCGGTCGCGGCCAGCGCGGCGGCGAGGGCGAGCCCGGCGGTGGCGGCGGGGCTGGTGAGCACGGCGCCGGCGCGGCGGGCCAGCTCGAGGCGGCGCGGTGACGGTGGCAGCGAGCGGTCCACGGGGCAGGGCGCGAGAATAGCGAAGGGGGCCGACGTCGGGGCCGGGCGCCGGGCGCGGCGGCCGGCGGCGCGGCGCGGCGGCGCGGTCGGGCGCGGTCGTGTAGAGTCGCCCGTCATCATGGCGCCCGCCGTCACCAAGGCCGTCATCCCCGCCGCCGGCCTCGGCACTCGCTTCCTGCCCGCGACCAAGGCGGTGCCCAAGGAGATGCTGCCGATCGTCGACACCCCGACGATCCAGCTGGTCGTCGACGAGGCGGCCCGGGCCGGGATCCGCGACGTCGTGATCATCAACGGCCGCGGCAAGGGCGCGATCGAGGATCACTTCGATCACGCCTTCGAGCTCGAGCACACCCTGCGGTCGCGCGGCAAGACCGCCGAGGCCGACGCCCTGGCCGCGATCGCGGGCCTGGTCCGGCTGCACTCGATCCGCCAGCAGCGGCCGGCCGGCCTCGGCCACGCGGTGCTGTGCGCGCGGCCCGCGATCGGCGAGCAGCCGTTCGCGGTCCTGCTCGGCGACGATCTGATCGACGACGACGGTCGTCCGGGGATCGGACAGCTCGTCGACGTCCACGCCGCCACCGGCGCGTCGGCGATCGCGATCATGGAGGTGCCGGCCGGGCAGGAGCACCTCTACGGCGTGGTCGCCGGCGACTGGGACGGCGGCCGGCTGCGGATCCGCGAGCTGGTCGAGAAGCCGGCGCCCGGCACCGCGCCCAGCCGGTGGGCGATCGTCGGCCGCTACGTGCTGACCGCGGCGGTGTGGCCGCTGCTCGAGGCGACCCGGCCCGGGGTCGGCGGCGAGATCCAGCTCACCGACGCGCTGCGCGGGCTGGCGGCGTCGGCCGACGGGCTGCTCGGCGTCCAGCTGGTCGGCACCCGCCACGACGCCGGCGATCGCATGGGCTACCTGCGGGCCAACCTGGCCTACGCGCTCCGGCGCCCGGCGCTGCGCGAGCCGGTGCTGGCGCTCCTGCGCGAGCTGCTCGCCGATCCGCCCGGCCCGCGATGACCACGGGCGCGCGTCACTGCGAGGTCGCGGTCGCGCTGCCGGTCGCCGGGCTCTACACCTACCGGGTGCCGCCGGCGCTGGCCGGCGCGCTGGTGGTCGGCAGCCGGGTGGTGGTGCCGTTCGCCGGCCGCAAGGTGGCGGGCGTGGTGACCATGGTGCCGGCGCCGCCGCCGGCGACCGCGATCGAGCTGGCCGACGTCGCCGCGATCACCGGCGCGCCGGTGCCGGCCGAGCTGGTCGCGCTGGCGCTGTGGGTCGCCGACTACTACGAGGCCCCGCCCGGCGAGGCGCTGCGGCTGGTGGTCCCGGCCGGCACCGGGGTCGCGACCACCACCGTGATCCGGCTGACCGAGCGCGGCCACGCCGCCCTGGCCGGCGACGGCGCGGTGCTGGCGCCGCGCCAGCACCGGCTGCTGGTCCGGCTCGGCGCCGCCGACGGGCCGACGGTGCGCAGCGAGCTGGCCCGAGCCCGGCCCGAGCTCGAGGCGCTGCTGGCCGCCGGCCTGGTCGAGGAGGCCGACGCCCGGACCCGCGCCACCGTGCGGCTGGCCCGCGAGCGGGTCGCGTCCTTGCCGCCCGGGCTCGACGTCGCGGTCGCGCGCACGCAGGTCGGGCGCGCGCCGCGCCGGCTGGCGGTGCTCGAGCACCTGATCGCCGCCGGCGAGCCGGTCACGACGACCGCGCTGACCGCGGCGGTGCCGGGCGCGGCCGCCGCCCTGCGCGAGCTGGCCGCCGCCGGCCTCGCCGTGGTCGCCGAGCGCGAGCAGACCCTGACCATGCGCGGCGGCAGCGCGCTGCCGACCGGCGGCGGCCCGCCGGTGCTCACCGCCGAGCAGCGGGTCGCGGTCGACGCGATCATCGCCGGCCTCGGCGACGGCGCCGGCTTCGCCAGCTTCCTGCTCCACGGCGTCACCGGCTCGGGCAAGACCGAGGTCTACCTGCGCGTCATCGCCGAGGCCCGCGCCCGCGGCCTGGGCGCGATCGTGCTGGTGCCGGAGATCGCGCTGACCCCGCAGCTCGCCGCGCGCTTCCGCGGCCGGTTCGGCGATCAGGTCGCGATCCTCCACTCCGGCCTGTCGGACAGCGATCGGCTCAGCGAGTGGGAGCGGCTGCACCGCGGTCAGGCCGCGATCGCGGTCGGCGCGCGCTCGGCGGTGTTCGCGCCGGTCGCCCGGCTGGGCGTGGTCGTGGTCGACGAGGAGCACGACGGCTCGTTCAAGCAGGACGAGGGCGTGCGCTACCACGGCCGCGACGTCGCCCTGGTCCGCGCCCAGCGGGCCGGCGCGGTCTGCGTGCTCGGCTCGGCCACCCCCAGCCTCGAGTCGTTCGCCGCCGCCCAGGCCGGGCGGATCCGGCTGCTCACGATGGTCGAGCGCGCGACCGGCGCGATCATGCCGACGATCGAGGTGCTCGACCTGCGCAAGTACCTGCCCGACGGCGAGGACATGCTGTCGGCGCCGCTGGCCGAGGCGCTGGCCCGGACGCTGGCGGCGGGCGAGCAGTCGATCCTGTTCCTCAACCGGCGCGGCTTCGCCACCTTCGTGCTGTGCCGGGCCTGCGGCCACAGCTTCCGCTGTCGCGACTGCGCGGTGTCGCTGACCTACCACCGGACGTCGGACCGGCTCGAGTGCCACTACTGCGGCTACGGCCAGCGGGTCCCCGAGGTCTGCCCCAAGTGCAAGACCGTCGGCGCGATCGAGCGCAAGGGCCTGGGCACCGAGCGGGTCGCGGCCGCGCTGGCGTCGCGCTTCCCCGACGCCCGGGTCGCCCGGCTCGATCGCGACGTCGCCACCGGCGCCAAGGCCGAGGGCATCCTGGCCCGGGTCGCCCGCCGCGAGGTCGACATCCTGGTCGGCACCCAGATGGTGACCAAGGGCCACGACTTCCCCGGCGTGACCCTGGTCGGGGTGCTGTGCGCCGACCTCGCCCTGTCGCTGCCCGACTTTCGCGCCGCCGAGCGCACCTTCCAGCTCCTGACCCAGGTCGCGGGTCGGGCCGGGCGCGGCGACCGGCCCGGCCACGTCGTCATCCAGACCTACCGGCCCGAGGCCGAGGCGGTCGACTGCGCCGCCCGCCACGACTACGCCGGCTTCGCCGCCGGTGAGCTGGCGGCCCGGGCCGACCTCGGCTACCCGCCGGCCGGGCGGCTGTGCGCGGTGCGGATCGAGGGCACCGACGAGCCGGCGGTGGTGGCGGCGGCCCAGCACCTCGGCGCGCTGGCGGTGGCGCTGGCCCGGCGCGAGGACGACGCGGTGATCGTGCGCGGCCCGGTGGCGGCGCCGCTGGCCCGGCTGCGGGGGCGGGCCCGGTGGCAGATCTGGCTGCGGGCGGCCGAGCGCGGCCCGCTGCGGCGGGTGGTGCGGGGGGTGCTGGCCGCCGAGGTCAAGGGCGCGCGCGTGGTCGCCGACGTGGACCCGCTGTCGACGCTGTAGTAAACCAGCCCTCGGTTGGTGGCCGCCGTGCGCCGGCCTGGCCTGACGAAAAGCCCGCCGTGTCCGAGCCTCTCAAGATCCTGGTGGTCGCCAACCCTGGTGACCAGGCCGAGCTGGTGTCGCTGCTGCGCGCCGCCGGATCGCCGCTGACCGAGGCGCGGGTGCTGTCGGGGGTCGGCGACGACGCCACCCTGGCCCGGTTCGCGACCGAGCAGCCGACGGTGATCCTGATCGGGGCCACGCTCGAGCGCGGCGACGCGGCGGCGCTGATCGGCGCGATGCGCGATCACGCCGCGCCGGCGGCGATCTTCGCGGTCCTGATCGGCGATGTCCGCGGCCCGGTCCAGAACGCGCTCGACGCCCTCGACTTCGGCGCCGACCGGTTCGTGGGCCGTCCGTTGACGGTCAAGGCGGTGCGGTTCGCGGTGATGAGCGGCCTGGGGCTGCCGGTCGGGCCGTGGGGCGGCAGCTCGTCGCCGGCGATCTCGGTGCAGGCGCTGGCGGCGACCGCGATGTCGTCGGGGCTCGGCGATCGGCGGGCGGTGCGGGTGTCGCCGGTGGCGCCCGCGCCAGCCTCGATCGCCAGCGCGGTCGCGGAGCCGCTGGTGCCGGTGCGAGGCGAGCCCGCGGCGGTGGAGCCGGCGGCGGCTGCGGTGGAGCCGGCGGCGGTGGAGCCGTTGGTGGCGGAGCCGGCGGTGGCGGTCGATGCGGTCGCCTCGATCGATGAGACCGCGGTGACCGCACCGGTGAAGGTCACCGAGCTGCGCGCCCGCTGGGAGGCGCTGGCCGAGGAGATCGACGAGATTCCGGACGACGAGCTCGACGATCGCCCGACGCTGCGCAATGTCGCGGCGGTGCCGGCGCCGGTGGCGCCGGAGGCGGTTGAGCCGGCGATCGAGCCGGCGATCGAGCCGGCGATCGAGGACGCGGCGGCGGCGGCGAGCGAGGGCGCGGCGGCGGCGGCGAGCGAGCCTGCGGTCGAGGTCGCGCCGCCTGCGCCGCCTGGGCCGCCGGCGGACGCCCCTTTCGAGGCGCCCTGGGCGGACGCGGTCCGCGGCGAGGCGCCCTGGGCGGACGCGGTCCGCGGCGAGGCGCCCTGGGCCGACGAGGTCGACGACGGCGAGAGCGGCGAGATCCAGGTGGTCGAGCTGGCCGAGGAGGCCGACCTCGACGGGGCGGTGCCGGTCGCCGACGCCGAGGTCATCGACGAGCTCGAGCTGCGCGACAGCCAGGTGGTCGTGCTCGGCCCGCCGGAGCTGACCGTGCAGCCGGCCGTCGCCGCGCTCGAGCCGGTGAGCTACGAGGAGCTGGCGTCGGCGTTCGCCGCGCCGCCGCCGGGGGCGGTGGTGCTGATCGACGCCGAGGTGGAGGAGGTGCCTGCGTTCACGGCGCTGGCCGCGGGGAGGCGCGCCGACTCGGTGGCGGGGGCGGTGCTCGAGAGCGGATGGGTGCTGGACGCCGATCCAGAGGGCGGCGATGCGGCGGCGGTGGTGACCGAGGCCGGGGCCGGGGCCGGATCCGCACCCGAACCCGTACCCGAGCCCGAGCCCGAGTCCGAATCCGTACCCGAGCCCGAGCCCGAGTCCGAGCCCGAGTCCGTACCCGAGCCCGACTCCGTATCCGAGCCCGACGCCGGGTCCCGCGCGACGTCCCATGCGCACGGAGCGACCGTCCTGAGCGAGTCGCGAGCGTCAGCGAGCGGCG